>Ga0209012_1000048_pt1 | contig 178206 bp, 167 predicted proteins | sample RS3BMetagenome_FD_184735 | JGI IMG/M metagenome (GOLD analysis project Ga0209012, IMG submission 184735) | Ferric oxide microbial mat and aquatic microbial communities from Rainbow Spring, Yellowstone National Park, USA - RS3B (SPAdes) (version 3) ... | reverse complement strand
CCTGTGAGGGATGGAGCAGACGGATACGAATCGGTCGAGGGCTTATCCTACAAGAAGAAGGGCTGTACGAGCGTACAGTCGAACACTCATGATTCGCATCTAGTTGTGAAGGAGCCAGACGACATCCGTCTGTAGTGTTTCCTCATTGCGCGGAGGGGTACCAAAGCGGCCAACTGGGGCGGACTGTAAATCCGTTGCGAAAGCTTCGTAGGTTCGAATCCTACCCCCTCCACCAGAGTAGTGGGGAGTAGCCAAGTGGTAAGGCAACGGACTTTGACTCCGTCACTCGTAGGTTCGATCCCTACCTCCCCAGCCAGGCAGTATCGCTCCCATAGCTCAGTCGGTAGAGCGCATCCATGGTAAGGATGAGGTCACCAGTTCGAATCTGGTTGGGAGCTCCAGATATAGCGGGGTGGAGCAGTTGGCAGCTCGTCGGGCTCATAACCCGAAGGCCGCAGGTTCAAGTCCTGCCCCCGCAACCACTTTTTACCCGCTGGATTCTTTGTTCTGTTCGGTTGGTTGTTTGTATGTAGAATTCTGGGCATTGCCAAGCAGAATTGATGCTTTCGATGGCTCGGTAGCTCAGTCGGTAGAGCAGAGGACTGAAAATCCTCGTGTCGGCGGTTCGATTCCGTCTCGAGCCACCATGTGGCGCCATAGCCAAGTGGTAAGGCCAGGGTCTGCAAAACCCTTATCCCCCGGTTCGAATCCGGGTGGCGCCTCCAGGGCAGTTCAGTTTGCGAGTGTTCGATACTGGGTTCATATATCTTTTAGATTTTGTGATGTTGAGTTTTTTGAGATGCCTGCGCGGGCATTTTTTCTTTTTCTATCTTTGTCTATCAAGGAAGGCCCGAGAGAAATTGACCGATGCGCATTGCCGCGTCCTGTAACACCTCGGCTGGGCGGACAAGTGCAAACCTGGCGTAGCCTTCGCCGTGAGCGCCGAATCCGATGCCAGGAACACAGGCGACAGCCGTCTGTTCCAGCAGTCTCCTGGCAAATTGACGGGAATCAATGCCGTCAGGAATGGGCGCCCACACGAACATGGTTGCAGTCGGCGGCGTCAACTGCCAGCCGGACGTCGCCAGAGCAGCGATGAATATGTCACGGCGCGCTGTGTACTGGCGGCGCATGGCGGCAATAGACTCTTCGGCATTCGTCAGAGCCGCTGCTCCAGCAGCTTGCGTGGCGCGAAAGACGCCATAGTCGATATTGGATTTGACCACCTGTAACGCACTGAGAATATCCCGGTTTCCCGCTGCAAAAGCGAGTCGCGGTCCGGCAAAATGAAACGTCTTGGAAAGCGAGTGCAGTTCAATCCCCACGTCAAATGCGCCCGGCGTCGCCAGAAACGACGGGGAATGAGCGTCGTCAAACAGGAGTTCAATGTACGCGGCGTCATGAACCACCATGATGTCATAGCGCTTCGCCACATCGACAACCTGAGCAAAAAATTCCTGTTCCACGATCGTGGTAACGGGATTTCCGGGGTAATTGAGAATCATTATTTTAGCGCGCGCAAGAACAGCGGCCGGCACTTCGGAAAAATCCGGCAGATACCCGCGTTCAGCGAGCAGTGGCAGATGGTAGGGAACGCCGCCGGCCAAATGCACGGAGACCTCGTAAATGGGATAGCCGGGGTCGGGGATGAGTACAATGTCTCCTGGGTTGATCAATGCAAGGGCCAGGTGGGCCAACCCATCCTGGGCGCCCATGAGTGTGAGAATTTCGTGGACTGGGTCCGTGGTTACACCGTAGCGCGCAGACAGAAATGCGCTGGCTGCTTCTCTGAATGATCCTGTTCCCTGCGTCGTTGGATAACCAAACGCGTCTGGATGCAACAGGGCCTGTGAAAATGCCTCTCGCACATGTGGGGCAGGAGGCATGTCGGGTGACCCGATCCCCAGATCAACCACAGGAACTCCGCGCTCTGCAAGGCTCCGTTTCACTGCTTCGAGTTCAAAAAATACGGCGGATGATATATGCTTTAAGCGGTCGGCGCGCGTGATCAGGATACTCCACCTCCTCTATACTACAATGAGACATGATACCATCACTCTATGACAAGCTCAAATTCAGGGAACGAGGTGCCCGTTTTGACAGATTCATCAACCGCATTGCCAGTGGTTGTCATCGGCGGGGGCCCCGCCGGACTGATGGCCGCGATCGGCGCTGCCCGGCAAGGGATTCCTGCTGTACTGCTGGAGAAGGGTGACCGTTTGGGAAGGAAACTGCTCATTTCTGGCGGCGGGCGATGCAATGTGACCAATGCGCGAGGCACTGGCCACATTATTGAGAACATCCCTGGCAACGGGAGGTTTCTGTACAGTTCATTGGCGAAATGGTCGAGTGACGATATAATTTCTTTTTTCACAAAGCTCGGAGTAGCGCTTAAGGAAGAGGATCGCGGGCGCATGTTCCCGGTAACGGATAAGGCGGCGACCGTGTTAAACGCTTTGGTCAGGGAATTGTCCGTGCTCTCTGTCGATGTTCGATTGAATTCAGCAGTCAGCGCTCTGGAATTCGAACAGGACTCCAGAGCGTACCGCATCGAACTGCAACAGAACGCTGACGTCATAAGAGCGGGCGCAGTCGTAGTGGCCTCTGGCGGCTGCTCAGCGCCTGATACGGGATCGACGGGAGACGGCTACGTGTTTGCACAGAGATTTGGACACACCCTCGTGTCTCCGTATCCGACGTCGGTGCCGCTTGTTTCTAACGATCCTCTTATTACAGAGAAACACCTTCAGGGCCTGTCACTGCGCGCGATTGTGCTGACTCTTTACGACCCGCGCAATAAGGTCGTAACCCGTGAAGAAGGTGACCTGCTTTTTACCCACTTTGGTCTGTCCGGTCCTGCGGCTCTGCGGGTGAGTCAGTATGCTGTAAAGCTGATGCAAAAGTATCCAGACACTCCGTTAAAACTCGCAATTGACATCATGCCCGCCGTTACTCGCGAACAGTTTGTCGGGAACGTCTGGAAGCAGATCGCGGAGCATCCGCGTCGCAGCTTCAGGACAATCCTGAAAGATGTGGTGGCGGAGCGCCTTGTGGAAGTCGTATGGCGTAGTATGGGGTTTGCTGCAGATCAGATTGCCTCCGAAGTGGGGAAAAGGCAACTGGAGAGCGTGTATGAGTTTCTGAAGGAGTTTCCGATCGTCATAGCGGGTACTCTTGGGCTCGGAAGAGCCACGGTGACGGGGGGCGGGGTCAGTCTGAAAGGAATCGATCCACGAACCATGCAGTCGAAGCTCGCTCCGGGTTTATTTTTCGCTGGTGAAATAATGGATGTGCATGCACATACAGGGGGGTATAATATCACTGTAGCATTTTCAACGGGTTATGTGGCGGGAGCGGCGGCAGCCGCCTATATGCGGGGGCAGGGGGAGAAAACAAGATGGCAGACAAGATCATGATGGTTGGCATGCCCTTTTTTGGACGGCATGGTGTATTTGCAGAGGAGACCAAACTGGGTCAGAGATTTCTGGTGTCCGTGGAATTGGACTGTGATTTGCGCAGAGCCGGTCAAGCGGACGACTTGGCGCTTACAGTGAACTACGCAGATGTGTATAATATAATTCGAACAGTGGTAGAAGGACCTCCCAAAAAACTGGTAGAGGCGGTTGCCGAGGATATCGCTTCAATTTTACTCAGGGAATACGCCATGATCGATCGGTTGCATGTTCGCGTCGAAAAGCCAGGCGCTCCGATAGCTGGCGTTTTTGAGACAGTCGGGGTTGAAATCGAACGTTCACGGATTTGACCGGACAGGCTTGGTGAGGAGAGATGAGTGGTGCAACATTTCATTAATACACACATTGATCATGAGGGGTTAAAATATGGAAGGCAAACGGGTGAGCGAGTCGCGCACATTTATGACGGATCTGGTGTTGCCGCCTGACACGAATTCTCACGGCACCATCTTTGGCGGCCGCGTTATGGCGTATGTGGACAAGATCGCCAGCATTACAGCCATACGCCATTCCCGTATGCTGGTTGTCACCGCGTCCAGTGACAGTTTCGACTTCCTCGCTCCGATTAAACTGGGGGCGGCCGTGCAACTGGAGGCGTTTGTAACGTGGACGCACCACACATCTATGGAGATTTTCTGCAGAATTGAGTCTGAGGATCTGCTGACTGGGGAGAGGACGCTGACAGGCACATCCTATCTGACTTTTGTGGCGCTCGGCGAGGATGGGAAGCCGGCGATGGTGCCGCCGGTTATTCCTGAAACCGAGGAGGAATTGTGGCACTTCAACACTGCGGCCGAGCGACGGGATACACGTCTGAAACGACGCAAAGAACGCATTGAATCGGATCGCAGGCACGGACGATAATCTCTGGTTCGAAAGAGGAGGGCGCAATGTGATCAGACTGACGGAGCGGTATACGGCAGAAAATCTTGAGCCGCTCTGTGATGGTTGGAAGATGGGAACGGGGTATGACATTCGACTGGACCGACCGGTCATTATCCTCTCGATTTCCCTTTCCTCCGTCGACCGTGCAAATTTTGACGCCTGGTTAGCAAACCGCGTGACCGTTTCGCATCCGTACACTGCGGAGGTGCTTGACGGCGCTGCGCTGGAAAAGGAATTCATCTGTGTATTTGAAGGAACGGACAGCACACGCGCAGGTCTTCCAGATCTGCCGCGACAGGCTCTGCTCTCGGCTTGTCTGAATGTTCTTCAGGGCGCAGAGGAACTTCACGTACGGGGCGTACAGTTCAACTTCTCGGCCGGACAGGTGTTGTGGGACGGCAGGGAACCCCATGTATTGGGGGTGACGCCCACTGGGATGCAGTCGGTGGACGAGTCGCAAGAAAAGTTGGCGCGCGACTTGGGGTTATACTTTGGTCGCCTCTGTCAGTGGAATGTGAGTTCACAGGCGGAGAGCGGAAGCGCTTCTCAAGTGTCTCCGCTGTTTCGGATGGGACTGGAGAAGTTGTTGGGCCAGGGAAGCGGCGGCTGCGCCAGTTTCGCCGAAGTGCATACCACTCTTCAGGCGATGCTTATGGAGGATGGAATACTGGCGGGAAGCGCACCGGCAGGTCTGGATCATGAGGAAGCACTGCAGGAGGATGATGGGGAAGAGGACGACGGCGAGGACGACGACGGCGAAAATGCTGGAACGTTGCGGCGTTCCCTGGTCGGCGGTGCGCTGATTGTGGGCGCGCTGCTCGCTGGCGTCCTTGCCGTGTATCTATGGAACGCCCTTGCAGCGGGAACGGTGGCCGCTGGATCGGGTCCATTGGGGCAATCTTCCGCCACAGGCAACAATGCGCAGGCGCCCGGCTCCAAAGGGGCCGGGGGCGCCGGAACTGGCGGATCGTCCGCAAACGCGCGCTCGTCTGGCGGTTCCGGGTCGCACCGTGGGACGATTCCCCAGGTTGCGGGTATGTCCCCGCAATCCGCCATTTCGCAATTGGTTGCGGCGGGGATTCCCGCCGCGCGCGTTGAGGTGCAGGCGGGCAGCGGGGCTGGCGCGGCGGGCAGCGTGATCGCCACCGCGCCAGGCGCAGGGAGTTCATTGGGGCAGGGTCAATCTGTGGTCATTCGGGTCAACGTTCCCAGGGGCTATCAACTGGTTCCCAATCTGGTCGGATTGTCGTCAAAAACTGCGCAGGCCACACTGCTGCAGGACAAGTTTCACTATGCCTACACGGATCAAAGCGAGTCCAGAGGCGCCGCTGGACTCGCCTACAGCCAGACTCCCCAGCCATACTCCATCGCGACGCCCTGGTCTACTGTCAATTTTATTGTAACGAGGTAACGAGTCAATATTCGATCCGTATGATTGGCGATTCTGCACAGGATCAGAATCCGGGAATGGGGAATGGGCGCATGGCGGTTGAATTGGCAGAATTATGGCGAGGCGGCTATCGGGAATCTGTTCATAGCGGGAATGTCGCGGTTGTCGACGCAGAGGGCCGTTTGTTGGCCGCTGCAGGCGATCCGCATATGTTCACATTTCCACGGTCCGCGCTCAAACCCATTCAGACACTGGCCGTTCTTGAATCAGGAGCGGCCGCTGCGTTTGCTTTTACTGATGCGGATATAGCGCTTTGCACTGCGTCGCACAGCGCAGAATCGCACCACATCAAGGGGGTTTCCGCGATGCTCGCCAAAGCGGGTCTTGAGCCAACGCTCCTTCGCTGTGGCGCACACGCGCCGTATCATTTGCCATCGGCAATTCAGCTCTATGAGCAGCGAGCGCAACCGCAGGCGGTGCACAATAACTGCTCGGGCAAACACACCGGCATGCTGGCGGCCGCTAAGCACCTTCAGGCTCCCCTGGATTCCTATCTGGATATCGACCATCCGGTACAGCAATTGATTCTGGACGCGCTGTGCGAGGTGGCGGAAGTGGAGCGAAAGGATGTCGCCGTTACTGTCGACGGCTGCAGTGCGCCTGCCTTCGGGATACCGCTGACTGCTCTCGCGCTGGTCTTTGCGCGCCTGGCAAACCCGGATCTGGCTCCGCCGCGCCACCGTCAGGCGTTGCGGCGAGTTCGCGACGCCATGCTTGCGCATCCTGACATGGTGGCGGGTACGGATAGCCTGTGCACCGATCTGATGGTGGCCGGAGGCGGACGAATCGTGGCCAAGGCGGGCGCAGAAGGCGTTTATGGAGTTGGTTCTCTGGATTCTTCGTTTGGCGTGGCGGTGAAAGTGTTGGACGGCAACAAGCGGGCTGCTGAACCGACCGTTGTCGCCGTTCTGGATCAGTTGGATGTGCTGGACGAGAATGCGCGCGGAGCGCTTGCTTCTTATGCGCATCCGATCGTGAAAAACGCGGCCGGGATTGAGGTTGGGGAGATTAGATCCACAGTCCGGATCAGGAAAGAACCATGATTCGGGAATGAATTTCGACAATGACTTTCTAGTAACATCCCTTTAATATTACATTTCTGCGATTGACAGAGTTCCCTCACCATCTACATAATAGGGGCTGGAGGGGAACGCAAACATGATTCGACATCGCTCAACAACTGTGGCGCTGGTCCTTGCGAGCGTTTTGACGCCTTTCGCTCAGGCGTTCGCCCAGACCACCTCCTCTTTGGGACCGAGTTCTGTGCAGTGGCGCCGGGCCCTGCAGCAGACCCATGAAGCGGCCCGAGGCGGGAAGCAAGCTGCATCCAGCACACCCTATCTCGTTACATACCTGAGCAAGCAAGGAACGTTGCGCAAGACGTTTTCCGAGTTGAGCCAGGCGCTCGCATTCGGAAAGAACCAGAAAGACACGATCATACTCGATGAGAATACTGGTTCTATCGTGTATACCACTATCCAGAATCCATATGAAGTGATTGCGCAGCCCGGTTCCGGTTCATCCGCCAGTTCCCAAGGTGCGACCACCAGCCAACCCGTCTACTATAAAACAGCCAGCCAGGCAATCGCCGCCGCTGCAGCAAACAGCAATCAGGTTGTTGTCGATCGGCTGACGGGAGCGATCATCTGGAGCAATGGGAACAACTATCAGGTTTCCGGACCGTCTGGACAAGCTTCCTATCAGACGTATTCCTCTGCGCTGGCCGCCGCCCGTGCGCAGACGACAGCCTCCGTTGCCGCAGGTTCCACGGGCGGCGTTCTCTGGAAAGCCAATTACAGGGTTGTGACCGGCGGTCAGTTTGCGCAGTCATTTGCCACGTTCACCAATGCGCAGGCGTACGCACAGCAGAACTCCTCAAGTGAAGTCATCAATATTGCGACAGGAAAAGACGTATGGAATAACATCCCGCAATTCGATGTGTACCAGAACGGCATCCTGCTCAAGCAGTTTACCTCGCAGGCGCCTGCGATCCAGTTCGCCCAAACGCTCACCAACGTAACGGTCGTGCAGATCTCCGATCAAAAGACAGTATACTCCAATGTGCCTTCCTACGTCGTTGAAGTGGGGGCAAGAATCATCAAATCATTTGTACTGGAAGCTTCCGCGATCGCCTATGCCAAAACGCAGTCAGGCTCTGTGGTCATTCAGATCAGTAACAATCAGGTCGTCTGGTCGTCCGGCGGCGCGTACGGGGTGTATCAGTATCTCAAACTTGTGCGCACGTTTGATTCGCTGCCTGCAGCCATTTCGTTCGCAAAGACGCAGACGGATGTGCAGGTGATTGACACGGCGACAAACGCGGTGGACTATTCCAACTATCCCGCGACAGTCAAGAGCCCCTACGGCGACACATTCACCGTTGTAAGTGGCATGGTCGTCGACCACTGGGGAAAAACCAACTACGTTCTCGCTCCAGCGCCTTCTTTTATGACGCCAGGGCAGACGTATGTATCCAATGATTATACACACTGGTATAAGGTGGAGCCGTCTGGCGATGTCTATGTGGGGCAGTGGGTGAATCCGTATCAGACAATGAACCTTGAATCGCCGTCTACACTGACGGCAGCGCAGATCAACGCTTTCTTCGCAGCCAACGCCTCCCCGTCGAGCGTGCTGCAAAACTCGGGTCAATACTTTATCGAGGCGCAGCAAACGTATGGCGTTAATGCGCAGTATCTTGTGGCGCACGCCATCATTGAGTCGGCATGGGGAACTTCCTATTTTGCCGAAAATCGAAACAATTTGTTCGGTTATATGGCATATACATCCAATCCCAATGCGGCGGCGACCTTTCGCTCGGTTGAATATGACATCAATTTTCAGGGTTGGTTCGTCCGCAACTCGTATCTGGACGCCAATGGACCGTTTTACAACGGGCCAAATCTCGACGGAATGAATGTCGATTACGCAACCGATCCCTACTGGGCCAACAGTATTGCGCGAATCATGAGTCAGATCGCTCCCTACTCGGATGCGTTCGGCAATCAGCCTCTGCTGGGTGAACAGGCGACCAGAAAGGTCTTTCTGTACCCGGCGGGAGCCGTGGGCCAGGCAACTGTGAACGCCACCGTCTATGCGGCCCCGGCCGACGCGACGACCGCAGCGCCGATGGCTATTGGCAGTATCGCCAAGGGCGCGAATTTCTCTGTGCTCGGCGATTGCCCAGGGTGGGATGAGGTCAATTTGCCAAGCGGCCAGACCGGATTTGTAAACTGGAACGACGTCAGCCTGCAAAATATGCTGGCTGTCACCAATATAAACTATGGAAGCACATTGGCTGTCAACAAAGTCTCCAATCCTACGTCCACCACGGACACGATTGACAAGCTGACTAACGGCGCCTATATCGTTCTTCTCAAGGCGCCCGGGAACGGTTGGGACTATATTGCAGACAGCAATGGAAAGGTGGGATGGGTCAGTTCGCAGTATGTTCAGGTGATTCACTAGGGCTGTGTTATAATAATGCGGAATTTAGAGAGTCTGGGGTGAGACAATGGGTGACAGCGTACTGCCGTCCAAGCTGAAGTGGCCTTTATACATGCTTGCGGCGTTTCCGATCGTAGATTACTTTTTGCGCATCTATCCATGGGGGATTGTCGGCAAGGCGTGGTATGAAATCATTCTGATTCTGTACGGGTTTTATGCGCTTCGCTCTCGTATGTCGGGGGTGCGCAGGACGTTTTATCCCACACAGAAATTCGTCGTCTTCATGCTTGTCCTTGGATTTGCGTATATCCTGATGGACGTCGGCTACATGACGGTGGCGTTTGCCGGTTGGCGCATCGATTTTATGTATATGCTGTACGCCTTGATACTGCCTTATGTCGTGGCTAAAGAAGATGTCGTGCCACTTCTGAAATTTATGGTCCTGGCGGGATTTCTGATGGCGATTCACGGTGTCTATGAGTACATCGTGAAAGTTCCCATTCCCACTTACTGGGTCAGTCTGGGGGAACATGTCCGCACACGGGTCTATTCACTGTTTGGCAGCCCCAATATTCTGGGATCGTACATGGCGTTTATCGCGCCGATGTCGTTCGGCATCGCCCTTTATGAAAAGAACCGGGGCCCGCGGTTGTTCTACGGAGCCGCGGCGGTTGTGAGCGGGATGACACTGCTCTTTACATACACGCGCGCCGCCTGGATTGCCTGTTTTATCGGACTGCTTGTGTTCACGTGGCTGATAGACAAACGCTTGACGATCATGGCCATCGTTGTCACTGTGCTGGCCGTGCTGTTCGTGCCGCAAATTCACTCCCGCGTCGCGCTGTTTCTGTCGCCGGTGTACTGGACCCAGACGGTGCAGAGCGGGCGCATCGCGCGGTGGGGCAACGCTTTCAACCAAATGCGCACCGATCCACTGTTTGGCGTTGGTCTCGGACGCTACGGCGGCGCCGTGGCCGCGCGGTACTTTGGCGTCATTTACGTGGACGGCGAGTACTTCAAGACACTGGCAGAGATTGGACTTGTCGGGCTGATCAGCTTCCTGGGTCTGCTCCTGATCTACCTGCGCGACGTCTGGCGAGTGATCAAAAAAACGACGGACAAGCGGATGCGCTACCTGATGATCGGAGTGTTTTCGTCTCTGGTCGCCATCATCTGTCACAACGCTGTGGAGAATGTGTTCGAGGACCCGGCGATCAACTTCCTGTTCTGGATGGCGGGAACGCTGGTGCTCATCTACGGTGCGGAGGAGGCGACGGAACGTGGCTGAGTCGAAGCTTCTGCGTATCCTGAAGACTCCGTTTCTGATCGTCTATGCGCTGTGGGCGGTGCTTTTCTATCAGTTGGCGTTCACAGCGTGGACGCTGGAATATTCGGTGCTTGGCGTTTTGTTCGTGCTTGCGGCCAGTCTGGCGTTTATCTATGCATTCCCGCGCGGCGACCGCAAGGTGGTTGTCCGCTTTACTATGTTCAGCATCATGGTCAGCATCGGGATTGCCAGCTTTGCCAGCGAGTCTATGACATGGAGAATCATTGACTTCATCGTGTTTCTGGCGCTGACGCTGATACTCGGGCGATTCCTGGTGAAAGTCAGGACGCTGAACCTGTTTTTTGTGATCATTGCCATTACACTGCTGCAAGTGTGGGTGCCCTTAAGAGACCTGAGCACTCTCGCCTACTTCGATGTTCGCTACATCGGTCACCTGGCAAGCCCAGATCCCCAGGTTCCCAGTCTCCCCGTGGCGGCGATTCCCGATCCGACGCGTCTGGGCCTGCAAGAGATCGTGACCTTGCGCGGACACACGCCGGTCAAGGATGAGGCGCAGAATTTGATCAACCTGTCCAATGCCAATCCTGGCAATTCGGCCAGTATTTTGAACGCCCTCAAGGAATTGCAGCACTCCTATGATGTGATTGCCGTACGACCCGGTCGCACGCGCTTGATCACTCACTATGCAACGACTCAGGAACTGAGCCAGTTGCCCTTTTCCGCTCTCGGCTTAATCGATTTTCCATTCACCACTGCTCACTTTTTGAATGTGCAGAACCACACCAGGATGTATCTGTCCCTTTCGGCGAGTCCGGGTTCCCTGCTCTCGACGCTGCTCAGTCCGGCCACTGTGGCGACGTCGGTCGCGAATCTCGGCTTGCAGACGGCGCAGGCGGAGCAGAGCAACTGGCGGACTGTCACCGGTCATACCAGTGACCAGACAGCCGGCCTGAGCATTCAGAACGGGTATCTGACGGGAGTATTTAACGGAGCGCCTGTGCATTTTCGGACTACTGGCGTCGCGGTGCTCGGTGTTCACCATATGCTCCCGCCTGCGAACGGCGGCGGCTCTCAGGCGATCGTGGAAGGAAACAACACGATTCAGGTCGTGGCTCTTCCGCCAGCCAAGCCCCGCGTGATTGCCACGTTGCACGGATCCTATCTGCATCCGCTGACGATGGATGTCGTGTTTGCCGACCTGACGGGAACGCATCAGGATGCGCTGTTGGTCAACACAGTGCCGGCGCAGATTTTCCAACTGTCGTCTGCAGGCTCCTGGCAACGCCTGTGGGTGAGCGGACGAGACTCGTTCCGCTTTGAAACTGTATTTAAGAGACCGGGCGGCGATCTCCTGATCGCCAATTCTCCGAGCCTCATGAATGCGGCCAAAACGCGCTATCTGGGTGGGTATGTGTACAGGAATGGTCAACTGGTTCGCGTGTTTCGCGTCTACCACGGCAATTTTGTCGATCTGCATACTGTGCACGTTTCCTCGCCAACACAGCAGGAACTCTTGACGTCCGTGTATTCTCACCAGGAGATCATGTTGCTCGGGCCGCAGGTTCTGCCCTGGATGTTGCTGGTGGAGATCGGGTATGGGTTGACCCTTCTCGTGGGAATCGTGCGGCGAATAAAGGGGAGGCGGTCTGCGTGAAACGACATTCCCTGATCTGGACGGGCGTGCTTCTGTGTTCGGTTTTGCTCACGGGTTGCAACTTGCCTTCGAATACCACTCTGCTGACGCAACAGGCGGTGCAGAGGCAACCCGATCCGACGGGCGCGCAAAAAGTGATGGCTGCTTTTCAGCAAATGAGTGATGTGTCGACATACCAGTTGAAGGCCAACATTCAGGTGGCGAGTGGTCGTTTTGTGCGCACCGTCAGTTTTTACGGTTCGGTGCGGCTGCCAAACTCGCTCTACATGGACGAAACCATAGGCGGCGCCAATTATATGGTGTATCAGGACGGCAGTTTCGCCTATCAGAATTCGAGCGGCAGATGGCGGCCCATGCAACCGATCACAAATCTGACGCCGTGGACTTCCATGGCAAACCTGCTGATCAAAGATCCTCCGAAGGTTGTCTACAAGCTTCCGGATCAAACATTGATCTCCTGGTACTGTAAAATATATCAGTTTCGCACAACTGCCACTGGCGCCCTGATGGGAGCGCCAGGAAGTACGGCGGCTCACTCAATTCCCCACCAGGCGCTGTACACAGTATGGGTCGACGCGCACAGCGGAAAGCTGCGCCAGATTGAGGTGCAGTCTACCGTAGGGGTGCCAGGCCTTGGCACAGCCTCCATCGACGCTACCCAACTGTACTTCGGCCGCAACGGAACGGTTAACATGACAGCTCCCAGCGATCTGGTAACGCAGATTGAACGTCCATAGAACACGCGGTCGACGTTTCTATTCGCGACGCCGTATTCTCGTCGCGCTGGCTTTTCAGGTAGTGTTGTGGTACACTTTTTAGCGGTATCAGGGCGGTCCTCTGTCGGGTACTGGACACGAACGCCTGTCGGGAGGAGGTTTTTGATATGCATCCATTGATTCGTGAGATTTCGATGCAACAATTGCAACCGGAGCTCCCCAAGTTTCGTCCGGGCGATACAGTGCGGGTTCACGTAAAAGTCAAAGAAGGCGCCCGTGAACGCATCCAGATGTTCGAGGGTGTTGTGATCCAGCGCCGAGGCACAGCCGTCAGCGCTACATTTACAGTGCGCAAGATTTCTTACGGCGTTGGAGTGGAGCGGACATTTCCTCTGCACACGCCAAAGATCGACAAACTCGAAGTGGTCAAACGCGGGAAGGTACGGCGGGCGAAACTTTATTACCTGCGAAAATTGCGCGGTAAGGCGGCCCGGATCAAAGAGATCAGGTAATGCCGGAAGGGAACTTGGCGAGACCAGGTTCCCTCTTTTCTATTTGGGGGTAACCAGTTTGAGTATTCAGTGGTTTCCCGGTCACATGGCGAAGGCCCGTCGTGAGGTCGTCGAGAGTTTGAAGCTGGTGGATGTTGTGCTGGAGGTCGTCGACGCACGCTTGCCAGAGTCGAGCCGCAACCCTATGATGGCCGAATTGACGCAGAGTAAACCGCGGGTGATGGTGCTTGCCAAGGCGGACCTTGCCGATCCTGCCGTCACAGCGAAATATGTGCGGTTATGGAGCGCCGGGAGCACTCTGCAGGCGGTGGCGGTCGATGTTTTGCGGGGCGCGGGTTTGTCACAGGTCACCCGCGCCGCACAGCAGGTTACGGAGGAAAAATTCGCAAAACTTGCGCGCAAGGGAATCAGACGGCGCGCCGTTCGTGCGGTGGTTATTGGCATACCCAATACGGGGAAGTCATCGCTGATCAACCGTCTGGCGGGCAGAAACGTTGTAAGGACCGGGGATCGTCCCGGTGTGACGCGCCAACAGCAGTGGATTCGCGCGGGCGGCGCGCTGGAACTGCTCGATACGCCAGGCATTCTCTGGCCAAAGTTCGAAGATCCGAATGTGGCGCTGAAATTGGCGTGGTCCGGCGCGATCAAGTCAACGCTCCTGCAGAGCGATGAGATTGCCGTTAAATTGTTACAGTGGCTGTCGCTGTTTTATCCAGAGCGTTTGCAGGAGCGCTATGGAATTGTGACAGACGGCGGCGACCAGGACGGTGTCCTGGCGCAAATCGCGCGTCGCCGCGGAGCGATTCGGCAGGGCGGGGAGCCCGATGTCGATCTGGCGGCCGATTTTTTTTTGCGGGATGTGCAGACAGGCATGCTGGGGCCGCTCAGTTTCGATCGACCCGACGATCACGAAAACGCAGGAATTGAGTTGCTGCGCGGCGAATGAGAACGGAAAGGTTGAGCCCCATGCCCGAGCAAAAACACAGGAACCGGATCGACCGGCAGGCGATGTACATCGCCGCGTGGGAGTATGATCAGGCCGCGCGGGCGGAGTTCGGGGCGATCGTTGGCGGGGTCGACGAGGCGGGCCGGGGACCTCTGGCGGGCCCAGTGGTGGCTGCTGCGGTCATTCTGCCGGACAGTCTGCGCGGCTATGCCTTATATGACTCAAAAAAGCTGTCGGCGGCCGATCGCAGCGCGGCCTACGAGGTGATTGCAGAAAATGCGATTTCCTATGGGATTGGCGTTATTGACCACGCTTATATTGATCGGTACAATGTGTTGCAGGCCACGTATGAAGCCATGCGCCAGGCGGTAAGCGGCTTGCGGCTCACGCCGGACGTCCTGCTGGTAGACGGAACGCTGATTCCGCAGATTCCGCATGTGCAGCGAAAAATCGTGCGCGGTGATCAAATCAGTCAAAGTGTCGGGGCAGCCTCGATTTTGGCGAAGGTGACGCGCGATCGACTGATGGAACAGATGGCAGAAGAGTTTCCGGAGTATGGATTCTCCAGGCATATGGGCTACGGAACTCCGCAACACCTGCAGGCGCTCGCGCACTACGGTCCATGCGCGATTCATCGCCTGACGTTCGGCCCGGTTCAGGAAGCGCTGCAGCGCCGTCAGGCGGCCGCTCTGACGGCGTCAGAGCGGCCGGATGTTCGCCAGACGCAGGGCAGGCGTGGAGAAGACTTGGCAGTGGCGGCGCTCCTGGCCAAGGGCTACACACTGCTGGAGAGAAACTGGCGCGTGCGGTCGGGGGAGATCGACGCCATCATGGCTGACGGGGATATGCTCGTCTTTGTGGAAGTCCGTTCACGCTCTGACCCGGACAGCGAAGACGCCCTGTCCGCCGCGGCCGCATCTGTGAATAATCGAAAACAGCAGCGATTGCGCCGTCTGGCGCAGGTGTATGAGACGTTCAACCCCGCTTCGTCTGCTCTGCACGCCCGTTTTGACGTCGTTGCAATCAGTTTCAATGACCGCTTTGGCGATCCCGTCGTGGAACACTACATCGATGCTTTTTGATCACTGGTAAAGGAGTTAGTGACTATGCAGTGGCTTTTTCTCGCAATTGGCCTGGTTGTTGGTCTGGTGGGCGGCTTTTTTGGCGGCGCTTGGTACCTGCGCCGCAGCATGGCGAATATGCAGTGGGAAGACAAGGATATCGCGCAGATGGCAAAACGGATGGGGATGAACCTCAACCCGCGCCAATTGCAGATGGTCAAGCAGCAGATGAAAAAGACGAGTGAAACGCCAGCGCCCCTTTTTGGCAAGAAGAAGAAAACGAAGACAAACAAGACGTCTCCACAGGCCAAAAAACGATAGACCCGTCTGGCTGTCGCCTTCCCGGCTTCCGACTGTCGCAAGCGATTCCGAAAAATCGCCGCCGTATGATCATGAGGTCGCGTGGGCGTGCAGCGCATGGGCGAGAGAGTCTATGCGCTGTTTGGTGTACTCATATCCGCGTTCCGCCACAGAAGCCAGACGGGGAAAATCAAGAGCGCCGATGGAACCGACTTCCGGCGCTAAAAAAGCGTCTGCGCCAAGAGCGCTGAGCGCTGCGTGCCTGGCCAGCCCAATGTTTACAATCTGCTGCAGGAGACTACGGACTCGGAGTGGCAGTTTTCCGCGCAGACGAAGAAACGGGGTGATCGTGTCGACGCCGATCACAAAATCTGCGCCGAGCGCCCGCACAGGTCCTACCGGACAGTTGTCGACCAGGCCGCCGTCGGCAAGGATCATGTCTTCCCAGTGCAGAGGCTGAAAAACGAGCGGAATGCTGATGCTGGCCCGTATTGCAGTGGCAAGGGGTGCATGCTGTACGACGTGCCAGAGGGGCAGTTGCCTGTCATCAGCGAGAATGTGAATCATTGGCGACGGGCACGGACGCGAGGCAAATATGACTTCCCGCCCGGTTTGCAGATCGGTCGCGACGATTGCCAGCGGTATCTTTGCCTCAGTTATGTTCAGATCGCTCACGGCGTCCCTGATGAACTTGTGAAGGCGGTCGCCGCGCAGCAGGCCTCCGGTATATTGTCGTCGCAGCAGCCGTGGGAACTGACTGAAGTCGACGTCAATCTGTTTGCGTGTGAGGGCGGGGAGCAGCGTCAGCATCTGACTTGTGGAAACGCCGGCCGCGTATAACCCTGCGACCATCGCGCCGCTGCTTGTGCCGCCGATGACGCTGATTTCGATGCCAGCCTCCTCCAGTGCGCGGATTACTCCCACATGTGCGCCGCCTGATGCGCCGCCGCCCGCCAGGGCCAAGCCGATTTTCACGGAATCCCTCCTCTTTTGTTGGTGACGCCAAGCGCGGTCATCCGGTTGCCGTTTTTCATGCGGTTTCCGTTTAAAGTATAGCGGTTAGGCGGCCCCTGTCGCCAATGCCCCCGCCAGCTGTCGGTGTCAGATATAGGAACGATACTGCAGAGCCTCTGCGATATGAGTCTCGGTCACCTGCGGCGATCCCTCAAGATCTGCGATCGATCGTGCGACCTTAGCCGTCTTGTGCAGACTGCGTATCGATAGCTGGAGCGTCTGGGCGCCGTGAAACAGCATCTCCGCACCGCTTTGCGCGATGTCGTACGAACTGAGCCAACTGGCAGGGTTTTGCGGCCGACTGTGCAGTGTTTCTTGCAGTCGCTCTTCCCGTTCCCGTCTGAATGTCCGTGCGGCAGTGACGCGAACGCGCAGAGCGGAAGACGACTCGTCGCGGGGCGCAGGAAGCTGCTTCAGAAGCAGCCGCTGTGGATCCACACCCTCAATCCACAGCGTCATGTCGATGCGATCAAGCAGTGGGCCCGACAGCTTGGCACGGTAACGTTCGCGCTCGTGGAGGCTGCAGCGGCAACTGTTCTGGCCGCTTGCGCCAGAATAACCGCAGGGGCATGGATTCATCGCCGCCACGAATTGAAATTGGCTCGGAAAAGTGCAGGAATACGCCGCCCTGCTGACCGTAATCGCACCTGTCTCCAAGGGTTGGCGCAGACCTTCCAACGCCGATCGCGAAAATTCCGGGAACTCGTCCAGAAACAGCACGCCGCGGTGCGCAAGGCTGACCTCTCCGGGGTGCGGGTGCGCGCCGCCTCCAAGCATTCCCGTTGCGGTCACAGTATGGTGCGGGGCGCGAAATGGGCGAAGCCCGTATAGTGGTGGATGAATGCCCGCAACACTGAAGATGCGCTTCACCTCTGCGGTTTCCACTTCATCCATGAGGGGCAGGATGCCAGGCAGACGCGCGGCCAACATACTCTTTCCTGAACCAGGTGGGCCATACATCAGGAGGTGATGCGAACCCACCGCAGCTATCGTGAGTGCGCGTTTGGCCTGCTCGTGCGATACAACATCCGCTAAATCCAGTTGCGCAGCCGCAGCGACAGCGTCTGAAGATGTTTCGCCGATGCTTTGTACGCGGGCGATGATCTTTGGCGCCGCCCGTCCCAGCAGCAGGTCGAGCGCCTCCTGCAGGGATGCTGCGGGCAGCACACGCACCCCTGCTCTGGCAGGCGGCGGATCAATCTCAGAATGCTGCGGCAGGACGATCGTCTGGCTCTGCAGATAGTATGCGGCCTGCGTCGCCGCCCAGACTCCGCGAAATGTCCTGAGTGTTCCGTCGAGGGCGAGTTCTCCGAGCAGGATTGCCCCCCTGCCGACGGGAGGCACTTGCTCCGATGCGATCAGCAGGGCCACCGCGATAGGCAGATCGAGTCCACTGCCCTCTTTGCGCCAGTCTGCGGGGGAGAGGCTCACAGTGATGCGGGCTCGCGGCCAGACCAGCCCACTGTTCACGATGGCGGAACGCACTCGTTCTTTGGCTTCGCGAACCGAGGAGGCGGGGAGGCCTACGATTTCAAAATTGGGCAGACCAGCGTGAATGTCAGCCTCCACTCCGACCGCGAATCCTTCCAACCCATACAAAGCGATTCCCTGTACGCTGGCGTACACATGACGGCCCCTCTCCTGAATATGTACAATTGCAGAACGGAAAAACAAAAAGCCGCCATGCAGGCGGCTTGTCGGTCAAGCAGACGGCTGTCAGTCGAGCAGACGGCTGTCAGTCGAGCAGAAAAAACTGCACCGCGCGCGACGGATGTTGTCCGCCTGTCAAGACAGTGTACGTCGATTTATTTTTTGGCGCCATCGCCTTTAGGATTGTGTTTGCAACTGTTGTGTCTGCAATCGGACCTGACGCAAAAGAAACAGTGTGTTTTTCACTTCTTCGATCCAGTCCGTGTCGCCAATTTGCGCCGCAAAGTTCCATACATCGAGCATATGATCGATCTGTTCGAGAGTGGCGACTGGATGCGCGGCGTCCACAAGTCCTGCGTACTCATCAAGTACGGCCTGGATTTTCTCGCGGTTCACCACATCGCAGAGACTCGCCTGTTTGACCCCGTCTGTTTCGCAATAGTGAGTGTACATGGTGACGTCAAATTCTACAGCAGGGGCAACAACAGTGTGTCCGCAAGTCAGGCAATACAGGAAGGGAACATCTGTAAGCTGTGCGCCCCCATCCGTCTGAAGTGGTGCCAATCGCGCTGTCATTGTGGTGCCGCAACAGAAGTCCATAAATCCTTCCCTCCCCTTTTTTGTAGTATAACAGTTTCACTCTGGAATTCAATCGCATTGATTGTGAAAAAACGAAAAAGTGTGATTTTACATAACATTTACTATAGTGTGTGAAAAACGTGTTGTCACGATGCTGATGCGCTTTCACGCGGATGTGTTTTCATATCCAGTATATCCACAGGCGACCTGATTGTTACATGAGCTCGACACAGTTACAATGAATCTTGGCAAGGAGGTTGGAATCTTTGTATGTCGTCGAGTACTGGCGCCGGGTCCGCGCCCTGCCTTCTCCGCTGCTGAGATTTCTGTGGACTGACGGCGTCTACGGGCTGTGTGTTGGAATCATCGGCGTGCTGTTCAATCTTCATCTCAGCGCGCTTGGCTATTCTTCATCGGCGATCGCCTTTGTGACTTCCATCAGTCCCTTTATGACCACGGCGCTCTCTGTGGCCATGGGCCGACTGGCCGATCGCTACGGCCGCAGCCGCATGCTTTTGCTCGGCACGACGCTGATCGCCTGCGGAGCGCTGTTGCAGCCGCTGTTTCAGAGCATCGTGCTGGTGACGCTGGCGCAGTCGCTGTTTGCTCTGGGACAGGTGATGATCGGAGCCACCGAGTTTGCGATCGTTGCGGCTTATGTGAAGCCCGGCGATCGAGCATTCGCGATTTCCGTGATCTTCGCCAATTTCATGCTGATGATTGGCGTTGGCAGTCTGCTTGGCGGATACTTGCCGAGTCTCCTGCCGGTTTTGCGCACACCGTATGAGTCAACCCTGATTCTGTCGGGGATCCTATTCCTCATCGCCCCGCTGGGACGGATTGGCATGACTCCGGTCAAACAGTCTGAAGCGCTCTCCCAGGGCGCAGGCAGGTGGTTCAGACGCCCTTCGCGGGCCGTGTCGCTGTACGGGATATTTGCGCTGCTCTCCGGGATGTCGTATGGTTTTACCACGCCCTATCTGAATCTGCTGCTTGCCCGGCAGTTCGGATTTCCCGCCCCTGTCATTGGCGATGTGCTTGCCATCAACGAAGGCGCCCTTTTTTTGGGATCGTTTTTTACACCGCTGATCATGGATCGGATCGGCTCCGAAAGAATCCTCGGTCCGCTTTTGCTGATCGTCTGTCTGGCCAATGCGATCCTGGGGGCAACCCTGAATTTGGTCGTGTTCGTACCACTGCTGCTGCTCCGTTCAGCGGCAAATATGGTGTATGCGCCGATATTCGACAGTTCTGCGCTGGGATCGGTGCCAGACGCCGAACGCGCCGCCATGCAATCCTATCGCGCATTGATGCGGGGCGTTGGAAGCATCGTATCGGTATGGGGAGGCGGCTTCTTTCTTGAATGGCGCGCTTACAGGCTGGCCTTCGCGGCTACAGGCGCTGTTTTGCTGTTGATGTTCTTGTTTTATCGCGTTTGGCTACGGTCGGTGTCGCATGACGGGGCTGTCTCTTCGTCTCTCACGGAGTAGACCCGTATGATCGACTTCTGCCGATCACCATCAATTGATGAAAAACCCGCTTGGCCGGGATCGTATGCTGTGCCGAGGCGAGTTCGGCGCAGCCGTGTTTGAGAAACGGCGCAGCATACGATCCCGGCGGGCAGGGAAGGCATTTTTCGGATAGACAGCCATGCTGCTGCGCAGCACCAACAACCGGGAAGAAAATACGCCTGCGGCGATTTTCCGGAGTAGTTGTTTCACCAAGTAAAACAGCGTCTTGCTAAGTAAAATCGTGAAGTTGAATTCCGGCACTCAGTAGTCTATCTTTAGATTTGTGCGTATGCCGTTGGCGTTCCGGTTAAGCGTGTTCTCAGGACGCCTGAACAGGTTGGGAGGAAGCGTCATGAACATTCATGAATACCAGGCAAAGGCGATTCTGCGTAAGTACGGGGTCGCGGTGCCTGATGGTGAAGTGGCTTTTAGCGCAGAGGAAGCGGTGAGAGCGGCCGAACAGTTCGGCGGCAGAGCCGTTGTCAAAGCGCAGATTCACGCGGGTGGACGGGGCAAGGCGGGCGGCGTCAAACTGGCGAAGTCGCTGGACGAAGTTCGCGGCTATGCGAACGAACTGCTGGGCAAGACGCTCGTGACACACCAGACCGGGCCGGAGGGCAAAGTGGTCAAGCGTCTGTTGATTGAGTCGCTGACCGCCATCCAGAAGGAATATTACATCGGGCTCGTAGTGGACCGGAGTTCAGGTCGCGTGGTCATGATGGCGTCGGAAGAAGGCGGCATGGAGATCGAAGAGGTGGCGGCGCATTCACCCGAGAAAATCGTCCGCGAAATCATCGATCCTGCTGTGGGACTGCGTCCCTTCCAGGCGCGCAGTTTGGCGTACGCCATACATATTCCAGGCGAATTGGTCAATAAGGCGGCCGCGTTTATGTTGGCGCTCTATCGCGCGTTTGTCGACAATGATTGTGCGATCGTAGAAATCAATCCGCTCGTGGTGACTGGCGACGGCAATGTTCTGGCTCTCGATGCGAAACTGAATTTCGACGCCAATGCGCTCTACAGGCACAAGGATATACTGGCGTTGCGCGATTTGGATGAAGAGGACCCGCGAGACGTCGAGGCGTCCAAGTTTGATTTGACGTACATCGCTTTGCACGGCAATATCGGGTGTCTGGTCAACGGCGCCGGACTCGCCATGGCGACCATGGATACGATCAAGTTCTACGGTGGGGAACCCGCCAATTTTCTTGATGTCGGCGGCGGGGCTTCGGAAGAAAAAGTGACGGAAGCGTTCAAGATCATACTGTCGGACAGCGGCGTCAAGGGCATTCTGGTGAATATCTTCGGCGGCATCATGAGGTGCGACGTGATCGCAAACGCGGTCGTGGCCGCATCGCGCCAGGTTGAACTGGACAGGCCGCTGGTGGTGCGCCTGGAAGGCACCAATGTAGAGCTTGGCAAACAGATCTTGCAGACATCCGGGCTCAGGATTGCTTCTGCGGACTCATTGGCAGAGGCCGCCCAAAAAATCATCGAGCTCGTGAAGTAGGGGGAGTTTTCCATGAGTATTTTGGTCAATAAGGATACGCGCGTCATTACCCAGGGCATCACAGGAGCGACGGGCCTGTTTCATACAAAACAGGCCATTGAATACGGCACCGCCATGGTGGGCGGTGTGACTCCCGGCAAGGGCGGCGGCACCGTCGAAGGCGTTCCCGTGTTTAACACAGTGGAGCAGGCTGTCAGAGAGACTGGCGCAAACGCGTCCGTCATCTACGTGCCGCCGGCGTTTGCGGCTGATTCAATCATGGAGGCGGCGGCTGCCGGCGTGGAACTTGTCATCTGTATCACGGAGGGGATACCGATCCTCGATATGGTGACGGCAAGGCGGTATCTGGAAGGCAAAGGAACGCGTCTGATCGGTCCCAATTGTCCAGGAGTCATTACCCCTGGCGAATGCAAGATCGGCATCATGCCGGGCTATATTCACAAACGCGGACATGTCGGTGTTGTGAGTCGCAGCGGTACGCTCACCTATGAAGCGGTCTATCAACTCACGGTGCAGGGGGTTGGGCAGTCAACGGCGGTCGGGATTGGCGGCGATCCGGTCAATGGCACCAATTTTGTCGAGGTGCTCAAGATGTTCAACGAGGACCCCGACACTGAGGCGGTCATCATGATCGGTGAAATCGGAGGCAGCGCGGAGGAAGAGGCCGCGGCATACGTCAAGGAACACATGAAAAAGCCGGTGGCCGGTTTCATCGCCGGGAGCAGCGCGCCTCCTGGGAAACGCATGGGTCACGCCGGAGCTATCATTTCTGGCGGCAAAGGAACCGCGAGCGAGAAAATTGCGGCCATGCAAAAAGCGGGCATCAAGGTCGCCAACACACCGTCAGAGATGGGCGCCACGCTGGTGAACATGCTGGAAGAACGCAACCTGCTCGCCAAGTGTCGAGCATAAATAGACGCAGAGGGCTGGCATGAGGCAGTGTGAACCGCCCCTCGTCCAGGATGCGCGGGACGCGCTTGGCGGTAGCTGAGCGGCGGATTGCGCTGGCAGTAAGAACCGACTCCTTCGGAAGTCGGTTCTTGGCGTTATGATTTTACTTTCGGAGTGGCGCGCACCAGACAACTCTGGCACAATGCCAAAAGGCAGGCATTGGGAAAGAGGTGCAGGTGTGCGTCGCGAACAGTTGCTCTATTGGATCACACTCCTGGAGACGCAAGGCATTGGGTTGCGCACGGCGCGCAGAGTGCGGGAGTCGGTGGCGACGTGGGGAGCGGCGAGGGAGTGCGCAGAGCGGGACTGGCTGACACTGGGACTTTCGCCGGAGATTGCCCGCAGTCTGGACGGTGCAGTGCGGGATGCCAGACATGTGCGGGACGTGGAGCGGATTGAAACTGCGGGTGTGCGGTACGTGCTTGACACAGACGGGGAGTATCCAGAGTTGCTCAGAGAGATCGCGACGCCGCCGCCGGTTTTGTTCTACCATGGAACATTCACCGCTTCGGCAGACGCTGTGGCTGTCGTGGGCACCCGCAACTGCACTGCCTACGGTCGCCGAGTCGCATTTGACATTGGCCGCGCTTTGGCGCAGTCTGGGATGCAGACTGTCTCCGGCTTGGCGCGCGGGGTGGATCAAGCGGCGCATGAGGGAGCGCTGGCTGGTCCAGGATGTACTGTGGCGGTGCTCGGTTCAGGGGTGGACTGCGTATATCCGCCGGAAAATCAGAAGTTGGCGGACCGCATCGCTAACGAGGACGGGGCCGTGCTGAGTGAGTTCCTCCCCTGGATTGGTCCCAGCAGGCATCATTTTCCCCAACGCAACCGGATCATCAGCGGGTTATGCAGGGCCGTGGTGGTGGTGGAGGCGGACCGCAGGAGCGGTTCTCTCATCACGGCCGCCAGTGCGCTCGACCAGAACCGCGATGTCTATGCCGTGCCGGGCTCCATCTTCAGCGCGGCTTCCCGTGGCGCCAACGAACTGATTGCAGCGGGGGCGACGCCGCTGCTGTCTGCGCAAGACGTTGCGCTGCAACTGGGCGGCTCTGCGTTGCGAGTGTCGGAGCCGCTTGCGATGACAGACACATTTGCAGACGGATCGCCTGTCTCGGCCAGAGTTGCGGCTCTGCGGCGTGAACTGCTGCGCGAATTGGGAGCAGGAACTCAGTCCAACGCTGACTTTCTCGCTATGCCCGCCTTTGCTCATCTGACTGCGGCTGAACTCGGAACGCAACTGACGATGCTGGAATTGCAGGGGTCGATACAGCGCGGCGTGGACGGGCGATTCAGCCTGACGGGAAAGCCCTGAGGAGCACAGACGCGCCAGATCCTTGCGGCGACCGCAGAAGCGGGTGTTTGCATACTCTTTGCATAGAGTGATAAGATGTGGTGAATTCAGGGAGGCGAGGAGGGAAACGATGGCAGACTATTTAGTCATCGTCGAGTCGCCGGCAAAAGCGAAGACGATTGGGAAATATTTAGGCAGCCGCTATTTGGTTAAAGCTTCCATGGGTCATGTTCGCGATTTGCCGAAAAGTCAACTCGGCGTGGACGTCGAACACGGATTTGAAGCAAAGTACATCACGATTCGCGGTAAGGGCGATGTTCTGAAACAGTTGCGCGATTCAAGCCGCAAAGTGAAGGCCGTGTACCTGGCGGCTGACCCGGACCGCGAGGGAGAAGCAATCGCCTGGCATCTGGCCCAGAGTCTTGAACTGGATCCGGAAAGACCGTGTCGGGTGGTGTTTAACGAGATTACCAAGGAGGCCGTCAAAGACGCCTTCAAGCATCCGCGCGCAGTCAACATGGATCTTGTTCACGCTCAACAGGCCAGGCGTATCCTCGATCGTCTGGTTGGGTATCGGATCAGCCCGTTGTTATGGAAGAAGGTCAAACGGGGGTTGTCGGCTGGACGTGTACAGTCTGTTGCGGTGCGTCTGGTTGTGGATCGGGAACGTGAGATCCGCAGCTTCCTTCCGCAGGAATACTGGTCGGTGATCGCCCACTGTCAAGCGCAGGGTGAGAAATTCCAGGCTGCATTTTTCGGATATGGGAAGGGCAAAGTGGAGCTCCATTCCCAGGCGGAAGTCGAGGAACTGTTGACGCGGATTGGCGCTGCGCAGTTCGTGGTGAGCTCTGTCAAGGCGAGTGAACGAAAGCGCAATCCTGCTCCGCCATTTACAACGAGCAGCCTGCAGCAGGAAGCGGCGCGCCGCATCTCCTTTCGTCCGCAAAAGACGATGTCGATCGCGCAGCAGCTTTATGAAGGGGTTGATTTGCCCAAGGTTGGATCAGTCGGGCTCATCACCTATATGCGCACTGACTCCACCCGGATTTCGGAGACTGCGCTCACGGAGGCGCGCGAATACATTCGCACAGTGTACGGAGCCGATTATGCGCCGCTAAAACCGCGCGAGTACAGTGTGAAAAAGAACGCTCAGGATGCGCATGAAGCGATTCGGCCCACAGCAGTGTCGCGTCATCCGGATACGCTCAAAGAAGTGCTCAGCCGCGATCAGTGGAAACTGTACCGACTGATCTACGAGCGTTTTATCGCCAGTCAAATGGCCTCCGCAGTGCTCGATACGATGACGGTTGACATTGTCGCAGGGTCGGCTCTGTTTAGGGCGACCGGATCAAAGATCAAATTTCCCGGCTTTATGAAACTGTACATTGAGGCCACGGACGACAAGCAGGATGAAGAGGGATTTCTGCCCGCGCTGCAGGTGAACGAAGTGCTAAAACCGAAACCGCCGCTCACGCCGGAACAGCATTTCACGCAGCCGCCGCCCAGATATTCCGAGGCGCGTCTCATTCGCGCGATGGAGGAGCTTGGCATCGGGCGGCCAAGCACGTACGCGCCCACCATTGACACGATTCAGAAACGCGGGTATGTCCTGCTGGAAGAGAAGCGGTTTGTGCCGACAGAACTGGGAGAAATCGTTATTGATCTGATGGAGGAATTCTTTCCGACGATTGTGGACGTGGATTTCACCGCCCACCTTGAACAGCAGCTTGACGATGTGGAAGACGGATCAAGCAATTATATCCACATGCTCAGCGAGTTTTACGGAAGCCTGGAAGGGTACCTGACGGTCGCGGAGAAGAGCATGGAACACGTTCAGCTTGAAGAGGAATACGCGGATGAATACTGTGAGAAATGCGGTCGCCAGATGGTATACAAACACGGGCGGTTTGGCAAATTCTTGGCCTGTCCTGGCTTCCCGGAGTGTCGCAATGCAAAACCCATCCTGAAAGAGATTGGCGTCAACTGTCCACGCTGTGGAAAAGCTCTCGTTGAACGGCGCGGGAAGAAGCGCAGGCAGTTTTTTGGATGCACAGGCTATCCTGAGTGTAATTATGTGCTGTGGGATGCGCCGGCTGGATTCAACTGCAAAGTATGCGGAGAACCGATGATCAGGAAACGGCAATCCAAGACAGGCCAGGAAATGCTCGCGTGCTCCAATCCGCAGTGCAAGCATCAGGAGGTTGCGCAGGATGCGCGCTAAAACCAGCGACTGAGCGATTGTGAGGTGTGACGATGAACCAGAGAGTGGTTGTCGTGGGCGGTGGATTGGCGGGTTCTGAAGCCGCCTGGCAGATCGCCAGGGCAGGGGTTCCGGTCACGCTCTATGAAATGAGAGGGCTTAAAAAAACTCCGGCCCATCGCGGCGCCGATTTGGCGGAACTTGTCTGTTCGAACAGTCTGCGCGCCGCGAGTCTTGCCAATGCTGTCGGTCTTCTGAAAGAGGAGATGCGGAGACTCGATTCGCTCATCATGCGCGCGGCGGAGCAGACGGCGGTTCCTGCCGGAGGCGCGCTGGCCGTCGATCGCGAAGCGTTTTCACGGTTTGTCACCGCTGCTGTTGAACGCCATCCGGGAATTGAAGTGAAGAGAACAGAGATCACGGCGCTGCCTGCAGACTGCATTGCCGTTGTGGCGACTGGCCCCTTGACGTCAGAAACCCTGAGCGATTCCATACGGGCGTTCACGGGCGCTGAATCGTTTTATTTCTACGATGCGGCCGCGCCGATCGTAGAGCGGTCGAGTATAGACGATTCTAAAGTATACGCGGCGTCGCGGTATGGCAAGGGGGAACCGGCCTATCTGAACTGTCCAATGACCGAGGAACAGTTCGACGTTTTCTACCGGGCCTTGATTGAGGCGGAAACCGCTCCGCTCCACGAGTTTGAAAAGGAGATTTATTTTGAGGGCTGCATGCCGATTGAGGTCATGGCGAAGCGCGGTCAGCGCACCATGCTGTTTGGCCCGCTGAAGCCGGTGGGGTTGCCAGACCCCCGTACAGGACGCAATCCCTATGCAGTTGTTCAGTTGCGCCAGGATAACGCCGCGGCGACGCTGTACAACATTGTCGGGTTTCAGACGCACCTGAAATGGGGGGAACAGTCTCGGGTGTTGCGGTTGATCCCTGGACTGGAGCAGGCTGAGTTCATTCGTTTTGGCGTCATGCATCGCAACTCCTATCTCAATTCGCCAATGCTGCTTCAGCCAACCTATCAGACCAGGCTGCGAGCGTCGCTGCTGTTCGCGGGGCAGATGACAGGCGTCGAGGGCTACGTGGAATCTGCGGCGTCCGGACTGGTTGCGGGCATCAACGCCGCGCGGATTGCAAAGGGTCAAAGCACAGTTGTTTTTCCGTCGAACACGGCGATTGGCAGCCTTGCTCACTACATTACCACCGCGGATGCGCGTTACTTTCAGCCGATGAACGCTACATTTGGTCTGTTCCCTGCGCATGGAAGAAAATTTCATAGCAAAAAGGAAAAAAATGAATACATTGTGACAGAAGCGCTTGATACAATTCAGAATTTTATGCAGATCGAAGGCTTATAACTTGCGACCGCTCACTGCGACATGGTACGATACGCTTGCTGCAGCGCGGTTGGCGTGCTGTGTGCTCTTTGGCAAAGGAGTCATGGACCCCTATGGACGATTTGCTCCAGACTGCATTGTCTGGGGAGTGGCAGGCGGCCATTGCAGCGTTTGCTGTATACCTCAGTGCAGAGCGCGCGCTGTCACCGCTCACGGTGACGGCTTACCGGAACGACCTCACATCATTCGCAGCGTACGTCGGAAACTCTCCAGGCATCGTTACAGTGAGCATGATTCGCCATTATCTTGGGCAACTCATGGAACGTGGCTTGAGTCGACGCACGACGGCAAGAAAGATGAGCGCCCTGCGCGTCTTTTACCGGTTTCAGGTGCGCACAGCCGGTTTGCAGGGATCTCCGGCCGCCGCTGTAAAGGCGCCGCGGCTGGGCGCGCGATTGCCAACTTTTCTTTATGTTGAGGAAATGAATCATCTCCTTGCTGCGCCTGACGTCAGCACACCGCTTGGCAAGCGTGATCGCGCTCTGCTGGAATTTCTCTACGCTTCGGGGGTGCGCATTGCGGAGTGTGTTGCGCTTGAGGTTGCCGATATTCGAGTGTCAACGGGGGCGGTCCGCGTCATCGGCAAAGGGAACCGCGAGCGTATCGTGCTGTACGGCGGGGCTGCTCAACTGGCTCTGCGCACCTACCTGGAGCATGCGCGTCCTCTGCTGGCCAGGGGCGATGAAAGCGCCCTGTTTGTAAACAGGCGCGGAACACGACTGACTGATCGGTCTGTGCGGCGGATGATTGATCACCATGTACAGCAGGCAGCGGTTGGAAAACATGTGACGCCGCACACGTTTCGCCATTCTTTCGCGACGCACCTGCTCGAAGGCGGAGCGGATCTGCGCGTGGTGCAGGAATTGCTGGGACATCAAAGTTTGTCTTCGACTCAGATCTACACGCATACGGCCAAAGAACATCTGTTGCGGGTGTATGAGGCGACCCATCCGCGCGCGTAGTGTTGCGGGTCGTGTTTCAAATTTGCCGAAGTTGGGGAGTTTTCTATGGATGCTTTTCATGCGACAACGATATTTGCGATCAAAACCGAACTGGGCGGGGCCATGGCGGGGGACGGCCAGGTTACATTCGGGAATGCCATGGTCATGAAGGCCACCGCCAAAAAAGTGCGCCGTCTATACCACGGCGAGGTCATCGTCGGTTTTGCCGGGAGTGTGGCGGATGCGTTCGCGCTGTCTGAACGATTCGAGCAGAAGCTTGAGGAGTTCCACGGCAATGTTCCTCGCGCCGCCGTGGAACTGGCGAAGATGTGGCGGACAGATCGCATGCTCAGCAAACTGGAAGCGATGTTGCTCGCTTTGTCGAAAGATCATCTGCTCCTGATATCCGGAACAGGCGAAGTCATCGAACCGGATGACGGCGTATGCGGCATTGGTTCGGGAGGCGCCTACGCACTGGCAGCGGGGCGGGCGCTCGCCCGCCATACGGACTTGTCGGCGCGGGACGTGGCGAGCACCGCGCTTGCCATCGCCAGTGAGATCTGCGTTTTTACCAATGATCAGATTGTGGTCGAAGAGATTTGACTGTCACAAGGAGCGCTGCCGTTATGCAAAATCTGTCTCCCAGCCAGATTGTGGTTGAGCTTGACAAATACGTCGTTGGCCAAAAAGACGCCAAACGGGCGGTCGCGATTGCGCTGCGCAATCGCTATCGGCGATCCAGACTACAGGCTGAATTGCGGGAAGAAGTTACACCCAAGAACATTTTGATGATTGGGCCGACCGGTGTTGGCAAAACGGAGATCGCAAGGCGAATCGCCAAACTGACGGGGGCGCCGTTCGTGAAAGTGGAGGCGACCAAATTCACGGAAGTCGGGTATGTGGGCAGAGACGTCGATTCGATGATCAGGGATCTGGTTGAAACCGGGATCCGCACAGTCAAAAATGAGCGGCTACAATCCGTGGCGGGTCAAACGGAGGCGCGCGTTACGGAACGCATACTTGAAGCCCTGGCGCCAGATCCGGCGCGTGACCGCACATTTCGCAATCCGCTGGAGATGCTGTATCAGTCCCATTCCGACCGCCGCGAAGTTTCGGACGAGGTGGAGAGAGAACGCGCCCAGATTAAGCGGGACCTGGATGCGGGGCTGCTCGATGATCGCGTAATTGAAATACAGATTGAGGATCAAAATGTTCCGGCGCTCGATTTCATGCCCGGAATGGGCGCTGAAGGGCTTGGCAACCTGCAGGAAATGCTGGGGAACTTCATGCCAAAGCGCAAGAAAAATCGCAAGGTGACCGTCGCTGAGGCACGCAAGCTGCTGGCCCAGGAAGAGGCGCAAAAACTCATCGATATGGACGAAGTGGTGTCCGAAGCTGTGCGCAGGGCTGAGGAGGCAGGCATCATCTTCATCGATGAGTTCGACAAGATTGCGACCAAGGAGGGACGCGGAGGCGCCGATGTGTCCCGTGAAGGCGTGCAGCGCGATATTTTGCCGATTGTTGAGGGATCCACGGTTATGACGAAGCACGGTCCCGTCAAGACTGATCATATTCTCTTCATCGCGGCCGGGGCGTTTCACATGTCGAAACCGTCGGATCTGATCCCGGAACTGCAGGGCCGGTTCCCGATTCGCGTCGAACTGTCCAGCTTGTCGGCGGAAGACTTTGAGCGCATTCTGACTGAACCGGAGCACGCGTTGCTGACTCAGTATATCGCGCTGCTCGCCACCGAAGACGTGACTGTTGCGTTTCTCCCGGAGGCGGTGCGCAGATTGGCGGAAGTCGCGACTGAGGTCAACGCCAGCACCGAGGACATCGGCGCGCGGCGCCTGCATACGCTTGTGGAACGTGTTCTCGAAGATTTGCTGTACGCGGCGCCAGATATCGGCGCAACTGAGGTTGTCATCACGCCTGAGTATGTGGAAGAAAAACTCGGCTCAATCGCACGCAACCGGGATTTGAGCCAGTTCATATTGTGACAGGGAGGTTTACTTATGGATTTGCTAGCTAAAACAAGGAGAATCAACCGTCTCTTACAACGCGCTGGTCAGTTTGTAGATTTTATGGAAATGGCTGAAGTCATGCGCGAGGTGATCGCCGCAAACGTTTTTGTTGTATCGCGCTCCGGGAAGATTCTCGGATACGCGATCGTACACGAATTTGAGCATGCTGTAACAAATGAAGACGTTCTCAAACAGCGGGTGTTTCCGCGCGACTACAACACAGAGTTGCTGCGGCACGACTCCACGGCGGCCAATATTGCCGATGAGGACCCCTTCTGCCTGTTTCCGGACGAGATCACGCGCATGTTTGACTTGAAGTATACAACTGTCGTGCCCGTCATTGGCGGCGGCGATCGCTTCGGAACACTGATCCTTGCGCGCTTCAACCAGCAGTTTACGGAAGAAGATCTGCTGCTTGGCGAGTACGGAGCGACGGTGGTGGGCATGGAAATCCTGCGCTCGCGCGCCCATGAGATCGAAGAGGAAACAAGGTCCAGGGCGGTCGTGCAGATGGCGGTGGACTCCCTGTCGTATAGTGAATTGGAGGCCATTGAGCATATTTTCGAAGAACTGGACGGCCGTGAGGGACTTCTCGTCGCAAGCAAAGTGGCCGATCGAGTGGGGATCACCCGCTCGGTGATCGTCAATGCGTTGCGTAAACTGGAGAGCGCAGGCGTCATTGAATCGCGCTCTCTCGGCATGAAAGGAACGTATATCAAGATTCTAAACGATAAATTGCTGCCGCAACTTGATAAAGTGCGCCACCGTTAAATCGTCGCGAGTTTTATGTGCGTTTTGTTAAAGGACCGTCTGTGCGTTTTTCGTGCTCAGACGGTCCTGTTCTGTTGACAAGGTCGAATTTTGTCACCTTTCGACGCCATGTCAGGCAGGGAATTGGCGAATTTTGTTGAATCATATATAGATAACTCGACAGAGAGGAGGATCTGTCCGTTTGTCAACACTCGATTCGCTTTATATGACTTCGCTCCAGTCGGCGCTCAGCGCTGGTCAACTGCGGCAACAGGTGTACGCAAACAACATCGCCAACGCGAACACGCCTGGATACAAACGCGAGGTGGTTCACTTTAACAGTCTGCTGCAGGCTCAACTGGCGGCTGTTGGTCTGAACGCGCCGTCAGGACTGCCGATGCTCGCCAATACGACGCGTGATCTGGGCGGTGTGACGCAGTTTTCGAACGTGAACCCGGTTGTCGCGACAGATACGGCCACACAGGTGGGCGGAAACGGCAACAACGTCAACATCGATGCGGAAATGAGCGCCTTGGCCCAGAACCAGATCTCGTACGGAGCGCTGGTCCAGGATCTGCAAGATCAGTTCGCGACCATGCGCACTGCCATTACGGGTTGACGCAGAAGCGCCGTGCTGAGGGAAAGCGCAGAGTGTTTCCAAATCAAACGGGGAGGTGATCGGTTTGGGACTGTTTTCCGGGATGTCCATCAGCGCATCCGGTCTCACGGCCAACCGCGCATGGCTGGACGTCATCGCGAATAACATCGCCAACGCCAATACAGCGCGGACTCCGCAAGGAGGTCCCTATCGGTCGGAGGAAGTGGTATTCAGTCCGATTGCTTCCAGCGGCTTTGGCTCGACGTTGGCGGGCTCACTGGCAGCTGCGCAAAGCGGCGCGCCGGGCGGCGTGCAGGTCAGCGCCGTGGTGCAGAGCCCGGCTCCATTCAAGCTCGTATACGATCCTGGGAGTCCAAACGCCGTAAACGGCTATGTGCAGATGCCAAACGTGGACATTGCGACGCAAATGCTCAACATGATCGCGGCAACGCGCGCGTATCAGGCGAATGTCACCGCGTTCGGCGCGGCAAAGGCAATGGATGTGCAGGCGATCAACCTTGGGAAGTAGGGATGGCAGATGGTTATTCAACCCATTCAGAATCCGCTCTTGACGACTGCCGCAACAGGAAAGGCTGCAAACGGCGGCGCATCCGCTCAGGGCGGCTTTGGTTCCCTGCTTGAGCAGGCGATCGGCTCCGTCAACCAGTCGGTGACAAACAGCATGCAGCAGGGGCTGTCTTTGGCAAGCGGCGCCGCTCCGAACATTGCGAATGTCATGATATCCGCAACGCAGGCTCAGCTGGCGGTTGATCTGACGGTGCAAGTCCGTGATCGCGTCATTGGCGCCTACAATCAGATAATGAGCATGCAAGTATAGATGAGGGCGTTAAGGTGATGGAATCGGATGAACCCTACTTTAGCCGTATGGCTGAAACGACTCAGATCCTATTATGAAGGGCTGGAGTCACGGCAGCGCAGGAATCTGTTAATAATCTCTGCAGTCGGAATTGTGACCGTTTTGGTGCTGTCTCTTGTGTTTCTGAATCCTGATTATCAGGTTGTGTTTGCCAATCTGGGAGCAAAGTCAGCGGGTCAGATCACGCAAAAGCTGGGACAAATGAAGATCCCCTATGAGTTGCAGGGCAATACGATTCTCGTTCCTGCGGCGCAGGCGGACCAGGTCCGGATCGACATGGCGATGGCCGGATTGCCGGCGAGCGGCACAGTGGAATACAGTTCTATTTTTCAACAGGGGAGCATGCTGGGCATGACGTCCCAGGAACTGAACCTGCAGGTGCTGGGCGTGCTGGAACAACGGATTGGGCAATCGATTCAGTCGATCAACGGGATTGAAAACGCACAGGTGAATATTGTGCTGCCGCAACAGCAGACGTTTCTTGTTCCCACCACCGATCTCGGCGCCAAGGCTTCGGTGCTGCTCACGGTGGGGGCTGGGGCAACGCTGACGCCAGGCCAGATCTTCGGCATTCAGCAACTGGTATCGCACGCCGTGCAGGGACTCAGTTCGCAAAATGTCAGTGTCGTCGATCAGTATGGAAACGCGCTGTCCAGTTCACAGACCGGCGGCGCGGGGATCAATCTTGCTTCGCAACTGCAAAATGAACTGAATCTTCGTCAGCAGTTGGAAACGACTTTGGCGAGCCAGTTGAAAGCCAGCCTGATTAAATTGGTTGGACCTGGAAATGTTGAGGTCGTGGTAAACGCCAACGTGACATTCAATCGAGAGACTCAGCAACAGCATACCGTTGCGCCAGGACCTGCGCTGTCCAATCAGACAAGCTCCTCAACCGGCACGGGCGGTGGATCGGTCGGTGGCATAGCTGGGCAGGCAACACAAAATCCGAATGCGGTCAGTTATGGTTCGGCGGGAAACGGTGCTGGGTCGTCCTCGTCCAACCGTTCCACAACAACCAATTACGATAATAGCTACACAAATACAGCGACCACTTTTGATCCGATTCAGTTAAAGGGCTATACCGTAAGCGTCATGGTCAACTCAAACGCCGTTCCTTTGACCGCGCAGCTGTCCCGTGAAATTCAGTCCTATGTGCTGACTGCGGCTGGGCAGCAGGCAATCGGCGCGAAAGCGACAGGCGTCACTGTGCTCGGCATACCGTTTGCGACGTCTGCGGCGGTTGCCGGAGCAACTGGAACGTTCTTTGGCTCACCGCTTGCGCTGGGGGCTGCGGCCCTGCTATTGGCGGGAGGATCTGTGGCGACAGTACTTATTCTGCGCCGTCGCAAACGCAAACAGGTGACCGATGTGGCGCTTGACTCGCTGTCTCTCGCATCACTTGTGAATTTGCCTTCTGAACCGCAGGATATGGCGGTCTTGCGCCAATTAAAAGAACTGGCGTCACGACGACCCGAAGCATTTGCTTCGCTGGTGCGTTCGTGGCTGTCACAGGAATAGGGGTGACAGCTCATGCGCGGCGGAGAAGTGCTGAACTATAAGCAGAAGGCTGCAATCTTGCTGATCAGTTTGGGCCCGGAGGCTGCTGCTGGCGTATACAAGCATATGCGTGAGGACGAGATTGAACAATTGACACTCGAAATCGCCACGGTGAATCGGGTAACGTCGCAGGATCGCGTGGGAATCTTGCAAGAATTCCACGAACTGGCGATCGCCGAAGAGTACATCGCCCAGGGAGGCATAGAGTACGCTCGCGACGTTCTGCAAAAAGCGCTTGGGTCGGAGCGCGCTGTGTCCATCATCGAGCGGTTGACGGCGTCGCTGCAGGTGCGGCCGTTTGAATTTGCGCGCAAGGCAAATCCCGGTCAGATTTTAAGCTTCATTCAGAACGAACATCCGCAGACAATCGCTCTGGTTCTCTCCTATCTGGACGCAAAACAGTCTGCGACAGTTCTCAGCGAGTTGCCGACGGTTTTGCGCGCTGACGTTGCTCGCCGCATCGCCGTCATGGACGTAACCACGCCAGAGGTTGTAAATTCGGTGGAACGCGTGCTGGAGAACAAGTTATCCTCGTCCAGTTCCGTTGACGCGATGTCCGTGGGTGGTCTCGACGCGATCGTGGCTATCATAAACGGCGTGGATCGCGCTACGGAACGCAGCATTCTGGAGAACCTGGAACTGTCGGATCCGGATCTTGTCGAGGAGATAAAGAAACGCATGTTTGTTTTCGAAGACATTGTGTTGCTTGATAACCGTGCGATTCAGCGGGTGATTCGCGATATCGACCAGGCTGATCTCATGCTTGCATTGCGTACGGCAAGTGACGACGTGCAGGCGGCTGTGTACCGCAACATGTCAAAACGGATGGTGGAAACGTTCCAGCAGGACATGGAATTTGCTGGACCAGTGCGCCTGCGCGACGTTGAAGAAGCGCAGCAGCGCATCGTGGCGCAAATCCGCCAACTTGAGGAGATCGGGGAAATCGTGATCGCGCGCGGCGGGGGAGATGACATCCTTGTCTAGAATATGGCGCAGTGTAGCGGAAGACCTTCCCAATCGACAGCTCTCATTCACAGCCGAAAGTTCCTGGGAGCGGCAGTTGCCGCTGCTGGACGCAGCCGATCGGGAAGCGTCGCTTCAAAATACCGTCATTGAACTGGAACGGGAGATCAGTCAAAGGACGGCGATTCTTGAATCGATCAGGGATGAGACCCTGCGTGTTGTGGAGACGGCTCAAAAACACGCGGAACAACTTCTGGAGCAAGCCAGACTGGAAGCTGTCCGAATTGCGGAGGAGGCGACTCTTTCCGGACATCGGGAAGGTTATCAGGCTGGTGTCCTGTCTGCACGCCAGGAGTGCGACAGCCAGGTGCAGTTTGCAGGCAGGGTTGTACAGCAGGCGGAGAAGGAGCGGCGGGAACGGATCCGTACGGCTGAGGAAATAATCGCGGAACTTGCCCTGAGCGTCGCCGGCCGTATTGTGGAGCACGCCTTGGACCATGACGCAGAGTACGTGCAGCGCGTTGTACAGTCTGCGCTGTCTGAGGTTGAACGCGCGCCAAAGGTCGAGTTGCTTGTTTCGTCAGTTGATTATGGCGGCGCGCTCTCCCGCAGAGCAGAGTTTGAACGGGCTTTGGCTCCGCAGACACTACTTGTTATTGCCCCCGACCACACACTCTTGCAGGGTGACGTGATGATCGTGAGCGAATACGGAACACTCGACAACAGAGTGGCCACCCGTCTGGAAGAGGCAGGCAGAATACTGCGCGACATTGTCAGGGAGTGGATTGCCAGTGCTCATGACTGATGAACGTCGCAGGCAACTCACAGAGCGGTTGCGCGACGCCCGCATGTACCGTGTGTACGGCAGAGTGGAGAAAGTGATCGGGTTGACAATCGAGGCGCGCGGCCCGTCGGCGCGCATTGGCGAAGTATGCGTCATCCGCTCTGGCGACGGACAGGAATCATTGTGCGAGGTGGTGGGGTTTCGCCAGGATCTGGTTCTTCTGATGCCGCTTGGACCCATTGAAGGTCTGGCGCCAGGCAGTCTTGTTCAGTCGACGGGCGACTCTCTGCAGATACGCGTCGGCGATGATCTGCTGGGACGGGTTGTCGGCGGGCTCGGTGAACCAATTGATTCGCTCGGGCCCCTGACCGGACGGGAGTGGGCGCGCATCCACAGAGATCCGCCCTCGCCCCTTGCCCGTCCGCGCATTGACACACCGCTTGCGACCGGGGTGCGCGCGATCGATGGGTTGCTCACACTCGGCGTTGGCCAGAGGGTGGGGCTGTTTGCCGGCAGCGGCGTTGGCAAGAGTACATTGCTTGGTATGGTGGCGAAAAGCAGCGAGGCTGACGTGAATGTGATCGCGCTCATCGGCGAGCGCGGTCGGGAAGTGCGGGAGTTTATTGAACGGGACCTCGGCCCGGACGGTCTGCGCCGCTCTGTCGTGGTGGTTGTCACTTCGGATCAGCCGCCGCTCGTTCGTGTCAAGGGCGCGTTCGTGGCGACCGCCATCGCTGAATTTTTCCGTGATCAGGGTCGCAGTGTCGCGCTGATGATGGATTCGGTGACACGATTTTCCATGGCGCAGCGGGAATTGGGCCTGGCGGTCGGGGAACCGCCCACCGCGCGCGGATATACGCCGTCCGTGTTCGCTTCGTTGCCGCGTTTGCTGGAACGGGCAGGACGCTCGCAACTGGGGTCCATCACGGGAATATACACCGTGCTGGTCGACGGCGATGATCTTCAGGATCCAATCGCGGATGCTGTGCGCGGTATTCTCGATGGACATATTGTTCTGAGCCGCGAACTCGCCAACAGGGGTCACTTCCCTGCTATCGATGTGCTGCAGAGTGTGAGCCGCCTGATGAACGACCTGGTCGGACCAGAGCACTCCCAGGCTGCGCGTCATGTGCGCACTCTGATGGCGGCCAAGCGCGATGTGGAGGATTTGATTCGCATTGGGGCGTACAAGCCGGGGAGCGATCCGGAAGCCGACGAGGCGATCGCCGTCGAAAGGGAGTTGCTGGAGTTTTTGCGGCAACGGGTATCCGAACAGACTGTGTTTGCCCAGACGGTGAGCGCTGTGAGTGAATTCGCAAGGGGGAACGCATAACGACGTGAAAGACACCAAGCGAAGCGGGCGCATACAGCAGCTTTACGCGCAACTGCAAAAGCTGCGGGAACTGGAACAGAGAATGGCAGTACGGGAGATGGATCGCGCACAGGAAGACCTGGACGGCATTCACCAAATGCAGGTTGAGGCCGATCGGGAGACGGAACAGCACCTGGCTGTGGTGGGCGACACTGTGGCGTGGCAGCGTTACCAACTGTTTCTTGGCAGGGCGGTAGAGCGGCAGTCAACAGTGGTGGATGTCTGCGCAAAACAGTTGAGCGACGCCCGCGACCTGACCAAAGAAGCCTACATACAGGCGGAGACATGGGGTCGCCAATGCAGCCTCATGGAAGAAGCGGAGCGTCGTCTTCAGCAAGGTATCGACCTGCGAAGCGGCGATGAACTCGCAGTCACGCGTTCGCTGTGGAACAGGCCGGATCCTGACTCGCGGTAAATTCGCAGGATTGGCGTCTTTCTGCGGAATTTTGCGCAACACGCATGTCTTAGATTGGGAGTGATGGGTTTGGCGGTCAATGAGCGGCGCGCCCGGCCGATGTCCTGGATCATTTACTACTTTTTGTTGCCGATATTGGCTTCCGCGTTGTTTGCCGGAATCGCCCTGCAGATTTTGGGGATCAATGTGCTTGGCAAGATTGCGACAGCGACCACTCAGACAGCGGCTGTCCGGCACATGTTGGGAGAGCCGACGGCAGCGCCGTCTGCGCCCAGTCAGGTCGTCGCATTGACACGCCAGTTGCGGCAAAAATCGGGGGAGATCACGCGTCTCAAGCAATCCGTGACGGCGCTTGAAGCGAAAGTGGCGGTTGACCAGGCGCATCTGCTCACTCTCTCCAGACAGGCGAAGGCAGACCAGACGCAGATCCACAAGGCGGGGTCCGCAGCGCAAAACGCTGCGAAGCAGGCTAAAGTATATATGGACATGTCGCCCAATCAGGCGGCGGTCATCTTGACTCAACTGTCGTTTGCGGACCAGGTTCTGGTCTTGCGCGCGATGAATTCTGCCGATGAGGCCTCCATTCTTGCTGTCATGCCGCCGAAACAGGCAGCAAAACTGTTGCAGGCGGGGGCATGATTGCTGATTGCTGATTGGCGGATCGTCTCAGGCTTGGCGGAAATTTCCGGTTGTAGGGGAGGTGATGCCGCAAAGGATCGTATGGAGCCTGCAAGAAACAGACCTCCGAGGGGGGATCATGTTGGGCACCACATTCATGTCAGAACCGCTCGCTGCAATGGGAGTGTCCACAAGCGCTTCCAAACGTCATGCGAACGCAGGACACAAGAACCATGTCAAGTTGCATGATCGGCAGGCCGGCCAGTCTGCCGGACCGCTCGTTCAAGGTTCTGGGATCTTTTTGTCCTTGCTTGCTGCAGAGAAGCAGCGCGCTTTACAGCCCGCCGCAAAGAGCGGTTTTCTGACCCCGGACGCGGGTCGAACGGCAGTGCGGCGCGGCCAGGGAGAGCACACACAGACGCAGGCGGAATCCGCTGCTCTGGCAGGCGCAGGCAGGGAAAAAAAACAAGGGTCGCTCCCTGGTGCTCTGACGGCAGGCAAGCAGGATCGTAAGGGTGTGCGAACGGCGCTGTTGTCAACTGGACGCAGGGTCATCACGGGAACCCGGAGTTCGCACGCCGCAATCGGCGGGAAGATCCAGCAAGGCCAGATCCAGCAGAACTCCGCGCGCTCAGAAGCAGGGTTGGCGGGCAGCGGCAATGGTTTGGCGCCAGTTGTAAATCTCTCTGCAGCGGGGTCAAATGCACGCAGTCATCTGTTCTCAGGCAGTCGTGCGGCGTCTGCTGCGGCGCACGGAAACACAGCGAACGGCACGGCGAACGGCACAGTGAACGGCACAGCGAACAGCTCGGCGAACAGCTCGGCGAACGCAGGCAAACAGCCTGTGCGGACGCCCGTGTCTCCCGCCGCCGCGTCGGCTTTGACCGCCGCTATGCGCGGCGTTCTGACGTCCGTTTCGCCAGGCGTCGCTACGATCCAGAGCATGACGGTCGCCGGTTCAGTTGGACGGGAGAAGCCAGTCAGGGCTGTGTCTGGCGGCGGCGCGCCACAGACAGGACACCTGCGTTTGCGACTTTCTGCGGTCCACGTGCGTGCGGGTCTTCGTCTGGCGGGCAGTCGCGGCAAGGGAACGGCGCGGATGCAATCGGCAGTATCTACAGGAGCGCATCATTCTGGCGCCACTGTGGCTGCGACCTATGGCGCAGCGGCGCACACCGCGTCGGGCGCTCCTTATGCGGGGGGCGAATCGGCGCTTGCCGGTCCGTTTTACCAGAGCGCTGCGCACACGCATGGCGCCCAGGAACTCGCGGGACGCGCGCCGGGAACTGTCAACTCGCAGGCGGCAACGGATCCTGCGGCTCCTGCGCTGCAGAGCATGCTGATGCAGCGATTTGCTCCGGAGGTGGCCGGGTGGCTGATGCGCCAGAGCACCCGTGTACTGAACAGCGGCCTGGCAAGCGTCGAATTGACGCTGATTCCAGCACACCTTGGCAAGTTGCGAGTCACGGTGTCAGGTGACAAAACGGCCGGATTGCGAGTTCGCTTTGCGCTGGCGAATCACGAAGCGCAAACCCTGCTCCAGTCACAGTTGCCTGAACTCCGGCAACTCCTGCAAACAGGAGGATACGGTGCGGTTGCATTTGACGTCGGCGCGTTCACCGGCGACTCTCCCGCAAAGGGGGAGCGCAACCGCAATCAGTCCTGGAACGCCCATACAGACAGCGGCAGCAGTGCGGCGGTTGTTCGATCGGAGAGTGCGTATATAGCACAGCGCGATTTTGATCACGCGGGATTTTCCGCACGCGCATGAGAGGCGGGATCGGTTTGTCCAGTATCAGCAGCGTGCAGTCAGCGAATGGACAGGTGAGCTCACAAGCGACCCAGTCATCGTCTGTTTCCTCTGTTCCCGGCGGGGCGCTCGGCCAGAATGCCTTTTTGCAACTTCTGGCGATGCAGATGAAGTATCAGGATCCACTCGCGCCGCAGTCCAACAGTCAGTTCGTTGCCCAGTTGGCGCAGTTCTCCACACTCGAACAGATGACAAACGTGTCAGCAGAGGAACAGACCCTGATCAGCGCCATCGGAGGACTCACGGCGTCGAGTCAGATGGCCTCTGCGACTGGGTTGCTCGGCGATACGGTGAGCGTGACGGGCAGCGGCGGCAGTGCCGTCAGCGGTGTGGTTACGGCGGTCGCCAGTGCAAACGGTCAGGTCATGTTGACGGTGGCAGGAACCCAGTATCCGCTGGGAGCGGTCACATCTGTGTCCAAGTGAGCCCGTTTGACGATATGCATTGTGGCGAATGAACAGGATTTTTGCATGTTTATGTCGAATGTATTTTTTAGAACAGGAATAGGCTGCGAACCTGTCTGAGGGCTGTAGTCGCCCTCAGACAGGTTGTGGGTCGCAGTTGCGTGCGCAACTGTCAGTGTGTAGGGGGGCGGGGGAACCGGGTGGTTACTTTGACGCGTATCAGCGGCGCTCCATTCTCCGTCAATGCGACGATGATCGAGCTGGTTGAAGCCACGCCAGACACCGTAATCACGCTGTTTTCCGGTCGCAAATACGTTGTCCAGGAAGAAGCGATGGAGGTCACCAGACTGATTACCGAATACTATCGGCAGATTGGCTTGCAAGGAATACACGCTGTAAAATGGGGGCTTCAGGTGAGACATGAGTCGTAAACGTGTTTCACTCATTATCATTGGGGTTCTGGCAGTGGTAGTCATCGGAGGCGCGCTCGTATACCAGTTTGTGATAAAACCGCAAGCGCACCAACCGCCGTCTGCGGCTGCGCTGCAATCGTGGCAGTACGCCATGAGTCAGATCACAACCAACCTGCAGGGGAGCAGCGTCATTCAGATCCAGTTGACGCTGCAGGCGCCAAACGGAGCCGTCGCAGCGGAACTCACGGAACGTCAGGCGCAAGTGGATGATGCGGTCATTGGAGTGCTTCATAATCTCTCTTCGACACAGATCATGATGCCTGGCGGTCGTGAACTCATCAAGCAACAGGTTATGAAACGTGTCAATTCGTTTCTTGTTTCTGGAAAAATCACAGAAGTTTACATTGATTCTCTGATCGTGCAATGAGGAGAGTGAAACATGCCTGATATATTGTCGCAGGGCGAGATTGACGCACTTCTGACAGCGCTCAGCTCCGGTGAAGTAACGGCCGAAGATATCCGCCGGGAAGATGGCGCCTCACGCATCAGACCGTATGACTTCAAACGTGCCATGCGATTCTCGAAGGAGCATCTGCGTACAATCTCGCGCATTCACGAACTCTATTCACGATTGCTTGCCACGTACCTGTCTGTGCAGGCGCGAACTGTTGTGCAGGTGCTGATCGCTTCTGTGGATCAGGTTCCTTACGAGGAATTCGTGCGTTCCATACCCGAAGTGACCGTGTTGCATGTCATTGATGTAAAAACACTCGGAGGAAAGTTTTTGGTTGAAATGGGGAACAACGTAGCGTCTGCGATGCTTGATCGGCTGCTGGGCGGTTTGGGTCACAAAATTGATGTGGAGCACCGCTTCACGGATATCGACATTCTTGTCATGGAGCGGCTGTTTGCGCGTTCGCTGCCCTCGCTGAGCGCCGCTTGGGCCGGGATCGCCGATCTGCAGTTTACTTACGATGGTCTCGAGATCAATCCGCAGTTTATACAAATTGCCAACCAAAATGATGTTGTCCTTGTTGTTTCACTAGCTGTTTCCATCGGTCCAGTCTCCGGTCTGATCAATCTGTGCATGCCTCACGTTGTGCTGGAGACAGTCATGCCAAGGCTCAGCAATCGCTTTGCGTTTGCCACGCCGCAAAGAGACGGCGTGGACGCTTCCGTGCAGTCGAGACTGCTGTCTGTGCACATGGGGAGCGTCGAAGTCGGACTGAAGGCGGAGATCGGACACACCTCCATTCGCGTGGATGAGTTCCTCGGCCTGAAGGCGGGCGATGTCATCGCTCTCGATCAGCCGATTGATCGACCACTCACTATTCGTGTGGGGGAAGAACCGAAGTATTGGGGTTATCCAGGCACTACGCGGGGGCGTTACGCACTCAAGATCTCGCGGGTGGTGGAAGAAGGTGTAGAGGTTGAATAAGGACTTTTTGTCCACGGAGGAGATCAATGCGCTCATGGCTGATGGACAGGGCCGTCAGGCACTGAATCCCGATGATTACCTGTCGCTGTTTGATCGCGACGCTTTGGGGGAAATCGGAAACATCTGTTTTGGCACTGCTGCCACCACGCTGTCCACGCTGTTGCGGCAGAAGGTGGTCATCACCACGCCGGAAGTGTCGCTGCTGCACAAAAATGATGTGTCCAAAGATTTCCCCATCCCTCATGTGGTTGCCCACGTTCTGTATACGCATGGGCTGGAAGGCAGCAATGTGCTGGCGATTCACGTCGTTGACGCACGGATTATTGCGGATCTGATGCTGGGCGGCGACGGCACCTCCCCTGCGGCGGATCTCAATGATCTGCACCTGAGCGCGGTCGCCGAGGCGATGAACCAGATGATGGGATCGGCCGCCACCTCGATGTCGACGATGGTCAATCGCACCATCAATATCTCTCCTCCTACGGTGCGTGTCGTTGACCTGGCTGAAGAGGTGGATGACCTGCTGCAATCGCAGTCAGACATTCTTGTCAAGGTTTCGTTTCATCTTCAGGTCGGCGATGTGATCGATTCTCACATCATGCAACTGTACCCGCTGGCATTTGCGCAGTCGCTGGTCGCGATCCTGGTTGGAGCGGACAGACAGGAAGGAACGGACGCCGTCGGCGCAGCCAGTCCTGTGCAGGCGGAAAACGGCGTAAACGGCGCTCCGGCAGACCCGGTCACGAAGCAGGAGAAGACTGTTTCCGATCCCCATTTGCAGATTGCCGCCAACAGGGCGGCGACCGCGTATGCAAGTTCGAGCGCCTTCGCCGACCACACTGCAGGCGCGGTGTATGGTCAGTCGGACACGCCGGAACCAGTCGTGGAACGGGCGGTATTTTCGGCGTTTGACGAGGTCGGATCGGCGCAAAAGAATGGACAGAACCTTGACCTTCTACTTGACATTCCACTGTCTGTGACGGTGGAGCTCGGGCGGGCAAAGCGTCTCATACGGGATATTTTAAACCTCGCTCCAGGGGCCATTCTGGAACTTGACAAACTGGCGGGTGAGCCTGTTGACATTCTCGTCAACAATAAACTGATCGCGCGGGGTGAGGTGGTCGTGATTGATGAAAATTTTGGCGTTCGGGTCACCGACATTTTGAGCCCGGCGGAGCGTGTCAAACGTCTGCAGTGACTCAAGCGATGGAGATGGCGCCTTTTACACCAGCAGGCAAAGGAGAATGACATTGGCACACCGCATATTGGTCGTCGACGACGCAGCGTTCATGCGCATGATGATCAAGGAGATTCTGATCAAGAACGGGTATGAGGTGATTGGGGAGGCGAGCGATGGCCTGCAGGCGCTGGACCGCTTTCGCGAGCTGAAGCCGGATCTGATCACAATGGACATCACGATGCCTGAAATGGATGGCATCCAGGCGCTCAAGGAAATCCGTTCGATGGATTCGTCGGCAAAAATTATCATGTGTTCGGCCATGGGACAGCAGGCAATGGTCATCGATGCGATTCAGGCTGGCGCACGGGACTTTATCGTCAAGCCGTTTCAGGCGGACCGTGTTGTCGAAGCGATTCGCAAGGCGTTGGGATAGCGTATGAATGGAGCTGCCAGCGTGTTTGATCTCATCGTCAGCCTCTTGCTCATCTGTGTTCTCGCTTATGTTTCGATTCGTCTGCTCGGCAGAAGGGCCGCAGGATTCGGTTCCCATCGTCTGGTGCGTATTACGTCCGCCACATCGCTTGGTCAACACAAAAGTTTGCAGACCGTCGTTGTAGACGGCAAGACTGTGTTGTTGCTGGGAGTGGGTTCGCATGTGGAATGTGTGGCGCGTTTCGATGATCCGGATCTGGCAGAGCGGATGTTGCGCGGCGACGGGGATGACGATGCGCTGGCGTTGGTCAAACCGGCTTTCAGTTGGCTGTTTTCACTGCGCAGGAAGAAATTCACGGGTCAAGATGACGGGCTGCCGTTCGAGAGTCAGCTGTTTGACCGACTGGAGACTTTGAAAAACAGGCGGCAGCAGGTGGTTCAAGAAGCGACTCAGGATGGTCAGGGCGTCAGTGCCGACGACGACGTTTCGGACAGGAATGGGCGCTCATTATGAAGAGGAAGCTGTTTCGCATCGCACCGCTCTCTTTGTTGCTCGCCCTGGCGTTGTGGCAAGGGATGGCATTTGCCAGTACAGGGAGCGTACTCCCGGCGGTGTCCTTCGCGATCACGCCTGCGGGTGGTGCGCAGGGAGTGGTCAGCGCTGTACAGATTATCGTTCTTCTTACAGTGCTCAGTCTCGCCCCTGCAATCCTGATCATGATGACCGCCTTCACACGAATCGTAGTTGTCCTTTCGTTTGTGCGCAGCGCCCTGTCGCTGCAACAGTCGCCTCCCAACCAGATTCTTGTGGGGCTCGCCCTCTTCCTGACTCTCTTTGTCATGAGCCCGACTCTGAACGCTGTCAATCACAATGCGCTGCAACCCTACCTTGCGGGCAAAATCGGGCAGACGGTTGCGATTGACCAGGCAGAACTGCCATTTAAGGAGTTCATGGCGAAGCAGACTCGCATTCAGGATGTAAATCTGTTCTTGGCCTATCGCCATGAGAAGACGCCGGCATCGCTTACGCAACTGCCTCTGACAACGCTGGTTCCTGCATTTGCCGTCAGTGAACTGCAGACAGCGTTCCAGATCGGGTTCATGATCTATATTCCTTTTCTGATCATTGATCTGGTGGTAGCCACGACGCTGATGTCCATGGGCATGATGATGTTGCCGCCTGTGCTGATCTCCCTGCCGTTCAAGTTGCTGCTGTTTGTCATGGTTGACGGCTGGTATCTGGTTGTCAAGTCTCTGTTGGCCGGATTTCACTAAAGGGGTTCTCCGCGATGGGATTACGCGGCTAACGAAGGAGAATGGATATGAACGGCAACTTTGTGATTGGACTTGGGCAGAGCGTCATGCTTCTGGTGCTTGAATTGGCGGGGCCGCTGCTGGTGGCGGGCTTGCTTGTCGGCTTGATCGTAAGCGTTTTTCAGGCGACAACACAGATCCAGGAACAGACACTGTCGTTTATCCCGAAAATCGCAATCGTGGGAATCATCCTTGCCCTTACGGGACCCTGGATGTTGCAGCAGATCATGGCGTTCACGGTCAATATACTGGGCAACTTGCAGAATTTTATTCGTTAGGCGATGACAATCACGCCTGCTCTGCTGGTTTTTTTACTTGTCTTTGTGCGCTGCCTGGGTGTGATGTCCACGGCCCCCCTGTTTGGAAGCGCGCAGGTGCCGGCCATGTTTAAGATTGGTTTGGCGTTCTATCTTGCACTCATTGTCTATTCGGCCTCGTCGCTCTCGCAACTGGCGGGGCGGCACGTTGCTTTTACGCTGGGGTGGTTTATCACCAGCCTTGTCATGGAGTCGCTGACGGGGATCGCCATTGGTCTCATCGCTGGTTTCATTTTTGCGGCGGTTCAGTTTGCGGGAGGAATGCTTGACTTGCAGATCGGTTACTCCATCGCATCCGTCGTGAATCCAGGGTTCGGGGCGCCCACAGGACTGATATCTAGTTTTTGGTATACACTGTTCGCTCTGTTCTTTTTAAATATAGGGGGCCAATACAGCATTTTGCTCGCCGTCCTCCAGAGCTATCACTATGTTCATCTGGGCGCGGCCGTATTTGGCTCTTCAGTGGCCGACGTGTTTTTGCGGGCGCTTGTGACCGTGTTTGTTCTGGGTGTTCAATTGGCGGCGCCAATCACCATGGCCGTATTTTTGACCAATGTGGCGCTTGCCATCGCATCCCGTGCTGTTCCGCAGATGAACGTGTTCGTAGTCGGGCTGCCTGTGACGCTGCTTGTGGGTATCGTATTGCTCGGGTTTTTAATGCCGGAACTGGTCGCGGTCATGCGCGATCTCGTCAATACCATGAACCAGCAACTGGGTAGCGTGCTCGCTGCGATGGGAGGCGTTCCACTGTGATGAAGGTTGACTTGCAACTGTTTGCAGAGAAAACGGAACGGGCGACTCCAAGACGTCGCTCGGAAGTTCGGCGGGATGGGCGGACAGCCCATAGTCCGGATGTCACAACGGCGGCTAGTCTGCTGGCGGCCGTCGCGGCCCTGCATTTTTTTGGCGGTCAGCTGTACAGCGCTTTATGGCAGTCCACCACGCTTTTGCTTTCGCAAGGCACGTCGGGTTCTGCACCCATGTCAGTAGAATGGCCCCTGCTGATGAGCGTCGGCGACCTGATTTTACCGAGTGTCATACCGCTCCTTGTCGTGTCCTTATTGATTGGACTGGCTGTTGCGTTTGCGCAAGTGGGTCCCATGTTCACTGTGAAAACGCTGCTTCCTGATTTCAGTCGAATCAGTATCATTTCGGGTTTTTCCAGGCTGTTCAGCATCAGGTCGCTGGCTGAATTGGTCAAATCGACTGTAAAACTGCTGCTGATTGGCGCGGCCGCGTATCTGGCCGTGGCGGGAGCGACCGCGCAGCTGGTCACGCTTGACAGGGCGGACCCCGCACAGATATTTGCCCTGATCGCGCAGGCGGCGGGCATGATTCTGCTGTATGTGGCGCTGCTGTACATCGCGCTTGCGGTCGCGGACTTCTTTTTTCAGCGTTTCGAGTTTGAACGCGGTTTGCGCATGTCAAAAAACGACGTGCGCGATGAATCCAAGCGCTACGAGGGAAACCCGCTGATCAAACGCAAGATCCGTGAACGCGGGAGAGCGATTGCACGGAGACGGATGATGCAACTCGTGCCGCAGGCCGATGTGGTGATTACAAACCCCACGCATTTTGCGGTCGCGCTGAAATATGACGCGAAGACCATGCATGCGCCTCAGGTTGTGGCAAAGGGCGCAGACGACACCGCCCGCAAAATCCGTGAGGTCGCGGTCGCCCACGATGTGCCGATCGTGGAGAATAGACACCTGGCGCGTTCCCTGTACCAGTCGGTGCAACTGGACGAATATGTGCCTGCCCAACTGTTTGGGGCGGTCGCTGAGGTGCTCGCTTATGTATATCGTCTGCGCAATCGGGTTTTATAACGGCGGGGGCGCACGATGCCCTTGATGAGGGGGAAGACAGCGTAATGAGAAGCCTGAGTCTTATTCCGGTTATTGGCGTGATTTCTATCGTCACCATGCTGGTCATTCCCATGTCCCCGGTCCTGCTCAGCCTGCTTCTGATCGTCAATCTGGCGACTTCGCTCACCGTGCTGCTGGTTGCCATGACGACGCGAGAACCGCTGCAGTTCTCGGCGTTCCCCTCGCTTTTGCTCATTATGACACTGTTTCGACTCGCTCTCAATATCTCTTCCACGCGACTGATCTTGACGCAGGGATACGCAGGGCAGGTGATTGAGACATTTGGCAGCTTCGTGATTGGCGGCAATGTGGTGGTCGGCATGATCGTGTTTATCATTCTGGTCATCGTGCAGTTTATCGTCATCACGAAAGGCGCCGAACGGGTGGCCGAAGTGGCGGCGCGTTTCACGCTTGACGCGATGCCGGGTAAGCAGATCAGCATTGACGCGGATCTCAATTCAGGACTGATCACGGAAGCGGAGGCGCGCACGAGAAGGCGTACGATTGAACAGGAAGCCGATTTTTATGGGTCCATGGACGGCGCCAGCAAATTCGTCAAGGGCGATGCGATTGCAACCATGATCATAGTCGCAGTGAACATCGTCGGTGGCTTTGTAATCGGCATGGTCCAGCAGGGCATGGGATTTCAGGCGGCGATCTCCACGTACACCCTGCTGTCGGTTGGCGACGGGCTGGTGAGCCAGATTCCCGCGCTGCTTCTCTCAACCGCCACAGGCCTGATTGTGACCCGCTCTGGAAGCGGTGAAGATTTCGGGTCTGACATTTTGAATCAGTTGCTGTCGTATCCGGCAACGCTCTACATTGTGGCAGCCGTGCTGAGCGTCCTTGGGCTGTTTTCGCCCATCGGAATTCTCATCACGGGTCCAGTCGCCCTGCTGCTCGCCTACTCTGCGTACAGGATGTCGCGACGGCGTTCCAGCAGGGAGGCCAGGGATCGTCAGCAGGCGGAACAGGAACAGGCGAAAACGACGAAAAGTCCGGAGAGCATGTACAGACTGATTCAGATCGAACCGATTGAATTTGAGTTTGGCTATGCGATTGTGCCGCTTGCCGATGCGAGTCAGGGCGGCGATCTGCTGGAGCGTGTGGCGCTGATTCGCCGCCAGGTCGCACTTGACCTGGGAATCGTCGTTCCGATGATTCGATTTCGCGACAACATCCAGTTGCGCCCCAATGAATATGTCATCCGTATCCGCGGCACTGAGGCGGCGCGTTATGAACTGTTGCCCGGTCACTATCTGGCGATGGCCGGAGGCGTTGCGGATCCGCAGGTCGTAGGGATCTCCACCAAGGAACCCGCTTTTGGGCTCCCTGCGGAATGGATTGGCGAGTCTGTCCGAGAACGTGCGCTGATGTCGGGCTACACGGTGGTGGATCCGCCTTCGTTAATCGCCACGCATCTTACAGAACTGATCAAGCGTTTCGCCAGCAACTTGCTCGGCCGGCAGGAAGTGAAGGCGCTTCTGGACGCTGTCAAAGAGAGACAGCCCGTTTTGGTTGAAGAGCTTGTTCCGCAGCTGCTGACGGTTGGGGAAGTCCAGAAGGTGCTCGGCAACCTGCTCGATGAGCGCATATCGATCAGGGATCTGTCTTCGATCCTGGAGGCGCTCTCCGATCAGGCCCGATTTACAAAAGATGCGGATCTGCTTACCGAATATGTCCGGCAACGGCTCAGCAGGCAAATTACAGCGCAGATTCGGGCCGGAACGGTGCCGATTACAGCGATCACACTGAGCCAGGCAACGGAGCGGCGAATCGAGGAACATCTGTCCCGTACGGATCAGGGAACATTTCTTGCGCTGGATCCGCGCGTGACGCAGCAACTGCTAAAGAGCATCGGCGATCACATGGGAAGACTGGCGGCGCTTGGCAAGTCCGCCGTGCTTCTGGTGTCGCCCAATCTGCGCGCACACGTGCGCAAACTATTGCAACGCTCTCTGCCGGATGTGTCTGTACTCTCTTATGCGGAACTGGATCCGGATGCGCCGATTGAGAGTGGAGGGGTGGTGAATGTCTAGTGTTTATTAAGCGTTACATCGCCAAATCATTGCCTCAGGTGCTCAGTGTCATCAAGGCGGAGTTGGGGACTGAGGCGATCATTCTATCCAAACGGAAGATTCGCGCCGATGGCTGGTCTGGACTGTTCGGACTGAAGGTCTACGAAGTCGTGGCTGGGCGCGAGCGCGCCGATTACGTTGCAGAACCGTCTGCGTCTGCGGATACGCCGGACGAGTCGCTGGGAGTTCTGGCGCCGCGCGGCTGGCGTCCGCAACTCGCGGCGGCGCGTCCTGCGGAACGCCAGTCGGCGCCAGTCGGCGTTTCGCCATCCGCTGCGGGAACCCGTTACACCGTCGCACCTGTTGCGGCGGCGCATCCTGCGGACGATTACGGCGACGCTCTGGCGGCGGGTGCGCGAAACGTTGCCGGAGCCGCGGTGGAACGGGAACTGCGCGACCTGCGCGGTCTGCTCACAGCGATATTTGGCCCGGGCGTCAGCCTGCCTGGACTGGACCGGACAGCGCTTGCGCGTCTCGTTGAACGACTCATGCACGCGCAGTTGCCGACGCCGCTTCTGGAGCGGTTCATCATGACGGAGGCGGCGCATGTGGATATACGCGATGCCAGGGCTGTTGATTCTGCGCTGACCCAGTTTGCGCGGAATCTGCTGCTGGAATCGGAACCGGTCAGAACGATTGGGGCCAGTGACCGGGTCGTGGCGTTTTTTGGACCCACGGGGGTGGGCAAGACAACGACGATCGCAAAATTGGCGGCGCAGGCCAAACTGCATGATGGGCGCTCGGTTGGTTTGCTGACGGTGGACACGTTTCGCGTGGCGGCTGTGGAACAGTTGAAAACGTATGCTGACATTCTCAGCATACCGTTTGCTGTGGCCCGGTCAACCGCGGAAGTGCGGGAACGCCTGCGCAGCATGTCGACGCTCGATATCGTATTTGTCGATACGACGGGCAGACCGTTCCTTGATTCTGCGCATGCGCAGGAAATACAGGCGCTGTTAGGAGGCGTATCCATTGACCTCAGATACCTGGTGCTCAGCCTGTCGTCACGTTGGCTGGAGGCCCAGGAAGTCGCCGCGGTGCTTGCCCCGGTCGGCTATGACGCCCTGCTGTTTACGAAACTCGACGAAACTGTGCTGCCATCCCTTTGTCTTGCGGCGGCCTACACGCTGCGTAAACCATTGTCCTATCTGACAACGGGCCAGCGGGTGCCTGACGACATCATGGTCGCCGATTCCGATTTGCTCTCCTCATGTTTCACGGGAGGTGAACGGCATGCCCGATCAGGCTGAACCCTTGCGGCGGTTGGTCAGCGCAACCGCTGACGGCAAGCTTGCAGGCGGCGCAAAACTGATCGCCGTCGCCAGCGGGAAAGGGGGCGTGGGCAAATCCAATATTGTGCTGAATCTGGCCTTGGCCCTGGCTGATTGCGGGAGCCGTGTCGCGATTATTGACGGCGATCTGGGGTTTTCCAACCTGGACATCCTGTTGGGGTTGCGTCCAAAGTATAGTCTGCAGGACGTGTTGGACCACCGAATTGGATTGGCGGACGCTTTTGCCAAAGGGCCGCGCGGCATATCGTTTGTATCGGGCAGCGGCGGCGATGCGCTGATGGAAGACCAGTCAGACCGGCAGTTGCGGCGACTGGTCGAACAGTTGGCGGAGATCGCCGGCCAATTCGATCGTATTTACATTGATTTTGGTGCAGGGTTTGGCCGGCATACAGCTGAACTGATGGGGCTCTGCGATGAACTGTTGCTGGTGACGACACCGGAACCCACGGCGCTCGCCGACGCGTATGCGCTGTTAAAACTGGTGCTGCAGGCCGGAAGTGCACCAAGAACGCGACTGCTTGTCAACAGAGCCGTCAACGTGGCCACAGGCATGGAGGCGGCCCGCAAGCTGCAATTGGTGGTCCGCCAATTTTTGCGGCTGGACATGGAACTGCTCGGCTATCTGCTGGAGGATGCCGCCGTGCAGCGCGCGGTGGCGCGACAACAGCCGTTTGTGCTGTCTGAACCACGGTCGCTTGCCACTCGCTGCATGGATCAAATCGCCAAGAATGCGCTTGGCGATCATGCCGTCGAGCCAAGTGTACGTGGCATAGGGGTGTTGTTGCAGCGTATCGTCACATGGGGTTAGCCCCCATATAAGGAGGGTTCTCAGATCAAAGCGCTCCTGTTTCGGATCGGATCTGCAGAGTACGCTGTCGACGCATTGCAGGTGGAATCAGTGCTGCAACTGCCGCCGATGTGGGCGTCTGCTCCAACACAGCCAGGCGCCGACGGCGCCGCAGAGGTGAACGGGATGGCGATACCCGTATTTGCTCCAACCGATTTGCAGGATGGGCAGTCAGTGACCGTGACGTCTCAGACCCGCCTCGTTGTGACGAACTGCCAAACGGGTCTCAAGGGTTTTATCGCTGACGCAGTGATCAGTGTGGCAACGATCGCTGACAGCGACGTCAAATCCTTGCCCGCAGTTCTGGCGAGCGAGACGCCGCGCTGGCTGCAGGCTGTGATTATGCTCCCGGAGAGTCTGCTGCTTGTTCTGGATCTATGTGAATACGTCGCCCTGAGGGAACCGCAGATTGATCACGCCAAGGAGGTGACGCAGTGACGCAGCGGCTATTCATAGAAGAAAGAATCGCCGACGCGCTCCGCGAACTGGGGAATATCGGGGCTGGCCACGCCGCAGCCGCTTTTTCTGAGTTTGTCGGAGAACCCGTGACCATGCGGGTACCGCTGGTTGAGTTGGTGCCGTTTGACGAAGTGACGGAGGCGCTTGGCGGCCCCGAGACGCCAGTCGCCGTGACGTACGTCAGAGTTTCGGGCGACGTGTCTGGGCACCTGTTCGTGATTCAGTCGCTGGACGGCGCGCGGCACCTGTTGTCATCGCTTGTTCCCACAATGGGGGAGGAGTTGCCGCTTGACGCCATGGCGGAATCTGTTCTGGGGGAACTGGGGAACATCATGGCGGCCCATTATCTGTCTTCTCTCACTGAGTTCACTCACCTGGCGATGCGGCCGTCGGTGCCGTCTGTCGCGGTGGATATGGCCCAGGCAATCCTGACCATGGGAATGCTGGAGGAGAATCCGCTGGGCGATTTTGCTCTCGTTATCCACACGGCCATCAATGGTCCGGAGAAACAGGGGAGCGCACATGTATTTCTGTTTCCGTCTCCAGGAACAGAGCGCGTATTGCTGAGGTCTCTTGGCATAGAGGGCGGTCTATGATTCACAATGTCGGAATGGCCGATCTGAAGATCGCGACAGAAGAGCACGCGCTGCGAACGTTTGGTCTGGGCTCCTGCGTTGGCCTGGCGCTGTACGACAAAAGGGCGCAGATCGCAGGCATGGCGCACATCATGCTGCCGACTTCACCCAGCGTCGCGCCTCAGCATGTCGCCAAATATGTCAATACGGCTGTGCCACGGCTCGTGTCGCTGTTGCTCGAACAGGGCGCCTGCAAAGCGAGGCTGTGCGCAAAGCTGGCGGGTGGAGCGCAGATGTTTGCGACCACTGCGGCGCTTGATCTGATTCGGGTGGGACCCCGCAATGTGGAAGCGACGGTGGAAGCGCTGCGTAGTCTTGGCATTCCCCTGATTGCGACTGACGTGGGTGGACACTATGGACGCACCATTACACTCGAGTGCATGACCGGGAGCCTGTGGATTCGTTCGGTTCAGCATGGAGAGCACTGCATTTAGGAGAGCACTGCATTGATTGGAGGTGGGGACGGTGGACATTGACATCCCTGAGTCCGAGGTGTTTGCCGCCCATTTGCGGCTGGCAGTCAGTTCGGACGCTCTGGTTGTGACGGCTGAACTCAGCGCGCCGCTCGCGCCAGCGGAAATTCCCGCTTTGCGAACCTGGCTGAATCAGCAGGGGATCGTCTACGGGGTGAGCGCAGAATCGGAACTGGGCAGTCTATTGACAGACGTCTTGCTCATCGGCGCATCGGTTGTGCTCGCTCAGGGCGATCCTCCTGTAGATCCGGTGGATGAAGCGCTTGTCCTGCTGTTTGATACGGACCGCAGGCCGACGCCGTTGCTGCGGGACAACGACACTGTCGACTACCGCGAATTGGGAATTTTGCAGGACGTTGTCGCGGGTCAGGTGGTTGCGTATCGGACTCCGCAGGAACCGGGTCGTTCCGGCCGCGATGTATACGGTCGCGAAATTCCTGCGCTTTTGCCAAGGAGTGTAGCGCTGCCTCAGGGTCCGGGTACGGAAGTCAGTGTGGACGGCATGTCTCTGCGCGCTGCCCACGCTGGTCAGATCGTATTTGATAAACAGCAAAACATATCGGTGCTTCCTGTATATCATGTTCGGCGCGATGTGGATTTCAGCACAGGCAATATCGATTTTGTGGGCAGTGTGCGCATTGACGGCAGTGTGCGCTCGGGTTTCACGGTGAAAGCCGGGGGCAATATCGATGTGCGGGGCATCGTGGAAGCCGCTTCGTTAGAGGCTTTCGGAAGCATCGTCATCCGGGGCGGCGTGCAGGGGAGCGCCAAGAGCAAGATCGTGGCTGGCGCATCTGTACAGGCGCAGTACCTGCAAAATTCGACTGTCGAAGCAGAGGGCAACGTAACCGTATTCGACAGTATCATGAACAGCGTCGTCTCAGGGTATGCTGTGCGACTGACCGGGAAGCGCGGACTCCTGGTAGGCGGGGTTACACACACCAAGACGCGCATCTCAGTTCGGACAGTCGGTTCGCCCCTGTCCGTTCCAACCCGTCTTGAATTTTGGCCCGACGGCGAACTGTATGGGAAAGTGTTCAGGTGCGAAGAACTGCTGAAAGAGGGGCTGGACACACTGACGAAAATAGGCGAGGCGCTGGTGCGGCTGCAGGTGATGGAGCGCAGACTGGTAACGTTGCCCGCTGAACAGAGCACGATGAAGGAACGGCTGGAGGTCACGTACGCGCAGTTGCAGGTGGAGGTGTTCCGCCTGCGCAGAGAGCGGGAGCGCGCTCTGCAAGAGGCTGCCCTGCAGTCTCCCGCAGTCGAGGTTGCGGAGGTTGCCTATCCGGGCGTTCATCTGGCTGCAGGGCATATCGAGCACCAATTGCAGGAAACTGTCAATCATTGCGCGTTTGTTGCCACGGGCAATGGTTGGGAGAAACGGACGCTCGGCTAGACTCGCAGGGGGGCGTGCGCCGCCAATAAATCGCATACTGGAGGCGATGCAGTTGTACGTGACATTGTTGGTTTCGATCGGTCTGCTGGTGATTGTGTATTCATTTGTGGCAGGCGCCAAGCGGGGCAGCGGGAAGGAACAGGCTGACGTCGTGAAGGCGATGGAGATGTTTGTACGGCAGATGGAAGCCGAGAATGACCGGGTGATCGAGCTGATCGCGTCGTTGCGGCAAAAATTCGACAGCCAGCAACTTATTTCTGAGCGTACCCTGCAGTCAGCGAGCAAGGGAATGCTGGAACTGGCTGACAGATTGACGCGTCTTGAAGCATCCGTAGCGCCGCCTGCTGTCCGCAGCAGCGGCTGGAGGCCAGGAACGCGGTCGCCTGAGTTTTTGACGGGCAAGTATCGGGAAGCGGCTGTCCGGCTGCAAGATGGTCAGGAAAACGTTCAGATCATGCGAGAACTCGACATCGGCCAAGGGGAAATCGATCTGGTGACGCGTATTCTGGAGAACGGGAGTGCTCACTCGTGAAGCAGCAGTTTCTGGCGGGCGTCGGGGCAGGGCTGCTGCTCGCGGCCGTGCTCTACGGCGCACTGAATGCAGGACAGACACAGGCGCAACCGGAGCGCAATAACCCGCTCGCCATAAGCAGAAGGCCTGCGGTTACGGTCACCGCAGCGCACCCGGCGCATGCAACACACTCAGCGCACTCAGCGCCCGCAGCGCAGCAAACCGGGAAACAGCCGGCTGGTTTGGCCCCGCATGACGGGAGTTCTGTCGGCGTCCGTGCGGCGTCCGTGCGTGTTGTCATCGCCGCTGGCCTGTCGGTGCAGACGATCGCAAATCTGCTGCTTCAGGCAGGTGTGATTCGCAGTAGCAAAGAATTTGTCACCATGGCGGAGAGAGAACCCTTTTTGCGCGCGGGGGTATATGAGTTTCACCGCAATGAACCGTTGCCAGAACTGCTGTATGCACTTACTGTTTCCTGAGGAAAACTTTCTGCGCAACGTTTGGCCTTGCCGATACCTGCAATTTTGTGGTATACTCTTGCAGGTGAAAATTCGCACGTTCGCAGAGAAGGGTCAAGTCTGCATTTTGCAGGGGCCGCTTCGGTGAAGCGAGCGGAGGACAAAACTTGAAGGGGGATTAACATCGATGGCTGTCATTTCAATGAAACAATTACTGGAGGCCGGGGTGCACTTTGGCCACCAGACCAGACGCTGGAACCCGAAGATGGATCGCTATATTTTCACGGAGCGTAACGGGATCTACATCATCGACCTGCAAAAGACAGTGAAGAAGGTAGAAGAGGCGTATAACTTTGTTCGCCAAATCGCGTCTGAAGGGAAAACTGTCCTGTTTGTGGGAACGAAAAAACAGGCGCAGGATTCGGTGCGCGACGAGGCCCGGCGCTCTGGCGGATATTTTGTGAATCAGCGCTGGCTCGGCGGAACTCTGACCAACTTCAGCACGATCCAGAAGCGCATCGAACGACTTCGCGCACTTGAAACCATGGAGATGGACGGTACTTTTGAGGTTCTTCCGAAGAAAGAGGTTATCCTGTTGCACAAGGAACAGGAACGTCTGGAAAAATTCCTCGGCGGGATCAAGGATATGAAGAAATTGCCGGGCGCGCTGTTCATCATCGATCCCCGCAAAGAGCGGATCGCGGTGGCCGAAGCACGCAAATTGGGCATTCCCATCGTGGCGATCGTAGACACAAACTGCGATCCGGATGAGATCGATTATATAATCCCTGGCAATGACGATGCGATTCGCGCCGTGAAGCTGCTGTGCAATAAAATGGCGGATGCGGTTGTCGAAGGCAGCCAGAGCGGAGAAGAGTCCGCGTCCTAGAACGAGATCGGGATCGCAGATTTTCGACCTAAATCGCAGGCGTAACGCAATGAACATGGTGAAGTCAAGCGGCTGTCTCCTTGCCTTCACCATATTTTTGAATCGTCTGCGCAGCGGTGGGCGGATTGGCAAGCAGCTTGGCAAACAGATTGGTAAAATGGTACATAAGAGCGGCGCGAGGAGCGAACAGATATGGCAACAGTAACGGCAGAAGCGGTAAAGCAGTTGCGTGAAAAGACGGGCGCCGGGATGCTTGATTGCAAGAAGGCGTTGACAGAGGCAGACGGCAACCTGGAGAAAGCCATTGAATTCCTGCGGGAGCAGGGGCTGGCTTCCGCCGCGAAAAAGGCCGGAAGAGTGGCCGCCGAGGGTGTTGTGGAGTCATATATTCACGGCGGCGGTCGGATCGGCGTGTTAATCGAGGTCAACTGCGAGACCGATTTTGTGGCCAAGACCGATGAGTTCCGCGTCTTGTGCCGCGATATTGCCATGCATATTGCCGCAACCAGGCCGGAGTATCTGCGGCGCGAAGACATTGCGGAAGACATCGTGCAGCGCGAGACGGAGATTTTCCGCCAGCAGACGCTCAATGAAGGCAAACCGGCGCATATTGTGGATAAGATTGTGGCTGGAAAGGTTGACAAATTTCTGCGTGAGCAGTGCCTGCTCGATCAGCCGTTCGTCAAGGATCCATCCGTCACGGTGGCAACGCATGTCGCTTCGAAGATTGCCAAGATTGGCGAGAACATTTCCATTCGCCGATTTGTCCGTTATGAGATGGGCGAGGGGATCGAACGGCGGCAGGATGATTTTGTCGCTGAAGTGATGGCGCAGATTAAAAAGTAACGCTCAGGGAGCACGTGACGTGTTCCCTTTTCGTGTCGGCCATGAGCTGTGGGGGGACTGTATGACTGAAACTCGGTATAAACGCGTAGTGTTGAAGTTGAGCGGCGAAGCATTGGCGGGTTCTGATGATTTTGGCATCTCTGCGGATGTGCTTCACTCAGTGGCGGAACAGATCCGCGATGTGACCCTTTTGGGAGTCCAGATGGCGGTTGTCGTTGGCGGAGGCAACATCTGGCGGGGCGCATCCGCCAGCGCCGACGGAATGGATCGCGCGCACGCTGATTACATGGGCATGATTGCCACCGTTCTGAACGCCTTGGCCCTTCAGGATGTACTCGAAAGGGCGGGCGTCGTAACGCGGGTGCAGACGTCGATTGAGATGCGGCAGGTGGCGGAACCGTACATTCGCAGACGGGCCATTCGACATCTGGAAAAAGGCAGAGTCGTGATCTTTGCGGGGGGCACAGGCAATCCTTTTTTCACAACAGACACCACCGCCGCGCTGCGCGCCGCAGAGATTGAGGCGGAGGTCATCCTGATGGCGAAAAGCGGTGTGGATGGAGTCTATTCGGCGGATCCGCAAAAGGTGCCGACCGCAACCAAGTATGAAAAGCTCAATTTTATGACTGTCCTCAGTTTGGGGCTTGGCGTTATGGACTCCACGGCAACATCGTTGTGTATGGATAACAATATCCCGATTCTGGTGTTTTCTATTACGGAGGCCGGTAATATTCGCCGCGCCGTTTTGGGTGAAGCAATCGGCACGATTGTGCGGAGGGATGAATTGTGAGCGCAGACTATATCAAGACTGCGGGAGATCGAATGGAAAAGTGTCTGTCGTCGTTAAAACGGGATTTTGCGACGATTCGGGCTGGCCGCGCAACGCCGGCGCTGCTCGACAAGATTGTCGTCGATTATTATGGGTCGCTGACGGCTATCAACCAGATGGCGAATATCTCGGCGCCGGAACCCCGGCTGATTGTAATCCAGCCTTGGGACAAAGGTACGCTGGGAGACATTGAGCGCGCAATTCAAAAGTCTGATCTGGGCCTGACGCCGACAAACGATGGTGTTGTGATCCGTCTCGCGATTCCGCAGCTCACGGAACAGCGGCGTGTGGAACTGACAAAGGTGATCAAGAAAATCGCGGAAGAGTCGCGAGTCGCTGTACGCAACGTCAGACGCGATATCAATGAGGAGATCAAGAAGGCCGAGAAACAGTCTGTGTTGCCTGAGGACGAGAGCCATCGGCTGCAGGAGAAAATCCAGAATTCCACAGATCACGCGGTTGCGGAGATCGATCGTCTGCTGGCGCAAAAAGAACGCGAACTGCTCGAAGTGTAAGGCGCGGGCAAGCAGAGCGGCGCATGGTTTTCACCACTTTACAAACCATTCTATGTCAGTTGAAAGTTTGGAAAGCGGCAGAATAAGACGCCTGCACCTGCGCAGAGCTTTTTTGCCGCTTCACAGACCACCTCCACGGGGTGTGTGATGGGGGAGAGGCGAGTATGGGAGTCTGGATCACCCTGTTTCGTAGGTTGAGAGGGAAACGTTCTTACGACAGACCGTTTCTGGCCGAGCGCGTTCCTGCGCACATTGCGATCATCATGGATGGGAACGGACGCTGGGCGCGCCGCCGGGGATTGCCGCGCGCAGCCGGACATCATGCAGGAATGCTCGCCATGCGTGAGATCATACGCGCCGCCGACGACTGGGGCGTAAAAGTGCTGACTCTCTACTCATTTTCCACGGAAAACTGGAAGAGACCCCCGCAGGAAATTGACTATCTGTGGCAATTGGTCGATGAGTTCTTCCAACTGGATATCGCCGAACTGGTGGAACGGAATGTTTGCATTAAAATTATCGGCGATGAAGGCAAACTGCCTGATGCAACACAGGGAACGATCCAGAAAGCGCGGGATCAGACAATGGGAAACACTGGTCTGCTTGTGCAATTTGCCCTCAACTATGGCAGTCGCAATGAGATTGTCAAAGCGGTTCAGGCGGTGGCGGAGCGCGTGGAGAAACGCGAACTGCGAGCGTGCGACATTACGGAAGAGGCGATCGCAGCCGCGCTGGACACGGCGGACGTAGCGGACCCGGATCTGCTCATCCGCACCGCCGGCGACCAGCGCGTCAGCAATTTTCTCCTGTGGCAGATCGCTTATACGGAATTCGTGTTCATTGAAGAAACGTGGCCGAATTTTACACGTGCTCACTTCGAGGAGTCAATCAGGACATATTTGACCAGGGAACGCAGGTTTGGCGGATTGAAGTGAGGTGTACGCATGTTGCGCAAGCGCGTGTTGACTGGCTTTTTAGGCGCCATTCTGGTTGTGGGAGCCATTCTCCTGGGCGGGGTGTGGACCGCGCTTCTGTTCACCGCGATCGCAGTCGTCAGCACCCTCGAAATTGGCGCCATGATGAAGGTGCGCGCGGCAAGCGCGGAAAATATCATCGCCGTCGCATTCACGATTCTGATGGTCATGTGGGCGCCTTTCGAGAAGTTCTGGTACGTCCTGTTCTACGCATTGCTCATTGTGACCATACTGCGACGTGAGCAGTTTTCGTTTTCAGGAGCAGGAGTTCTGTTTGCGGCCGCGCTGTATTCGAGTTACGCCTTTCGCATGATGCTGGATCTGCGTTCGCTGTCGGACGGGGTTGGCTGGGTGCTCCTCGTATTTGTAGGGATCTGGTCGACGGATACGGGCGCTTTTTTTATCGGTCGGGCGTTTGGCGGCCGCAAGCTGCTGCCGGCGGTGAGTCCCAAAAAGACGGTGTCCGGCGCGCTCGCCGGATTTATTTTCGCCACCATCCTGACCCCTCTGGCGGGTTCATTCATGATCAGCGGCGGCATCCACCGCCTCCCTGCACTCGCCTTTCTGGGCGCGATGATTTCGATTGCCGGGCAGTTGGGCGATCTGGTTGAATCTGCGCTCAAGCGGCACTACGCTGTCAAGGATTCGGGATGGCTGTTGCCTGGTCATGGGGGTATCCTGGATCGCTTCGACAGCTTGCTCTTGGCGGCTCCTATCGCATATCATTTAATTACTTGGTTATTCCCGCATGTGTGAAGGAGTTGGAGGCCGTGGTTCGTGGATTGGCGATCCTTGGCGCCACAGGGTCAATTGGGCGGCAAGCGCTGGACGTGGTGCGTGCGCACCCGGAACGGTTGCGCGTTGAGGTTGTTTCCGCGCACAGCGACATGAGTGCGCTCATGGCCATTGCAAGAGAATTTTCCGTCCGCCGCGTCGCCGTTCACGATGGCAGGCAGGCGCAGATTGTAAGGGACGCTCTGCCGGGGGTGCAGGTGTTTTGGGGCGCTGACGCACTGGCGGAAGCCGCTGTGTCGCCCGGTGTTGATCTGGTTATCAATGCGGTGGTGGGGGCTGCGGGTATCCGGCCCACTCTCGCCGCATTGGGCGCAGGCCTGGATGTGGCCCTGGCCAACAAAGAGACCGTGGTCGCGGCGGGGCAGATGGTGGTCGCCGCCGCCGCGCGTACCGACGCTCGCGTGATCCCGGTCGACTCGGAGCATTCGGCCATTGCGCAGTGCCTGAAGGGGTACAGCGCCGAGGATGTTGCCGGCCTGCTTCTCACAGCGTCAGGCGGACCGTTCAGAACCGTTCCCGCCGACCGTTTGCGCACGGTGACCGTGGCTGACGCGCTGGCTCATCCCACCTGGCGGATGGGCGCAAAGATCACGATTGACTCCGCCACATTGATGAATAAAGGCCTGGAAGTCATCGAGGCGCATTTTCTGTTCGCCATGCCGTACCATAATATCGAGGTGGTGGTGCATCCGCAGAGTATCATTCACTCTCTGGTCGCGTTTCGGGATGGGTCCATGCTGGCGCAACTGAGCGTGCCCGATATGCGGCGGACGATCCAGTATGCGATTTTTGAGCGGGAAGGGCGGATGGATACGCCCTGGGAATGCCTTGACTTGACCCGTGTGTCAGCACTCACCTTCGAAGCGCCTGATACAGCCCGTTTTCCCGCGCTCGCGCTGGCGTATCGGTGCGGGGAAGCCGGGGGCAGCTATGCGGCAGCCCTGAACGCGGCCAATGAAGTCGCGGCGCAGGCGTTTATGGCGGGGCAACTCGATTTTCCCGGCATCGTGGACATTGTGGAGCGCGTCATTGACGCGCATGAGTCTGTGCCGCAACTGACACTCGATGACGTTCTGGCTGTGGATCACTTGGCAAGGGTGCGGGCGCGCGAGCTGATTGCAGAGAGGGGGCGGAGCGTCTGATCGGATCAATTCTTGCTGGCGGACTGCAGTCTGTCGCTGGCGTTGTGGTCGTGTTTCTTGTTCTCGTGATCATCCATGAATTTGGCCACTTTATTGTTGCCAAAAAAGCGGGCGTGCTGGTGCCCAAGTTCGCCATTGGCTTTGGCACCCCCATCTTTCGCTGGGGGAAGGGAGAAACGGAGTATTCGCTGCGCATTTTTCCTCTCGGCGGCTTCGTGCAACTGGCCGGCGACTTGCCGCAGGACAACTATTTCCGGATTGGGGAACCGCTGACCATCCGGGTTGATGAACACGATGAGGTCACAGAGCTGGGCGATGAAGGGGACATCACAGGCGGCGTAACTGGAACGCTTGTCCGCGTGGACACGGAGCGCTCTTACACGATTGCGCTTGACATCGGCGAGCGCGTGCAGGAGTTCGCGATCGCCCGACGCGCTTTTTTGATCAACGGCAAGGAACGGATCGCACTGGCGCCGCCGGACCGGCAGATGGCGCGAAAGTCGTTGTTGGCGCGCATGCTGATCACCCTGGCGGGCCCGCTGATGAATGTCTTGCTGACCATCGTGCTGTTTGCGATCGTGATTGGATTTGTCGGCACTGAGGCGTCGCCGCCGCAAGTCGCCTCGGTGTTGCCCGCTTCACCGGCGTACACCGCAGGGCTGCGACCCGGCGACGTGATTGAAGCGGTCAATGGGAAGCCGATGAATAGCTGGATGCAACTCGTCGCGGTCATCGAAGGACATCCGCTGGACCGACTGACTGTGACGGTGAAACACAATCAACTCCAGCAGACTCTGTCCATTACACCGCGCAAGCGCAAGGACGGAGTCGGGTTTATCGGCATCACGCCCGCAGTGACGCACGGCGCAGCGCCGGCGATCACAGGCGGATTTCAGCAGACGGTTTCGTACACCCAACTGATCTACAACAGTTTTGGCCAACTGTTCACCCATAAGAACAGGTTTGTCAAAGATTCGGCCGGACCCGTGAAAATCGTGGCCATCATCAGTCAGCAGGCGCACTTGGGACTGCTCAACCTGATGAATCTGACGGCCATTTTGAGTCTCAATCTGGCGATTTTGAATCTGCTGCCGATTCCTCCTCTGGATGGCAGCCGTCTGCTGTTTCTGCTCATCGAACTGATTCGCGGACGGCGGATTGATCCGCGTAAAGAGTATCTCGTTCATGCGATCGGTTTTGTTCTGATCATCGCGCTGACTGTATTTCGTACGTACTTGGACGTCACACAGCTGTTTTAGTCTGCAACGCAGAAGAATTGCTCACGGGAGAGGGCGTAGTGTCTAGTGTATCCGGGGATTGATGATGCAATGGCGGGCCTCTGCGGCGAGGGGTTTCAGGACTCTGTCGAAGAACCGATGAACCCGGTTCCGCTGTACAATGCGGGCATGGCTCCGATCGCCTGCGACCGCGCCGCCTTTGCGGCCCTTCATCGGCTGGGTCTCGCCGCCAGGGTGGAGGAACGCACCAGGACGGTCCATCTGAACAGCGACGACGGCGCCTGCGAACTGGCGCCGGAACAGTTGGCGGGCGCTCTGCGCTGGCTGGAATTGCAACTGCCTGATATCCAGATTCGTTTCGTCCGTCCGGCGGACCCTCGTCTCAGAGTGCGCGGGGCCGACCGGAGCGCGCTGCTGGGGCGATATCTGACAGCCGCCGCATGGCTGCTCATGGAACGTGAACCCGCACTGCGCGGAGACCTGCAGACGGCGCTGTGGACATTGGAGGAGGAAAGACAAGTCGCTGTCCACGTGGCGACTTCTGTGCAGATGCTGGCTTCCCGACAAGCGGAAAAGCGACTGAACACACTTCTGACCACGCTCTCAGGCGACTGGCCCTGGCCTTGCAATATCGTGGAGCGAACAGAACGCACTCATCTCGTCCAGGCGTTTCGCGATGAAGTCTTGAAAGAGGCGGCTGATGCGAGTCGGCAACAGGCGCAGACAGCAGAGACTGGCGATCATTTTGCAGAGCCTGCACAGCGTCTGGAATTCGGTCAGCCGTTCACTGACGAAGCGACGGCCGTGGCGGTGATCCAGGATGAGATGCGGCGTGTGTGCGTGGCCGGCCGCCTGTTTGGCGTCGAGGTGAGGGAACTGTCGAGTGGCAGGCAGTTGTGCCAATTTCACATCTCTGACGGTACAGACTCGCTGACATGCAAACTGTTTTCCAAACCGGGGAAGCGCGATGCTGCGTTGCCGCCCCTGTCCGACGGCTTGCAGCTACGCGTGCGCGGCGCGGTGCAGTACGATACGTACGCCAAGGAATTGGTGCTGCAGGTTACGGATCTGCATTCCTATGCGGTGGTTACCCGCCGTGACAGCGAGCCCGAAAAGCGCGTTGAGTTGCACGCCCATACGCAGATGAGCGCGCTCGACGGCGTCGTGTCGGCCAGTGATCTCATCCGTCGCGCCAAAGAGTTTGGCCACAGCGCCGTGGCGATCACGGACCACGGAGTTGTCCAGGCGTATCCCGATGCATACGCCGCCGGGAAGAAACACGGGATCAAGATTCTGTATGGCATTGAGGCCAATGTCGTGGATGCAGGGCTCACCATCGTGTATCAGCAGCAGGATCTTTTACTGGACGCGGACACGCTGTATGTCGTCTTTGACACGGAGACGACAGGGCTGTCTGCGGCTGAACACGAACTGATCGAGATCGCTGGCGTCAAGATGCGGCGCGGCGAAATCGTGGACACGTTTGCCGCGTTGATGCGGCCGCGGCAGCCAATCTCCGCAAAGATCACAGAAATCACCCATATCACCAATGAGATGGTGGCGGACCAGCCTGACGCAGCCGCTGTCCTGCCGGGCTTTCGCGAGTTTTGCGAGGGGGCCGTGCTCGTTGCGCACAATGCTGAATTTGACATGGGCTTCCTGTCTGTGCAGGCAGCGCGAACAGGCGTCAAGCGATTCTCCCAGCCGGTCATCGATACGCTTGCCCTGGCCCGCGCTGTATTCCCTGGCGATCGGAATCACCGGTTGAAGACTCTGACGCAAAAATACAAGGTGACGCTTACACAGCATCACCGCGCGCTGGCAGATGCGGAAGCGACAGGGAGAGTATTTTACAAGTTGCTTGAGGACCTGTCCAGAGAAGTCACAGTCTCCAGTCTGGCGGATCTGGCGGCTGTTGGACTCCGGGCTGGCGATGCTGCTAAGAATCGGTCATACCATACAACAATCCTGGTCAGTTCCCAGGCTGGACTGAAGAATCTGTATCGACTCGTATCCTATTCGCATATCGAATCCTATTATCGTGAGCCGCGGATACCGCGTTCCCTGCTTCGCGAACAGCGGGATGGGCTGCTGATCGGCTCAGGCTGCAAAGCGGGCGAGCTGTTTCAGGCCATGCTGCGCGGAAAGACGCGCGATGAACTGCGGGCCATCATAGAGTTTTACGATTTTATAGAGCTGCAGCCGCCGGACCACTATGAGCCGCTCTTGGAGTCGGGTGACATCAGCAACGCAGACGCGGTGCGGAGTTATCACCGGCAACTGCTGGAGTTGGCTGACGAGGCGGGCAAGCCCGTTGTCGCCACGGGCGATGTGCATTTTCTTGACGCTGCTGACGGCGTGTTTCGGGAAATCATCAAGCATAGCGCCAATGGCCGCAAGGAAACGGAACGGCCGATTCTCCAGCCCGCCCTTACACTCCGGACGACGGCGGAGATGCTGGCGGACTTTGCGCACCTTGGCGAACGCGCACACGAGGTTGTGGTGCACAATCCGCGCGCCATCGCGGAACAGATTGAGTCCATCAGTCCGGTTCCCGATCGTGTATACCCGCCCATCATGGAGGGCGCCGACGAGCAGGTGCGGACCCTGTCTACGCAGAGGGCGCATCAACTCTACGGAGCGGCGCTGCCGACAGTTGTGGCGAACCGTATGGACAAGGAACTGCACAGCATCATCACGCACGGGTTCGCCGTAAACTATCTGATCGCCCACAAACTCGTGACAAGGTCGCTGGATGATGGCTACATCGTCGGTTCACGCGGCTCGGTCGGTTCGTCGTTTGTGGCGACGATGCTGGACATCACGGAGGTCAACCCGCTGGCGCCCCACTATCTGTGCGGGAGTTGCCAGTACTCCGAATTTATCCTCGACGGCACCGTCGGATCCGGGTTCGATCTGCCGGACAAGCTCTGTCCGAACTGTGGCGCGCCGTGTAAAAAAGACGGGCAGGACATTCCGTTTGAAACATTTCTTGGCTTTGAAGGCGACAAGGTGCCGGATATCGACCTGAATTTTTCGGGCGAATACCAGGCGCGCGCGCACAAGTATACGGAGGAGCTGTTTGGGTCCGACTACGTGTACCGTGCGGGCACGATCTCAACGATCGCAGACAAGACCGCGTTTGGTTACGTGCGCAAATGGGCGGACGATCTTGGCAAGCATCTCAGGAATGCGGAGATAGCGCGTCTTGTCGCAGGCTGCACGGGCATCAAGCGCACAACCGGCCAACACCCCGGCGGTCTGATCATCGTGCCAAGCGATCACGACATCTACGATTTCTGTCCGATCCAGCATCCGGCGGACGATCGCAGTTCTGGCACGCGCACCACGCATTTTGACTTTCACGCGATCCACGACAATCTGCTCAAGCTTGACATTCTCGGTCACGACGATCCGACGGTGTTGCGGATGTTGCAGGATATCACAGGTGTGGACGTGCGCCAGGTTGCCGTCGACGATCCGCAGGTGTATGCGCTCTTTCGCGGCACTGCGCCGCTTGGAGTCACTCCGGCTGCTATTCGCTCGCAAACTGGCACCTACGGGATTCCAGAATTCGGCACGAAGTTTGTGCGACAGATGCTGGAGGATACGAAGCCGGGCACATTTGCCGACCTCGTCAGGATTTCCGGACTCTCGCACGGCACGGATGTGTGGCTCAATAACGCGCAGGAGCTGATCCACCAGCACGTTGCTCCGCTCCAGGAGGTGATCTGCTGTCGCGACGACATCATGGTTTATCTCATTTATCGAGGGCTGGAGCCTGCGCGCGCTTTCAAAATCATGGAGTCGGTGCGCAGAGGAAAAGGACTCACACAGGCTGACGAGGAGTACATGGCATCGTTTGGCGTGCCTGACTGGTACCTGGAATCCTGCCGCAGGATCAAGTACATGTTTCCGAAGGCGCACGCTGCCGCATATGTGCTGAACGCGGTGCGCATCGCCTACTTCAAAGTCCATCATCCGCTTTCTTTCTATGCCGCCTACTTCACCGTGCGCGCCGAAGATTTCGATCTTGCGCTGATGGAGCGCGGTGCGGACGCGATCGCCTTGCGCATTGAAGAGATCGAGGGCAAGGGCGTGACGGCGTCGCCTAAGGAGAAGTCGCTGCAGACGGTGCTGGAGCTGGCACTGGAAATGACCCGGCGCGAATTCACCTTTCGGACTCTGGATCTGTACCAGTCGGACGCCACCCGTTTTCTCGTCCGGGATGGGAGCCTGTTGCCTCCGTTTGCGGCGACGACGGGAATCGGCGATGCGGCTGCGCGCAATATCGTGGCCGCGCGCGCCGAGGCGGAATTTCTCTCGGTCGAAGATCTGCAGGAGCGGGCCCACCTGACAAAAACTGTCGTCGAACTGCTGGATGGGTATGGTTGTTTTGCGAATTTACCGGTCTCGAATCAACTCAGTCTGTTTTAAGCGTGCCTGACTGCAGATGCCGGATGTCATTGCAAAGCAGGATGGTGCGTGGTATACTCACGGTAATGGAACGCGACGTATCTCGTACGTGACAAGTGCGTATTCAGACGGGAACTGATCGGAACTGCGCCGTCGGTTCGGATATTCCTTCTGAACAACCTCTACAAGAGTGGGGTTTCCCCACTCTTTCGTTTGTATGAATTGTACGACCCCTGTGTGGTAGGGTTTCAGGAGGGTGTATATGGCCGCAAAGCAAAAGGTGACAGATCTCGTTGCCGAGATGGTGACGCCTGTTTTGCAGGAAGCTGGGTTGGAACTGGTTGAGGTTGAGTATAAAAAGGAAGGCGCCAACTGGATTTTGCGCGTCTTCATTGATCGTCCTCTGGGCGCTGTCGACCTTGACGACTGCGCGCACGTGAGCGAATCACTGTCGGTCGCTCTTGATGAAACGGATCCGATCCCAAACGCCTATTTCCTGGAGGTGTCGTCGGCCGGAGCGGAACGTCCGCTAAAATCTGAGCGGGACTTCGAACGGGCGGTGGGGAAACGTGTGCTGGTTTCTTTTTATGAACCTTTTCGGGAACACAAGACACTGGAAGGCACACTGTTAGGCTATGCTGAAGGGCTGCTGGACATGGAGACTGACTCGGACTCAATTCAGGTACCGCGAGATAAGGTGGCAGCCGCCCGGTTGGCGATTGTCTGGTGAGAGGGAGCGCATTCTGCGTCAATTTTGAAAGGGGGTAAACGATCCACATGAATGCCGACTTTATCGAAGCGCTCGACCAACTGGAACGGGAACGCGGCATCAGCAGCGCAGTTCTGATTGAGGCGATCGAGGCAGCGCTTATCTCAGCGTACAAGCGAAATTTCAGTTCCGCGCAGAATGTTCGCGTTGAAATCGACAGACTGTCGGGAAACATTCTCGTATTCGCCCGTAAAACCGTGGTTGAAAGTTCGCAAGACCCGCGTCTGGAGATATCGCTGGACGCCGCCATGGAGATGAATCCAAACTATCGCCTAGGCGATATTGTGGAACTTGAAGTGACTCCGCGCGAATTTGGCCGCATCGCAGCACAGACAGCCAAGCAGGTCGTGACGCAGCGCATTCGGGAGGCGGAACGGGGCATCATTTACACGGCTTACGCGGATCTGGAAGAGGACATTGTGTCGGGTGTGATCGCCCGCCAGGACGGACGCTACTCTTACGTGGATCTGGAACGGACCGAGGGGCTGATGGCGCTGTCGGAACAGATTCCGGGCGAGCGTCTGCAGCTTGGCGACCGGATCCGCGCTTTCATATTGCGGGTGGAAAAGACGACGAAGGGGCCGCAGATTCTCCTGTCGCGCATTCATCCTGGACTGTTGCGCCGCCTGCTTGAACTAGAGGTGCCCGAGATTTATGACGGCGTTGTCGAAATCAAGGCCGTGGCGCGCGAAGCGGGGGCGCGTTCAAAAGTGGCCGTATTTTCCCGCAACAACGATGTGGACCCAATCGGCGCCTGCGTGGGGCCCAAGGGCATGCGGATCCAGTCTATCGTTGGCGAACTGCAGGGTGAAAAAATCGATATTATTGAATGGAGCAATGATCCTGCCATCTACGTGGCAAGCGCTTTGTCACCTGCAAAGGTAGTCGATGTGGAGGTGTTTGAAGGCGAGAAAATGGCGCGTGTGGTGGTGCCTGACCACCAATTGTCGCTTGCCATCGGTAAAGAGGGGCAAAATGCCCGTCTGGCTGCCAAACTGACAGGTTGGAAGATCGATATCAAAAGCGAGAGCCAGATGGGTCGTACATCATCCGTGTTCGCGGATCTTGGCCGCGCCGCTTTTTTGGATGACTGAAGCCCGCGTGATTGGCTGCGCAGCACCAACAACCGGGAAGGAAATACGCCTGCGGCGATTTTCCGGGTAGGAGGATGAGCCATGGTCAGAAAAATTCCAGAGCGGCAGTGCGTGGGTTGTCAAGAACAAAAGCCCAAGCGTAGTATGTTACGCGTTGTGCTTACGCCAACGGGTGAAGTGGTGATTGATCCCACCGGCAAGCGCGCTGGCAGAGGAGCGTATATCTGCAATTCGCGGGCCTGCTTTGATCAGGCGCGCAAGCGCAAAGCGCTGGAACGCGGGTTAAAGACGCAACTTGCTCCTGAAGTGTACGATGAACTGGCGAAGCTCGTGGAGGTGGCTGCGGAGCATGGCTAGCCTCGATGGACTGCTCGGTCTTGCGGCGCGGGGGCGGGCGCTGGTGTCGGGAGACGACGCCTGTATGCGCGCGATTCGGACTCGCAAGGCTGTGCTGGTGATTGTAGCGCGCGACGCGGGCGCAAACGGCGTCAAGAAGTTGCGCGACAAGTGCAGCTACTACAATATTCCGCTGGTAAACACGCTTACAAAGGGTCAGTTGGGGAGAGCTTTGGGAAAGGATGAACGGGTGGTCGTCGCAGTTACGGACGCTCGGTTTGCAGCAAAAATCGCTCAGATTGTGAAAGAAAGTGTCGGGGGTGAAGATATTTGACCAAATTGCGTGTGTATGAGTACGCAAAGCAACTCAATATGTCGAGCAAGGAAATCATTACAATATTGAGCCGCTTGAGTATCCCGGTGAATAACCACATGAGTGTCATGGAACCACAGATGGTACAGGCGGTGGAAGGGTTTTTTTCCGATGTCAAGGCGCGTGCGGCCACTCGGACCGCGGCTATGCAGGAGCGCAATCAGGAACGGCGGACTGTCGGAAGAACGGCAGTCGTCAATGAGGGAGATGGAATCGTTACGGGGCATACAACGGATGGCAATATAATGCAGACAGAGGAGCGCGCGCCGTCGGAACAGGCGCAGGAACGGAGACCGCAGGCGGAGCGCAGCGCGGAAGCGGAGGCTCCCGCAGCGCAGCCGGATGCGCGTCCGGCTGGCAGCGCCAGCAGCGATGAAGGCGCGTCGCAGATTACGGGCGCGCGTCCATCGCAATCGTATCCCGCACGCACAGGGCCAGCGCAACAACGACGGCCCTATTCAGGCGGAAATCGATCGGACGGCATAGCGCAGCAGGGTGGCCGCAGCGATCGCCCACCCTATAGGGAACGCACTTCTGGAGCACCGGAGGGTGACAGGGCGACCCCGCAAGGGTCCGGTGCGCAGGGGCGACCCGGATATTCCGAACGGCCGACTGGAGGAGGCGGGCAGCGCCCGTCGCGACCGTACGAAGGCGCAACGGGCGCTGCGGATCGGCGGCCGGGACAATACCCGCCGCGTCAGGGAACGCCAAACCGGACGGGCCAGGGTGGGTACAGCCAACGGCCTGCGTCTGGCGGATACGATCGGCGGCCAGGGCAGTCGTCTGGCGATGGCGGCCGTCCGCAGTCGACAGGGAGCCGGCCGCCTTCAGCGGGCAGTCGTCCGTCCGCAACAGGCAGCCGTCCACCGTCAGGCAATCGTTCGCAATCTGGCGGCAACCGTCCGGCCTCGGGAGGCTCTGGTGGTTCGCGCAGCGGCGGCTATCAAGGCAGCGGCGGCTATCAGGGCAGCGGCGGCGCGCGGCCGGCGCAGACGTCGTCGTATGGCGGCGCCGCGTCAACGCGATCTGGCGACAACAGACGCGGACCGCAGGGAGGAACGCGTCCTGCACGCAGCAACGGGGATTCGGGAAACGGTTTTACCAGCGCTGCGCCGCGCTTTGAAACGTCCTCTGACGCTGCGCGCGGTGGACAGACAGGCGGGCAGGGCCAGCAACGCAGACGCGGCGGGGACAGGGGCGGCAACAACCGTTCAGGTCAGGGTGACAGACGCGAGAATAGTCGCAAACTGCAGCCGCCGCGCTCCCGCTCACAGGGGCGCACAATGGTCGTGAAAGCGCCAGAGGGGCCGCGGCAGGTTCACGTCGACGCCCCCATGACAGTCAGCGAGTTTGCTCACTATATTCGTCGCGAGGCGTCGGAAGTGATAAAAAAACTGCTGTTTCTTGGCATGCCTGTGACAATCAATCAGGAACTGGACACCGACGCGATGGCGCTGGTGGGAACGGAGTTTGGCACCGAGGTCATCGTGGACGCTCCGCGTGATCTTGAAGCCGAGGAAATGCTGCATGAAGTCGTCGACGCGGCGAGTCTTGAACACAGGCCGCCTGTGGTAACGATTATGGGGCACGTCGACCACGGCAAGACAACACTGCTCGATGCGATTCGCGAGACCAATGTGACGGCCTCCGAAGCGGGCGGCATCACACAGCACATTGGAGCCTATCAGGTTGAGATCAACCAGAAGAAAATCACCTTTCTCGATACGCCGGGTCACGCCGCATTCACCACAATGCGCGCACGCGGCGCCCAGATCACCGATATAACGGTTCTCGTCGTCGCCGCGGACGACGGCGTGATGCCGCAAACCGTTGAAGCGATCAACCACGCCAAAGCCGCCAATGTTCCGATTATCGTGGCCATCAACAAAATGGACAAACCGGGAGCGAATCCTGACCGCATCAAGCAGGAACTGACTGAACACGGCCTTGTTGCGGAAGAATGGGGTGGAGACACGATATTCGTACCGCTGTCCGCCTTGCAGAAGCAGGGAATCGAAGAACTGCTGGAGATGATCCTGCTCGTCGCCGAGGTGGCAGATCTGAAGGCCAGTCTTTCGATGCGTGGGCGGGGTACGGTTATCGAGGCGCAGTTGGATAAAGGGCGCGGCCCGGTCGCGACCATCCTCGTTCAAAATGGCACCCTGCGCATCGGCGATGTCGTCGTTGCAGGCCATACGTTTGGCAAAGTACGCGCCATGGTAAACGACCGAGGCCGGCGGGTGAAGGACGCGCAGCCGTCCATGCCGATCGAGATTGTGGGTCTGTCAGACGTGCCGAGCGCCGGCGACCTGTTCGTCGTCTATGACGACGAACGACAGGGCCGCCTGGTGGCAGAACGCCGCTCCATGCGGCACCGCGCAGAAGAACTCGGAACGACGTCGCGCGTCACGCTCGATGATCTCTATAAGCAGATCCAGGAGGGTGAAGTCAAGGACCTCAACCTGATCCTGAAGGCGGATGTGCACGGTTCGGCGGAAGCGGTGCTCGGAGCGTTGCAGAAAATCGCAGTGAGCGGTGTGCGTATCCGCGTCATCCACAATGGCGTGGGGGCTATTACCGAATCTGATATTCTGCTGGCCTCTGCATCGAACGCCATCGTGATCGGGTTCAATGTGCGGCCCGAGGCAAACGCGCTCAAAATAGCCGAGGCCGAGAAGGTGGACATCCGCCTGTACCGGGTTATCTACAACCTGATCGAGGAAATTGAAGCGGCGTTAAAAGGGCTGCTCGATCCCGTGTTTAAGGAAGTCGTGTTGGGTCGCGCAGAAGTTCGGCAGTTGTTCAAGGTATCGAAAGTCGGCACGATTGCAGGCGGCATGGTGCAGGACGGAAAACTGGTCCGCGACGCCGATGTGCGCGTCATTCGCGGCGGGGTGGTCGTGCACGAGGGGAAACTGGATTCGTTAAAGCGCTTCAAGGATGACGCACGTGAAGTCGCTTCCGGATATGAGTGTGGATTTACGCTTGAGCGGTTCAATGACATCAAGGAAGGCGACATCATTGAGGCGTTCAAGATGGAGGCCGTCAAGGCGGAGTAGCTCCATGGCGCTGTGCGCCACTAAGAACGCGGGATGAAAAAGCGCGGACGATGAGGCAGACAACAATCTCGCATTTTGGTAGGTGAACCCGTGAAAGTCCGGAATGAACGAATTGCCCTGCAGATCCAGCGGGAGGCAAGCGATGTGATTCATCAGCATGTCAAGGATCCGGGAATCGGATTTGTCACCGTCACTGGCGTGGAAGTCAGCAACGATGTGGCGCATGCGAAAATCTTTGTGTCCATCATGGGCTCTGAAGAACAGAAGCAGACCAGCATGAGCGCCCTGGAGCGCGCCAGAGGTTTTATTCGCAGCGAGATCGGCGCACGCATCCGGTTGCGCATTACGCCGGAACTGCATTTTAAACTGGACGAATCCATGGATTACAGCGCGAAAATCGGACGGGTGCTCAGCGAGATTTTGCCGGTCGCTGACAAAGGAGAACGCGGGGATGGCTAGTGGCCTGTACGCGAGTGTACTGGAGGCGCTTTACGATACCGCCGATCCACTCCTGATCGTTTGCCACATCAGCCCTGACGGAGACGCGATCGGCGCGGCGCTGGCTGTCGCGCATTACTGCGACAGCATCGGTCGTTCCTGCACGTTGGTCAATGACGATCCAATACCGTCACGGTATGATTTTTTGCCGGGGGCAGATCGTTTTGTGCTCACTGACTCCCTGTCCGGGCCGTTTTCTGCGGTGGTGGCGCTGGATTGCGCGGATTCTCGCAGGATGGGCAAAAGCCGCGGGCTGTTTGCGACAGACGCAAAGCTGATCAATATCGACCACCACGAGACCAATAACGGGTTTGGTTCACTCAATCTTGTGCAGCCAGAAGCCGCCGCGACCTGTCTCGTGCTCTATCGGCTGTTTCGCGCGGGGGATACGGCGATCAGCAAATCCATCGCGCTGGCGCTGTATACGGGGATTGTGTTTGATACGGGCGGTTTCCGCTATAACAACACGACGCCGGAGATCCATCTTGCCGCGGCTGATCTGCTGTCGCGCGACATTGAACCATTTCTGGTCGCCGACCGGGTGCTGGAAGCGATGACGCGGGAACAGGCCGAACTTGTTCGTTTGGGTTTGGCGACACTGACAGTTCATGACAGCGGACGGATTGCGTACGTTGCTGTCGATCAGACGATGCTTGCAGCCTCCGGAGCGGCTGAAGGGGATATTGATGTACTCCTTCCCTATACCAGATCGCTTTCCGGAATCGAGGTTGGGCTGCTCTTTCGGGAGCGGGCCGATGGGTCGATCAAGGTGAGTTTGCGCTCACGCGAATTTGTTGATGTATCCTCGATCGCGGTGCATTTTGGGGGTGGCGGTCATGTTCGCGCCGCAGGCTGTGAGCATGAGGGCCCACTCGCGGCGGCGATCGCCGATCTTGTGAGTCGCGTAGAACGGGCGGTGGATGAAGCGTTTGCTACACATGGACAGCGGCATTCTCATCTTAAATAAGGCAGCCGGCGCAACTTCGCAACAGGCTGTGACAGCGGTTAAACGATTGCTGGGAGTCAAAAAAGCGGGACATTCAGGCATCCTTGATCCACAGGTCACAGGGGTGTTGCCAATTTTTCTCGGCAGCGCCACGCGCCTGGCGGAGTATACGTCGGATCAGCGCAAGTGTTATGAAGCGGTGCTGGAGTTCGGAACAGCCACAGACACGCAGGACGCCACGGGACAAGTGATTGCGAGCGCGGATCCCGCAAGGCTCGATGAGGCAGCCGTCAGAAACGCGTTTGCGCACTTTCACGGAGTTCTGCTGCAGCGGCCGCCTGCGTACTCGGCTCTGAAGGTCGCCGGCAAGCGAGCGTACGACCTGGCGCGGACAGGGCAGACAGTGGATTTGCAGCCACGCCCCATAACTGTATTTGAGCTGTCTATAAAGGACATGCATTTATACCCCGGAAACTATTTTGTGCGCTTTTCCATTGAATGTGGCAAGGGCACTTATATACGCACCATTTGCCATGACGTAGGCGTTGCTGTGGGGGTTCCCGCCCATATGCGCAGTCTTGTGAGAACCTGTTCAGGTCCGTTTTCGCTTGTCGAGGCCCACTCCTTAGAGGAGACGGCGGTGGATGGGTGGCGTCTGGTTCTGCCGTCAGACGCGGCGATCAGACACTTTCCGGCGTTGCATCTGGACGCAGAACAGATGGCGGCAGTCCAGCACGGACAACCGCTGAACTGTCTGAGCAAGGATTTGCATCCCGCCGCCGGCGCGCAGGATCGGCTCGTGCGCATCTATGCGCCTGAGGGGCGACTGTGTGCTCTGTATGAAATAGGTGAGTCAACAGAGAACAGCCTGGGATTGCGGGCAAAAAAAGTATTTTGTGACGCGAGGTGAGTTCATGAGTATGGACGGATCGTTTCATTTGCTGTTCCGGCCTCCTGACGCGGTTCCTGGCGTGAATAGACGGGTATTTGCGATTGGCAAATTTGACGGGTTGCACATTGCCCATCAGGCTGTGCTCGAACGGGCTGTCTCCGTTGCCGGGAACATGGACGCCGAACCGTGTCTGTTCACTTTTACACCGCATCCGCGCTTTGCGCTCACAGGAGATCCGATTTATGAGCGACTGCTCACTCCGCTCGGCGAAAGAGCGCGTACGGCGCGCGCCTATGGAATGATGGACGTCTTTGTCGCGCAGTTCGACGCACCCTTTCGCGCCCAGACTGCGGAGGAATTTATCGGCAGTTATCTGCTGTCGCTGAGGGCGGTCCACCTGGTTGTGGGGTATGATTTCCGCTTTGGTCATCGCGGGGCGTTCGGTCCTGACGATTTGGCGCGCATCGGACGCGAACTCCAGATTACGGTGGACACGATCGCACACGTGGATTTTGCCGGCGCGCCAGTCAGCAGTTCTGCGATCCGCAGTCATCTTGCGGCGGGCGAGGTGGCGTCCGCGACTGCGATGTTGGGGCGGCCCTATCGACTGCGCGGGATCGTGGTGGAGGGGGACCGCCGCGGAAGAACGATCGGCTTTCCCACCGCCAATCTGCTGATCGCTGATCCGTTTGTCCTGCCCCGTGTAGGGGTGTATGCCGTACAGTGCGCTGTGCAGGGCGAGAGCGTACGCGGGATGATGAATGTGGGGCGCAGGCCAACCGTATACGCGCAGGGCGACCTGACTGTCGAGGTGCACCTGCTGGACTACTCGAGAGAGCTCTATGGCAGTGAAATAGCGGTCGATCTGCTGGGCTATATTCGTGCGGAACGCAAGTTCGCCGATCTTGGCGAACTGAGAGCGCAACTTGCAAGAGACCGGGAAACGGCGACGCAGTGGGTTGCGCCGCCCGTAAATGGCCACGAAAAATAAACGCAAATTCTTTACTCCTGCGCGTTAGGTGTGTATACTAATTACGATTGTGCCATACTGAAGATAGGTTGCGCACGATGCTGTACGAATTTACCCGAGCTTGCACTCTTTATGCAAGTGTAGCTACAGCCCGGTGCCACGGTGCTCCGCCGGTCACTGCGCTGCCAGCGATGGCGAGGGACATTTATGGAGGGATTCACATGGCGCTGACGCCGGAACGGAAGCAGGAACTCATCGAATCGTACGCAGTGCACGAGGGAGACACCGGATCGCCAGAGGTGCAGGTTGCGCTTCTGACGGAACGGATCAACTACCTCAACCAGCATTTTCGGACCCACAAGAAGGATCATCATTCCAGGCGAGGGCTGTTCAAAATGGTGTATAAACGCGCGCATCTGCTGCGTTACCTGCGCGAACACGATATCAATCGCTATCGGGCCTTGATCACTCGACTAGGACTGCGCCACTAGTTCACCACTAGAAGGAGCGGGGCAACCCGCTTCTTCTTTACTACTTTACTACGCTACCATTCATTACATAAATTGATCAACGTTTTGCGGGGGATGCGATACAAGATTCCCTGTTTTTGAGAGGAGGTTTCTGACGTTTGATTCACGAACAGGAAATGATGCTGGGCGGTCGCCGCCTGCGCTTGGAAACGGGGCGTCTGGCCAAGCAGGCGAGTGGAGCGGTGCTTGTCCAATACGGGGAAACCGTCGTGCTGGCCACAGTAACAGCATCGTCTGAGCCAAAACCACTGGATTTTTTCCCGCTCACCGTGAACTACGAGGAGCGACTCTACGCCGTTGGCAAGATTCCGGGCGGCTTCATTAAACGTGAAGGAAGGCCGAGCGAGAAGGCCGTGCTCGCCAGCCGACTGATCGACAGACCGATTCGGCCGCTATTTGCGGAAGGATTTCGCAACGATGTCCAGGTTGTCGTGCTCGTTCTGTCTGTAGACCAGGACTGTGCTCCGGAAATTGCGGGAATGATCGGCGTTTCCGCAGCGCTCGGCGTGTCTGATGTGCCGTTTGACGGACCCATTGCCGGGGTGATCGTGGGGCGGGTGGATGGACAGTTTGTCGTAAATCCGACGGCGGCCCAGGCGGGGCAAAGCGACATGCACCTGATCGTGGCCGGCACGCGGAGCGCCATCATGATGGTAGAAGCGGGCGCCAGAGAAGTGCCTGAGTCAGTCATGCTTGAGGCGATCATGTTTGGCCACGAAGAAATTAAAAAAGTCATTGCGAACCTCGATCTCCTGATCGCAGAGGCAGGCAAGCCGAAGATGAAAGTCACGCTGCATACGCCTGACGAAGCGATTGCGTCGCATGTGCGCCGCCATGCGACGGACAAGCTGCGGACCGCTGTGCAGACGGAAGAGAAGCATGCGCGCGAAACGGCGATGGAAGCGGTGATCGCGGAAACGCAGAGCGTATTGGCGGAACAGTTTCCCGAGAGTTCGGCGGACATTGCTGAAGTGCTGCATGATATCGTCAAAGAAGAAGTGCGCAAAGCGATTGTCCTGCACGGAACGCGGCCCGATGGCCGGAGTCTGGACGAGATTCGCCCAATCAGCGTGGAAGCGGGCGTGTTGCCGCGCACGCACGGTTCGGGGCTGTTTACCCGCGGTCAGACCCAGGCGCTTTCTGTCTGTACACTGGGTGCGCTGGGCGATGTTCAGATCCTGGACGGCATCAGTCCGGAAGAAAGCAAACGTTTCATGCACCACTATAACTTCCCGCCCTTTTCAACAGGAGAGGCGCGCCCGCTTCGTCCACCCAGCCGCCGGGATATCGGTCACGGCGCGTTGGGCGAACGGGCGATCGAGCCGATCATTCCAAGTGAGGAAAGCTTTCCGTATACGATCCGGCTTGTCGCGGAAGTGCTCGAATCAAACGGCAGTTCTTCGCAGGCGTCAATCTGCGCGTCTGTACTGGCGCTGATGGATGCCGGTGTTCCGATCAAGGCGCCTGTGGCGGGTGTCGCCATGGGCCTTGTCAAGGAAGGTGAACGCGTCGCCGTGCTGACCGACATTCAGGGTATGGAGGACCACCTTGGCGATATGGACTTTAAGGTGGCCGGCACAGCGAATGGGGTGACGGCTCTCCAGATGGACATTAAAATTGGCGGCATCGATCGCTCAGTCCTGGAGACGGCGCTTGAGAAGGCGCATGCGGGCCGCATGTTCATCCTGGACAAAATGCTCGCGGTGATCGATCGTCCGCGCGCGGAACTGTCGCGGTTCGCGCCCCGCATCATCACCTTGCGCATAAGCCCCGACAAGATTCGCGAGGTGATAGGACCTGGCGGCCGGGTGATCAACAAGATTATCGAGGACACGGGCGTTAAGATCGACATTGAACAGGATGGCCGGGTCTTCATCTCCGCAACGGACGTTACGGCGGGAGAGACGGCGAAGAGCATCATTGAGGGCATTGTGCGCGATGTGGAAGTTGGACAGACGTACGTGGGCAAAGTGATGCGAGTGGAGAGCTACGGCGCTTTTGTCGAGGTGCTGCCGGGAAAAGAAGGACTCGTGCATGTATCGCAGCTGGGCGCTGACCGGGTCAAACGTACGGAGGATGTCGTTAAAGTCGGCGATTCCCTGCGCGTGAAGGTGACGGAAGTGGATGCGCAGGGCCGCCTCAACCTGTCTCATCGCGAAGTGCTTCGGGATGAAGGGGTGACAATCGTTGAGCTGCCTCCGCGTCCGGAGGGAGATCGCAGCAAACCGCCGTTCCGGGGCGGGCGCGGTGGGGATCGACCCGATCGTGGGGACCGCTCTGGTCAGGGCCCGCGGCAGGGTGGATTTGCAGAACGCCGGACGCCGGCCGACCGGACCTGATCATGCGGATCGAAAAGCGAAGAAGGACGGTACAGGAAGCCGTCCTTCTTCGCTTTTTACTTGGACAGTAAAGTAGTGTGTGTTTGCGCGCGCAATAAATGGCTGCGGGGAGTCTTTACTGCCGCCTGCCTGCATACTCTTGTCCACAGGGGCGCATGCTGACGCGATTTTTTTTGCGTCGGCCGGCCCCAGATGGAAGGGGTGAACGTATGTCGCGCAAACGATCCCGGTGGGTTGTGCTGTCGATTTCCAAGGAAGCGGCGATCATCACTCTGTGTGTGGGAGGCGCGCTGTTCCTGTCGCAATTGCAGCCTTCGGCGCGTGCTCTCGCCTCAGTTTGGGCCAGTCTCTCCCATGTTGCGCCCGGAACCGAAGCGCCAGCAAGACAAGGAATCAGCGCCGTAAAGTCACCGTCCCAACAGGCTGTGCGCGCCCAGTTGCAGGAAATAGCAAAACGGTACGACGCCCCTCCAAGCGACGCCCGCGTTGATTCTGTCTGGAAACTGATTCCTGGGTTGAACGGCGTTCGTCTCAATATCCCGGACACGGAAAAACAGATTGCCGCAGCGGGAACTCAGGCGCGGCTGGTTTTTACACAGATTCCTCCAGCCATTTCCGGGAAGGATTTTGTTGCGCAGCCTATCTATCGGGGCAATCCGCAAAAACGTCAGATTGCGCTGATGATCAATGTGGCGTGGGGCACGGAGTATGTGCCGGAAATTCTGAAGATCTTCGAACGGTTGCATGTACGGGCGACGTTTTTTCTGGACGGCAGTTGGACGGCGAAGAGCGGCGCAACAGCCAAAATGATCGCAGCGGCAGGCATGGAACTGGGGAACCACGCGTACACGCACCCCCAGATGAGCAGGCTTTCCCGCATCCAGATGATCAGTCAAATTGAACGCACCAATCAGGCGATTCTGCGGGCGACAGGAGTGAAGGCGGATTTATTTGCCCCGCCCTCCGGCGATTATAACGATCTGGTGGTTCGTGTCGCAGCGGGCCTGAAAATGAAAACGATCCTGTGGACGATTGATACGATTGACTGGCGCAAACCGAGCCCGGCAGTCATCGTCTCCCGAGTGACCGGAAAAAGAACGCCGGGAGCGCTTGTGCTGATGCACCCGACCGCGCCCACAGTGGCTGCGTTGCCGCAACTGATTGACACGCTGCACAGAGACGGCTACAGTCTGGTCACGGTATCGCAACTGCTCAGTCCGGTTCGGCCTGTACCTGCGACCATTCAGGATGCCTTGCACAGTTGAGCGAGTGCACCGTATTCTGATATAGTGGGTTCAGTCTGAGTGGACGATTGAAGCGGCAGTTCACAGAGGAGGCACCTTTTGATCTACCGACATACACTTGGCAATGGGCTGCGCGTTGTCATCGAGGAAATTTCATCTGTTCGCTCCGTGAGCCTGGGGGTATGGATTGGAACCGGGTCAAGGGACGAGCCTTCGCATCTGTGCGGCATCTCACATTTTCTCGAACATATGTTTTTTAAGGGTACGGCAACGCGGTCGGCGCGGGAACTGGCGGAGGTGTTCGATAATATCGGCGGCCAGGTTAACGCGTTCACCGCCAAAGAGTACACGTGTTTTTACGCCAAGGTGCTGGATGAGCATGTGCAGCTTGCGCTGGAGACGATTTCCGACATGCTGTTTGCTTCTGTTTTTGCGCAGGAGGACATGGAGCGGGAAAAAGACGTTGTGATCGAAGAAATCAAAATGTACGAGGACAATCCTGAGGAATCGGTGCATGACGCCATTCTTGAGGAGACGTATTCCGGACATCCGCTTGGCGCCAACATCCTTGGCACGGAGGCGCATTTGCAAAGCTTTACCGAAGCGGATCTGCGGAGTTATATCGATGCGCGCTATACACAGGACAATATGGTCATCGCCCTGTCTGGCCGTGTGGACGTACAGGCGGTTATGCGTATGATCGAACCGCTGTTTGGTTCATTTATGCGCAGCGGGAGGGAGTATGTTGACGAAATCCCTGTATTTACCGGCGCTGACGTCTATCAGGTGAAACCGGTTGAACAGGTGCATGTTTGCCTGGCTGTGAAGGGTTTTTCCTTTGCCGACGAGCACAGCTATCCGCTTGTGCTGCTAAATAACATACTGGGCTCCAGTTCGAGTTCGCGACTGTTTCAGGAAATTCGCGAGGAACGCGGCATGGCCTATAATGTGTTCTCCTACCATACGTCGTTTCGAGATACAGGACTGTTCACCATTTATTTTGGATCCTCACCCACGAAAGCGGAGGGCGTACTGGAGTTGGTGGGCGGCATCGTGCGCGAGTGCCTCGAATCTGGCGTGACAGAAGCAGAATTGGAAAAGGCGAAAAATCAGGTGAAGGGGTCGCTGTTGCTGAGTCTCGAAAGCACCTCCAGCAGGATGACCCGCATCGGCAAAAACGAATTGTTGCTGGGGCGCCAAATTGAATTGGATGAAACGACTGACGGCATTGACGGCGTGACAGTGAAGGCTCTGGAGACGACTGCAGAAGCGGTGCTCTCTGGCCCATTCTCATTTGTCGCAATGGGGCCGCAGACACATTCCCTGCATCTGGCGAGCGGTGTGCTCCGATGAGGCGATTCGAATGGCTGCCGGGGATTGACCATGCCGGTCTGGATCTGCCGACCAGACAGACGGCGGGAGCGGCAGGCTATGATTTATGCGCATGCGAGGATATGGAGATAGCTCCTGACAGCATCGCGCTTGTCGGAACGGGTCTGCGCATCATGCTGCCTGACGGCGAATTTCTGGCCATTTATGCGCGCAGCAGCCTGGCTGTCAAACGCAGGCTGATGCTTGCAAACAGTGTCGGCGTTATTGACGCCGACTACTTTGGCAATCCCGGAAATGGTGGTCATATCATGATTCCACTCTGGAACTTTGGGTTGCATCCGGCGACTGTGCTGCGTGGAGAACGGATCGCGCAAGGCATCATTATGAGTGCGGGAAAAGCGGACGACGACGGTCCAACACTTTGCTCCCGCCAGGGTGGTTTCGGATCCACGGGGATATGAACCGACGGCGGTGTCGCGACCTCACCATGGGCGAGGCTGCTGCATATGATGCTGCAGACAGGAACTCAGTAGGCTTTGTCGCGGCATGGACGCCTTGTAATTTTCGCGTCTTGGCGTAATAATGGGGGGAGAGGGGTACCCGGGCATGCTCACGGGGATCAGGATGGCGTTTATTGGCGGTGACGCGCGCATCGGTGAGGTTGTGCGCTTTGTCAGTGACATGGACGCATCGGCGTATCTGTTTGGTTTTGAGCGGTTCCCGGTCTCGTCTCCGGATACGCGTAAGCTGGAATTGACTCCGGAAGCGCTGAGCGGTATGGATGTTGTCGTATTGCCGATCGCCGGGATGGACGATGAAGGGTTGGTGGACGCGTCATTTGCGCAGACGCCTTTACGCCTTTGTGATGAACATTTTGCCGCGATCGCAAAGACCACCCCGATCTTTTCCGGGATCGCGCGGCAGGGGTTGCGGGCGATGGCAGACAGACATGGCCTCGATCTCATCCGGCTGATGGAACTCGACGAAGTGGCGATACTAAACTCCATCCCGACCGCAGAAGGAGCAATCGCGCTGGCGATGGAAAAGACGGACATCACACTGCACGGCTCCGCCTGTGTCGTGCTGGGCATGGGCAGATGCGGCGCATCCCTGGCCCGCATGCTTGCAGGAATCGGAGCAAAGGTCAGGGTGTGCGCGCGCGAGCCGTCTGATCTGGCGCGCATTCGCGAAATGGGACTCGCTGCGTATCCGCTTGCCGAACTGGAAAACGCCCTCGTCGACGCTGATGTTGTCTTCAACACGATACCGGCGCCCATCCTGACTTCGGATGTACTGACGCAGGTTCCTAGATCCTGTGTCATCATCGATATTGCGTCGGCGCCCGGCGGCACAGACTTTCGCTACGCTGAGAAACGCGGAATCAAGGCGCTGCTGGCGCCTAGCCTACCAGGGATCGTGGCGCCCAAAACGGCGGGACGCATCATCGCGCAGACCATCGTGCGACTGTTGCAGAATCGCGCCGTAAGCCCTGGAGGTATGTGACGATATGGAGATCAAAGGGAAGACGATCGGTTTTGCTGTGACTGGATCGCATTGCACCTATTCTGAAGTGTTTCCGGAAATTGAACGGTTGGTAAACACAGGAGTCCGCGTGGTGCCGATTTTTTCCCAGACGATGACAAGCACAACAACACGTTTTGGAGAAGCGGGCGACTGGGCGTCGCGCATTGAGACGCTCACAGGCGAACGGGCGATCACGACGCTGCCGGACGCCGAACCACTCGGTCCATCCCAACTGCTGGATTGTCTGGTCATCGCGCCGTGCACTGGCAGCAGTCTCAGCCGCCTGGCGAACGCGCAGACCGATTCGCCGGTGCTGATGGCCGCCAAGGCGACCATGCGCAACGACAGGCCAGTCGTGCTGGCGATCTCCACCAACGACGGATTGGGGCTAAACGCTGTCAACATCGCACGTCTGCTGGTCGCCAAGAATATATTTTTTGTACCTTTCGGCCAGGATGATCCATTCGCAAAAATGAACTCTCTCGTTGCCAAGATGGATCTCATCACGCCGACAGTAACGGCGGCTTTAGAAAAAAGGCAGCTCCAGCCGCTCCTGATTGAACGGTATAAGCGGGTTTCCTGATACAGGGTTTGGGGAGAGGATGGTCGGATCGTGGTTCAAGGGGCGCGTGTTGCCGTCGTCGGCGCTACGGGTGCGGTTGGTCAAGCGATGATCGAAACTTTGCTGCGCAGGGAATTTCCCCTGCAGTCGCTGAAACTGCTCGCTTCGAAGCGTTCGGCGGGAACGGACGTAACAATTCGCGGTATTGCGCACAGGGTTTTGGAAGCGACGCCAGACGCCTTTACAGATATCGATATTGCGCTCTTTAGCGCGGGGGGCGATGTTTCGCTGGCGCTCGCTCCCGAAGCGGTGGCGAGAGGCGCGCTCGTGATTGACAACACAAGCGCCTTTCGCATGCACGACGACGTTCCGCTTGTTGTGCCCGAGGTCAATCCGCAAGAGATTGCAAAGCACCATGGCATCATTGCCAACCCGAACTGTTCGACGATACAGATGGTCGTGGCGCTGAATCCCATTTATCGCACATACGGTGTCCGGCGCATTGTGGTATCCACCTACCAGGCTGCGTCCGGAGCCGGCCAGCGGGCCATTGACGAGTTGAAGCAGAGCACAGCCGCTATGTTGGCGGGCGAAGATCCGCAGCCCCGGTTATTGCCTGTCGCGCGAATGGAGCGACATTACCCGCTTGCATTCAATGTGTTGCCGCAGATCGATGTCTTTGAAGAGAACGGCTACAGCCGTGAAGAAATGAAAATGGTGCGCGAGACGCATAAAATTTTTGGGGATGACCGCATTCAAATCACACCGACCGCTGTTCGCGTTCCCGTTGTGTATGGGCACGGCGAAGCGGTGTATATCGAGACGGACCGTCCGTTTGCCATCGCTGACGTGCGCCAGGTGCTGGCTGCGGCGCCGGGCGTCGTTCTGGAGGACGATCCGCAGCGCCAGATCTATCCGCAACCGCTGCGCGCCGCTGGGCAGTTTCCGGTGTTCGTCGGACGCCTGCGGGAAGATCTGTTTGTGCAAAATGGCTTGTCCCTCTGGATTGTCGCGGACAACATCCTGAAAGGCGCCGCTCTGAACGCTGTACAGATCGCGGAACTGTGGCTCGGCCAGGAGGACGGTCGGCAATGAGGGTCATCATTCAAAAATTTGGCGGCACGTCTGTGTCCAGCCGTTCTGTCCGGGAACTGGCGATGGGACATATCGAGCAGGCGCTCGCAGACGGATACGCCGTCGTGGCTGTGGTTTCTGCAATGGGGCGATCCGGGGAACCGTATGCAACCGATACCCTGCTCGCGCTCACTGACGGGGAAGACGAGGCGGTTAGCGCACGCGACAGGGATCTGTTGCTGTCTTGCGGGGAGGCCATCTCCGCCGTCGTGTTTGCCGGGATGTTGCGCGGCCGCGGTCACCAGGTCAGCGTGTTGACCGGGGCGCAGGCGGGCATCCGCACCACTGCGGACTTTGGCAACGCCCGGATTGAGGAGATCAGCCCGGACCGCATTTTTGCGGAACTCAATGAGGGGCGTGTCGTGGTGGTGACCGGATTTCAGGGAGTCACCGCCGCCGGCGACACGACGACGCTCGGACGGGGCGGCAGCGACACCTCCGCGACCGCGCTCGGTCTGGCGCTCGACGCCGAAATCATAGACATTTTTACTGACGTGGACGGCATCATGACAGCGGACCCGCGTATTGTCAACGACGCCACTCGACTGACCCACGTGACTTATGCGGAGATGTCCAATTTTGCATCTCAGGGCGCCAAAGTGATCCATCCGCGGGCGGTTGAACTGGCGATGCAAAAGAACATTCCGATTCGCGTCCGCAGCACCCACTCCAGGGATCCCGGAACACTGGTCACGAATGGAACGCGTTTTTTGGAAGCGCGTTCCGCCAATGACCGGATACTCACCGGAGTGACGCACAGTTCTTCGCTCACGCAGATTCGGGTGCGGCCCGTCAGGGAGCATGCCGGGTTTCAGCCACTGGTCTTTCACGCCATGGCGAATATCGGGATTTCCGTGGATTTCTTCAATGTGACTTTGGATGAAGTCGTGTACACCGTGCCGACGGCCCAAGTCGAACGGGCTGTGAGTGCGCTTGAAGAACTGGATCTCACAGTGAGCACCGTGCCGCATGTGGCGAAAATCGCGGCTGTAGGGGCTGGCATTCACGGTGTGCCGGGTGTGATGGCGCGGATCGTCGAGGCGCTCTCTGCTGTCGGTGTGGAAATCCTGCAGTCAGCCGATTCCAACACCACCATCTGGTGTCTTGTTCACGAAAACGACATGGTGCGCGCGATGAGGGCCATTCACAACAAGTTTGATTTGCACTCGACGGGAGGCGCAGACTGATGTTTGGTCATTTGCTCACGGCGATGGTGACGCCGTTTGATTCATCGCTGCAACTGGATCTCGGGAGACTGCCCAGACTGATTGACCACCTGATTGCCACAGGAACGACGGGCATCGTGGTCTGCGGAACGACCGGGGAATCTGCGACGCTGTCGCATCGGGAGAAACTGCTGTTGATCGAAGAGACAGCCCGTCTCTGCGCGGGTCGGGTTCCCGTCATCGCGGGTACGGGCACTAATGACACCGCCGCCACGGCGGCGTTTACTCGCGAGGCAGAACAGCTGCTTGTGGACGGATTTCTGGTGGTGGCGCCTTACTACAACAAACCATCGCAGGAAGGACTCTACCAGCACTACTGTACGGTCGCAGACGCCTCGCAAAAACCGCTGATCGTATACAATATCCCCGGTCGGACAGCCGTCAACATTCAGCCCGAAACACTCTGTCGGCTGGCGCAGGTGGAGCAGATTGTGGGAGTCAAGGAATCGTCAGGAGACTTCACGCAAATTTCACGAGTGATCGGAGAAACACCTGAGGACTTTTATGTGTACTGTGGAGACGACAAGTTCACGCTGCCGATGCTCGCACTCGGTGCGACAGGTGTGGTGAGCGTGGCGTCGCACATCGTGGGGGAACAGATCGCGGGTATGCTGCAGGCCGCTTTTGAAGGCGACCTCGCAGAGGCGCGGCGTGTGCATCATCTTTTGATGCCGCTCTTTGAAGGACTGTTTAAAACTTCGAACCCAGTACTCACCAAGGTTGCTCTTGAGATGCTTGACGTACCCGTTGGCGAGGTGCGCCTGCCGCTGGCGCAGGCAACAGGGGAGGAACGCAGGGAACTCCGTCGCACACTGGGCAGTATCGTCGAATTGGCCCCGGTGCACTGACAGCTGGCAATGTGAAACGAACGGGGCATTCTTGTGAACGCACCTTGCGGTCATGTATAATCGGACTACCAGATGGGTGCGGCCAGGAAATGCCTTCTCTTTTTGATCGGAAAATTCTGGAGGTGTACTGTTGAATAGGAATTACACAAACAAGTTGTCGATCATCCCGCTCGGAGGTTTGGGAGAGATCGGTAAAAACATGACCGCGTACGTATACGGCAACGACATGATTGTCGTGGACGCGGGTCTGAAGTTCCCGGAAGAGGAAATGCTGGGCATCGATATCGTCATTCCCGATATTACGTTCCTGGTGGAGAACAGGCAAAAATTCCGGGGGCTGTTTTTGACGCACGGTCACGAGGATCACATTGGCGGACTGGCGTATGTGCTGAAAAGTTTGCAGGTTCCCGTCTATGGAACGCGACTTACTCTGGGGCTGGTGGAGGGCAAACTTCGTGAACATGGAATACTGGATCAGTCTAAACTGATCCCGATTACCAATGAAAGTGAGATTAAGCTGGGCAGTTTCACGGTAACGTGCTTTCATGTGAACCACAGCATTCCGGACGCTGTCGGATTCGCCATTGACACACCGGAGGGTGTTGTCGTGCAGACGGGCGACTTCAAATTTGACCAGACGCCGGTCGACGGACGCCATTCCGATTATGCGAAAATGACGGCGCTCGGCGCGCGCGGGGTGCTCGCGCTGCTTTCGGACAGCACAAACGCGGAACGCGCCGGGTTTACGATGTCTGAGCGAACGGTCGGCGCGACGATTGACGATGTGTTTCGGGCCGCCCCAGGACGCGTCATTCTGGCCACCTTCGCTTCCAATATCCACCGTCTGCAGCAGGTGATCAACGCCGCAGAGCGGACAGGCCGTAAAGTGGCGGTGGTTGGCCGCAGTATGGTCAACAACATCACGGTGGCCAAAGACCTGGGGTACTTGCAGGTGGCGCCCTCCACGCTCATCGAACCGGAGGATCTGTCGCGGTACGATGCCAAGGATGTGGCGTTATTGACGACTGGTTCGCAGGGAGAACCGATGTCGGCGCTCACGCGCATGGCCCGCGCCACACACCGGAAGGTGGAAATCTATCCGGGCGACACCGTGATCATCGCTTCCTCGCCCATCCCCGGAAACGAAAAATCGATCTCCCGGACAATTGACCTGTTGTTTCGGATTGGCGCCCATGTCATCTATCAGTCCGTGTCTGGCGTTCACGTATCAGGTCATGGCAGCCAGGAAGAATTGAAATTGATGCTTAATTTTATCCGGCCCAAATATTTCATGCCTGTTCACGGCGAATTTCGGATGCAGAATCGACACGCACAACTGGCAGAGGCGACTGGGGTGAACCCCGATAACATCTTCATCATGAATATTGGGGATGTGCTTGAATTTCAGGGAGGAGTCGCGCGCCTCGGCGGGAAAGTCCAGGCGGGAGCCATCATGATTGATGGACTTGGCGTGGGCGATGTAGGCAATATCGTGCTGCGCGACCGCAAGCTGCTGTCGCAGGACGGCATACTGGTTGTGGTGGTAACATTGTCGAAGCAGACGCACAGCGTACTTTCAGGACCTGATATCATCTCCAGAGGATTCGTATACGTCCGCGAATCAGAGGAGTTGCTGGATGAAGCAAGCCGGATTGTATCTGCCACAATGCAGCGGCTGATGACAGACAACGTCAGCGACTGGTCGGGATTAAAGACGGGTGTCCGGGATTCCCTGAGTCGCTACTTATATGAGCAGACACGCAGGCGGCCCATGGTTCTTCCAATCATTATGGAAGTGTAGGTCAGGCATAGACCCAAAGCGTTGCGACATACTACTTCCAGTGAGAAATATGTGGGAGTGACGCGACATGGATCGTACCGTCTTGCCGCCTGGTTCTGGACAGGCCAGTGTATTTGTAAATCAGCAACCGCCGGAACAGGAAATGCCCGCTATGCCGCCGGGACCTGCGCAGACACAGAGCACAGTTGCGGACAGTATCGAGCGGCTCGGCCAGACGAATCCTGTGACGGATGAGTCAAATATTTACTGCTTGACCATCGTTGGTCAGATTGAAGGGCATATCGTGTTGCCGCCGCAAAACAAGACGAGCAAATACGAACATATTATTCCGCAGTTGGTGGCCGCCGAACAGAGCGACAAGATTGAGGGTGTGCTGGTCATCCTCAATACGGTGGGCGGCGATGTCGAGGCGGGGCTGGCGATCGCGGAAATGATCGCCTCCATGTCCAAACCGACGGTGACGCTGGTGCTTGGCGGGGGGCACTCGATCGGGGTGCCGATCGCCGTGGCGAGCAACTATTCACTGATCGCAGAGAGCGCCACGATGACCATTCACCCCATTCGCATGAATGGCATGGTGATCGGTGTGCCGCAGAGCTTCGAATATCTGGAAAAGATGCAGGAACGGGTGACCAGGTTTATCACGGCCCATTCGCGCATTTCGGAAGACGACCTGCGCCAGCTCATGTTGGCCACGGGAGAACTGGCGCGGGATATCGGCAGCACCGTTGTCGGACGCGACGCTGTTTTACATGGGTTGATTGACGGCATCGGCGGATTGGGAGCAGCCATGCAGCAAATGCGCCGGATGATCGAGGAGTATCGGTCACAGCGCGCGCAAGGGGTGATCCAATGATCTTCTGGTCTGTGGTTCCTGAGGAGACGGTGTTTGAGGGGTTTGGCGAACCAGGAAAGACGCCGCAATTGCACACCATTGAGCGCGACGGAGTGACCATGGTTGTGGAGTGGCTGGGGCCGACCCAGGCGCGCCTGCACAGACTCATTTCTCCGCGCGCGACTGACTATCTGCGTCCGGAATGGGCGCCGGGACAAATGATCACGTTTACTTGAACGGCCGCGCTCGCAGGCGGCGCACGAAAAGATGCTGTCACAGACCGCTTGGCAGGGCGCTGACGCGCCGCAGGCCTTGCGGGCCGGCACACAGAGTAGGCGGATCCCCCTTGAGGAGGATCCGCTTTTGCTCGTGCGAAGCAGGATAAAGCGTAGAACGAAGCGAACTTGTTAACGTAGAATGGCGGCGCAAAGGCGTTGCACAAGTCTGGAATTCGGAATTCGCATGTGGAGGCTTTGGAAGCTATGGCTAAGTTGGACCACGCCAAACGCGTGTTGCAGTTTGAAATTCTTGGTTTGCTGCTGCTGGCCCTGAGTTTGGTGACGCTCGGCGATCTGGGAACGGTTGGACAGGCGCTTGACGATCTGTGCATCATGCTGGCAGGCAATTGGCATTTTATCGTGCCAATCTACCTGATGTGGATGGCGATCATCACGATGGTGCGCAGAAACAGATTTCGTTACACGAGCTTTCAGACTGGGATTGTCCTGCTGCTGTTCACGCTGCTGGTGTGGAGTGAACTCGATCTGTATTCCGAGGGCGTCATTCAGTATGGAACCCAGCATCCTGATTTGCTGCATCTTACGCAACTGGGGATCACTTCGCTTAGTCAGTCCCTGCGTGTGCTGGTCATCACCAGTTCAAGCGTGCTCCCCCCGGCAAATGCGGGCGGCGGCATGATTGGCTATGCCCTGTTCGCTGGCTTGCGGTATCTGTTCGCAGTGTCGGGAACACTGCTGATTCTCATCGTTACTGCACTGATCGCCGTGGTTCTCATGACGCGAAAGTCGTTGGTAGGCACGATCGAAAAAGGCTCCCAGTTCTTTGAACGGCGCTTTGAGCGCGGGTGGGCCAGAACAATGCGGATAGCGGCCCGCGCTCTTGCAGGTTCCGCGAAACCAGCGACGCAGCGGCACTTGGGCCGCCGTGTCGCTGTGCGCAGCAAGGACGGCGGCGCAGACGGGGAGGCGGGCGGCGACGGAGAAGCGGATGCACATTTTCCCGGCGCCGCAATGGATGGAGATGAACAGCAGGCAGGCAAAGGGGGTCGTCGACGGCGCAGGGGCCGCTCTGCGAAAGCGGACGGGGCGCTTGCGCAAGAGCCTGAAACGGCAGCGCATCTGACTACCGGGAGCGTTTCCGCTGAAAATGCGTTTCCCTTTCCGGATTTTGGAGTTCCCTATACGGATGAACCCCAGTTTGAAGAGTTCCTGTTGGAGGGGGGGGTGCAGCCCGTTTTCCCTCTCGACGACGAATCTGCGGACCACGACAAGCACCCGGACATCGCAGTGGACGCCGCACAGTCGCGGGTCACTGTGCGGCTCTCTGAGCCAGCGCGGAGCCCGCTCGCGCCGGACCCGCCGCCGCGTCTGCCGGGAACCGAACCGGGTGGCGCAACTGGCGCGACGGGTGAGGGGCCAAAACCCTATCGTCTGCCTGATCCGCGACTGTTGGATCGCTCGGGGGCGAAGCGCGGCGACGGCGCTGCTGCGACAAGGGATCTGCAGGCGCACGCAAAAAAACTGGGAGATACATTTTCCAGCTTTGGCGTTGAGGTCCGAGTCATTGGATACAGTCGCGGTCCGACGGTAACGCGTTACGAGATCCAGCCTGCCGTCGGTGTTAAGGTTGCGCGGATTTTAAGCCTGGCGGACGATCTGGCGCTGGCTCTCGCCGCGCGCGATATTCGCATCGAAGCTCCGATACCCGGTAAATCCGCCATTGGCATCGAAGTGCCCAACAAGGAGATTTCTGTTGTGGCTTTTCGCGAAGTCGTTGAGACAGAGACGTTCACGAACGCCAAAAGCATGCTATCTTTTGCGCTTGGCAAGGACATCTCTGGCCAAACTGTCGTGGGCGACCTGGCTAAGATGCCGCACGTTTTGGTTGCGGGAGCCACCGGGTCCGGAAAGAGCGTGTGCATCAATGGCATCATTGCCAGCATTCTTTTTCGGGCTAAGCCAGATGAAGTCAAATTCATCATGATTGACCCGAAGATGGTTGAACTTGGCGTTTACAACGGAATCCCGCATTTATTTGCCCCAGTGGTCACAGAAGCGCGCAGAGCCGCGGCGGCTTTGCGCAAGGTCATTGCGGAGATGGAGCATCGCTATGAACTGTTCAGTCAGGCCAAGGTGCGCGATCTGGAACGTTACAACGCCTTCGCGGAAAAACAGGGGAAGCGGCTGCTGCCGCTGATCGTTGTCATCATCGATGAACTGGCGGATCTGATGATGGTGGCGCCGGGCGACGTCGAGGACGCCATCTGTCGACTGGCCCAGATGGCCCGCGCGTCCGGAATCCATCTGGTCGTGGCCACGCAGCGTCCTTCCGTCGATGTCATCACGGGCCTGATCAAGGCGAACATTCCTTCGCGCATCGCATTTTCGGTCTCTTCCGGCGTAGACTCCCGGACGATCCTCGACGGCACCGGCGCAGAGAAACTGTTGGGGCGCGGGGACATGTTGTATTTGCCTGTCGGCGCATCCAAACCTGTGCGTCTGCAGGGAGCGTTTTTGTCCGAACCGGAAGTGGAGCGACTCGTGGATTTTGTCCGTCGGCAACAGGAGGCGGAGTATGTGGACGATTTCAGCACCCTGACTGATGAGCGGGCGTCTGCCGTCGATGATCTGGACCCGCTGTTTGAAGAGGCGGTGCGACTGGTTGTGGAAACCGATCAGGCGTCCGTGTCGTATCTGCAACGCAAACTGAAAGTGGGGTACGCCCGCGCGGCCAGACTGGTGGATTCCCTTGAACAGATTGGTATAGTGGGTCCATTTGAAAACAGCAAACCGCGTGAAGTTCTGATGAGCAGAGAAGAGTGGCTGGCGCGCCAGACGCCGCGCGATTCATGAAACGGACATGATCTGCCCTCCGCTGCGTAAGATGAAATGAGGACAACCTCAACAGCGGTCGCATACGGGGGGTGTTTGGCGATGATACGGCAGGCGCGCTTTCGCAGTGGAGCAAAAAGTACTGGAGCGAAGCGATTTTTGGCATTCTGGATCGGGGTTCTCGCGCTGACAACGGCCGTCGTGTGGGTGCAGCGACAGGAACTTCTGGTCACGCGGGCAAGTGCCGTGTACAGCGCACAGTCACACGCTGTGCACGGCAAAGCGACTTCTGCGGGAGCGGCACTGTCCGCTCTGGCGGGGGATCGCTATGCTGCACGTGCGGTCAGCAACAGCCAAGAGCGGGAGATTACGCTGGCGCTTGCAGCCGCAGTGCCGGGGTTGGAGGAAGTGTACGTGCAAAGACTCGCTGCGGGCGGGGTAGCCATTGTAGCGACTGCCACCCTGCGCGGGTATCCGCACATTTATGCAGTGGCCGCCGACGCATCGAGCCGGTTCTTGTTGGCAGCCTATCGGTTGCCGGGCGTCAAGGTGGATTTTGCGGCGCTGTATACTGAAGAACAGGGAAGGTACGTAATGGCCGTGGGGCTCGGCGCCAAAGAGGCGCAAGCGATTGCCCTGGAAACGTTTGCGCCGGACGAGGGTCTTACTCTGACGCGCGATTTGCAGCGCATCAATCGTTTCGCGTCACCGTATGCATTGCAGGCATTCGCGCAGTATCAGGGACTGTAAGGGCGGGCGTTCACGAAGTCGTGGGTGCTCTACGGTTTGCGGCGACCGACTCCAGAAATATAGGCCTGCGTAAAGCCAATGCCTTCTTTTCGAATCCGTTTGATCAACTGTCGCAAAATGGCCTCATGGCCCGTTCGCAACAGGGTCTCCACGATTGTATGCGCCGTAAACGGCTGCTCCAGGCACTCCGGGATGTGCGGATCATCTTCCAGATGATCGAGCCAGGCGTCGTCGTACCTGTCTCCCCGACGTTCTTCATAAGCCCCTCGATAGAGATCTTTGATCGAAAAGGACGCCTTGATTGTATGCAAATAAAAATCCAGCTGGTAGAGCGCCTGCGCCACAGAGCGATGATCACTGCTCGAACTCATGCCAATACACCTCAAGCCTATTATGATAGTTTGGGCGCTTTCTCGCAAGAGTGGATCAGGACTGTGTTGCACCCATTCGCGTAAATGGTACAATGGAACAATCAACAACGCATGGAGTGTGTATCCGCGTTTATGAAAAAGTTTCGCATTTTATCCGCATGGCTCAGTGGTTTGATTGGCATGACTTTGACTGGCTGTGGCTTTTCCGATGTTCAGACACTGGTTCCCGATATTGCAAAGACGGCAGTGGTTGTTTTTGCGCCTGCCTCTTTGCTTGCGTCATCTGAAGTGGACTCTGCGATGACTGCCGCTCATCACGGCGTCAGTGTTGTCGGGATTTCTGCAGAATCGCCTACGGCTGTCCTCGGCGATCTGCAGAAATCGCACGCGCATGTGGTTGTATTTGTGCATCCAACGCCAGCGTTGCAGCAAATGGCGGCCAAGATGCCGCAAATGCACTTTGTATGGATCGGCTACAGTGGTTCCGCCCCAACGGCTCCCAACGTCACATGGGTGCTCCCCAATGTCGAGCCTCTGGCTTCAGTAGCGGGGTATCTGGCAGGCGGCCTCCAGGGTTACGGACAGCCGGTTGCAGTGGTGCTCGGTCAACTTCCAACCAGTTTCAACGCCGGCACAGTGGTGGCGTCGGTTTATTCCGGTATTCACAGTGCCTATTCGAGGGCTGCGACCGCCGTTATCGACGCAGGTCCGCAAACGCCTGCTACGGGTACTGTCAATTCCTACGGTGCACGGGCGTACATTGTGGTCGGTCAGGTGGCGAACCAAACGATGCTGAACATCCAGCAGAGCGGCGTTCCTTTTATTGCGCTGAGTACTGGGGCTGGCAGTGTACTCCCTGGCCCGGAACTCGGACGTATTGCGGATGCGCGTTTTACCGCCGCCGCGCTTGCGAGCGTCTTTTCGATTCTGGCTCGCGGGGGCGCATTGCCTCCGCAGTTGATCAGCGGCACGGCGCGGGATCTGACGGCGTCCGGTTATCGCGGGTGGCAGGGAGACGCCGGAGTGCTCGCCTATCAGGCGGCGCTGTCGCGAGGAAATGTCGCGCCGGACCAGTTTACTGTGAGCGCGCCCACACCCGCGAGCGCCGCCGCGCTCGGTCTGCCTGTTCCCGCCGCGCTGCGACCGGCGGCGGGCGCGCCGACTACGGGCAGTTCCGCAAACCATGCGCACGGCTGAGGCTGATCGGATAACCCGAATCTGCGGAGCATACTCTTTTGTCCGGGATTTGCGATACCATCAGCGGAGTGAAAACTCGCTTGGCCGGGATCGTATGCTGTGCCGAGGCGAGTTCGGCGCAGCCGTGTTTGAGAAGCGGCACAGCATATGACCTAGGCGGGCAGGGAAGGCATTTTTCGAATAGACTTTCATGGCGCTTGCGCGCCACCAAAGATCGGGGAGAAAATACGCCTGCGGCGATTTTCCGGGATAGGGGGTTGGAGTTCCGGCGCTTCTGCGCTGGAATGTACGCAATGACTGATCACATGAGTGAGTGGTATTTCGAATACTATATTTATAAAGATCGAATTGGGTTATTGGGCGATATCGCTTCCGTACTTGGCATGCTGTCGTTCAATATCGTCACACTGAGTGGCGTGGAGGATCGCAAGCGCGGCTTTTTGTTGCGCGTAGAAGACCCTGCGCGCATTGACACGTTGCAGGAATTGCTGCGTCAAGTCGATAATATCACTGTGACCGCCTTGCGGCCTCCGACGCTGCTGGATCGTTTGGCGCTCCGTCACGGAAGGCTGATTGAACGGGACACGGAGTTCGGAAACTGCAAGACCTATAAATTCACGCGTGATGATCTTGGGATTCTTGTCGATTTTATTGGCGAGCATCTGAAACGGCCTGGCCATCAGGTCATGGGTATTCGCGGCATGCCGCGAGTCGGCAAGACAGAGTCGCTTGTGGCGGCGAGTGTTTACGCGGGGAAACGGTGGACGTTCATATCGTCCACGCTGTTAAAGCAGACACTGCGCACAGATCTGGATGAAGATGAGTTTAATCTCGACAACCATGTGTATATCATTGACGGTATTGTGTCGACAATGAGAGGCAGTGAAGACCATCTGCGTCTCGTGCGGCGAATTCTTCGTATCAACGCTCCAAAAATCATTGAACATCCGGATATATTTGTGCAACGGTCGGAATTTACCTGGGAATTGTTTGATCGTATTATTGAACTGCGCAATAGTCCGGATGAGGAAATCAGCTACGCGGGACTGGAACATGACATCACAGAACGCTAGCGGCAGTGACCAAGAGAGGAGGTGTCGGATTGCAAGCAAATGGACCTGGTTCATCATCGGCGGCTGATCAGGAGGCGGCCCGGCTGCGCGAATTGGGAGAGTATCTTCGTCGCACACGGGAGTTTCGCGGCATCACTATGGAACAGGCTGTGGAGGCCACGAAAGTTAGAAACCGCTATTTGCAGGCTATCGAGCAGGGAAACATGCAGGTGTTGCCGGGCATCGTTTATGCGCGCGGATTTGTACGCAGTTACGCCGATTTTTTGGGTCTGGACGGCAACAAACTGGCCGTGCAGTATCTGGGGGCGGTGGTTTCAGATGACAGCACTGGCGCCGCGTCAGGAGCATCCCCTTCGGCATGGCGGGAGTCTGCGCGCTCTGCGGAGGAGAGTTTCGCGCGCCGAACCGCCGCTCCTGGTGCGCGCCGCGTCGCGAAACGGTTGCGTGAACTGCGGGGCGGTTCTGCTTTTAATCGCACCCTCGGCGTAACCGCTCTGGTTTTGGCAGCCTTTACGATCGGCGCGTTGTTCTATTCGAGCATTGCGAATCACAGTGGCAGCTCGCCGGGCGCGGTCTCTGCGACGACGCCCAATACACCGGGCGCAGCGAAGGGTACGACTGACAAGACGAAGCCGCAATCGAATCCACATCCTCATAACAAACCGTCGCAGACGGCGTCATTAACAAACCTTGGCTCTTCGGGATATACATCAAGTTTTCGGGTGACTGCCAAGGCCCCTCTGATTTTAACTGTGACAGGAACGAGCGGGCGCTGCTGGATTCAAGTCTATGCCGATGGCCGGAACATCGTTCCGAGCGCCTTTGTGACGCAAGGGCAAGTGGAGACCTTCCGTGCGACCAGTTCCCTGTCCATAGACGCGGGAGCCAGCCGTTACATCTCCATGACCATAAACGGTTTGCCAGTGCCAATCGTGAAGAACGCGCCTGGTGGATATACGTATTCGTTTGTACGCAAGTAGAACTGCGGCGGATGGGTTCCGTTATTTAGAAATACCGATCGTGCGGCAACAGGCAAGGTTTACTCAGATCAACGAGCGGAGGAGCGTATGTCAATGGCCAAGGAAGCCTCGTTTGACGTGGTGTCAAAGACTGATCTGCAGGAGGTGGCAAACGCCGTTCATCAGGCGCAAAAGGAAATGGAAACGCGTTTTGATTTCAAGGGCAGCAAGAGCGAGATTTCTCTGCGGGATGACGAGCTTCTCATCGTCAGTGACGATGAGTTCAAGTTGGCAAACGTCGTGGACATCATTCAGACAAAATTAGTCAAACGCAGCGTGTCTTTGAAGAGCTTTGATTACGGTGTGGTTGAAGCGGCCGCGCAGGGAACTGTCAGACAGACGGTGAAGATAAAACAGGGACTCGATCAGGAACTGGCCAGGGAAATTGTCAGAGTCATCAAGGACGCGAAACTCAAGGTCCAAGTTTCGGTGCAGGGGGATCAGGTGCGCGTCACGGGAAAAAGCAGAGACGATCTGCAGACAGTTATCCAAACGTTGCGGGAACGTGATTTTCCCGCCGATCTCCAATTTGTGAATTATCGGTGAGTCATTATTCAAAAAAATGAGCCTGCTTTGACAGACGGTGATGGAAGCTATATAATTCTAACTGAGTGAATTGGGCGCATGGTTTGGTAGCGGGACTCTTCCGCTGCAATTTTTTTGCCTTGACGTGATGTGGAGGACAGGTGCAATGACGGCTCGACGAGTATCAATTATCACACTCGGATGCGAAAAAAACGCGGTTGACTCTGAAGTTATGGTCGGATTGATCGAACAGCGAGGCTATACCTTGACAGACGATCCCGACGACGCGGATGTCGTCATTGTAAACACGTGCGCATTCATTGACGCAGCGAAGCAGGAATCTGTCGATGCGATTCTCGGCGCGGCAAGCAGAAAAACCGGCGGCAAGACCCTGCTGGTGGCTGGCTGCATGGCCCAACGTTATGCGGATCAGTTGCTGGATGAGATCCCGGAGATCGATGGTATCGTGGGAACGGGTGAATTTCCACGGATCGCGGAACTCATCGCACAGGCAGGCCAGGGGGAGCGCCCAAAGTGGATCGGGAATCCGGCTTACATCTACGATGAATTGACCCCGCGCAAAGCGCCGGACTCGCCCTCTGCCTACATCAAGATTGCGGAGGGTTGCGACCACAAGTGCACATTTTGTGTGATTCCGCAAATGCGGGGAGGATTTCGCTCACGGCCAATCGAGAGCGTGGTTCAGGAAGCGCGCAATCTGGTTGCCGCCGGCGTCAGGGAAATCAACCTGATCGCGCAGGATTCAACGCAGTACGGGCTTGATCTGTACGGTCGCAGGCGCCTGCCCGATTTACTGCGGGCGCTGAACGACGTTGCGGGTCTGCAGTGGATTCGTCTGCATTATGCGTATCCGGGTTACTTTAGCGATGAACTGATCGACGCCTTCCGAGATCTGAACAAGCTGGTCAAGTACATTGACATGCCGCTGCAACACTCTGAAGATCGCATCTTGCGGGCGATGCAGCGACCTGGTCGCCAAAAACATATTCGCAGCCTGTTGGCGAAAATGCGGGTGCGTATTCCAGAAGTCGTCATACGCACGTCCTTCATCGTCGGATTTCCGGGCGAAACAGAAGAGGAGTTCCAGAATCTAAAATTTTTTGTAAACGAGCTGGAATTTGACCATGTCGGGGTGTTCACCTATTCGCAGGAAGATACGGCCCCATCTGCGGCTTTTCCACAGCAGGTGGCGGAGCAGACGAAAGAACGGCGCGCGAGCGAACTGATGGAGGCGGCGCGCGCAGTGGCCGCCAGGCGCATGGGCCGTTTTGTGGGCGCAACTGTGCCTGTGCTGATTGAGAGCGTCGACGAGTCGGACGAGTCGGGATACATCGGCCGCACCCCCTATGACGCGCGGGAAATCGACGGCGTTGTATACGTGACGGGGCGTGACCTGAGGCTCGGATCGATCGTGCCTGTGCGCATTTCGCATGCCTTTGAATTTGACCTTGTGGGGGAGGTCGTCTAGGTGAATCTGGCTAATCGAATCACCATAGCCAGAATGATCTTGGTACCCGTGGTCATGCTGTTTTTGCTCGTGCCTCTGCCCCTCTTTCAAGTGCACGCGGCAGGTGAAACGATCGCGGGCGGAGAAATCATGGCGGCTCTGGTCTTTGTGATTGCGGCCAGCACAGACAGCTTAGATGGATATATTGCGCGCAAACATCAGTTGATTACTGATTTTGGGAAGTTCATGGATCCTCTTGCGGACAAACTGCTTGTATCGACGGCCATGATTTCCCTTGTTGCGATGCAGCGTATTCCGGCGTGGATCGCAATCGTGGTGGTTGCGCGTGAATTTGCTGTTACCGGTCTTCGCGCAGTTGCCTCGACTCAGGGTCATGTCATTGCCGCAAGCGGTTTGGCCAAATGGAAGACCGCATTACAGATGGTCGCTCTGGTTGCGATCATGATCGGTAACTGGCCTTTTGTGTATATCGGATTTCCGTTTGCCATGCTGGCCATTTACGCAGCCGTTTTGATGACAATTGTCAGCGGTGTCGATTACTTCATAAAGAATCGACATGTGATCGATGCGGGTCACTGGTAATCCAGACACTGAATAGCAACTCGGGGGTGGCGGCATGATCACCGCTGAAATTATCGCCGTTGGCACAGAGATCCTGCTTGGTCAGATTGACAACGCGCACGCCCGGTATTTGTCGGTCAATCTGGCGGCAATGGGAGTGGCTGTCTACTTTCACTCCGCTGTTGGCGATAATGGAGAACGTCTGACAAATACTGTTGCGTTAGCCCTGAAGCGCTCTCAAGTCATCATTATAACCGGCGGTCTTGGCCCTACGGACGATGATTTGACGCGTGAGGCGGTGGCTGAAGCTTGCGGATTGCCGTTGGTGTTTTCGCAGGAGGCGTTTGCTGCGCATGTCACGCCGTATTTTACGCGCCTGGGACGCGTTCCGGCCGACTCGAATCGCAAGCAGGCCATGCGCGTTGGAACGGCTGTATTTTTGCCCAATGCCCGTGGTACTGCGCCGGGTCAGTATGTGGAATGGAAGGGCAGACACATTTTTCTGCTGCCTGGACCGCCGCTGGAAATGCAGCCCATGGTTCAGGAGTCGGTGCGACCCGTGCTCACGTCGCTTGCGGGGAGTGAAGTGATTGTCAGCCGCATGCTTCGTCTTTATGGGATTGGCGAATCTGAGGCGCATGATCGGGTTGAAGACATTCTGCGCGAGCAGTCCAACCCCACAATCGCGCCGCTGGCGTCCGAAGGGGAGATGGCGCTGCGCATCACGGCTCGGGCCGCTACTCTGCAGGCAGCAAAGGCGCTGATCGCTCCCGTCGAGTCGGCGCTCCTGGGGAGGCTGGGACAATACGTCTACGGGTTTGACGACGATTCGCTTGCTCATGCTGTCCTGCAGGCTCTGCGCGCCAGGCGTGCGCGCGTGGCGTGTGCGGAGAGTTGTACGGGGGGATTGCTGATTGCTCTGCTGGTTGACATTCCCGGCAGTTCTGACTCTGTTCATGGGAGCATTGTCGCCTATGACAATGACGTAAAAGAGCAATTGCTCGGCGTGGCGCCTGAAACCCTTGCGACGCATGGCGCCGTAAGCGCCGAGACCGCAGGAGAGATGGCTGTCGGAGTGCGCAGTCTGCTTTGCGCGGACTATGCGATGAGCGTTACGGGAGTGGCTGGACCATCCGGGGGTACGCCTGACAAACCGGTTGGGCTAGTCTATGTAGCGGTAGCCAGTGAACGCGGTGTTGTCATCAGGGAACGCACATTTTCGGGCGACCGGTCACAGATCCGGATTCGCTCCGCAAAAGCAGCGCTGCACTTGCTGTTGCAAGAATTAAAATAATTATGAGGGTGATGGAATGACGACTTTTTTGGAATTTGCTTTGAGTAAGAAACTGCAGGAAGCGATCGATGAAATGGGCTATGAGGAACCATCTCCGATCCAGACCACGTGTATTCCCCTGATTCTTGACGGTAAGGATGTCATCGGACAGGCGCAGACCGGAACCGGCAAAACGGCCGCGTTTGGCATTCCGATCGTGGAGGCTGCAGGAACTGGCCGCCACGTGCAGTCGATTATCCTGTTGCCTACGCGTGAACTGGCCATTCAGGTTGCCGGTGAAATGCGCAAGATCGCAAAATTCAAGCGTGTCCGGACGCTGCCCATATACGGCGGCCAGTCCATTGGGCATCAGATTCGCGCGCTGGAACAGGGCGTCAACATTGTCATTGGAACACCGGGGCGGGTTCTCGACCATCTGCGTCGCGGTACGCTTAAGCTGGATAAAGTGCAGACGGTCGTGCTGGACGAAGCCGATGAGATGCTGGATATGGGCTTTATCGAGGATATTGAGTCGATTCTGCAAACGATGCCCGCAGAGCGGCAGACGCTCCTGTTCTCTGCCACCATTCCTCCGGAAGTGCGGCGCCTTGCAAATCGGTACATGAAGGCGCCCGAGCACGTTCAGATGACACATGGCGAGATGACCGTGCCACAAATCGATCAGGTGTTTTACAAGGTTCTCGAACGCACAAAACTGGACAGCATGTGTCGGGTCATCGACAGCGAGGACGTCACGCTCGGCATTATCTTTTGCCGCACCAAACGCGGCGTTGATGAACTGACAGAAGCGCTGATAGCGCGCGGCTATATGGCGGACGGCCTGCATGGCGATCTGAGCCAGGCGCAGCGCGACCGCGTGATGAAGAAGTTTCGCGGCGGCGAAATCGAGCTGCTGGTCGCAACTGATGTGGCGGCCCGCGGCATCGACGTCGGCAACGTGACACATGTTGTGAACTACGACATTCCACAGGACACCGAAGCGTACGTGCATCGCGTCGGACGAACGGGCCGGGCCGGCAAGCGCGGGTTGGCGATCACCCTGGTAACGCCTCGTGAATTCAAGCTTCTAAAGACGATTCAGCGTGAAACGAAGGCGTCCATCGAGGGACGCGAAGTGCCGTCGCTTGCCGATGTGGCGGAGCGGCAGGCGGAGATTTGGCGTGATCGGTTGCAGGCCGCTGTCCAGGAGGGTGGGCTGGGGCACTATCGAGCGCTGCTCGGTAAACTGGTGGACGAGCTTGATCCGATTGATCTCGCCGCTGCGGCGCTGAAACTCGCCTCCGCTGGCGAGCTGGAATCGGAAGAAGCGGGCCAGTATGATTTTGGAGACACCGGCGCAGCGTCGGGTATGGTTCGATTCTTTGTCAATATTGGCCGGAGCGCCCGGATGGGTCCTGGCGACCTGGTGCGGATGATTTCGGAAGAGTCGGGCATCCCCAGCACCGCAGTCGGCAAGATCGACATCTTTGAGAAATTTACCTTTGTCGAAGTCGAGGAAGAGTCTGCGCCATTCGTTTTTGAAGCCCTGCGGCAGGCGCGCGTCAACGGCTATCGGGTCAATCTGGAACCTGCAAAACCGCGTGGAATGGGAGGCTCCTCTCGTCGTTAAGGCGGACGTCAAAAAGGACCGCCTATGCGGCGAACGAATTTGTCCAGACTTCCATTGAGGATAGACATCCATGCTGCTTCGCAGCACCAACAGCCGGGATGAAAATTCGCCTGCGGCGATTTTTCGGGATAGGATCGAATGCGCGGTGCGAGCCGTGGCGAGCGCCCGCGCGCCTGCCACGGCTCGCACCGCGCACTTGGGTTAAAACGGTCTTTTGATACGATTGTATATGTCCGAACAAATGTTTGTGTTTTAGGACCTGAGCTAGTACAATGATGATAGTATAATTTGCTTGTAGAAGGTGGGAATGTGTGTGGCGGATCGGAAGAGCGCATTGGACCAGGCACTGAAACAGATTGAAAAGCAGTTTGGCAAGGGCTCAATCATGCGGCTCGGGGAGGCGAGCGCAACGATGAACATCGAGACCATATCGTCGGGGTCTTTGGCTCTTGACATCGCGCTTGGCGTAGGCGGATTGCCGCGGGGCAGGATTATAGAGGTATACGGACCGGAGTCATCCGGAAAGACGACGGTCGCGCTGCACGCTATTGCAGAAGTACAGCGACAGGGGGGGCAAGCCGCGTTTATCGACGCTGAACATGCGCTTGATCCACTGTATGCCCAGAATCTTGGCGTCAACATCGATGAGATGCTCATCTCCCAACCTGATACGGGCGAGCAGGCGCTTGAAATCGCAGAGGCGCTTGTACGAAGCGGCGCTGTAGAAATTATCGTGATCGACTCTGTGGCCGCCCTCGTTCCGAAGGCGGAGATTGAAGGGGAAATGGGAGATTCCCATGTGGGTCTGCACGCCCGCCTGATGTCCCAGGCTCTTCGTAAACTCAGCGGCGCGATCAACAAATCAAAGACCATTACGATCTTTATCAACCAGATCCGCGAAAAAGTGGGAGTCATGTACGGTAACCCGGAGACTACGACCGGAGGGCGCGCGCTCAAGTTCTACTCCACCATCAGGCTTGAGGTTCGCAGGGGAGAAGCCCTGAAACAGGGAAACGATGTGGTTGGCAATCGGACAAAAATCAAGGTTGTCAAAAACAAGGTGGCGCCTCCTTTCAAACAGGTTGAAGTGGATATCATGTTTGGCGAGGGAATTTCCCGTGTGGGGAGCATTGTGGACATTGGCACGGAACTGGACATTATACAGAAGAGCGGCGCGTGGTATTCCTACGGCGATGAACGACTGGGGCAGGGTAAGGAGAACGCCAAGCAGTTTCTGAAGGAACATCCGGATATGGTGAATAAGATCGATGCAAGGATTCGCGAGTTGAGCATCATGTCTCCTGGGGTGGTGGTTGTGCAAAGCCCAGCGGAAGAGGATGTGGATTTGGAGTTTGAAGAGTAACCCAGACTGGCCGTGAAGCTGGCGGCGTATCAGGACGGAGTGATCGTCGAGATGACTGACTCTGGCGACTTGACGGTGGTGGACAAGGAACGCGATCCGGAAGATCAACAGCGCCGCTTGCTGCGTCTGTCAGACGGAACGGCCGCGGGCCCTTTCCTTGTTTTAAGTTTGTCGCAACGAAATATTACAGTTGGAAGCGTGTTTACCGAGGCGGTTCTGCAGGAACTTGTGCGGACTGACGCGCTGGCTGCGGCTCGTGAGCTGAGCATCCGCTATCTGGCCGGACGTTCTCGTACAGAGGTTGAAGTGAAGCAGTACCTGACCAGACATTCCTATCACGCTTCGCTGGCTGATGAAGTGGTGCAGTGGCTGAAAGAACAAAACCTCCTGGACGACGGCAAACTCAGCGAGCGCTACGTCGAACAGACAATTTCAAGCGGCGCGTCGCGGAGCAAACGGGATCTGGCGCAACGTCTGCTGGCGCGCGGAGTGGCTTCGGATCAGGTGAAGCAGGTCATGCGCGACAGTCAGTACGACGAAACGGGCGGCGCCTGGCGTGATGGCCAACGCAAGCTGGCAGAGATAGACAGAAAGCTGACCCGTGGTTCCGAAACATTAAGCGATAAAGAACGCAACCGAAAGCGTTGGGAACTTTTAGCTGGTTATTTGTACCGTAAAGGATATGCGGGGGATACTGTGCGATTGACTCTGCGCAAATTGCTGCAGAGCGAAGATTCATAGCGGCGCGAAACAGTCGCGTATATAACGACTGATTGGTTGGGTGAACTGGATCGGATTGTGTGGTTGACAGGGATTTACATGTATCATATAATTGAGTTGCGTATTTCTGCTGTGTCAATTGCATGTGTGATAGCGGTTGGAAGTGTCTGGAGCAATCCGTTACATCCTGAATGTTGCTCAGTGTCCCTCTCAGGGTGAGGTGGGGGGCCGATGCAAGTATGATATCCTCCTTGGTGTTCATCATTGCGCTTATTTTAACAGCTGTAGTGGTGGCTGGGGGAATGTTTGTCTGGATTACGATGCGCGCTAGGTCAGTGGAGATGTCGCTGTCTGGAGCGCGAGCTCAAGCAGAGCAGATGATTGAATCTGCTCGCCACACGGCCGAAACCAAGATAAAGGAAGCTGTGTTGGAGGCTAAGGAAGAAGGCCATCGCATTCGCAACGACGCAGAGCGTGAGTTGCGGGAGCGGCGAATGGAAATTCAGAGACTTGAGCGCAGGCTATTGCAAAAAGAGGAAGCTTTGGACCGGAAATCCGAGGCTCTCGAAAGACGTAGTGAAGGTCTCGGCGCTGACGAACGAATTCTCGAAGAACAGCGACGCCATCTGGAAGAGGCGTCGAAGCACCAGGTTGCGGAACTGGAGCGGATATCTGGACTCACTGGCGCAGAAGCCAGGGAACTGATATTGACCCAGGTGCGTTCCGAATGTAAACACGATGCCGCTTTATTGATGAAAGAAATCGAGCAACAGGCGAAGGAAGAGGCAGATCGCAAGGCGAAGGAGATTATCGCTACCGCAATCCAGCGTTGTGCTGCTGACCACGTGGCTGAGACCACGGTGTCAGTGGTTGCACTTCCCAGTGATGAAATGAAGGGTCGGATCATCGGACGCGAAGGCCGCAACATCCGCACTCTGGAAACTCTGACGGGCGTGGACCTGATTATCGACGACACGCCAGAAGCCGTTATTTTGTCAGGGTTTGATCCTATTCGTCGTGAGGTTGCGCGAATTGCATTGGAGAAGCTTGTGGCTGACGGCCGGATTCACCCGGCGCGTATTGAAGAAATGGTTGAGAAGGCCAAACGCGAGGTTGATGAGCGTGTTCGCGAAGAAGGCGAGCAAGCCACATTTGAGACGGGTATTCACGGGATCCATCCTGATCTGGTCAAGATCCTGGGTCGCTTGAAGTATCGCACAAGCTACGGTCAAAATGTGCTTAAACATTCAATTGAAGTAGCGCATTTGGCCGGATTGATGGCTGCAGAACTGGGGCTTGACGTTACTCTCGCGAAGCGGGGCGGGCTATTGCACGATGTTGGTAAGGCGATTACGCATGAGGTCGAAGGATCTCACGTGGAAATCGGCGTAGACCTGGCCAGAAAATATAAGGAGCATCCGGTGGTGGTGAACGCAATCGGAGCTCATCACGGAGATATCGAGTATACGTCTCCCATATCAGTTTTGGTCGGCGCGGCAGACGCACTGTCTGCGGCTCGTCCGGGAGCGCGAAGGGAGTCGCTCGACGTATATCTGAAGAGATTGGAAAGATTAGAGGAAATCGCTTGTTCCTTTAGCGGCGTGGACAAGTCGTACGCGATCCAGGCGGGTAGAGAAATCCGTATTATAGTGAAGCCTGAGCAGGTTGACGACGCTGAGTCAGTTAGGGTGGCTCGAGAGATATCGAAACGAATTGAGAACGAACTCGATTATCCAGGGCAAATCAAGGTCACAGTCATCCGCGAGACAAGAGCAGTAGAATACGCAAAATAACGGCGGCCTGTTGGCTGCCCTTATTTTTCTCCAAGGAGATGCATTTGATGAAGATATTATTCATTGGAGACGTTACGGGAAGGCAAGGACTCATGTATGTGAGGGAGTTGCTGCCGAATCTGCGCAGGCTCTATGCGCCTGATCTGGTCATCGCCAATGGCGAGAATTCCGCCGCAAATGGTCGCGGGATCACGGAGAATGCCGCTGAGCACCTCTATGACAGCGGCGTTGACGCCATCACGCTTGGCAACCACGCATGGGATCAGAAAGAAGTTGTTTCATTGCTGTCGCGTGACCGCAGAATCTGCCGCCCGGCCAACCTGCATCCGGAAGTTCCCGGACAGGGGTATACGGTTGTTCAGGTTGGTGTCCAGTCCGTTGCCGTGATCAATCTCGTCGGGCGAACTTTTATGAGTCTGGCCGATTGCCCTTTTCGCATATTGGACCATATCATTGACCAATTGAGTTCCGTCACCGATCATATATTTGTGGATTTCCACGCCGAGGCCACTTCGGAGAAACTGGCCATGGGCTGGTATGCGGCCGGGCGCGTATCAGCCGTGATCGGAACGCATACGCATGTTCAGACGGCAGACGAACGTATTCTGCCGAATGGCACCGCGTTTCTTACGGATGTAGGCATGACCGGTCCCAGAGACGGCATCCTTGGTGTGGAGCGCGCCACGGTAATCAAGCGGTTCATGGATCAGATGCCGGCCAGATTTGCAGTGGCGGATGGTCCCCGGCAGCTTTCGGCAGTTATATTGACTGTGGGAGCCGGTGGGCGTGCGTCACAGATCGAGCGCATCGCCATCGCCGAGTAGTTCATCGGCAGGCGGCAAAATCAGCAGGAGGAGGATGCACCCATGTATAACGGGCGTTTTGTGGTTGACGGGCATGCGGATATTCTCTATCGCATGGAGAGCGATGGGGTGGGGTTCTACGACCCGGATTCGATGTTGCAGCAGAATGATTTACATATGGCGGCCAGCGGAATTGATTTGCAGGTGTTTGTCACTTTTGTGGAGCCCAGTCTGAGCCCTGGCGAACAGTTGTACAAGGTGTTGTCCTCGCTGGACCGCTTTTACCGGGAGGTGGCCAGACCGGGTGTAATCGCGCCTGTCTTTTGCGCGCCTGAGCTGCAATCCGTGTTGCACAGTGGGCAGCGGGGCGCCATTCTGTCACTGGAGGGGGCGGATGCGCTGGCGGGGCAAATTGGCGTGCTCCATGCCCTCTTTCGTCTGGGTATACGATTGATCGGGCTGACATGGAATGGCGCCAACAGCGTTGCCGATGGGGTGGGTGAAATGCGCGGCGCTGGTCTGACCCAGTTCGGCAAAGAGGTGGTGCAGACGATGCGCAGCCTGGGCATGGTTGTTGATGTCTCGCACCTTGCGGAGCGTGGAGTATGGGATGTGCTGGAGATTTACGGCGGTCCAGTCGTGGCTTCGCACAGCAATGCCGCGGCGGTCCACCCGCATCGCCGGAACCTGAGCGATGATCAGATTCGCGGCGTTGCGGCCACCGGCGGTCTCGTCGGCGCCACCTTTGTACCCAGCTTTATCGGCGATCGCGATGTGCTCACCACGGAGGATTTATTGCGGCATATCGACCATTTGCTGACCGTCGCGGGACCAGACGGAGTGGCGCTTGGTTCCGATTTTGACGGTATCGAAACAACGCTCACAGATCTTCGTAATGGCTCCGACTATCCACTGCTGCTGGAGAAGCTGGAGCACCGCTATGGGTCCGATGTACTGGCCAAGGTGGCTGGCGGGAACTGGCTGCGCGTGTTTTCGCAAATTTTGCCGCCGCAATAACGCCTGTGATGACAGCGGCCCGCCTGGCCGGCGCAAGAAATCTCTCCGTCCAGGCAGGATAGTGAAGCGATGACCGTACTTTCTCGGGCGCCCCACGGGGGGCGCCCGTTTTTTGTGTCAGCGCGCAGCGATCGCACATAGAGTATGGGGACTGGGCGTGGGCAAAAGCCACTTTATCGTTCTCACCAATAATGGGCGAACGGCATACAAATGGAGTACAGAAACCGGGCTGGACTGTTGCCATGGCCGCCACCCGCCCAACTGTGATTCTGAAATGAATACGAGGAGGTAGCAAAGTGATGCTCGCAACAGATACCGGATGCCGCGAGATCATCACCAGCGCCGTGTGCGGCAAGGGATCAAAATACTCCCAGAGTTCGTATACGGTGCGACCGGACAATCGGCCGACAACGATTGGCGGTTGCTGGGTGATGAACCATTCGTGCGAGGGCTCTCTTGTGGGAGATGTTGTGGAGATTCATGGACACTTTGACATCAATGTCTGGTACTCCTATAACGGCAACAGCGAGACCACCGTTGCCAAGGACACGATGTCATATGTCGAACACGTTGCGCTGCGCGACCTGGATCCTCACTGCTTCCATGATGACCTCGATGTCAACGTGAAAGTTGTTCAACAACCCAACTGTCTGGACGCGACTATTGTTGACGGCGGAACAGAAATTGCGGTTCGGGTTGAAACGGAACTGTCTGTCGAAGTGGTTGGTCGCACGAAAATATGGGTCATGACGTGCGATCCGAAGGAGAAAAAAGAAAGCTTCGAGGAAGATGACAGTTCGATCGACGAGGATTCACAACTGTAAGTATACCCGCACATTGATGATCGCTGACCGCGCGGGGCGCATTGCGCCCCTTTTTTATGCAGCAGAGTTGTGTCAACGCTGCGCCAGCGGCAGGTTGCGCGGATGGCGGAATTCCGCCTGCCGCCTGCCGTACACAGGGGCGTCGCCAGGGTGGTGGTGTCATGAATCGGGGTTCGCGCCGAGGCCGTGCTGTCCGCCGTACTGGTCTCCGGATCCAGTTACACACTTTTGCTTTGAGAAACAGCGCCCTGCACGCCGCAGGCGTTCGTCCTCGCGTTTTGCAGTACGGCTTGCGAACAGCGCCGCTTCACGCGCACCTGATTGCAGGCGCCGCCCATGGCGCGGGAGCGCGAATGAGCGCCAGCGCCAAGGCTGTCGGAAGCGTTCGGTCAGGGCAGACGAGCAGAGCAGAAGCGCCTGTGCTCGAACTCGATGCAGCAATCTGCAGAAAACTCGCTTTGCCGGATTACCCGGTGCGGGCAGTTCTCCGTAGCGATTCGATACGGCTGGGGCCTGCAATCGCAGCCTATGCGATATTGGGAACGAAGCGTCTGTTTGGAACGCAGACAAAACTGTTTGCGGACATGGCCATTCTCTGCCGGGAGGCCAATGTCGACTTTTTTGTGCTGACGCCAGGACATCTGCGTTCCAGGGGTCAGAAAGCGCGCGCCTATCGTTTTTATCCCAAGCGCGCGCAGTGGGAGCTTGAAGACTGCCCGTGGCCGGATTTTGTGTGGCGCAGAACTGTGGTGCGGCCTGCACGGATGCATGAGGCGATGAATCGCGACGAAGAATTGCTGCTTGCCGCATCGGTGCTCGGTACATTGCCCAGACAAAAGAGTGAAAAATGGCTCCTGCACAATGTGCTGTCCGCCGCGCCGGGCGTTCAGTTTTTTTTGCCGCCAGTGTATCCGATTCATTCTGCAGAGGACGTGCTGCATGCCGTCAGGGCGCTTGGAGACATCTATGTCAAGCCGGCGCGCGGTACGCAGGGGCAAAAGATCATGCGGCTGGTGTCGCTGCAGCCAGGGTATTTGCTGCTAAACGATGCAAAACGAAATCCCGGCGGCGAGATTATCAGGGACGACGAAGCGTTGTTGCGCCGTTTCAGACAGGCGGATGCGGAGCGCGTCTGGATCGCGCAGCGAACAGTGGAACTGATGCGCACCCGGACAGGCGCGCCAATCGATTTGCGATTTTTGGTGCAGGCGCGTTCCGGCGGCCAGGCTGACTGTACGGGAAGCGTTGCGAGGATTGGGTCACCAGGCGCGGTTACAACGAATCTCCACACCGGCGCACAGGCGCATTCGTTTGCGGACGTCGAGCAGTACCTGCAAAGAGAGCAGATTCCACAATTCCGTCATGGTGTGCGCACAGGCCGAACAGCCGCGCTCGCAGCGTTCTCCGCAGTGGCCGCTGATCATCCCGCGCTTGCGGAACTCGGTGTGGATGTAGCTCTGGACCGCTTCGGACGAGCGTATATTCTGGAGGTCAATCCCTGCCCAGGCCGTCAGATGTTTCGTCTGGTCGATCCTGAAGCGAGGCGTCTGTCACTGCAAAGAGTCCTTGAATATGCTGTGTTTAGCACGGGTTTTGACCTGATCGTGAAAGGAGAAGGCGAAGCATGATCAGGCAGTCTTCTCTCTTGCTCTGCTCTGATGTACGCCAGTTGCGGTTGCCAAAGTTTGGCGTCATGGCGCGCCCACGTGTTCTTGACGGCGTGTTTCAGGGAAAACAGGGACCGCTGTTGCACCGTTATCTGGAGGCCGCAAAAAAAGAAGGCGTTCTGGCCTGCGTGTTTGACCCTGTGGCCGTCGATGTCGTTCGACATCGCGTGAACGGGTTTGTATTGGCGGAGGGCGGAGATTCCGTTCAGTCCACGGTAGAAAAGGCCGATCTGGGCATTCCTCCAGTTATTTACGACCAGATCGTATCGCGTCGGTATGAGCGCAGTGAAAAATGTCTGCAGAGACGTGAATATTTGCAACGGACAGCGGTCGTGTTCAATGGCGGTTACTTCGACAAGTGGGAGGTAACATCCTGGCTGGAAGCGGATCCGCAACTGCGAACGTTTCTTCCGCGCACCGCCCTGATTACAGGGCCCCAGATTCTCGGCGAATTCATCGGACATTACCGTACTGTTTTCGTGAAACCGATCCACGGCAGCCTGGGTGTGGGGATCATTAGGATTACGCGGAGCCAGAGAGGTTTTTATGCGACACTGCGCACCAGACAGGGAACTGCGGAGGAATTTTACGCTGACAGTGTGAAGGGAATCTACAGTCGCTACCGGGCTCGCATCATGAACACTCCGCATATCGTACAGGAGGGTGTTCCGCTTGTGCAGTGGCGGCAACGGCCATTTGACGTTCGCGTGCTCATGCAAAAGGACCGTTCCGGCGTCTGGAAAAGGACGAAGGTGTACATGAGGGTGGCGGCGGAGGGTGAGTTTATCTCAAATCTGACAGCTGGCGGGGAAGCCTGCTCACTCGCGACTCTCTCAGAGGTTGACAGTTCACTCCGTATATCCCGCATTCGCAAACAGATTCATACCCTCTCCACTTTGATTCCACCGGTGATTGAAGTGGGTTCGCAGCGACTGCTCGGTGAGCTTGGCATTGATCTTGGCATTGCTGAAAGTGGACGTATTTACATTATTGAAGTCAACTCCAAGCCATGGAAGACGCCTGTAACAGTGCATGGCTCTTCAAAGCTTGTCGACCTGTCCTTTTTGCGACCGATTCGCTTTGCGCTTAGACTTGCGGGCGCCAGACAGGCGTGAAGGGGGGCGCAATAGGTTGTGACGTTTTACCTGCTGCACAGCGGCCAGACTTCCGCAGAGCGACTGGCCAGACAAGTACCCGGCCTTGTTCCCATACAGGAACTGCGCACCGTAACGGCAGATGATATCGTGATCCGCTATGGCAATACGGATGATCCAGATCGCGGACACTGGGTCGTCAACAGGCGGGAATCCCTGCTGCTTGCAGAATCCCGCCGGGCTATGCTGAAGTCTCTGCGCAGAGCTGGCGTAAACTGTCCACGCAATCGCAATCAGGATGACGAGACTGAGTTGCGCACGCAGCTTGTGCGTCATTATCGTGTTCCTGTGTTTAACCTCAAGGCGCTGGCGTGTTTTAGAACCGACGCCAAAACGGTGTGGCTTTCAAAACGCATCAATCAGGTGTTGGAGACTTTTTCGGAGGTGGCGATGGAGCACGATGAAGAATCCAGCAAAGTATGTCTGCTGGCCGTGCGCTCCATTCATGCGATGGGTCTGGAATTTGGCCTTGTGAGTATCGGCGTCACCGTTTATCAACGGCTGATGGTGCTGGACGTTGCCGCGGCTCCTGTATGCAAGGGTCGAGTTTTGCAACTGTATGCGGAGGCGGTAAATGACTATCTGGAAACAGAAGAGCGCATCACCAGAGGCGAAAAAAAATCCATCATGCTGGGTACAGATCTTGAATTTATGCTGAAATCGAAACAGGGGAAAATGGTGCTGGCGTCTCGCTATTTCCCCACACGAGGGAGCGTCGGCTGCGACGACCGGACATTTGCAGGCGATCGCATGCGCCGTCCGCTCGCGGAACTTCGACCCAGGCCAGCGCGCACCCCGGAGCAGTTGTGCGCCAACATTAAAGTAACGCTGCGGGAAGCGGGCCAGTTGACAAAACGGATGTATCCCAAATGGTTGGCGGGAAGCGCTCCATTTGAACGATTTCCAATCGGCGGGCACATCCATTTCAGCGGAGTTCCTTTCACGGGGAGGATCGTCGATTTGCTGGACGTGTATGTGGGGTTGCCCATGATGCTCATCGAAGATCCGCTCACAGCAGTGCGCAGGCGCCCCAAGTACGGATTTTTGGGGGATGTGCGGCACAAATCGTATGGTGGATTTGAATACAGAACGCCAGCGAGTTTTGTCGTCGATCCAACGATCGCGCTGGGCGCCCTGGCCCTGGCGTACATCGTGGCGCAACATCATGAGAAACTGCCGTGTCCAGATTTGCACAGCTCCGACCGTGTGCGCGCTTTTTACAGGAATGACCGCGACTATCTGCTGCCTTTGTCTGAGGAGGTGTATACGCATGTTCAGTCGACCGACACTTACGCAGACTATAAAGCAGCGATTGATCTGCTATTTTCGATGATCCGAAACGATGAAGTATGGGATGAAATGGTAGACCTGCGGACCGCATGGCAGATTCCCATTGTCAGTGTGCGCGCGGCGGCTGCAAAGGCGCGCGGCGGTCAGGCGGGTTACCTTGAACAGGCCATAAGGAGTCGGTGACATGAAACGAAACGTCGCTTGCGTCATGGGAATTCTGGTCAGTGAACAAAATGATCGCTCCCCCTATGTTCGCGCGTTGCTGCGAACGGCTGAGGAGAGGGGTGTACTCGCCTATAGCGTAACAAGTCAGGCGCTGCGCAATCCTGACGGACGCGGTGTCGTCGGCTATGGACTGGCGACTGGTTTTGACTATCGGATGCAGCCGCTGCCAACGGTTGTCTACAATCGCATCCCCACGCGCCGGGAAGAAGTGCTGCCGGTGACGATGGCCGCCAAACAGCGCCTGCGCGATCAGGGCATTCCTTACTTCAATGAGCGATTTTTCAACAAGCGCGAGGTTGACAGGGCATTGCGCAGTGAACGCGAAACGAGTGTCTTATTGCCGATGACGTTGACGGAGTGGAATCCGCAGAAAGTAGAACAATGGCTGGATGAATATGGAGCGCTGTTTGTCAAACCGATTGCCGGGAGTCTTGGCGAGGGGATCTGTCGAGCGTCCCGAGAGGGAACGAGATACCGGCTGGATACACGGCAGGGCAGTGATGTGCGCAGCTATTTTTATACGCGGGCGCAGGACTGCGTGGCAGCTTGCAAGGCCCATTTGGGCGGGGCGCAGTGTATCGTACAGGAGGAAATACCACTCGCCGCTCACGCTGGCCGCAAGACCGACTTTCGCGTGCATGTCCTGCGTACAGGATTTGACGACTGGAGTGTTGTGGCGATTGGGGCCAAGGTCGGCGGCCGAAACGGGATCACGACCCATGTTCACAGCGGCGGGAGAGTGGAGGAAGCCAGGCTTGTACTGACCAATTGGTATGGCCGCACCGCTCTGTCCGTCCGCGATGAACTGGAGGCGGCTGCTGTGAATATCTGTCGTGTACTGGCCAGGCGTCTCGATGAAAACCTGGGCGAGATTGGCCTCGACATGGGGATCGCGACCGATGGCCGGCTGGTGTTGTTTGAAGCGAACGCGAAACCAGGGCGGGCCATATTTGCGCATCAGACTCTGCGGAGGGCCGGACTGCTGTCCAGGATCAAGGTGATTGAATATGCACAGATTCTGACTGCACGCCACTCGATGGCAGGTGTTGCTCAGTGACGAACCGTGTTTACGCAGAGTGGCCGATTGGGATTTTAACCACAAGCGTCCAGCGTGATCGCCTGGGTGGCAATACGGCAAATTTCCAGCGCATCGTCAAAGCGGCCCACGAACGCGGCGTGGAGTGTGCGGTTGTAAATATTCTTCCTGACGGCACGGTTCGTTATCTCGCCGCAGACGGCAGGCGCGCGTTTTCGACTGTGCAACTGGCTCATGCGCCGCGCGTTCTCTACAATCGCATTCCGACGCGGATTCTCGAACGGAGGCCGTATGTAAGGCGTCTGCTGCGCGAATGGGAGCGTGCGGGCACAGTGATCACGAATCCTGGGTTTTTGTCTAAACGCGACATTCATACGCTCTGGAATGGGCAGGACGCGCTCCGCGCATGGCTCTTGTATACAGAGGAATTGCACACCGTCGGTCAGGTCAGGGCATTCTCGGAGCGGTATGCGCGGTTCTACGCCAAACCTGTCGACGGCAAGGCCGGCGTCGGAATTGTGCGAGTGGAACGGTCGGGCGATCTTTATACGGTGCGCGAACAGAAAAAAGGGCGCGTTGTGCAACTCGATCGGCTGACCTGGACGGAACTTGCAAGTTATCTGCAACATAAGGGCGTCTGCGGGCGCTACCTCCTGCAGCAGGAGGCGCGAACAGCCCTCTATCAAGACCGTCGGTTCGATCTGCGCCTGCTCCTGCATCGTGCCGCGCCTGATTCATTCACCATCACGGGCATGGGTGTGCGACTCGCTCCATACGCCGGGATCACGACCCACGTTCCCAACGGCGGGCAGATTGCCGACGCAAAACGCGTGCTTGCGGAAGTGTTTCGCCAATCTGCAGATGAGGTCGCAGAGCGGGCGCGCGCTGCGGCGATCACGGCTGCGAATGCAATCGCCCGCAGTCCGGGAACATGGACAGAACTGTCCATCGATATGGGACTGCTTTCAAACGGAGAACCGCGTCTCTTTGAAGCCAACGCCAAGCCAATGAAATTTGATGAAACGCAAATCGAAAGAGCGGCGAAACGACGGTTGACGGGCGCTCTGCTTGCGCTTGCCGAATCCCGCGGATAAAGGAATTGGCGGGTATGGAAAAGCACGGGAACGACCCCCGATCAGGGATAGACTTTAATGCCTAAGATTTTGCGAAGCAAAATCTCAACGCTTCGCAGCACCAACAACCGGGAAGAAAAATACGCCTGCGGCGATTTTTTGGGATAGACACTGAATTTACCGGTTGCAACTGAGTGGCACTCCTGCTATGATAATCATCACCTGCAGTGCGCGTATGCGAACATTTGTTTTGAACCGTATGTGTGTTACGGGAGACGGATAGCCGTTTCGTGCTGGCAAGCCCTGGTAACAGAAGGGACGTCAAAGATCGAAACGCAGAGTCGCCCACCTGCGAGAGCGGGTTCGAAAACACGCGTTCCTTACGGCACATGCGGGTGAAACCTGTATATAGTTGCGTAGGGCGTGAGACTTTGAAATATACGGAGGGAGCGCGACGCCCCCTTCATTTTGTGCGCAGTCGTGCGGTGGGTGTGCGCGTCAGTACACGCCGCCTGCGGGTGCGAGGAGCAGGAGCAGCACGGAAGATAACCAAAGATAATCAGATAGAACACGGCCCATCTGGTGTAGCCCCCAAAACAGTCCATACGCCCCCTTTTCCCGTCGTCACAACCAATACATGCCGGAGCTTTGCACCGCAAATTGCCGCGACTCCACCCTTTGTGTACAATAGAAACCAGAGCGGATCGGTCATTGAAGCGAGGTGAGTCATGATGAGTGAAGGCAATGGCGCACTTACAGCGAGTATGCTCGCCGTAAGGCGGCCGCTGATAGAAAAGAGCGATACACTCGCCATGGCGTCATCCGTCAGAAGCGATCTTGTTGGCGCCTTTGCGGGTAAACACTATCTCATCCGTACATACGGATGTCAGATGAACGAGCATGACACGGAAGTGATGGCGGGATTGCTGCAGGTGATGGGGTACTCTCCGGCGAGCGATGAGATGGATGCAGACCTGATCCTGTTTAACACGTGCGCAATTCGCGAAAACGCTGAAAACAAGGTGTTTGGGGAAGTGGGGCGCGTGCGTCCATTAAAACAGCGCAATCCGGAACTCTTGATTGGACTGTGTGGGTGTATGGCCCAGGAAAAGGCTGTTCAGGCCAAGGTGGCAAAAACGTATCCCTGGATTGATCTCGTGTTCGGAACGCATAATCTCCACCGTCTCCCTGATCTGATTGACACGGCCAGGGCGAGCCAGGATACTGTGATGGAAGTATGGGACAAGGCGCAGTATCTGATTGACGATTTGCCAAAGGCGCGCAAAGAGGGTGTGCGCGCCTGGGTGAATATTCAGTATGGATGCAACAAATTTTGTACGTACTGTGTCGTGCCCTATACGCGTGGACGTGAACGCAGTCGGACACTTGCGAGCATCGTGGAAGAAGTCAGGGTACTGGGCCAGTCGGGATTCAAGGAAGTGACTGTGCTTGGACAGAACGTAAATGATTATGGCATTGATCTTGACGGCACGGATTTTGCTGACCTGCTGCGCGCAGTGGGCCGTGTGGATGGGATTGAGCGTGTCCGGTTTACAACGTCCAACCCCTGGAACTTTACGGATCGGATGATTGCCGCCATTGCCGAAACGCCAGCGATCTGCGAGCATATCCATTTGCCTGTTCAATCGGGCAGTGACGCTGTTCTGCGCAGAATGAACCGCGGCTACACAAAGGAGTACTATTGGAAAGTTGTGCAAAAGATTCGGGGAGCGATTCCTGGCGTTTCCTTGAGTACGGATATCATTGTGGGGTTTCCGACGGAGACGGAAGAAGACTTCGCCGAGACGCTCGATTTGGTGCGCGCAGTGCAGTATGACGCCGCCTACACATTTGTTTATTCACCCAGACAGGGAACCCCGGCGGCGCGTTTTGAGGACCCGATCGCGTCAGAAGAAAAAAAGCTGCGACTGAATCGGCTCATGGACCTGCAAAACGGCATTTCACGGACAGCCAACGAGCAACTTGTCGGGCAGACAGTTGAAGTGCTTGTAGAAGGGGTCAGCAGGACGAATGAAAACGTACTCGCCGGGCGCACCAGGACGAATAAAATCGTGTTGCTGAGGGCGCCCAAGTCGGTGATCCATCAGACGGTGTCCGTACAAATCGATTCGGCGTACACCTGGACGCTGCACGGACAGGTGTCCTCGACTCCTGTCGGCAGAGCGGAATCGGCAGAGGAGACAGCCTAGCTGAATCGGCGGGAGCCACGATATTGAGGAGAGGCGGCTTCGTTTTGGCAAAACGCACCCCGATGATGGATCAATATCTGGCCATCAAGCAGTCGTATGAAGATGCGCTGCTTTTCTTTCGTCTGGGAGATTTTTACGAACTTTTTTTTCACGACGCAGAAGTCGCCAGCGCACTTCTCGAACTCACTCTTACCGGACGCGGCGCGGGGGAGCAGCGCATGCCCATGTGCGGGGTTCCTTACCACGCAGCCGACGGGTACATTGCCAGGCTGATCGCGGCGGGTCACAAGGTGGCGGTCTGTGATCAGGTGGAAGATGCACGCGCGGCCAAGGGACTTGTCAGGCGGGATGTAACGCGTGTCATCACACCGGGAACGGCGTATGATTTCGTTCGCGATGGCCAGGGCAGACCGCTTGTGGCGGCATTTTCATTTTCGGGCAAGGAGTGGGAGGCGGCTGTTGCAGACGCTCTGACCGGCGATATCTGGATGCGCAGCGCATCGTTCGATACGCTGTGCGGGTGGCTGACGCAGACGGGAGTGGCGGAGATTGTGGCCAGTCGACTGGCAGACGAAAGCGTGACGGCGCGCTCAAGAGAGTACGCTTTGCGTGCAAAGATCGCGTTCTCATTGTTTGCCGACGATCCAACTGCGGCCGTCCAGCCTGACGGCGCGCTCGTTCTGTCGGGTCAGGCGCTGCTGGTTCGCTACCTGGAATATACGGGGAAGCGCACACTCGGCCACATGAAAGATCCTGTTACCATCCATGAAGACGTCTATGTGACGATGACTCCGAGCGCAATGTCCAGTCTGGAACTGTTGCGGCCCATCACCGCAGGGAGAAAGGGCGCAACCGTCTGGGAAACGCTGGATTTTACCCGCAGCAGTTTGGGGAAGCGTTGTCTGAGGGCGATTATTGAGCGTCCGCTCAGAGATCTGGCAGCCATTCATGAACGTCAGGACGCCATCGCGCAACTGTTGTCCTTGCCGCGTGAGTCTGCAGAAATGCAGACGGAACTGAAAGCTGTGCACGACCTGGAACGGATCGTATCACGCATCTCGTTTGGCTCCGTGACGCCCCGTGATCTGCTGCAGTTGGCCCACTCACTGCAGGCGATCGGAAGGATTGAGTCCATCCTCAGCGTCGCGGAGAAGGCGGAGAAGGCTGGCCGATTGCGTGACATCGCAAGGCGGCTGGACAGGTTTCCAGAGCTGGTCAATGAGATTGTGAGCACTCTCCAGGACGATGTTTCCGCCAATGCGCGTGAAGGGCTGCTGCGGCCGGGTGTCAATGAAACGGTGGACCGTCTGCGTGACATCGTGCAGGGGGGACGGTCGCACCTTGTGGCGCTGGAACAGGCTGAGCGCGCGCGCACGGGCATTAAATCCCTGAAAATCGGATATAATCGCGTGTTTGGCTACTATATCGAAGTTTCGAGCGCCAATGTGCATCTTGTTCCGACGGATTATGAACGCAAGCAGACATTGGCGGGTGCGGAACGCTATGTAACCACGGAATTGCGGCAACGGGAGCAGGAGATCGCTCACGCGGACGAACAGCTGAAAGAACTGGAATGGAGCATTTTCTCGCAGTTGACGCAGACGGCGGGAACGTACATCCGGGGTCTGCAGGCGTGCGCGGAGGGGGTGGGCGAGCTTGACGCGCTGCTCAGCCTTGCAGCGGCGGCCAGCCAGCACCGCTATGTACGGCCCACCGTTGACGAGTCGTTGGACCTTGTGATTGCAGGCGGCCGGCATCCTGTCGTGGAACGGCATGTGGGCGGCGATTTTGTGCCCAATGATTCTGATCTGTCGTGCACAGATCGGCAAATCGCCCTGATCACAGGACCCAATATGGCTGGCAAGAGCACCTACATGCGTCAGGTGGCGTTGATTGCGCTGATGGCGCAGATGGGGAGCTATGTGCCTGCGGACTCTGCGCGTGTGGGCGTCATGGACAGACTGTACACACGGATCGGCGCCTCTGACGATGTGTCGGCGGGGCTCAGCACCTTCATGGTGGAGATGACCGAGGCGGCAGAGATTCTGCACGGGGCCACGAATCGCAGTCTGATTGTGCTGGATGAGATCGGGCGCGGCACCGCGACGTACGATGGCATGAGCATCGCCGAATCCATTATCGAATACATCCACGAGAGCGTGGGCGCAAGGACGCTGTTTGCCACCCATTATCACGAGTTGACCAATTTGCCGCTGCGCTTGCCGCGCGTATTCAATATTTCTGTCGCCGTCGCGGAACGGGGTGACGACATCATTTTCCTGCATCGCATTGTGATGCGTCCTGCGGATCGCTCCTACGGCATTCAGGTAGCCCAACTTGCCGGGCTGCCCACGAGCGTTACACTGCGCGCGAAGCACATCCTGCGGCACCTTGAAACGGGAGGACCTGCGTCATTCGCGCATACCGAGCAGATTGCGGCGGCTTTTGAAGAACCGGCGACGCAGAACTGTGAAGCGCTGTGGACAGAACTGGCGAGTCTGCCACTCGATGGCTGGACGCCGCGCGACGCGCTTGCGTATCTCTATGAATTGAAGGCGCGCAGCGAAGAAGGGATGTAGCGTATGGGAATGATTCAGGTGTTGGACACTCTCGTCGCGAATCAGATTGCGGCTGGCGAAGTGGTGGAACGTCCGGCTGCAGCCGTGAAAGAACTCATTGAAAATGCGATCGACGCCGGAGCCACCGACATTCGCGTGCAGACGAGGGAGGGCGGCCTGTCTCTGATCGATGTGCAGGACAATGGCCAGGGTATTGAGGCGGACGATATTGAGCCGGCCTTCTTGCGGCATGCGACAAGCAAACTGCGCTCTCTCGCGGATTTGACGCGCCTTTCGCACCTGGGGTTTCGTGGTGAGGCGCTGCCTTCGATAGCGGCGGTGAGCAGGCTGACCCTGCGCACTCGCACGGCAAATGAGGACGCGGGCACGGAGGTGCAACTGGAGGCGGGCACAGTGCGTGAGCGGCAGCCGGTTGGAAGTTCCCAGGGCACGCGGATCATGGTGCGCGATCTATTTTACAATACGCCCGCAAGGCTGAAGTTCGTGCGCTCGCTGGCAACAGAAAACTCGCACATCGTCGAGGTCGTGAATCGGGCGGCGATGGCGAGGCCGGATATTGCGTTTCGCCTGCAAATCGACGATCGTCTGGCGTTGTCGACGCCCGGCGACGGTCTTGCCGTGTCGGTGTACACAGCGATTTATGGCGTTGCAATCGCCAAACAGTCGTATGCCGCGATCGCCAGTTCGGCAGATTATCGCGTTGCGGGACTGATTGCGGCGCCGGAATATGCGCGATCGTCGCGGCTCGGGATGTGGTTTGCCGTAAACGGCCGACCGATCCGCAGTCTGTCGCTTGGCGGGGCGGTGCTTGATGGATACCACACACTGCTGCCAAAAGGCAGGTTCCCTGTCTGCTTTTTGCACATCACCATGGATGCGGGTTTGGTCGATGTGAATGTCCATCCTGGCAAGCTGGAGGTGCGCTTCAGTGAGGAGCGCGATGTCCTGAAGGTGGTGATAGACAGCGTTCGTCACGCGATGCAGGCCAATATGGGAACTCCCACTCTCACTTCATGGAATGCGCCGCGGACGCCTGATCAGGCTGTGGCGGACGGCGGCGCATCAGGATTGGCGTTGCCGGAACAGGACGGGTCGCAGAGCGGGCAAAATGGCGCGATGACCAGGGAAACCGCAGCTGCGTCGGAAAGCACGGAGCGCTTTCCGACGCGCGGCGCAGGAGGTCAGTACGGCGTGGGAGGTCAGCATGGCGCGGCGCAGGCACTGCGTTCACGCTGGTCGGACGCGAACGAGGCGGAACAGCGACAATTGACGCTGGATCTGCACCGGCCCGCGACGCGCGACGATGTGTCGGGTCAGGAAGGGCCGCTGAAAACAGATCAGGCGCAGGACGACAGACCAGCGCTGCGCGCGGTGGCCCAGGCGCTCAAGCTTGTGATTGTGGCTGAAGACGGCCGCGATCTGTATCTGATCGACCAACACGCAGCGCATGAGCGCGTGCTCTATGAGAAATTTCGCAAACGTCTGGATCTGGACCGTGTGCGCGCAGAGGAATTATTGGTTCCGGTCATGATCACGGTGCGGCCGCACCAATTGCAGGAGTTGATGACGCGTATGTCCGATGCGGAGGCGGTTGGCATGGCGTTTGAACCATTTGGGGAAGATGCGTTGAAGGTCACAAGCGTGCCTGCAATCTGGGAGGGGCTGGATACCGAAGGGCTGGCGCGCGATCTGCTGTTTGATCTGATCGAGGATCGTTCGACGGCGGTGCGCGAACAGATGGAGGACAAGGTGATCATGAAAGCCTGCAAAGCTGCCGTAAAGGCAAATCAGACCCTCAGCCTGCCGGAGATGGACGCGTTGCTCGACGCCCTGTCGACGCTGGATAATCCTTTCACCTGTCCGCATGGCAGGCCGACGGCTGTCCGTATTACCAGGGAACAGTTGGAACGAGAGTTCAAGCGCACGTTATGACATGTCGGTCAGACCAGACCAGATTTGCCTGACTGGCGTCCACAAGCCGCAAGAGACTCATGAAAATCAGAGAAAGTATGTGCGGTGAACAGATGAATGTGAAATATATTCCTGTTGTTTGTATTGTTGGACCCACTGCTGTTGGAAAGACCGAACTCAGCTTGCTGGTTGCAGAGCAGCTCGGGAGCGAGATCGTATCGGCGGACTCGATGCAGGTGTATCGGCACATGAATATAGGAACGGCGAAACTCCCACCGCACGCGCGGCGGGGGATCGTTCATCATATGCTGGATATTGCAGAGCCGTGGGAATCCTTCACAGTACACGACTATGCCGCCGGAGCCAGAGCGATCATGGCGGAGTTGGCGCGGCGCGGCAAAGTGCCCGTTGTGGTTGGGGGCACGGGTCTTTACATACGGGCGTTGGTGGATGGTTATGATTTCACGGCGACCAGTCGCAATGACGCACTGCGAGCAGATCTGGAGAAAGAGAGCGAAACGTATGGCAGCGTCCATTTGCATGATCGATTGGGCGCGCTGGACGCCGACGCCGCTGGCAGGATTCATCCGCACGACACCAGGCGAATCATTCGAGCCCTGGAGATTGTGCTGGGTTCAGGTCAGCCAGTGCGGGAAAACTATCAGTCGAAGGGTGAGGATGTAAAAAGTGATCATATTGTTCCAGTCATGGTCGGGTTGAACGCTTTGCGGCCAGATCTGTACGCACGCATCAATCAAAGGGTGGATACGATGATTGCACAGGGTCTGGCAGATGAGGTGCGCGCACTGCTGGACATGGGGTGCACGCAGGAGCACACATCCATGCAGGCGATCGGCTACAAGGAACTGGTATCCCATGTGCGGGGGGAGTGCAGTCTTGAGGAAGCGGTTGGCATGATCAAGCAGGCAAGCCGTCGTTACGCAAAGAGACAATTGTCGTGGTTTCGGGCGGATCGCCGGATTGAGTGGTATGTGTCGCAAGAAGATGATATGATGTTGTCGTCATCTGAACTTGTGTCGCGCATTAGCGACCGGCTTGAACGTTTGAGAAACCAGGGAATAGACAAGCCAGGGAATTGAAAATATTCGACAGCGTTTCGCAGCCGTACACAGGCAGTACGGTTGCGTAGATGGGATTTCGGCGGGGGGCAAACGAGTGACCACAGGTAAAACGATCAATATTCAGGATAATTTCCTGAATCAGATTCGCAAGGACAACATTCCAGTAATCGTGTATCTGGTCAACGGGTTCCAAATTCGCGGATTGGTTAAGGGATTTGACAACTTCACCGTCGTGATCGAATCGGAAGGAAAGCAGCAACTGATCTACAAGCATGCAGTTTCGACGTTCACACCAAGCCGGAACGTACGGTTTGACATGGAGGCGCCGCAACAGTAGCCTTCATCGCTGTGTTCCTGGATGGTGCGTGCGGCTAAAGCAGCGCATTTATAATGGCTGTCTGAGTGAGTGAGTGAGTGCAGAGTGATGGGCTACAGGGCGCTGGTGTGTGAGGTTTCACCGCCTTCTGGCGGTAAAACCTCGACTGGCCGCTCAGGAAGCGATGTGGCATCTTCTGTGGCAGCGAGTGCGTCCAGAAACTGCACCGGAACACAAAAACAGAGATATTTTACACGTTGACAGTCGCGATGAGGATGTGGTAATTTTATATCCGTTGCGATTTCACGCCAGCGTAGCTCAGATGGTAGAGCAACTGACTTGTAATCAGTAGGTCGCAGGTTCGATTCCTGTCGCTGGCTCCATAAAAAAACTCGTAACGGCGCGGATTTTCGCATTGGAACAGCCTGTAAAATGGCTGTTTTCTTCGTTTTGGTGCAACTTTAGTGCAACTGCAAGGGTCGTGGGCAAAAGTGTTAGCCGTAAATCGCGGCGAGTGTAGGCGAGACGAGTCCAGTTGCATGAATTGAGTCGTAACTAACGAGGGGAATTGTGGAGAAGAGAGACCCAGGTGGCAAAACCGTGTTGAGGGTCTCTCTTCTATTTCCCTCCAAGTGATTGACGTTTCCCTATGCTACTGCAAATGACAGCCAGTCTACAACTTGACCGATACCGAAAGAGAGAAAAGGCCGCCCAGGTTCCGACAAGGAACCTGGGCGGCAACGCTTTGACAGTTGAATCCGGCCATTCGATGGTTGTTCGTATAGGTGGTATTCCAGTGGGAATCCTACTCTTGGAATTTGCCGATCATCGAGACGTACATCGCAGATGTGGTGAGCATCGTTCAGGCGCAGCTGCATACGCCAACGATGTAGTCCGATTCTCTGCCAAAAGGGGGCGTTGGAAGATGGACGCATCATGGATCAAGGAACGGCGTGCGCTGATCAGGGAGCGCGAAGAACTTCAGGACAGGTTGCGCGAAACTCACCGCTATGGGTTGAATGATGCGATGAATGACGCGGCGGGTGAACTATCCGGATACGATCAGCACCCCGCTGATTTGGGATCAGAGATGTTTGAACGCGCCAGGAATCTGGCGCTGGGCGAGCATCACTTGTTGCGCCTGGAGGAAATCGAACAGGCTTTGCGTCGCTGGGACGAGGGCGTCTATGGACGATGCGCGCGTTGCGGGGGGATGATCGAACGGCCCAGGCTGGAAGCGGAACCAGCGGCCATTCTGTGCATGGGGTGTGCAAACGGACAGCAGCAGGGGACACAGAGTCGTGATCGACCGGTCGAGGAGGAAGTTTTGCGGCCCCCTGTCGAGCGTACGAATGGGAATGAACGCGATGACGACGGATTTGATGGGGAAGACGCGTGGCAGGTGGTGGCGTGCATGAACGCAAGGAGGGATCCCGATTCTCCACGCGACGAGGAATTGTACACCGAGGGATCAGGCAATGTGGATCCTAATGTGGATTCTATTGAACAAATATCAAATCAAGAGTATAAATCGCAGTTGCCGGACTGATGGTTCCGGCGTCCGCTTGTTGACGACGAGGCGCTCATGGAACGATGGACGAGCATGTGAGGGAACTGATATCGTGACCATCTTGGGCTTGTACTCCGTGCGATGGCATATGGAGACGGGAATACCGCTATTTCAAGAATTTGCTGGGTTTTGACGAGTATCAAATGTGGTCGTACAAAGCCATCGAGCGCTACTGGTGCATCCAATACCTCATGTATGCCTACCTGGAATTCCTGCACCAAGGGCGTGTTTCTTATGAGATGACCCTGGGGAACACGGTGCGGCGTGTTCGAATGGACCATCTGGGTTCATGACCCACTACACATATGTGTAAATCCGCCTTCAATCACAATTTTGCAAGAGTCAAGTCTATCAGCAACAGTTGTTGGCGGCATGCATTCTATCGCATCGGACGATACGCAGGGGTGAGCGCGTAATGGCGATCACCTTTGCGGAGTGCGAGGCGCTCTTGACTTATCCTTGGGCACTTGTGATTTAACAAGAGAAATAAAATACGCCTTTAAATCAACAAAGCGACTCAAGCTCTTCGGAGCCTGTTTTGCGCCAACGATGATGATTGGCGCCAGAACGTCCTCCTTGAGAAGGGACCCCTGTTGCGCACCGCCATCGTGTTCTGGTGACTGGTCGTCTCCAAATTGATACCCTTTTTTGGCAGTCACGATGAGATATCTTCCTTTATGGGAATGGAGAGCGCTCCATAGCTGCTGCAGCACATCCGGATATCTCCCGTATTGAAGACGGCCATCTCTTCCGATGTGAAGGTCAAGTATTTTGATATTTCCACGCAGTGTCCAGGACTGTCCATATCCATCCCGCATTTTTCCATCTTTATAAAAGATGAATTGACTGGACCGATTTTCTGGAGTCGTTGCGAAAACGACATTCCTGTCCAGGCCCGCAACGATATCAATCCGTTGCTCTGTCGTCAATCGCCTTATCATTTCTGGATGTTGTATGTTTTGATTCAATACATACACATACGCCATTCTGGAATTGACGGCAAAACCAACATCGTCTTTGTGAGTAAAGGGTTTGCCCCATCGATAAACGGCATAGCCTCGAAAAAGATCCTTCAGCATAATGGTTGGATGCAGTTTCGCAGGAAAGACTGGAGTAACACCGCTATCCCCCATCACGATCAGGGTAATATGGCTTAACGTGCGATTCCACTTCCCGAAGGCGCCCAAAACCTGCTGAATGTTTTTTTCCACCCTCGTCACACCTTTCATCTGGCCAACGCCGTATTTATGAACATAACTGTCGTTATCGGGCAAGTAAACCATCGTAAAGTCAGGCAGTTGGCCTTGCTTCATGATGTGAACAAGCGACTGAACGGAAAAATCGTCGCGCAGGCCGAAACGATGAAATATCCCGTCTTTTCCTTCGCCGAAGCTTTGCTCAGCCAGTGTTCCAAAGACCAGTACATCAGGCCCCTGAACGTGATAAGACCCGCGATGCAAAAGCGGACGAAGGTAGATCGGCAGTGACAACCGATGTGAGGTTCGGCCCCGATAGACGAGCATATTGATCGCTCCGGTGCTGTATCCGGCGTCCTGCAGATCCTCGAAAATCGTATGCACCCTTTTCGAGAGGTGAGTCTGATTCAAATGATAGAGCGTATTTTCCACGACTGGCCGTACTCCCAACCGCAAAGTTTGTCTGAAATTGTTCCCGTAATTCACAACCTCTCTGCGATTCACATCGATCCATACCAACCCAGGAATGCGATGATTCTCTGGATACGATCCAGTTAACATCGTGCTGATGTCAGAAACCGTCATGGATGGAAAGGAAGAAATTATATTGGGAACGTATTGTCCATGTCTGATCAAGTACCGGAGGGCCGGAAAATCCGAGAGTCGTATCGCGTGTTTCAGCGCTTGGTTTGTCAGGGAATCGACAACGATCACAACGATTTTGCGTCCCGCAGGGCGAATGGACTGTGCGCCTTGTGGATGAATCGTACAATCGGCGATCAGGGTGACCGCGGTGATGGTCATCAACAATGCTTTCATGGATCGGTTGGTTTTCGTCTTCAGACAATCACGCTCCAATGTATCGGGCCCTCGTGTATTTAGCAGTATGTGACGTACGGGATGATTCGCGACAAGCAACAGCAAAAGCAAATTCAGAACAAGCAATACAATGTACCGTACAGTTTCTCCGGTAGCATGGTGGAATTCATCGTCAACTATGCAGCGGTCGCATGCCAATATGTTCCGTCTTAATCGTCTTGTGGATGCAAAATGTTTTCGAATCGAATTGAGGGAAAGTACACCTCCGCAAGCGCCGTATTGTGTTTAACGTTTCGCCTTCCTCCGGGAAGGTTTTTTTGTCGCAAGAGTCAGTCGCTGTTGGCGGTCATCCACTACGCGAGCCAAGGCTTGCCCCGCGTGGTGAATCACCTGTGCCGACAGGCGCTGTATGAGATCACCGGAACACAGCGACAGGTCGTGGAGGAAGGGAACAAGAGAGATTGCAAAAAATGATCGTAGGGGAGGGCAGGGCAGGGCAGGGCGGATAAGCGACCATTTCAGAAATCCGGCTGAAAAGTATTGGCCTCATACTGAACCCGGAAAAATTCTATCTGTTTTCATAGGGTTTGGGCCTCAATGAATCGGTAACTTGACAAAGTAGAAGCATTGTCTGATAATAACTTCGTGATGCGTCATGTATGATTAGTCACGTAATTTTAAACCCCAACTCTTAAGAGTGGGCCAATGCGATGGAGGAGGTCTTTATGCATCCGATTGAGGAATTGCGCTATCTGATTCTCGCCGCACAGCGGGAAGGGAGTCGGTCATTGACCGAGGCTTTGCGACCACTCGGGCTCACGTCCTCCCAGGCCGAGGTCCTGCGGGTCTTGGCTGAACATCAGCCGCTGTCACTGGTAGAACTGGGGCAAAGGTTAGTGTGTGAGATGGGTAGCCCAAGTCGCCTGGTAAGTCGCCTTACCGACGTTGGTCTCGTGCAACAGCGCCGATCAGAGACGGACGAACGCAAAGTGACGCTGACCTTGACCGCGAAAGGCGCCGAAGCATCGGACCAAGTGGCAAGGGTTGAGGCCAACTTCTACGCGGCGCTCAGTACATTGTTTGATGAAGCGTCTGTATCGCAAATTGTGGGCGTGATTTGGCGATTTGTGGAGAATCGGCCAGCTGGTAAGGCGCTGGCATTACGAAAAAATTCGTCAGAGGATCGCGCATCGCAGGCGACCGATGAGAGGAGAAGCTAGATGACAGAGAAACCATGGATGCTCTACGGAGCCAGTGGCTACACGGGAACGATGATCGCGGAGCGCGCGGTAGCATTGGGTCACCGTCCGATCTTGGGCGGGCGATCTCCGGTTGCCCTGGAGGCACTCGCCACTCGCCTGGGAGTTCCGTATCGAGTGATCGATCTGGGTGATCGCGATGCAACTGCGGCGGGGTTGCGCGATGTGAGTCTAGTGTGTAATGCGGCTGGACCCTTTGAAAACACTTCCGGCCCTTTGATGCAGGCGGCTTTGAAAGAGCGCTGCCACTACGTCGACATTGCCAATGAGATTCCCGTATTTCAGATGGCGCAGGCTGCTGACGCTGCCGCGCAAGCTGCTGGCATCGCCCTGATTCCAGGGGTTGGATTTGGTGTGACCGTCAGCAATTGTCTGACGCGTTTCGTGTCGAGTCTGATGCCCGATGCTGTGAACTTGGACTGTGCATCCGTGGCCTATGTGGCGCATCGGGGAGCAGGGGTCCTGAAAACGGCGATTGGATTGATTATTCAGGGCGGGGTGGTGCGACGTCTTGGTCAACTGACGTCGTGGCCTCTCGGAACCGGCGCCATTCAGATTGCTTTTCCAGATGGCGATCGTACGCTCACGCCAATCCCAACCGGGGATCTTGAAGCCGCGTACTGGATGACCGGGATTCCGAATGTGACCATTTATTCTGCGGATCTGCCTGTGACCCCCGTAGCGCGGATAGGATTTGCAATCGCTCGGCAGGGATTGAAACGGCCCGGTATCCGACGCTTTGTAGAACGGCGGATTGAGCGAAAAACACAAAATGTTACATTACTTCCAGAGACGACGAACCAGCATTCGTACGGTTGGGCGCGAGCGAGTAATGCCGCTGGGGAAACGGTGGAGGCTTGGCTGCAACTGGGTGAAGGGTACGCGGCAACGGCAGCGTTGGCCGTTCGAGCGGTGGAACGGCTAGTTGCAAGCGACTTGAAGGGGGCATTTACTCCAGCAGCGGCTTTTGGTGCAGACTTCATCTTGGAGATTGGAGAAGTAGAGCGGTGGATTACCCAACCCGAGTCGGCTGATGATCCCCATTCCCACGTTCGATTGACGTTCCGCAGTCAAATGCCGGTTGGAAGGGATGGGTGACAATGGGTAGCCATTCATCTCTGGATGGGGTCTCTGGTGGAACATTTCCAAGTGCAGTGCGTATGGATCACAGTCAAACTGTGTGTGATGAAAAGACACTTCGAATGGAGAGCCGGATGCGCCCAAAGGCGCAAGTCCGGTTCGGAGAGTCCGGGCGTCAAACTGCCCCTTGTGGGGTCGGTCCGGGCCTATTCTACATAAGAGGTATTGATTTGAATTTATTTCCTGAATAGCACTGTTGAATTATCAGCGCGATGTACATATAATTATACCTATAATTGTAGGATGCGTAAGTCGGAGATGCACCATTGCCACCTGAATTTGATTGGGATGCAGATAACGAGGAACACATATCAAGACATGACGTGGCCTCTTATGAGGCTGAAGAAGCAATGACAGATCCTGAACGAGTTGGATTTGATGTACATGACAAGGGCAAGAAGGGTATTGTCGGACATACAGAAGATGGGCGACTGTTGTTTGTTGTGTATGTAGTCCGAGATAGCATGTACCGTGTAATTACAGCTAGAGATTTTGGCCCTTACAGGGCTATTCTGGGCGGTCTTATTTCCGTTCTTTTTTTACCAGTCGCTGCAGTTTCTTACGCCGGTAGAGAGCGTGCTGTTGATTAATACTTCACCGCTCATTGCTGCGCTCCTAGGTTGGCTTTTCTTGGGTGAACGGCTTCGTTGGACACAGGGGATAGGTATTGCGATGGCGTTTAGCGGAGTCGGCTGGACTGTGTTCGGCCAGTGGAAAATAAGCACTTCCGTCCTTGGTATTCTTTTCGTACTCGTCGCCGCCGTTTCATTCGCTGCATACACGGTGTGGTCACGTTCACTTTCCCGGAAGTTGCCCTTACTCGATATGGTTGCTGCGACGTCAATCTGTGGAGCAATAGAACTCTGGATTATCACACTCCTCAGCGGACACACGAGAGAGATTTGGCAGTCCTTAATCCGTCTGAATGCAGCAGGGTGGGCAGAGTTTCTCTACGTGGTCGTCATCGTGAGTACAGTTTCCTACATTCTCTATGGTTATGGCCTGAAAAGGTTGCCATCTGCAGTATCTTCGGCCTTGACTTTTTATCCTCAGGTCATTTTTGTGGCGTTGGTACAATGGATTTGGCTTGGGATTGAGCCGACTTGGATTGTGATTTTCAGCGCCATCCTGATTCTCGGCGGCATGTTCATCATGCAACTCCCTGTGCGAAAACGCAATCAGTTGTCACCCGCAGGATAACCAGGCGATCCTCACCCAAGACGACACACGGCACAGACAGATGGAACGGACTGATTCCGTTGAAGGAGGTTCAAATATTGAAGAAGAAATCCGCATCCCCGCACCTTACAGTTCAGTCCATCGGCGGACCCACTACTGTCATCGAAATTGGAGGGCTGCGCCTGGTGACCGATCCGACCTTTGATCCACCTGGAGTCTACGACCTCGGTGGGCGGATGCTTACCAAGACCACCGCGCCAGCCTTGTTCCCCGAAGAAATCGGACCCGTGGACGCCGTCTTGCTCTCGCACGACCAGCACGTCGACAATCTGGACCGCATTGGTCGACAGTGGCTTGCAACAGTACCCATCGTTTTAACCACCTTGGCCGCTTCGCAGCGCATTGAGGGCACGACTGCGCTGCGAAACTGGAGCCATACAGATCTGGAGAGACCAGGCGGCGGGTCGTTGCGCATCACTGGTGTGCCCGCCCAACACGGTCCAGACAATACCGAGCATCTGGTTGGAGAGGTGACCGGCTTCGTTCTGACCGGCGACAATCTGCCTACAGTCTATATCAGCGGTGACAATGCATCCCTGGAGGTTGTCGAGGACATTGCCAGGCAGATGCCCGCAATAGACATTGCCATTATTTTTGCGGGAGCCGCGCGGACGCCGCTATTGGGAGAGCAGAACCTGACACTGGGCAGTGAGCAGACCGCCATGGCCGCCGAAATTCTCGGCGCCAACGCGGTGATTCCGGTCCATTTTGAGGGTTGGGAACACTTTACCGAAGGGGCAGATCCGCTGCGATCGGCGTTTACGCGTGCAGGACTCGATCACCGTTTGCATCTTCTATATCCTGGAGAACGTTTGACCATTTGAGTAAGTAAACTGATATGCGTGGTGATTGGTGCGCCTTTGGCGCGCGCGGGGGATATTTCAAGAAATGATTCCGTGCGGCGTCCGGTTGCCCGCATTCTCTCAATAGTTGAAATTATGCTCGATTTGCGGTATCGTTGGAAACAGATGATGGTGATCGGAGGTATCCAATTTACACGCCATGATTCACTCCTTCTCGCTCCAGTAATCGACTCAACGGAACGATGCTCTGCATTTTGCGGATAGGGAGAGGCGTGTCCATTTTGGATACGGCTAAGATTTGCTGGCTGCGGATTCGTCCGCCCATATATCCCCTTTTCGCTCTATGCATGGGTTCAGTCGCCCGTGCATTTTTATGTGTGGAGGGATGATGGATGCTGGTGCTAAGGGCGGACAGATTCGGCAAGGAGATACAGGGGCGTTGGATCTTTTTCCATGTCAGTTTGGAGATTCATGTCGGGGATCGAGTTGCCTTGATTGGGCGAAATGGTGTCGGAAAGACCACATTGTTGAACTGCCTGATGGGGAGATCGACGGTGGATGCGGGACTCATACATCGTGGAATCCCCCTGTCGGACTATGGGTTTATGGAGCAACAGATGGAGGTTGACGCTTCTGTATCCCTCTTGGACTTTGTACTCAGCGCAGACCCTGACTTGCATGCAGTGAAACGACAATTGATGCGGTTGGAAAATGAGCTTTCCGGGCCAGCGACGAGCGAGCGGTCGCTTCGCGCCTATGCCGAGCTGCAGGATCAGTACCTGGCCCATGATGGCTACAGCAAGGAAGCCGACATTGGGAACGTATTGCGACGATTGCAGTTTTCGGAATCGTTCTGGGAGCAGCCCTATCAGAGTCTGAGCGGGGGAGAGAAGACGCGCGCCCAACTGGCGCGACTCATGGCCGCGCAGCCACAGTGCTTGTTGCTCGATGAACCGACCAATCATCTGGATGCGGAGATGCTCGACTGGTTGGAGGACTTTATCCGCCAATATCGCGGAACGATCCTGTTCGTATCTCATGACCGTCGCTTTATCGATGCCGTGGCGACCTCGACTTGTGAATTGAGGCATGAAGGCGTGCAATGCGCGCGCGGGGGATATTCCGTGTATCGGGCACAACAGGATCTCTTGCGACGGTCACAGCAGGCGCAATATGACAGACAGGAGCGGGAGCGTCGGGAACTTCTCGCGGCGATTCAGCAGTACAGGGAATGGTTTCAAAAGGCGCACGACGCAGCCAGTGAGCGGGATCCATTCGCCAAAAAGCGCGCGGCCAAGAACGCAAAGCGTTTCCAAGCCAAAGAACGCGCGCTGCAGCACCTGGAGGAGCGACGAGTCGTGAAACCCATACAGGAGGCGCATGCGCGACTCGACTTCCAGGGCGGGCAGTTCGACGCGAGGAACCTGGTCACTTTCCATGACGTGTCGTTCTCCTATGGGCCGCGAGCTGTATTGACCCATCTGAACCTTACGGTGGAGCGGGGGGATCGGATTGCCGTGGTGGGTCGAAACGGTGCGGGGAAGTCGACGCTGCTCAAGTTGCTCGTCGGCGACTTGGCGCCAGATATCGGCAGGAGCACGCGGCATCCCGCGCTTCGTGTGGGGTATTTTGCGCAGGAAGTCGATGCATTGCCGAGGAACCAGAGCATCCTGTCGTCGATGCTTGAGCTCCCTGGCATCACGCAGGCGTTGGCACGGACGATCCTGGCCGGCTTTCTCTTTCCCAGCGAAGATGTGTACAAAACGATCGGCGATCTGAGCATGGGGGAGCAGTGCCGCGTGGCATTCGTACGCCTCTACTTCTCCAAGGCCAATCTGCTTGTTCTGGATGAACCGACCAACTATCTCGATATCGATACGAGAGAGCGTATGGAAGAAGCGCTTTGGGCGTACCCTGGCAGCGTGGTCATGGTGGCGCACGACCGCTGCCTGGTGAGCAAAGTGGCGAATCGGATATGGGCCATTGACGATGGCGTGGTGACAGACATTCGCGGCACGTATGAAGAATACAGGGAGAGAGTGGCAACTGGTTCGCGTCGCAATGCGGATCCCGAACGGGATAACGAGATCCGCAGGCTTCAACTCGAACTGACGCAACATCTGTTCCTGGAAGAACCGACCGAGGAACGGGACAGGCTCCGGCTATGGGCGGATATTCGCGAGTTGAAGCGCCGTCTGGACGAGTGGATGACCAACGGATGACCAAAGTGTAAAGATGGAACTGACTGGCTCTTTCCCAAGTGGCAATGACATCGGAAATTTCACCGACAAACAATGCAAGCAGCAACACGGTTGTCATGGTGCATGGCGCATGTTAGGAACTGCTGCTGCGCGTGGCAAATCAACTGTGTCGGCAGGGGATTTGCCGCGGCAGTTGGTTCTATATCGAACAATGGTTACATTTTCCGTATAGGAGACAAGACCGCGACAAGCACTTCTATAGCTTTTGTCGTTCCGGCAATGGCAAATACGGCAATAGGACTAAAGGAACTGGAGACCATGCCTCCGACCATGGCGCCAAGCGGCATTGCGATGCGAGTGAATACCCTGGAGAATCCAAGAACGCGCCCCAGCATATGCTCTGGAACGGTCTCTTGCCGCAACGACTGTACCAGGGTATTCCACGCGATGTTACACGTTGCTACGATGGCAAATGCAAAGCCGGGGGCAAGCCAGAAATGAACCAGAATTGCAACCATGAATCCAGTTGTTCCGATGCTGAGCAGCACCGAAATCAAGAAACCTCGTCGGAAACGTTTTTCCAATGGCACGACAATAAGAGCTCCAACCAAGCCGCCAACTCCGATGAGTGCAAAGTTGAAACTGCTCTGTTGAGCATTCAAATGGAGTGTCGAGAGCAGGTAATACATCAACACCGCTGCGGCAGCGCTATATCCGAAATTTCCAACCATTGCTTGCAAGGACAATGCAAGGTTGAGTCGATCGTGAATAAGCCATTGGAAGCCGGCATTCATATTTTTCAGAACATCTCCAATACTGTTCGCTCGAGCTGTCTTCCCAAGGGGGGGCATTCGAAATACGGCAAAAAAAGTGGCGAAAAAAGAGACTGCATCTAACCAGAGAGTGTTGAAGGCTCCGGTTAAGGCAATGGTTACGCCAGCCAGGATAGGTCCGGCGATACTGGCCATTTGCATAGCCAGTTGATATGAGGCATTTGCTCGCGTCAAATCCTTACCGGCCATATTGGGAATGAAAGCAATATTGGCCACATCGAACAACAGCGCCAGTATCGTTAGAACAAAAGAGACGACGTACAGATACCATAGCTGAAGCAGTCCCAAAAAATACAGACCAGGCACCGTCGCAACCAGGACAGCTCGCATCACGTCGGACGCCATCATGAGCCGACGTCGATCCCATTGGTCCACTACAACGCCGATGAAAGGGCCGAACAGAACAATAGGCAGGACAGTAATAGCATACAGCGAACCCATAATGATCGCAGACCGGGTTAGTTCGTATGCAATCCAAGGGATTGCAAAGGTGTACAGTGAATCGCCGATCCGGGAGATCAGTAGACCGACCAGAAATGCGAGGTATGATCCTGGCAACTGTATGAAGGATGATATCCGGTTCCATCCGACTCTGCCATGCTTGTCCATCCAATCATTCTCCTCCCAGTTCCAATTATAAACGCTGACTGGGAATTTGATGCGAGATTTTTACTAACGTTTGTCGGACTGATAGGCTATCTCTTTACAATCTTTGATACGTGTTCAATGATGTGTATGCTTAAACAGATAGTTCGTCGCATTTCTGTCCGAAAACGGAAATTATATTCTGAAACACGGACTATCGGCATCGGGATTCAGTTGGGGAATTTGCGCGTTCATTTTCGTTGGGATATTGGCTAGAGAAGGATAAGAGCGCCATCTGACTCCGACTCCATGTGACACATCTAAACAAACGGCCAGCGCGGCCTATCGAGGAGGAACCTTACGGTGGATAACACAGAGATTCTCGTTGAACGCAAAGGACATGTCGGCACTATTATCCTGAATCGGCCCCACCACTACAATGCTTTTACGCTGACCATGATTGACGCTTGGGTACAGGCCCTCGAACAACTCAGGAACGACGATGACATCCGGGTTATCGTCTTAACAGGCGCCGGAAAGGGATTTTGCAGTGGCGCGGAGGTCGGAATCCTTGGCGGAGATGCTCCGCCGCTGGACCGCAAGAACATGCTGTGGAAGCGGATCCACCGAATTCCTCTCACGTTGCAGGACATCGACAAACCGGTTATCGCCATGGTCAATGGGGTAGCCGTCGGTGCAGGACTGGACATGGCGCTGATGTGCGACATGCGAGTCGCCGCAAAGTCAGCCAGGCTCTCGGAGGGGTATGCAAGAGTGGGATTGGTTCCCGGTGACGGAGGAGCCTATTTCTTACCGCGTCTTGTCGGAACCGCCAAAGCACTGGAACTGCTTTGGACAGCGGAATTCATCAGCGGCGAGCAGGCGGAACAGTTGGGGATGGTCAACCACGCCGTGGCGGACGAAGACCTGCACGAATTTACGTATCAATTGGCAAACAAAATTGCCAACATGCCTCCCTTGGTGATTCAGGCGATTAAGCGAGCGGTCTACCAAAGTGTTAACACAGACCTGCGGACTGCGCTTGACTTGATCTCTTCGCACATGGGTATCATCCAGTCAACCAACGATTCCAAGGAAGCCATACAGGCGTTTCAGGAAAAGCGGATCGGTGAATACCACGGAAATTGAGGAGGCGAGCGCATGGCGATATTCACGTTTCAACCTGCAAATCTTCCGGCCGCTTTGGGCGATTTGCGAAAGGCTGTCCGAAGTTTTCTGCAAGCGGAGGAACAGCGGGGTGCATTCACTCCCGCCTGTGATGCCTGGCTGGGCGGCTTTGTTCCGGAATTTAGCCGCAAGCTGGGGGAATTGGGGTTCATCGGAATGACGTGGCCAAAACAGTACGGCGGGCGCGAGCGGTCTGGATTCGAGCGCTATGTCGTCATTGAAGAGTTGTTGGCCGCTGGCGCGCCGGTAGCGGCGCACTGGATTGCCGACAGGCAAATGGGTCCTCTGATTCTCCGTCACGGTTCTGAAGAACAGAAGCAACGGTTTCTTCCGGATATGGCGAAAGGTCTGTCCTATTGGGCAATTGGAATGAGTGAACCGGATGCCGGCTCTGACCTTTCAGCGGTGCGGTCAAAGCTCACACCGGATGGCGACGGATGGCGACTGTCTGGACAAAAGATCTGGAGCAGCGGAGCGCACGAGTGTCACTACATGGTCGCTTTGGTGCGGAGCGGGCCGGCGGGGCAAAGCCGGCACGGGGGGCTCACCAACGTGATTGTGGATTTGCGCGATGCAGCCGTAACCATTCGCCCCATCCATCTGATGGATGGAGGCCACCATTTTAACGAGGTGTTTTTTAATGACGTCTACATCCCGGTTTCCCTGGTCATTGGGGAGGTCGGTGATGGTTGGGAACAGGTCACGGAAGAGCTGGCATATGAACGCAGCGGCCCGGAGCGGTTTCTGACCACGTTTCCGCTTTTGCGGGCCTTGGTGGAGCGGAGTCAAGCCATCAGAGAGTCGTACCTGACGAGAGAAGTGGCGACACTGGTCAGTGAACTGGTCTCGTTGCGGGAACTGTCCATGTCCATTGCGGGCATTTTGGACAGTGGAGGGAATCCCGTGGTAGAAGCGGCGCTTGTGAAGGACGCAGGAACGAATTTCGAGCGGAAGGTAACAGAGCTGGCTGAGCGGATGGCGTCTGAGATGCCTGACAGGGAAAGTGACAGTCTGTTCTCCGTGTTGCTCGCGCAGTCCATATTCCACGGACCCGGATTTACGCTGCGCGGTGGAACCAACGAAATCTTGCGCGGAATTGTAGCGAGGGGGCTTGGTTTGAGATGACCGCAGATATTTTGCAAGTTATTTTGGAAACAGCGCGGCGCATGTTTCGGGATCTCGTCACACCCGAGGCGGTTACGGACGCGCTGAGAGGAGTTTGGCCGCAGGCGCTGTGGGATGAACTCGAAAATGTTGGCCTCACGACGCTGGAGGAGGACGGCCTTGCATTTTCAGACGCGCTCGCAGTATTGCAAATAGCGGGGTATTATGCGGTTCCCGGTCCATTGGCCGAGTCATTCTTGGTAAGCAAGTTCCTCACGGATGCAGGCCTCGCGGTTCCGGCGGGACGAGTCAGCTTGGGGATTGCGCTTCCGGAAGAGGTTCAGGCGACGGAGACGAGATCTGTTCTCGATGTGACGGGCGTATGGACGAATGTTCCGTGGGGGCGTCAGGCAGACGCGCTTGTGCTTGTGATTCCTGCGGGCGATAAGACATTTGTCGGTGTGTACGGCAAGGATGAGGTAAAGGTTACGACGCATTCGAACCTGGCGGGGGAGCCGTCTGACGTTGTGGGTTTACAGAATGCTTCCACTTCAAACTATGGAATTCTTCCCTATTCCTATGATCATGCCATCGCCCTCGCTGCATTGACACGAGTCATGCTGGCTGCCGGTGCGCTTGAGCGGATGCTCGAGTTGACGGTTCAGTATGTCAAGGAACGCAGCCAGTTCGGACGTCCGCTTGCAAAGTTCCAGGCTATCCAACAAAAAATCGCCGAGATTGCTTCACAGGCGGCTGAAGTTCGGGCTATTGCAAACCGCGCGATGGACTCTCTGCAATCTGGTGTAGATCTGATCAAATACGTTGCGCTGGCCAAGGTCCTGCTGGCGCAAGCGGGCCCCATTGCGACGGCGCACGCTCACCAGGCGCACGGAGCCATGGGGTTCACCGAGGAGTATGCATTGCACCACTTTACGCGCCGTATTTGGATGTACCGGCACGAGTATGGCAACGAGCTCTACTGGTCCAAGTCGCTTGACTCGCAGTTGAGTGGAACCGATCTCTGGACATTTATCACCGGATGAACGGAACGCAGGATTTCACCTCAGCAGGATGAAGTGCTCAAAAATTTCGGGATGAGCGCCTCTGAGATTCAGATTCTAAAGGAGAAACGGGTTATCGAATAATCCTTATGCATCATGACAGGCTGATGCAACCGTTTCTGGCGTCTCGCACGGAGATGCCAGAAACGGTTTTTCTTCCTATAGCCGCTCACACTGCCTGTCGGAAGGTGTGCGGAATATGCAGAGTCTGTCTGCCTCCGGAATCAGCGAGAGGAAGAAGATACCAGTGCAGAAGAACGCGCCAGTTTGGCCTTCATGGGGAAATAATAGATGACGCTGGCTACGATCAGACCGACGATCCAGGCGAAATCGGCGTTGCCGAGATACTTTGAGATCGGACCCACATACAGCGTCGTATTCATGAACGGAAATTCGAGCGCAATCGCAACGATGTAGGCGACCAGCGCCGTCCAGTTGACCGCTCCGTAAATGCCATCAAGCCGAAAAATGGAGTCCATGTCATAACTTCCATGGCGCACAAGATAAAAATCCACGAGATTGACGGCGGTCCAGGGTACCAGGAAATACAATAACAACAGCAGGAAACTGGAGTAGTTGTTGAGGAAGTTGCCCTGGCCCCAGATCGCCAGCGCCGAGCCGAGCACAGCGATGAACCCTGCGATCACCGTTCGCGCGTTGCTTGTGAATCCGATCTTTGAAAAGGCGCTCACCGTTGTCGTGATCGACATGAAGCCGCCGTACAGGTTCAGGACATTGGCGGCCACGATGCCAAGCAACACGACAATGTAGATCAGCCACGTCAGGGAACTGCCCGCGAGTCCGGCGATGTAGTCTGTGGCGCTGGCGTTGAACGCGCTGGCGGCAACCTGCGCTCCGATGGCTCCGACAGTCATCATCCAGACAGTGCCGATCACGGAACCGAGATACGTGTACCAGAAAGTCGCCGCCATGCGTGTGTCGGATTTCAGATAACGGGAGTAGTCGGCCACGTAGGGAGCGTATGTGATCTGCCAGGTGGCGACAATCGAAAGAACCAGGAAAAAGGGGCCAAAGGCAAACGCGTGTTGTGAGAACGCCGCCCCCACCGCCGGCAGAGCCAGCAATTTCCCGGTCAGAAACAGAAATACGACGGCAAACAGATAGGAGACGTAGCGTTCATAGCGATGAATCATGTCATATCCGTACACGACCAGCACAAATGTGCCCAGGTTTGTGATGAACAGCGCCGCCCAAAACGGCAGATGCAGCAGCGACGCGAGAGCCATTCCACCCAACACTGCGCTGGAAGCAAAAAAGCCAATGTACATCAAGATAACCAGAATCAGGGGCAAGATCGCGCCAATCACGCCAAACTGGGCGCGCGACTGGATCATTTGCGGGATTCCCAGTTTAGGGCCCTGAGCGGAATGAAAAGCCATGAAAACCCCGCCAACAAGATTCCCGATCACGATGGCCACAACCGCCCAGAACAGGTTTAGCCCCAGTATAACGGCCAAGCCGCCCGTGACGACCGTCGTGACTTGCATGTTCGCAGAAAACCAGATGGCAAACAGACTGGATGGCTTGCCCTTGCGGTCGGATTCCGGGATAAAACCGATCGTGCGCTGTTCTACCCTGAAAATCGCCGCAGGCGTATTTTCTTCCCGGTTGTTGGTGCGCGTAGCAGCATGAAAGTCTTTCTGCATCAGCGCTTCCCTCCTTAGAATTAAAATAGGGGCCGCTTCACTTCGTCGTGCGTGATCACTTCGTCGTGCGGGATAGTACAAGTTACGGGCGTGGAAAGGCCTGCAAGAACCGCTCCTGCGCCGCGCCGACCAGAGTTCGGATGCGCGCCTGCGGAACAGTCAGAAGGACGCCGTCTCTCATCACCTCCCTGCCGTTTATGACGACCCGCGCCAGCGCGGTGGGCTGCATGGCGTACACCACATGAGCCAGCATGAGATCGGGCGACGACGGTTGCAGCGACAGATCGCCGAGACTTACGCCCACGAAATCCGCCTTATAGCCGGGCGCAATCCGGCCCACAGGCAGGCGCAGCAGTTCGCCGCCGACGGATGTGCCCATGCGCCACGCATCTCGGGCGCGAATGGCCGTCGCATCCAGTCGGTGGACCTTTTGCAAGAGGGACGCCATCCGCATTTCTTCGAATACGCTGGTGCGATTGTTGCTGCAGCCGCCGTCCGTTCCCAGTCCGATGCGCACGCCCGCCCGCAGAAGATCCGGCAGTTTGGTGACGCCGTCCGCGAGAAACATGTTGCTGGACGGGCAGTACGCAAGTCCCGCGCCGCGAGCGCCCAGCAGCGTGATTTCGTCCTCCTCCAGCCAGACGAGATGGATGGCGATCATGGACTCGTCAAGCACTCCCAGACGGTCCAGATAATGAACGGGACGCATGCCGTATTGCTGGAGGATCTCAGCGACTTCAAACTGCTCTTCGGCCACGTGGATGTGGTAGGGCGTCGCGAGTTCCCGCGCCAGTCTGTGACCGGCCTGGATCATGTCCGGAGACGCCGCGTGCGGGCTGTGCGGGGCTGGATGAACGCTGACCAGGGGGCGCCCCTGATAGCGAATGGCGAGTTCTCGCGTGCGCGCCACAGCGTCTGCCACCGATTCTCTGTAGGCAGGCGGCGCGCCATCCCAGTCGTACAGGGTGCGGGCGAGCACAAACCGGATCCCGAGATCGTCTGCGGCCCGGATCACCGCCTCATCGTATTCTGTGCCGTCGCCGTGCACGTAAAAGAAATCGGCGACGGTTGTCACGCCGTACTGCAGCATCTCGCCAAACGCGAGCAGCGCGCCCGCATAGAGTGTATCCGCATCGAGCAGGGGGGTGTAGCGATAGAGCGCCTGGTCTCGCCAGACCAGAAATGGTTCATCGGCGGCGATGCCGCGCAATAGGCTCTGAAACGAGTGGTTGTGGGCGTTCACCGTGCCGGGCAAAAGCGCCATTCCGGACCAGTCCACCGCTGCGGCGTCAGGGAAACGCTGTTTCATGTCGGCGCGCGGACCCACAGCGATAATGTCGCCGTCCTCCACCGCGACGGAAAGACCCTGTTCAAACACATCGTCGATCACCGTCAAGTCAGGTTCATACAATGCCACTGTCATGATTGCCGTTCCGTCCTTTCGCCGTGAAGTTCTATGCGGTCCAGTCGCAGTGTTGTTTCAAGCAGTATTGCAAGCGCGCTTGCGATGTCGTCCATGCGCGTCTCTTCTTCCTTGCAGTGACTCCTTCCGCCGATACTGGGTACAAACAGCATGCCCGCCTTTGTGAAACTGGCGATGTGAGTGGCGTCGTGTCCGGCCATACTGAACAGGTCGCGGCAGGGGATCTGCAGAGTCGCCGCCGCCGACCGCAACGTGTCCACCACCGTGTCATCCATGGCTTCGGGCGCCTGATCAAGGAGCACTTTGCGCGCAATCTGAACGCCGCGCGCCGCGCCAATCTGTTTTGCAAGGGCGCCAAACGCTGCTGCGAGGCTGTGTACGGCGTTGCTCGAAGCACCCCTGATTTCGACCGTGAAATCACACTGGCCAGGGATGATATTGGGGGCGTTCGGCGCAATCGAAAAGCGCCCCACGGTGGCGATCAACTCTTCTTCAGGTCTGTCCAGCAACAGCCGCTCCACACCGAGCGCCAGTTCTGAACCTGCCAACAGGGCGTCGCGGCGGTCTGCGAGACGCGTCGTACCTGCGTGGTTGGCCTCGCCGATGACGGACACCTGTTCGCGATAGATGCCGCAGATGCCTGTCACGACACCCGCCGACATCCCCGCAGATTCGAGCCTGCGTCCCTGCTCAATGTGCAGTTCAAGGAAGGCGAACAGGTCTCGGTCTGTCTTGCGTACGCCAGACAGTTTGCGCAGATCGCCGCCTGCCTGTGCGATCGCAAGCTCCAGGGAACGGTCGTTCTCATCATGCGCCGCCAGCAGTTGCTGCGCAGTGAGCCGGCCTGCCACAGTGCGACTGCCCATCGTGGAGATGTCAAACGGATTCGGTTCTTCCGCGGTGAATGACACAATACCGAGCGGGCGGCGATTGCGATAGCCGCTTTCCCGGAGTGTCTGAACAACTTCAAGAGCGGCCAACACGCCTAGCGGACCGTCAAACCGGCCGCCAAACGGCACGGAATCGTGGTGTGAACCAAGGACGATGGCAGGCAGGGAAGTGGACCCTGCCGCCATTCCCCAAATATTGCCAACCGCATCCACTTCGATCTGCAATCCTGCGGCGCCAATCCGCTGTGTCAGCCAGGCGCGCAACTGCAGGTCTGCTGTACTTCCGAAGGGGCGGTTGACCCCCCCGTCAGCGGTGGACCCGATCTGTGATACTTCAGTAAAATGAGACATGAATCGTTTGATATCGCATTGAATCGTTTGCGATTTTGGCATAGAATAGGACCTCCAGTTCGGTCAGGAATAATAGGCGCCTGTGATGTGATCGCTCTGTTCAAGCATCTGCAGGCGTTCTTCGCTCCGTTCTGGCGAGAGTTTTGCCACTTCGCGGATCAGCAGGTTGAGCAACGTGATGGGCGCCGCATACGAGTCAAACAGCGAGGCTGTCGTCACCGGCGCCACAAGCGTATGCTGCGCATAGGCAGAGACAGGCGAAGTCGGATGGTCCGTCAGGGCGGCTATGGTGAAACGCCGTTCGCTGAGTTGTCTGAGGAGATCCAGCAAGGCTCTTGGATAACGCGGAAAGGCGATCGCCACGATCAGAACGGAGGCGCTGTCTTCGCATAACAGTTGGTCCCATAAGCCGCTGCCTGGGCTTATACTGTATACGTGTGGACGCACTTTGCTCAGGAAATACTGGGCATATGGCATCAATGTGGCCGAGGCGCGCGCACTGACGAACAGGACTCTTTCTGCTTTGGCGATCAGTCGCGCAAATTGATTGAAGGCGTCCGAGCGCACAACGCGATCAAGCTGTTCGAGGTTGCGCAATTCGCTCTGCAACACGCGGTCTCCCTGTTCGCTCACCGGGTTGGCCGCAAACCAGAGACGTTCTGCGGCGGAGAGTTCGCGGCGGATGATCTGTTGCATCTGCTTGTTCCATTCGGCGTAACCGGAGTAGCCAAGTGAAGACGCGAAACGGGAGACGGAAGCCTGGCTGACGCCGACCGCCGCCGCCAGTTCTGCCGATGTCATGAACGCCGCCTGACGATAATGCTCTTCCAGGTAGCGTACGATCAGACGGTTGGCGTCGGAACCCTGCCTGCCCGTTCGCCACCATGCCGCAAGTGTTTGGCTCGCGGATTGTTCCCAATGCGCGGATTGTTCCTGATTCACGGATAGCGCTCCTAGTTACGCATGATAACATTCACATTACAGCCTATAATTAAATGCTACTATTCAATTGCCGCAATTGCAAGATAAATATTTCTGTGCTACGATCATCACAAAGTAACAGCACAGGAGGGATGGGTTGGAATGTCAACATTGATCCGTGAATCGATACGCGCGCCGCGCGGCGCGGAATTGTCCTGCAAGGGTTGGGAACAGGAAGCGGCGTTGCGGATGCTCATGAACAATCTGGATCCTGAGGTGGCGGAACGGCCCGCCGATCTGGTTGTATACGGTGGGCGCGGCAAGGCGGCCCGCAACTGGGAGGCGTTCGATGCAATTGTGCGCACTTTGCGCAAATTGGAAAACGATGAGACGCTGCTCATTCAGTCGGGGAAACCCGTGGGGGTGTTTCGCACACACGAAGACGCGCCGCGAGTCCTGCTTGCGAACTCCCTGCTGGTACCGGCGTGGGCGAACTGGGAACATTTCGAGGAATTGGATCGCAAAGGTCTGATCATGTTTGGGCAGATGACAGCGGGAAGCTGGATATACATTGGATCGCAGGGAATTTTGCAGGGAACCTATGAGACATTTGCAGAAGCGGCCCGTCAGCACACGGGCGGCACTCTGGCCGGAACGTGGACGCTCACTGCCGGTCTTGGCGGGATGGGCGGAGCCCAGCCGCTGGCCGTTACCATGAACGGGGGCGTTGCGCTCATCGCGGAGGTGGATGGTGAGCGGATTCGCAGGCGGCTGGATACGAAGTACCTGGACGCGGCGGCGCAGAGTCTCGACGAAGCGCTGACTCTTGTCAAAACGGCTGTCGCGAAGGGCAGGCCGCTGTCGGTGGCGGTGGAAATGAACGCTGTCGATGTCTACCGTGAGTTGCTTTTGCGCAGGGAAATTCCCCAGTTTGTGACGGATCAGACTTCGGCGCATGATCCTCTGTACGGCTATTTGCCACAGGGGATGTCGCTTTTAGAAGGAGCCGGATTGCGTCTGAGCGATCCCGCAGGCTACGTCGCGCGCGCCAAGAAATCGATGGCTCTGCACGTGCGTCTGATGTTGGCCATGAAAGAGCAGGGCGCCGTGGTCTTCGACTATGGGAACAACATCCGGCAGGTGGCGTTTGATGAAGGGGTGACGGACGCATTTTCCTTTCCCGGTTTTGTGCCCGCCTACATCCGGCCGCTCTTTTGTGAAGGGAAAGGGCCGTTTCGCTGGGCCGCTCTTTCGGGTGATCCGGACGACATCAAACGGACGGATGAACTGGTTCTGGAACTGTTTCCGGAGGATGCGAAGCTGCGGACCTGGATCGAAAAAGCGCAACGCCAGGTGCAGTTTCAGGGCCTTCCCGCGCGAATTTGCTGGCTGGGCTACGGGGAACGGGCGCGTTTTGGCCTGGCCATGAATGAACTGGTGCGCAGCGGCGAGCTTAAAGGGCCTATCGTGATCGGTCGCGACCACCTTGACGCCGGATCGGTCGCTTCTCCCAATCGCGAGACGGAAGGCATGCAAGATGGCAGCGACGCCGTCGCGGATTGGCCGATCCTGAACGCGCTGCTAAACACTGCGGCTGGCGGGTCATGGATCTCCGTCCACCATGGCGGCGGTGTGGGGATAGGGTACTCGATCCACGCGGGAATGGTCGTGGTCGCCGACGGAACGGACCGCGCCGAGCGTAAACTGGGCCGCGTTCTCACCACGGATCCTGGTATGGGAGTCATTCGTCATGTCGACGCGGGCTACGAGAAAGCGCAGCGGGTTGCGCAGGAACGAAACGTCCGCATACCCATGCAGGAATAGTCTTCCGCCAACAGAGAGGGAAACTCGCTCTGCCGGGATAGTAACCTGTGCCGAGGCGAGTTCGGCGAAGCTGTGTCTGAGCAGCGGCACAGGTTACTATCCCGACAGGGCAGGCGCATGTTTATGGCGGCGGCAGAGCAGGCACATTTATCAGATGGAGGCGGCAAAAGTCGATGATGCGAATCGCCACGCTGATTGACAATATCGGGCTACTATGGACGATGAGCGCAGGCAGTGAACAGGAGGACGCCGCAGCGTTTGCCGGCCGGGAAGCGATGCGGCAGGTTGGCGCCCTGGAGAACGCTGCGATTGCCGTGGACGAGAACGGGAACATAGCGGCGATTGGGAAGGCGCGGGCCATTCGTGACATGACGGAGGCAGATACGCGCAAAGTCGATGCGCAGGGCGCCTTTGTATGTCCCGGTTTTGTCGATCCCCACACGCACCTCGTGCACGGCGGATCGCGTGAGGGAGAACTGCCGCTGCGTCTGGCGGGGGCGGGGTATCTCGATATTTTGCGGGCGGGCGGAGGGATTATGAAGACCGTTCACGATACGCGCGCCAGCGATCACGCCACTCTGATTGCAAAGGCCCGAGCAAGTCTACGCAGGATGCAGAGCTTTGGCGTTACGGCGGTCGAAGCAAAAACAGGCTACGGATTAGAACTGGAGACTGAGCGCAAGCAGCTTGCCGTCGCGAATTCCCTTGCCCGAACACTGCCGTTTACGTTTGTGCAGACTGCTCTGCCAGCTCATGCGATTCCTCCCTCGCGTCTGGTGGATCGCGATCAGTTTATAGAAGAGATCGTTCACATGTTGCCGGTATTGCACAGTGAGGGCGCGGAATTCGCAGACGTATTTGTAGAAGAGGGTGTATTCACGGCTGCGGAAGGGCGCCACATCCTGCAGGCGGCCAAACGGACCGGGTTGAAACTCAAACTGCACGCCGATGAAATGGCGTCCTGCGGCGGTGCAGAACTGGCTGCCGAAGTGGGCGCAGTCTCAGCTGATCACCTGCTGGCCGCAACTGATGAAGGGCTCTGGAAGATGGCTCAGGCGGGCGTCGTTGCCGTGTGTCTTCCGGGCACGTCGTTCTACCTGCAAAAACGCTCCGCGCGCGCCCGCTTCATGATTGACGAGGCGGGGCTGGCCGTGGCTGTGGCCAGCGATTACAATCCAGGGTCGTCGCCTTCCGAGAATTTCGGATTCACGATGACACTCTCGCTGCTTGCGCTCGGCATGTCGCCCGAAGAAATTTTCGTGGCTGCCACACACAATGCCGCAGCGGCCATTGACCGCGCGGGGGAGCTTGGCGTGCTGCGCCCAGGCCGCCGTGCGGATCTCGTGATCTTTGACGCCCCGAATCCGGCGTATGTGTTGACTCATTATGGCGTGTCCCACGTTCGCAGTGTATACGTGAAGGGTCAGCGGGTGTATGGGTGACGCGGTGAATATTTACTGTAGTGACTGCAACGTTTGGGGGGAGATGATGGCCAATTCGTTAGGTGGAATGGAACGGAGCGGTGCGGAGATTGGCGAAATCGTTGCGCGTGGCAATGTCGTTATGGCTGGTTATTACAAGCAGCCCGAAGAGACGGCAAAAGCGATGAGAAACGGCTGGTTTCATACTGGATATTTGGCGCTGTAGCCCGATCAGACGAAAAATGGGGCGAAATTCCGGCGGCATTTGTAGTTGTCAAAGAGGGCATGGAGGTTTCCGCTGAAGAACTGATCGAGTTCTGTCGCGTGATCAATTTCAGCAAGATGTAAAGGAGTGAATCATTCATGCGTTACCGCACACTGGGCAGCACAGGACTATCGATCAGTGAAATCAGCTTCGGCACATGGGCCATTGGCGGCTCCTGGGGTAACGTGGATGAACAGTCTGCGCTTGATGCACTGGCCAAAGCAATCGATTCCGGCGTTAATTTCTTTGATACTGCGGATGTATACGGCGACGGTCGGGCAGAAAGGCTGCTGCGCTTGGCCACCAGAGGCCGCGAACGCGAGATCTATATCGCCACGAAGTTTTGCCGCAACGCGGATATTCACGATCCTGCCACATACACGTACGATGCGATCACGAGTTTTTGCGAAGCAAGCCTGAAACGGCTTGACCGTGAAGCGATTGATCTGTACCAGATCCACTGTCCGCCGCCTGAAGTTCTGGAACAGGGAGACGTCTTTGTTGCTTTGGAACGGTTGAAACAGGCGGGAAAAATCCGTCACTACGGCGTAAGCGTCGAGACGGTGGCAGAAGGACTGCTGGCTATTCGCTATCCGGGAGTCGAGACCCTGCAGGTCATCTTTAATCTCTTCCGGCAAAAACCGATCACAGAACTCTTCCCGCACACCAGTGTCCGCGATGTCGGCATCATCGTCAGGCTTCCGCTCGCAAGCGGACTGTTGACGGGCAAGTTCCACTCCACAGACACCTTTTCCGCCGACGATCACAGAAATTTTAACCGCGATGGCCAGTCATTTAATGTCGGCGAGACGTTTGCCGGGCTGCCTTTTGCCAAAGGGGTGGAACTGGCGCAACAGTTGCGCTGGATCGACGAGGATCGCGGCAACATGGCCCGCGCCTCCATGCGTTGGATCTTGCAGCATCCAGCGGTCAGCTGTGTCATTCCCGGATTCAAAAACACTGTGCAGGTAGAAGACAATCTAGCCACGCTGGAGGCTGCTCCTTTCAGCGCAGAAGAGATGGAGAGACTGACCGCATTCTATGAGTCAGAAGTGAAATCCTGGATTCGCGGACCCTATTAGCAACAACAGACATGCACAACTGGGCGTTCATCGCGTGTGGTTAGCGTGAACGCCCAGTTGTCCTGTCTGGAGTCAGCGGAGCAGACAGTATCCGCACATAGTCCAATGGTTACTCTACCCAATTCGTCCGTTCTACTTGCGGGTATCTGTCGACAAGAGAACTACATGTTGCTGTTGATTTTCTCCCGTATCGAAGGTTGCGCTTTACTGATCGCTTCCTGGACGTGCTTCATATCCCGCTCTGCAAGTTGAATGGGCAGACTGGAAGAAGCCTTCATTCGATTTGCGAGAAACGGTTTTAGTTGGTCATTCGGCAACGAAGCCGCCAGAGTGAGGTTGGTGGCGCATAAACGAAGATATTGAACATCGGTGGCTTTTTCCGCCATTTCTTGAATCATTGAGCGCAGTGCAGCAAGCTGCTCTTCCTCTGGCAGTGAGCCAAGTTGTTGAAACATTGCCCCCATCTTTTCCGAACGCTCTTCATCAGATAAATCGGCGAGAGCGACGACGTCCAGTTTACTCATGACGATTCTCCTTCTCTGTAAATCAAATTTCGTATCACGACACTGTTTATTACAGTATGATTATACCGCTTCCACACAGCGTAATTCAAGTTGGGCTTTGGATCCGCTAAAGAGACGGCGATTTAGAGAGGAGTCTGAGCGGTCCACAACGAATAGATATGAGTAATCACAGATCTGGAAGGAGTGTGCCTGCTCTGTTTCACCACGATGTAAATGGCGATATTCAATTGCGTTTATTGGAGCATTCCGATGCTGAAACGGTATTCTCTCTGGTCGATCGGTCAAGATTGTACTTGCAAAAATGGCTTCCGTGGGTGGCGGCGACAAAAACTGTGGATGACTCCCATTTGTTCATCAAGACAACGCGCAATCAGTTCGCTTCTCATAACGGGTTCCAGGCTGGGATTTGGTACAAGGAACAATTGACAGGGATTATTGGCTTCCATGAACTCAACTGGCCGAATCGTTCCACAAGCATCGGATACTGGCTTGGAGAGGCATTTCAGGGGCTGGGAATCATGACGAGTTCATGTCGGGCTCTGGTTGACATTGCGTTTCATGAGTATGGGTTGAATAGGGTTGAAATCCAGGCTGCCGCAGGAAATCGCAGGAGTCGATCCATTCCGGAACGGCTGGGCTTTCAGAATGAAGGGTGTAGACGTCAGGCCGAATGGTTGCAGGATCATTTTGTGGACCATGTCCTTTATGGGATGCTGGCGGAGGACTGGTCGAGTAGTCGAGCAGGCCATGAGAAGAAGCGCCCTTCTGCTGGCTCACATTTGCCCCTGTGACATGCCTCTGTGGCGTCCTTGACACAATATGCGCAAAGAGAGTAAAATGCACGATGTTGAGCCAGTCTTCGTCATTATAGGGAGGGGTACCAAAGCGGCCAACTGGGGCGGACTGTAAATCCGTTGCGAAAGCTTCGTAGGTTCGAATCCTACCCCCTCCACCAGCTTGATTCAAAGTGCATTGCGGTTGCAGATTGAATCATGGGAACAACTGCAGATAAGATTAAAGGAGCCTGTGCAGGATGGCGCGCCTGCACAGGCTCCTTTACGGTTCAATGACCGAGTCGTCGCCGATTCAATGATTCCAGATCACAATTGCGATGGAAATGATGGAAAAGCCCAGTGCAACCAGGTACATGACGCTGACCGTTTGAATCTGGGTGAGGCCAGCCGCCATCAATCGATAATGACCATGGCTGCGATCCGCTTTGTACACGGGTCGTTTTTCTTTCATCCGCTTGAATACGACATAAATAGCGTCAAATATTGGTACTCCGAGAGCCAGAACGGGCACAAAAATAGAAATCACCGTCGCCGATTTGAAGGCTCCGGTGAGGGCGATGCTGGCGAGTACAAAGCCGAGAAACGTAGATCCCGCATCGCCCATGATAATGCGCGCCGGGTAGAAATTGAAACGCAGGAAGGCGAGCGTTACGCCGATCAGCGCAGCGGCCAATACTGCGGATGACCAATCTCCTTTCAACGTGGATATGATGAGCAGGGTTGTGGCTGACATTGCAGCGATGCCACCCGCCAGTCCATCCAGACCATCGAGAAAATTGAATACATTGACTATACCCACCACCCATAAAATCGTGAGCAGGTCAGAAACCCAGGATGCGAACGTGACATAGTAGACAGGGTGTATTGGATCCTGAATACCCTTGATCGTCGCACCGCAGAAAATGAGAACGGCGGCGGCGATCATTTGCGCGATGAACTTTGGCCATGCCGGAAAATCCCGTTTGCGGGTCTTGGCGTAGTCATCGATCATCCCGACGATGAACATTAATATGGAACCAATGATCAGACCGAGAAATGGCTTGTCCGGTTTCAGAGAAGTATCAATCATAAAATGGCGGATTGTCACTGTAACCAGAATGAAACCAATCATCATGGCTGCGCCGCCGAGCATAGGCAGGGGGGCTTTGTGCGCCTTACGGTCCGTCGGTAAATCGACGAATCCGGTGCGCAGCGCGATCCTTCGCATCACAGGTATCAGCGCGTAAACAATAAGAAATGACAGGACCAAGGTGACAAAATCAACAAACAAAAAATGCGCCCCCCCAATTGGTACTAAAGCGATATGTAACCATTCCAATTATAGAAAGATTCTATCGACAACGTCAATCATTTCATTTCTGTAACATCTTCAATGGAACGCCGTGACCGACATCGCGCCCGGACAGAAGCGTACATGGGAGCCTGACTCAAGACGCACGAACTGGAAAAAAGGCGCGTGGGTCCTGAGTAGCGTCGAGTAATGCCGAGTAACGCTTGACTTTGGCGCAAAGGCCAATGTATACTCATAGAGCGCTGTTTCTGGCGGGTTGGAAACAGTACGTAGGGGTGTAGTTCAGCTGGTAGAACGGCGGTCTCCAAAACCGCATGTCGTGGGTTCGAATCCTGCCACCCCTGCCAGGTCTTTTATTTTTATGATGCCATGGTGGGCGTGGCGAAGTGGTTAACGCACCGGATTGTGGCTCCGGCACTCGTGGGTTCGATCCCCATCGCTCACCCCAAAGTTGGGGAGTCGCCAAGTGGTAAGGCAACGGACTTTGACTCCGTCACTCGTAGGTTCGATCCCTACCTCCCCAGCCACTTTGAGCCATTAGCTCAGTTGGTAGAGCACCTGACTTTTAATCAGGGTGTCGCTGGTTCGAGCCCAGCATGGCTCACCATAAGGGAACCGCGCGGTTGCGCGGTTTTTTTCTGTGGGTAGAGATGGGGGCAAGGGAGGGGGCGTTTTGGTGCCACTGGAGAGGCGAGTTCACAAAGTGCGGCGTTGAGTCGATTTGATCTGTTCGTTCCTCTGATGCCGATCCCACAGTCGGGCTATCCACTTATCGTCAGCATAGTCCTTGTCCGCAGCCCACGGTTCGGCGCTCATCAAGATCACTAGTTGCCGCTGCAAGCGGCCGAACATCGCGTCTCTTTCCGTACGGTGGCGCAGCAACCACCCGTAGGAAGCGGGTTATGCACTGACCGAAGGCACCTTGGGAAGATCGCAGAGAGCGCGCAGTTGGGCATTATGGAACAGTTCGCGGCGCAGAAAATCGATGCTGGCATGCTATAAAGAAGATCCCCGCCAACAACGAGTTTCATATCCCACGAACGGTCCTTGTGCCTTCGTCGTACACTGTTCTGCTGCAGCCGATTTATGAGCGTCTCATTAGGCATATACTCAAGGACGAAACGCAGGCGATCCAGATCGCCTAGTTATTTCGATTTTCTCACCTGGTCAAAGTTTTAGTGAACTATACTTTGGCCGACTGGTTAGATACTTTTTGCTCTGCGAGCCAAACGATCTTAGCCTCATACTCAGCAGTTGTCTCGGACAACCGCCTCATTCGGTCAAGATGATGTGCAATTACAGCGACCGGTACGATCATTGTGATAACACCAAGGAACATTAACGCGTCTTTCAGAGAAACTACATGATTAAAGAGGATGAACGTCCTCTGAACGACCTGCGTTTCTTCAAATGGTAAAGGGAGGTCAACGCCATGTGCGTTGTCGCGGCTTGAGGCAAATTGGGATGGGGTTCAAGGCACTGACTTGTCACCAACAACCGGGAAGAAAATACACCTGCGGCGATCTTCCAAGATAGTGGCATGAACTTGTGCACTTGTTACGGGAACCGAGTACAATTAAAAGAGGAATTGAACTTGAATCTGCAGTGTAGGAAACAATCCCGAATTGGAGGTTAGTTATATCATGGCCTTGAACCCTTTCGTGTTTCAGATCGAGTTACCCTCCGATCTCATTCCGGTGTTGGATCAACTTGGAACAGGAAAGACAACGGATGAACGCGTTAAAATTTCAATTGCCATCGGTCTATACACCGGGAACGTGATATCTCTTGCGCGAGCCGCAGAAGTAGCTGGAAGATCACTGGGTGATTTTATCGATATCCTACGTCAAAGGAACATTTCTTGGGTGCAATATGGTGAAGAAGAGCTTCGGCATGACGTTGTATTTTCAAAGAGGGTTCCAATAAAGCCGGGAGATTCGAATGATGAAAGCCGTTTGTAATTCGAGTCCGATCATTGCTCTTTCTTCCATCGGTCAGTTTCGTCTATTGACCAGTTTGTTTAGTTCCGTCTCTGTACCCGAGGCGGTTTTCGCGGAAATTTCAGGGAATACGGAACGGGAGCAGAAAGGGAAAGCACAACTGACAAGTGCAGTTGAAAAAGGAGAGGTTCAGCTTTTCAAAGTTCAAAATCAGGATCTGGTGGAAAAACTATCAGGTCGGTTACACCATGGTGAACTTGAGGTGATCATTGGAGCGATTGAACTGGGGATTCCCAGCGTGATTCTCGATGACCGTCAGGCCAGGGAACTAGCGGAAACATACAAATTGGATTATACCGGCACGGTTGGTCTTCTCATTATGGCAAAGACCAGAGACCTAATTCCGGAGGTCACAACGTTTCTTGACCGTCTCGAACAAGAAGGATTTCGCTTGAGTGAGGATTTATACAGACAAGTTTTGAGGGCGGCTGGCGAGGCCTGAGATATTTATGAATCATCGGAGAAACCGTGACCAAATAGCGTTTTAACCCGAGGGGGCTATGTAAAGGGGTGCAGAAATGGAACTGTTGGATGAACTTGCAGATGCATATTTGGACAATAGCTTTGAGCATCGTTACTACCTGGATCTGCAGACTGGACGGGTTGTCCTTGATTTGGACGAGTAATACACTGGAGAGCAAAGGATTTACTGGAACGACGAAGCGAATGAAAACCGCTATGCCGACGTTCCCAAAATTACGTCCGACGAGGCTTATTACGTGCGCGTGCAATTTGCAAGACGAACAGAATCGGATCCGGAATTGAAGCTGTTCACTGCGCTTGAGGGAAATAAGCCATTCAGGAGATTCAAAGACGTTCGGACAACCACGGGTTTGTGAACTATCGTAGCGTGAGCCGGGCGGTCGAAGGCGCACAAGTGGTGGCCGAAAAAGCGATCGAAGCCGCAGATACTGGGGATTGGATGCTGGCTGCAAGAATGAACTTTTGCATTTTGGAGGAAATGTTGGATTTGCTTCAGGCGGCTGATGACTCAGATGGCACGATTGGCAGCGTCATTGAACGCACGGCCCGCGCATTCCCCTTCCTCAGCGCGAAGCGCCAGGAGGGGGTCAAGCGGGTTATCTTTTGCTCTTTGCCTTTGTTCTGGGCTTGCTTAGCCCCTGGGATTCCACGTACTGCTTCATCGTCTCCAAACTGGCATGTCCGACGCTGCCGACATAGTAGGCCCGATGCCAAACTCCAAAAGTGAGCAGCGCCAGCCCGCCAAACTCTCTGCAAAGAATTCTCGAAGGTCCGCCAACATCAGAGGTGTGATGGCTTTGCGGCGAATCGTAACCACCGCATGCGATGAGGAATGGAAATCTTGTCTACTCATGGTGGGGAGTGTATCATAAAATCATGATGAACGGATACCGGTTTCGCCTCTACCCGACAAAGGAACAGGAACAAATTCTCTTGCGTTGGATCGGATGCCAACGCCTGATTTACAATGCCAAAGTGTCGGAAGACCGCTATTTTCGCTCCTTCAAAAGGCGTTTCCTCGCGGTCGTCGGAGAACCGATCGATCAGGGATACAGCCAATTCAAAACCGAATTGACTCCTTTTCTAAGCGAAGTGCCTTCACAGATCCTGCGCAACGGCGCGGTGCTGTGGAAACAAGCGTACACGCGCCATTTTCAGGGGCTCGGCGGACGCCCGAAATTTCAGAAGAGAAATGGCGAGCAATCGGTTTGGCTCACTTCGGAACTGTTTTCCTTCGAACCGCAGGTGAATAGGGAAACGGGAGAAATCCTACGGTACAACCTGCAGGTGGGCACACACAAATTTTCCGTCGGCGAGATCGATTATATCCGTCATCGACAGCATCACATTCCAAACTCCATCCATATCTCGATTTGCGCCGGGAAGTGGTTTTTGTCCTTTAGCGCCGAAGACGACACGGTGAGCCTACCCGGTCATGATGCGGATTCTGCCATCGAAGCGGTCGCGCAAGAGTTGCGTCAGCTCCCTTCAGACGATTTGGCTGCCTGCACTTGCGGAGCCGACCGCGGCGTGGCCAAGCCTCTCGTGACCTCGGACGGTCAGGTGTACGATTTGCAGCCTGTCCAGAAGGAACGGATCAAACAGGATCGCGAGCAAAAGAAGAAATGGCAGCGGCGCGCGGCTCGACGAAAGAAAGGGTCGAAGAACCAGAGAAAAGCGTACCGCCGATCGGCCCGCTATCAGCAGTATGAGGCGAACGTGCGCAAGGAGTATGCGCACCAGACCAGCCATGCGCTGGTGGCGGACAGCAAGTATGAACTGTACGCCTTCGAAGATCTCAAGATCCAAACCATGACCCACCGTCCGAAAGCCAAGCAAGACGAGAAAGGGAGATGGGCTCCCAATGGCGCCAGAGCCAAAGCCGGACTGAACCGCGTCATCCTGTCCTCGGCCTGGGGGCAAGTCGTGCAGTACACCGAATATAAAGCGCTGCGCGCCGGGAAACTGGTGGTCAAAGTACCGTTTGCGTATAGTTCACAGGAGTGCGCTGCTTGCGGTGACACTCACAAGGACAATCGGCTGACACAGGCCGAATTTGTCTGCCGCCGCTGTGGACATACAGACAATGCGGATCACAATGCTGCCATCGTCATCGCCCACCGAGGTGTAACCAAGATCCTGTCGGGTGTTCCTCTGACAAAAACAAAGAAGACAGTTCGAATGCGCAAGACGGTAGGGCCGGAACGGTCCGAACCAGTGCAGACCGCACAAAAGCCTGAGGAGACCGACATAAGACACGATGCAGGTGATCCCTGTATTGCGCACAAGTCGATGATCCAGGAAACTCCGGCAGCGATACCGGAAACCCCCACTACAGCGCGAAGCGCTTAGTGGCGGGAGGTTCATGAGAGTCTTCTGCGCGTGCAGCAGATAGCTTCAAACGCCCATCAGTTGCCGGAGCAACAGATGGGAGCGTTGTTTGGTATCCTGCTTGAGGAGTCAGGGGATTCCCGGCTCGACGGATGGTCGAACTGGCAGTTGGTCCTGTTGCGCTGCGCCTCCCAAATGGCTGTTACCGCCGACCTGCGGGAGGAGAGGCATGCAGGCGTGGCGGACGGCTGGAATTGCAGCGCGAGATTGGCAAGGAATTGGCGCAGGAAGGAGATTACTCCTATTACAAGCGGATCAAGGACAGCTATCCGTCAGAGGAATGGTCCGGTGTGTATCAAGATATCCTGCTTTCTTTAGAAAGAACGGAACGTTACGGGGAAGTGTACACGCGGATTCTGGTCGAGGAACAGGAAACTGAGCGACTCTTGACCTATGTCAAGCAGCGACCCGCCAGAATCGAAGATTTTCATCGACACCTGATGGGGAATTTCCGCTCTGAAGTCATAAGCCTGTTCCAAATTCATATCGAGTCGACGGCTGCTCACTCGAGTGCACGGGCACACTACCAGAATGTCTGCCGAATCATTCGCATGCTTCAACAGGCAGGGGAACGTGAGGAAGCCTTGCAAATCACTCGCCTGCTTCTGGACAAGTATCCCAGGAAACCGGCTTTTCGGGAAGAACTGATGAAACTGAATCACCGGTAAACGTCCGGGGAACATGAGGGGTTTACTGAACGTTGAAGATGGAGGCGATAAACCGTGCGACAAACCCCGCTCCTAGTAAGGATGCGACAGCTGGTTATCGGTGGACTTGGAGTGAGCGCCGTAGTGCATGTTTCGCAACTCATCATCTACGGAACATCTCTTTCCGTCGTCGTTGTAAGCGTTTTCGGACTTGCATATGCACTAATCGCCTGGGCTCATGTCAGACGCAACCCTCTGGCCCCGATGCTCAGTGTCATTCTACCCACCATCGGAGCAACATTAGGCATCCTTCGATTCGTCTTGCTCTCACCGAACGCTGGGTCAGTAATTGACGTGCTTCTGGATGTGATTCTGGTGATTCCCGCGAGTATTGTGTTGTGGAAGACCCATGCCTATACCGTATCGACTGCCGAATCCACAGCCACTATTCCCCGCACCTAAGAACCTTCAACCTTCATGCCCAACATCATCCCGAGGCAAGTCCACATCAAAGAATTCGGGATGATGGATTCGTCTCATTCTTTGCCACCATTTTGCTGGCGATGACGATACATCTTCAATGTAGACATTCCTTTCGGCTGTTCGATCCAGTGCTTGGCAGGTGTATTGGATCGGTGGCCAAATTCGCGTTCCAACTCAATGTTTTCCAGTTCCTCTTCCACCGCTTCCAGACGCTCGACCAGCTCTTTGTATCGCTGATACTGCACATGACAACAGACAATCCGTTGTTTGAGAAATACACTCCGAGTTTCTCATGCACTTCGAGGGTCTTTTGCAATTCCTTTTGAGACAGTGAACGCAATTGATTTGCCTGGATAATTTTCTCGTCACGCGAATGAAATGGAATGACTGGGAACTAATCCTTGGCCAGTGCTCATCTCATCCCTGGAGCCTTGATCGCTTTTACGATGACCAGGTCCTTTTCCTCGTTAGTCTCGTAGTACACTCGGTAGCCTTGGACAATCACTCGCTTCGTCTTTGCCCATGGTCCTCTGGCATATTCGCGGTAACCTTCATTCGCGCGAATACGAAGCAATCTGTTTCTGATGGCCTGCGTAAGATTGACTTGAAAAACTATTGTTTCTTCTGCGGTGAAGTGTGGGCTGTGCAAACGCGTAATCCGTTCTTGAACCGTCGAGGTAAATACGACCTCCCTCATTTCCCCGACCAAGCCCTTTTGATATACTCAACCACCTCATCCGCTGAATACAGGCGATTCTCCTGAATGTCGCGTTCAGAGGCAATCAGCATGTCCCGCAGTTCAGAGTCGGATTCAATCTCATTTACCATGTCCAAGAAGTCTGACTGGTCATCAGGAACGACAATGAACCGCACATCATGCCCAAGAAGGGTTAAGGTCACTTCTTCATGATCACGAAGCGCGTTCCACAGGGTTTCCTGTGTCTGTTTGTCAAGGGTGATCCGTTTTTCCATCGTCCACTCACCTCATAATCATTATACCTGACGAAACCAAATTCGAAAGTGGGTGTGGTCTGAACCACATCGTTCCAGTTGGTCGTTTTACACTGACGTTTCCGTCTCAAATTCTCAGCCGTACTCACTGGACTCGCATTTTTGCCGCTGACGGTCAGCGGAGCTCTGACATCCGCCCTTGTGTTCGGGCGACTCGCTTCGAGGTATGGGCCTGGGCCGCCGCTTGCAATCGGTCTATCTTCTTCACTCATAGGTTCAATTCGTTGGCATAGATAAAAGCTATCGATAATGTAGGATATATATCTTAGACATATGGTGTTGCGATCAGTATGATTACAACAATCGCATTGTTGGAGACTGGGGAGGCGGATGGAATGACAGGATCGAATGATTCAGTGCAAGAGCAGTTCTCACGCCGCGCCGACAAATACACGACGTCGCACGTGCATGCAAGCGGGAAGGATCTGGAGTGGGTGGTTGCGGAGGCCTGTTTGACGGGTCGTGAACACATCCTCGACGTGGGAACAGGTACAGGACATACGGCATTGGCCCTGGCCGGGGGTGCGCGGGCGGTTACAGGCATCGATCTAACAGCCAGAATGATTGAGAATGCGACGCATTTGGCTGCGGAGCGTGGACTTGTCAATGTCCAGTTTCTCGTCGGCGACGCTGTGCATATGCCGTTTGCGGATCATCATTTCGATCTTGTCACCTGTCGCTTTGCCGCCCATCACTTCGTGGACCCAGATGCAGCCATTAGAGAAATGTCACGCGTATTAAAACCAGGTGGACTGCTGCTGCTGGCCGATCACATCGCCCCTGACGAAACGCATCTCGACGAATATATCAATCGCCTTGATTGGCTTCGTGATCAGTCCCATGTACGAGAATGGACCGCCCGTGAGTGGCAGCGCCGGTTTCAGCAGGCGGGCGTCAGCACAAACGTCACTCGTGAATGGGATCTTCACATGGAAGTATCCTGGTGGATTGAGCAGGCAGATCCCGATGAAGCGAGAAGGGCCGAGATTGACCGCATGTTTCGCGAGGCCGATGCGAACACGCGCGCAATGTTTTCAATTCAGTTCGATGATGACAGACAGCCCATCTCATTCGCTCTAAAGTGTGCTTTATTTAAAGGTCGCAAGGCTGCGCTGATTCCGCATTCGGAGAGCGACAGGGGATAGTTATGACGGTGTGGGCGAATTTGAACCACTTGAAGATACTTTCAAATATGCATAGAAAAACTTATAATAACAGAAACGCCGCTCAGGTCATGGTGGTCACGAACTCGATTGACATTGGCTGGCGTTCAGAACGTTTATTCACAGGCCTGACCCTGGAGGAGTTTTGCTTGCGGTCATTTCTCTGGACAGCGGGAGCCATGTATTTCGTGGTCGGTTTGGCGACCGTGCTGGTGGGCTCCGTATTGCCCCAAGTCATATCCTACTACCACGTCTCCTATACGGTGGGCGGGCAACTCGTTTTTGCGCAATTCATCGGATTTATGGCAGGGGTTCCTGCGGCGTCTCTGCTGATGCGCCGCATTGAGTACAGGACATTGCTTGCGCTGGCGGGCCTCTTCATTTGTGTTGCCTTGTGTGGGATCGCCCTGCTTCCCCAGGTATTTATTGTAGCGCTGCTCTTTGTCGCAAATGGATTCGGGATCGCCCTCTCCGAGACGGCGATTGCCACTTTGATTATGGAACGGTTTGTAGGGCGCCGGGCCGTTGTGATGAGTTATTTGGAAGTCGCGTTTGGACTTGGCGCTGTTTGTATGCCTGCCATCGCCAGTTTATTCATTGTCATTCATGCGTGGCGATTCTCGTTCCTGTTTGCTGGCTTGTTGGCGTTGCTGTCCTCCATTGGATGGCTGACCATGACAGGCGCTGCGAAAGAAGCGCACGACTTCGCGACAGCCGAACCCCTGGATGCCGCGAGCCTGGCGTCGGCCGTGACAGGCAGGGGCGCCAGACGGGCGTTATTGTTCCTGTTTCTTTTGATGACCCTGTTATACGTCGGCATCGAGAGCAGCTTGAACAGTTTTCTTCCGGCGTTGTTTATTCCCTATCTGCACGTTCGCTCTTATGTCGCGTCACTCAGCGTGACGACGTTCTGGGCAGCCATGGTGATCGGCAGGACAGTCGCTGGATGGGTTGTGCGAAAGGTATCCTATGCGCCATTTCTTTTCTGGAGTATTGCCGCGGCGATTGTCGTACTCGCCGCAATGACGCTCTGGTCAAGCGCCGTCTTCTGCTTTAGCCTGATCTTTGTCGTCGGTCTCGCCATGTCCGGCGTCTACTCCGTCACCATGGTCTACGCCAACCACGTCTTGCCAGGGGCGACCCGAATCGTCACCGGGCTTATCACCGCATTCGCGGGCATCGGCGGCGCCGTCCTGCCAGCGGTCACTGGTTATGCGATGGATCACACTTCGCCTTCAGGCGTTATCGACCTGATCGCGGGGAGCACTTTCCTGCTGTTGGTCACGCTGTCAGTGATTCTGCTCAGTGAGCGGGCGTCGCGTAAAGCGTATTTATTGTGATGTGTTTGGACATGTAATGATCGGCCAAGTGGGACAGGCTGCCTTCGAACGCTGGATGACGGATGCTGGGGTGGCCCATGTGCTGGAGGAGAGATAAGACTCGCTTTTCTGCTGCTGACAATGTGTGACCGGGAACAAAACCCAGTCAGTGCATGATGCCGCCGTCATGTTATAATACTTAACATATACAAACTGCCGTGTCTGAGCAGGGGCACAGCACACGACCCCTGCCGAGCAGGCACATTTTCGATACAGGAGGGGATCGGAATTGGAAACTTCGTCTGAGCCTGTGCAGCGCCGTGTGGCCGTGGTGGGCGGTGGAGCGATTGGTTGCTACATGGCTGCTCAGGCGCACGCTGCAGGGCATGCGGTCACGTTATGCGTCCGCACCCCTGTTGATCGCCTCATCATAGAGTTCGCAGGCAGTGTTTTTGAGGCGCCGGTAACCATCAGTGCGGACCCGAAGAGTCAGACCGCAGTGGACTTTGTGCTGCTTGCCACCAAGGCGCATGACACTCCGGGGGCCGCTTCGTGGCTCACACACTTGACCGCTCCTGCGACGGTGGTGGTCGCGCTGCAGAACGGAATCGACCATCAGGAACGGATTGCACAACTCATTCCGGGAGTTTCCATTCTGCCGGCGCTGGTCTATATCGCGGTTGAGCGCATCGCCGCAGGCCAGATCGTTCATCGCAATGGGCAGCAAATCGTTGTTCCCATTGGGGAAAATGGGGAGAAATTTAAGCAACTGCTGTCTGGAACCGATATCAAGGTGTTTCAGGACCCGGACTTTCTCACGGCGGCCTGGCGGAAGCTGCTCAGCAACTTGGCGGCCAATCCGATCACCGCGCTCACCCTCCAGCGGATGGGCGTCATGCGCGATGCCGATATTCAGGATCTTGCCCGCGGCCTGCTCTCCGAGGCTGTTACGGTCGCCCGCGCCGCAGGCGCCAACATCGGACCGGATGACGTACAGGCGACTCTCGATCTGTACACAAGGTTCAGCGACGACGGCGGAACTTCCATGCTCTATGACCGTCTCGCTGGTCGGCCGCTCGAACACGAGCACATCACTGGCGCAGTCGTGCGTTTGTCCGAACGACACGGCATTGCAGCCCCGCTGAATCGAGCAGTGCTGGCTCTTCTCAGAGCACTGAATCAAAGTCTGCAACATGATGTGGACACAAGCGAAATAGCTGGCTGAACGATAGAGTATTGCCGCATTAGAAACGGAATCCCTGCTTTTCGGCAATCCACCGCGGCAACTCCACCCGCGCTGTTTTGAGCGGATCGACCACCTGGCAGACGCGCAGATCCCCCGCGATGCTGAGTAGAAAGGTCGCCTCCGCTGTATCCATGCCGCACTCAGTCTCGAGCCATCGCACCATATTTTTTACGGCTCTCACCGCTGCATCGTCGAGCTGTTTTTCAGAGGCGATGGTGATCACCGCGTCGTCATTCACAATCATGGGAGCCGGCCAGCGCTTTCCTTTCAGCACCTGTAACCGGACGGTCACGCTTCCCGCGATCTCGACTCCGCAGACTGCGACTTCGCCATCGGCCATCGCGGCGTGCAGGTCCCCGAGAGCGAGAAGGGCGCCTGGTACGCTTACGGGCAGAATCAGTTGCGCCCCCTCCGTGATGCGCTTGCAGTCCATGTTCCCGCCGTGTGCGCCCGGTGTTCCGCAGGGCACGGCAGCTCCCGCCGGCGCTGTTCCAATGACTCCAATCATAGGGTTTAGCGGTATTTCCAGTAGGGGAGAGAATACGGCTTTTCCGTCACGAATGGGGATCATCCGTATCACATTCTGCGTCAATTCATCGCCGAGCACGCCCAGCTTGGGGCCCGTGGTCATAACACCGTGATCGGCCAATTCGATCCGCTCGATACGCACCACCAATAAATCGCCGGGTTCCGCTCCCTCCACGTAAACCGGGCCGGTAGCCGGATTGATGCGGTTCCAGTTGAGTTCCCCGAAGTCTTGTGACTCGCTCTGAATTTGATCTTCGAAACAATCGCACGTCTGAAACACTAGTCGCGCCCCGTCTGGAACCGTGAGAACGGGACGGTGGTCCTTGGACATCGCGTAGATCAACTGATTATTTGGCACTTGAATGGTCATACGTCTTCCCTCCAATTATTCGCTGTCATGTTCCCTGGTCAAACCTGCCGCGATGCTGCGCACCAAGTCCGGGCTCGCAAGGACAATCACGACGCCGATCACGATCCACACCGCGACGATGTATGGGAAATAATTATACGGCGCGCCGGGAACCGGATAGATGTTCGAGTACAGGGTATAGGCGAGCGCCGCAATGGCGAGGATTGGCACACTGAGAAGCGCGCCTTTGAGAGTGCCCTTGCGCAGAAAATACGCGATGCCGCCGACGTTAGTCACCAGATACGCAAGCAGTAGGGCCAGCACACCGATCGTTCCCAGATACCCGAACACGTTCGTGCCAATCTGTTGCATCAAGGCAAACACCTGTATCAGAGCGACGATCATGACGATCGCAAGGGCAATGTGCGGCGAGCGAAATCGCTCGTGGACCTGCCCAATCCGCTTGCTGATAAACCCGTCGCGCCCCATCGAATACAGCAACCGAGAACCGGTCGCGGCCGTTCCCAGAGCGCTGGAAAACGCCGACATAGCCGCTCCAAACATGATCGCCGCCGCGAATGAAGTGGACATGTATCTGTGCGCCAGATCGCCAAGCGGTGCAGTGGAGGAGGCGAACGACTGAACTCCGGACTTGTCGAGACCGAATCCCACGGTTTGTGCATAGCTGACCACAATATAGAACAGGCCGGTCAAGAACACGGCAGCTCCTATTGCAATCGGAATGGCGCGCTTTGGATCGCGTGTTTCTTCGCCAAGACTTGAAGCCCCTTCAAACCCTGCAAACGATAAAAATGCAAATACGCCAGCCAGTCCAACGGCAGGCATTGTCGTTCCGTGAAGTGTGAAAGGGAGCGCCGACAGATGCCCGGTGGCGCCGCCGCGAGATAAGATGACGAATGTCAGGATGAGGATGAGGACGATCGAGACGCCCTCAAAGATCAGCATCACGCGGGCGCCGATCCGAATATCAAAGAACGCCAGAAGCCAAATGAGCAAGGCAGCGACCACTGCGATCGGAAACCACCCGGCCTGCACGCCCAGGAAGCCCAGGAAACTCTGCATGAAGGCGCCCACTTCCGCAGCGGAAGCGGCCGTAAACGTCAAATATGTGAGCAGCAGCGTGAAACCAGACAAAAAACCCATCTTCGGACCGAGCGACGCGCCTGTAAACGCATAGACCGAACCACTGCTAGAAAGGTTTCTATTAAATTGAATAAACGCGTAGGAAACCAATCCAATGGTGATCATGGCCAACAAAAACGTCAAGGGCACTGCTGTACCCGCGATGCTGGCCGCCAGGGAGCCATTCAGCGCCATCGCGGCTGTGGGAGCCATAATCGCCACTGAAATTGCCATGGCTTCCACGTACGACAGGTCGTTGCGGTGAAGCTGCTTTGCCATATCCAACCCCGCTTTCTTTCTGAGATCGCGTGCAATTGCAAAAGCCAATTCATGTTCTGTTCCACGGATATCGCTACTCTAAGGCTTCCGGAATCCGTGAAATTTAATCTATTATATCCTGAATGCAGATCGGATGACTATGCCGTTTCTTAGGATATTTTCGCCATGACGCCGAACAATAGAAATGCGCCAAGGCCCTGGACAAAATCCCGGCGGTTTGGCGCATCTTGAGGGGAACGGGCGATGAGCGGCGGTTCCATCAAATGAACTCACCGTTGCTTGCCTTTTCGCGCGTTGCCTTTATGCGAGTCTGCTCCACTTCGCGATCAAGGATTACTTGTTCCGGTCCTGGTCGCCGGTTGTCCGCCGAAAGGCTTCGCCCGCGCTGCGGCCAAGCTCTTTTGCCGCGTCGGCGACTCCCTCTGCCGCCGCTTCTCCGCTATCGCGAAGTCGACCTTCGGCTGCAGCTTCCGTGGCGTTCCTTGCTCCTTTTGCAAGGTGTTGCCCAGCGTTCTTAAAATGATTCTCGTCATTCACAGTAGATCACCTCTGCCCCTAATATGCCCGAATCTGTTTGCGGCATGCGCCATCACCTTCAGGAGACGGGGAGCGTATCGTCGCCCACCGGTTTGGGCGACCCGACAATGCCCATCCTCTTTAGGAGATCAGGAGCGTCACTCAGGACAAATTCTTTAAATTGCACTACGGGTTCAGACATGTATCCTGATTTTCGCCATGATGCATAGATTTTCCGGCAACGCCAAACGGGCTGGATCGACAACGCGGAAACATGCGAGTAATCGAGGCCCGCCTGCTTCGGAAGCACTGCCACGCCGAGCCCCGCGTTGACGAGTCCGAGCACGGTTGCGACTTCTTCCGCCTCGAAACGGATGTTCGCCGTGAATCCGGCTTGCCGGCAAAATTCGTCTGTCAATTGACGCAAACCGGACTGCGGTTTCAACCCGATGAACTCTTCGCCCCGCAATTCGGTCAAATCGACCTCGGTTCGCTTCGAAAGGGGATGCGTCGGCGGAACGACGAGAAATACTTCTTCTTCCATCAACTCACGGGACTCCAATTCGTCGTCCGCAATCGCCGGGGACGAGAAACAGAAGTCGACTTCACCGGACGAGAGTTGGGCGGAGATGATAGCAGCCGAGTTTTGATAGAGCTGGAAGCGGATGGACGGATGGAGTTGCAAATAGTCTCTGATAAGGTTTGGAATCAATTGCACGCCGAGCGTGTGCAGAAACGCAATCGAAATGAGGCCGTGTTCGGGGTTGACGTCGTTGTGGATTTCCCGGCTGGCAAGCTGTAGTTCGTAGACGGCATGGTTGACGTGGGTCAAGAACATTCGTCCATATTTGTTGAGACGGATGGAGCGTCCGTCGCGACTGAAAAGAGGAACTCCCAATTGTTTCTCCAAACTGGAGATCGATCGACTGAGCGCCGGCTGCGACACGGAGAGTTCCTCGGCCGCCCTGGTCATATGCTCAATTTGAGCAAGCTTTTGAAAATATTTCAGTTGATCAATGTCCATAAACTCTCTCCATCCCTCTCCCTTTTCATGCAAAAAACGCATTGATTTAATCAACAATATACATTGGACGTATCAATCGATCAAGCGTTATGCTGATTTTGCTTGCACACGCTTGACCTGCTGTAGTATGGATATTTCGGTGAGGCGATTTACTCTTTGCAGATGGGCAAGGAAGCTGAGGTGACACTGGCGGATGGTACGCTCTGCACAATCCTTGCGAGCCACACTCGCGCTTCTTATCGCCGGACTCGTCACCTTTGCCCTTCTTTATACAACGCAACCGCTGTTGCCTGTTTTCACACAAGAGTTTCACGTTCAGCCTGTGGATTCCAGTTTGTCTTTGTCAATCACAACATTGATCCTTTCCGTCTCCATGCTTTTTGCGGGGAGTGTTTCTGCGCGAATCGGCCGCAAGCGCGTCATGGTCGGGTCATTGCTGATATCGAGTTTTCTTACTGTGCTGATGGCTGCATGCAGCCATTTTTCAGAGTTGATTGGGTTGCGTGCGCTGATGGGCGTCACGCTCGCGGGCGTGCCCTCATTGGCGATGGCTTACGTGCGCGATGAATTCCCCGCAAAAGCCATAGGGGCGATGATGGGAATATACGTGGGCGGAACGACGGTTGGCGGCATGTCTGGAAGAATCGCCATGGGCGCGCTCACAGATTCGCTGTCGTGGCGAATGGGGTTTCTGGCCATAGGCGGCGCGTGTCTTTTGCTCAGCGCCATCTTCTCGTGGGCGCTCCCCGGCGAGCATCCTGACACCCGGTCAAAGCGGGCTTCACAGTTGGCATTTTTCAGCGGACTGCGGGAAAAAATTGCTGACCGATCCCTCTTGCCGCTCTACTTCATCGGCTTTTTCCTGATGGGCGGATTTGTGACCATGTACAATTACATCAGCTATTTGCTGGTTGGGCCACCCTATCATCTCAGCCAGACCCAGGTAGGATGGATATTTCTGATGTATCTGTTGGGAACTGTGGCATCGATCTGGATGGGGCGCGTCGCCGATGTGAAAGGGCGCATTTGGACGTTTCGCTTTGGTGCAATCATCATGCTCACAGGTGTCCTCATCACGCTCTCGACTCCGCTCGTTGCGAGATTGGTTGGGCTTGCGTTGTGCACATTTGGTTTTTTCGCCGGTCAGTCCGTCGCCAGCGGCTGGGTCGGAGAACGGGCGCAGTCGGGAACGGAGCAGGCTTCTTCACTTTATCTTTTATGGCGGGTACGGTGGGCGGCGTCTTCTGGACGCACTCCGGCTGGTCGGGGATCGTGTTGTTTGTCAGTAGCTTGATCTGTGCGGGCATCGGATGTTCCGTGTGGGCAAGCGCAGGAAAGTCTGAGCGTTAGCGTTGTTGGTGACGCATAGCGGTGAGATTTTGCCTATTGAATGTGATCAATACGGGGCGAATGGTTGCTGTATGCGATAGAATGGCGTCATTATACCGATCATATGGGGCATAGATCGTGCAATTCTATGTCCATCTGTTTGATCAGGCAACAGCGCATCAAATGCGGCGCAGCGCCATGAGAGTGACAAATAAGGCGAAACCAACGCCGACGGCGAACCAGTCGCGGCGATTCAGTGGGCGGGGTGCTGTCGCCAGGCGACGCTGACCGAGTTGCCGATAGCCGCGCGATTCCATCGCGAGCGCAAGGTCTTCGGCGCGTTGGAGCAGCGCGAGCAGCAGTGGGATGAGAAGCGCAGGGGCGTCGCGCGGGGCGATCCGGCCGGGTTTGACCGCTGACTTTGCGCGTGAGCGAACGATGCGGGAGAAGCGCGCCCATTCGCGACTTACGAGCGGAAGCATGCGCAGCAGGAGACTGGCCGTGAGCGCCAGCGTTTCTGCGGCTGTGTGGGCGAAGGGGAGGCGCGCGGTTGCGCGTTCCAGCGCCCGGCGCAAATCGGCGGCGGTTGTTGTGAGCGTCAGCATGCGACCATAGAGCAGGACGATCAGGAGCGTGATCAGTTGTCGTTCGGTTGTCAACGTGTGCGCCCAGGCGAAGCCGAACAATGGTCCGTGCGGAGGACTTGCGTTGATGCGCAGCCCTGCGAAGGCGCCAGCCAGCGCGCCGAAGATCAGCAGTGGTCGCATGGGGCGCGTTAGCGCACGCCAGGGCGTGCGGGCTGCCGCCGCCATGACGGCGGCCATGGCGGCGGCGGCGAGAATGCCTGGCCACACGCTCTGTGCGAGTGTTCCGGCGGACACCAGTATATAGACGAGCCACTTTGCCCGCGCGTCGAGCGAGCGAAATGCGAGCGCGTCACTCGCTATGGGGATGAGCGGTTCAGTCGCGGCGATGGCGGACGGCGCTTGTGCAGTTTGCTCTGCGTTTGAACGCGGAAGAGCAGCGGGTTGCACGACATCTCCCACAGCGTCAGCAGTCACGCTTCCCGTGAGACTCTGCCCTGCGCGGATGGTAGCCGCCCACTCTTCTGGCGTTCCTCCCACAGACACGGTGATCCCGCGTCTGCGCAGGAATTGTGCGAGTTTCATTTGCTCGGGAAGGCCGACATCAGCTTTCTCCAGGACTTCAGGCGCATGGTACAGATCTTGCGGACGCATGATCGCGTGCAGACGGCCATCATGCAGTATGACGATCTGATCGGCGAGCGGCAGAAAAGTAGACAGGTCGTGTGTGGCAATGACCGCGCTGCCCTGTGTCTGTTTGCGCCAGCCCAGCAAACCGCGCGCAGTGTCCGCGCGCGCGGCGGGATCGAGTCCGGCGGTCGGTTCGTCCAGGAACAGCCACGGTGTTCCGGCGGCAAACGCACAGGCCAGAGCGACGCGCCGTTTTTGCCCATGGCTGAGGGTGATCGGGGAATGTTCGAACCAGTCGCCCGTGAGACCGGCGCTCTCCAGGCCGGCCGTCATACGCGCGCGCTGCTGCTCAGCAGACAGGCGAAATGGACGCAGGTTGTACGCCAACTCTTTTTGTACAGTCGCGGCAAACAGTTGGGCTTCCGGTGACTGGAACATGACGGAGCAGCGGAGATTCAGGACGCGAGCCGTGGCGCGCTGGCCATCTGTCCGATCATTTTCCTCCAGCCAGACGCAGCCGGCGTCTGGCGTGCGCAGCCCTGCCAGCACATCGATCAGCGTGGATTTTCCTGCGCCCGTCCGCCCGACGAGCAGGGTGAGGCAGTTGTCTGGCACTGTGCAGGAGATATCGTCAAGCAGGCGACGCTCTGGCGCATCGGGCAGTTGTACGACGACGCCGTCCAAACGAATGGTCATCGCGACTCCAGGCAGCGCGCCCACTGTTCCGGATTCATTGGCAACGACGAAAACGACGCCCCCAGCCGCAGCAATTCGCGCGTCAGACGAACCGTAAAGGGCGCCTCAAAACCGAGACGTTCGCAGGGGGACATGCAATCTGTCACGGACGCATTGGTCACGTCGGTCACGGGCGGGTCGTCGCCGTACAAAAAGGCGCGTGGGTCGCCTGCATAGGCGATCGCACCGTCCGCGAGCGCGATAACGCGGTCGGCGTACGCCAGTTCTTCCAACCACTGCGTCACCCATACAATGGTCGTTCCGCTGGTGTGCAGGCGTTTTGCGGTTTCCAGCACACGCGCGCGCGCCGCTGGATCCAGCATCGAGGTGGCTTCATCAAAGACGATCAGTGCGGGTTGCAAAGCGAGACTTGAAGCTGTCGCGAGCAGTTGTTGCTGCCCGCCAGACAACGCGTCGGTCAGTGTGTCAGGAGCAACGTTCAACCCCACTTGCGCCAGGACGTCGCGCACAATGGAATCCATGTCGCTGTCCGCCGTACCAGTCGCCTCCAGGCCGAACTGGATATCTTCGCGCACCGTGTCGCCGACAATCTGTGCATCGGGGTTTTGCCAGACGAACGCAACGGGAACATCGCTTGCGATGTTCCCGCGCGACACAGGGCAGAGTCCCGCCATGACGCGTGCAAGTGTACTCTTTCCGCCGCCATTTGGTCCCACGATTGCCAGCCATTCTCCGTCGTTTACGGCCAGGGTCACATTCCTGAGTGCGGTATGCGGCGCCTCCGCTGTCGTAAATGCGACCCATACGCCAGTCAAGGTCAAGCAGGGCGCAACAGATCGCCGGTTCGTTTCTATCAAGGATGATCGACCGCCTAGAATAAAAGTCTATAGAAGTGTCTCGCAAATGTGGTACAATACTGAGCGATTCATTCTTTCTGCATGTACATCTCTAAACTATCAAAATCGGGAGGTCTGCGCAATGGCACGTCGCATCACGGTTCGCGGGGTAGTCTTTAGCGCGTTGTTTGCAGCGCTGCTGTCCGTGTCGAGTCTGTTCAATGTCACTCTCGGATTTACGCCAGTTCCCATCTCGCTGGAGACTCTTGTCGTCATGTTGGCAGGGGCGTTGCTCGGTCCGGTCTACGGCTTTTTCAGCATGTTTTCCCTGGTCGCCCTGGCTGCGCTCGGTCTGCCTCTGTTTCACGGCGCGGGCGGCATGGCGCTGATCCTCGGTCCGACGGGGGGATTCATCTGGATGTATCCGATTGCGGCGCTGCTGATCGGATTGGCCATGTCGCGCGTCAGAGGCAAGTCGGTGGGAGCGTTTATCGGCGTATTTGTCATTCTGGAGGTATTCGGTTCGCTGCTGCTGTACGTCACGGGGGTGCCATGGCTGGCGCATGTCGCGCATCTTGGCTTGGGCAAGGCGCTGGCGCTGGGTTGCTATCCGTACTTGTTGGGCGATGCGGTCAAAGCGTTTCTTGGAGCGTGGATCATTCTCCCTGTCCGCCAGGTGTGGCCTGTGCAACGCATACTGGGTCAACAGACAACATCTGTGGCAAAACTCGAAGTGCAGTAGACAGTAGACGCGTGGTATGTGCGCCAGTCGTCTGCTGCCTGAAATTGATAAAGTGAGTTCCGCAGCCATCTTGCCGGCCTTCCACAGCGGTCTTTCGTACTGAGCACTGACTATGATTGCGGAAGGGGGATTGTTATCACGCATCGACAATCACGCATCGATTTCTTGACAATCCAGTGCCGCCTCTTGTATAGTGATGGTCGCAGCCTTCTAAATCGGATGTAGCTGGATTCAGACCAGCATGGCTCACCGTTGATTTGTCTGCGGGTGTGGCGGAATTGGCAGACGCACCAGACTTAGGATCTGGCGGGTAACCGTGGGGGTTCGAGTCCCTTCACCCGCACCACCGCCTTATAAGCTTGATGCTGCAGATCGAGCGGGGCAAGTCTTCATTTGCGACAGTGTAACTTTATCGGAGTTTAGCGCAGCTTGGTAGCGCGCCTGCCTTGGGAGCAGGAGGTCACAGGTTCGAATCCTGTAACTCCGACCATGAAAAAGCCTGTTGTAGCAAGGATTTTCGATGATCGGCCATTGTTGTCAGATGGTCGATTTTCTGTTTCGTGTGCCGAATATGTGCTTGGCCTGTTTTGTGTGCGCTTCATGGAGCGAATACGTCCTCTAAAGCATCGGTGGCCACTTTTTGCATGCCAGGCTGGACGTGACTATACGTTCCCAGTACCATCGTTACGCTGTTCCCCAGTCGCTCGCTGACGATCTTGGGGTGCACGTTATGTTTTAGCAGCAGGGTGGCGCATGTGTGGCGAAGATCATACAACCTGATATCGGACGGAAGTCCAGCCCGTTTCAGCAGTGGCTTAAAATGCCGGTGTACCACGTTTTGCTTGTCGAGCGGCTCGCCGTTTTGTGCGGCGAAGATAAAGTCATGATCCTTGTATTCGTCGCGGTGCGCCATCCTGTATTCTCGTTGTGCCGCCCGATGCTGTCGCAGGTCCTTGGCCGTGGATTCCGTTAGGGCCACACTCCGGCGACTGCCCGGTGTCTTGGGTTCCTTGACGCGCCACGTGCCCCCTATGCGTTCGAGCGACTTGGTTATGCGCATCGTTTGGCAGTCGTTGTCCAAGTCTGACCACGTGAGCGCCAAGGCTTCACCAGGGCGACAACCAGCGTCAAGCATGAGTTTGAACAGGGGATAGTACGAACTGGCGTTTGCCACGTCCCACTTGTCCTTAGCCGCCTGAAGAAAGGCCGTCACCTGCTCCTCGTCCATCGCGTGCATCTCGCGGGCCTTGCCCCGTGGCCGTTCGACGGCTTCCATCGGGTTGAATTCGATCATGCGCAGGCGTACCGCATGTTTCATGGCTTGCTTCAGGATCATCGTCGCGTATTGCGCCGTGCGGACGCCCGACTGTTGTTCAATGGCGCTGATGAGCTTTTGGAAGGCCATCGGATCATGCTGGAGCCTGGCGAGCTTCTTGTCGCCCAAGGTGGGGAACACGGCCCGTTTCATTAGACCGGCGTAGTCGTTCCATGTGCGCTCCTGCACACGCTTTTTGGCGACTTCGTTCAGCCAGTCTGTCAAGTAGGTCTGCAAGGTTTGCTTGCTTGGTTCGATCAAACTCCCTTGATCGCGTTTTGTTTCCAATGCGCGCGCGGCTTTTTCAGCGTCCTTCTTGCCGCCCATGATCGTATGATTCACGTACCGCCGTTTACCATCCGAACCCAACCCGTCGAATATGCGGATCAGCCATGTGTCCTTGCCGTCGGCGCTCTTCTTCTTACGCGCAATAATCTGTGCCATCGGTTCCGTCTCCTCGCTCGTCCATCTCATCTATGCTTATAATACCTCAAACTATTTCAGCACACAATAGGCACACGGACATTATTTAGACGCGCTATATCAACGTTTATTGGATGTTATCTTGCTTATGATGCAGCGTAACAATTCTTCAAGCCCTAATGAGAAGTCCTACGCGAGCGGAGCTGATACGCGCATTTCTATCGATATTTTCCTTTGTGACAGAAACGGCATTACGCCAAAACAACCGCGGAGCATTGTCTCTTTCAAAGGTCTATAAAATAATCGTCCGGATCGCCACCTTTAAATCGGACGAGAATGTGACGGCAACCAGAGTGAAAAGGAAGAGTAACAAGATAGGATTGCGGTGGAGCATCCACCAAGTCCTTATTAATCCAAAGATATTGTCCGCATTCCTGTTTTGTCGGCTCTGCGATAAAATCAGGTGAGACCCAATACACATGACCTTCCAATACTTTCTTGCACTCTTCACACGCTGGTCCTCCTTCCCTCGCGTGCGGGATAACTACATAATCATCAGAGTACCGGAGCAATTGACCAATATGGAAATTGCGATATAACAAATCAGACAGAAGAACACGTAAAGACGTCACGATATCGATTGATGTATCGAGTTGAGCTTCTTTGTACCACTTACTAATTTGTGCTTCGTTGTAACTCCTGGCCTGAGTTGAAATTTCAGAAGGCGGAAACCCTCCGTCGAGCGTGCTGTAATCAATGGCCTCGGTGTAATCTCCGTTTTCTTCACGTAACCAATAAGTCAAAGGGAAAATAAGGCCATTCGTCAAGCCGCCGATCTCCTCGGACAGCACTCGCGCAGAAGGCAGTTTTCCCTTCTTGATGTACCCTTGAATAAAGAGCATCAGCGAGTTAATTGTTCCCGAAAAATCAACTCCGGTATGCTTATTCGCGTTTCTCTTGCCTCTCATCCCCGTTAGTCCTTTCCGCCTATTGTAGCCGTGGTTTTGGGTTTCCAACTTGTTCTCCGGTCCGTTTCGTTACAATAAATTGTAAATTTTATTCCTCTGCGCGGGCAAAGCGCGTCAGGAATCAGAGAAACTTTTTCTTATAATTCTGCGGTATTCACGCACCCCAATCTATCTCATTCGCAGACGCCGTAGACGCTTTCGTTGCTTGAACCACTAGAACAACGCAGGTATCCGACTTTACAACCTCAGCGTCCAATTGCCGTTCCTCGCCGAACAGGCCTAGGTGATATCCGGGCGCGTACGATCTCGGCTGCGCGCCCGGATATCCTAATCTTTGTTCAGTTCTGTTCGCGACGGCGGTTGTCGACTAAGAGGAATGCGAGCTTGGCCGCGTAGTAGGCGATCGGGACCACTTGGTCAAGCGACTTCTCAAACTCGATTCGCGCCTGCGGATCGCTAGGTTGTGCCGCAGCACGACATAGCTCCCTCATTAGTTCCTGTGCTGCCGCGTCGATTGCTGATTCGCACTCTTTTGCGCCCATGTGAAATCCTCCCTGAGAGATGTAGTTGTCGGCGAGTCAACCGATTGCGACTGCTTGTCCAAAGTCCCCAGGGAGATGCGCGCGCAGTGGGTGCCATGTAGTGGAATCGGTTGAATTGCTCGACATCACCGTAACACGCATCGTGTGCATCGCTCAAACCCGCTCTAGCCGAAATTCGACTATTGAGCGAGGTGGTTTGGAGGGGGTTATCTTGTCTTATCGCTCGTTTTCTCATCCTATCGACGATTTTCTAATTTACAGTACTAAAATCGGAATACTATGTATTACGCTTTGTGGCACGACGGAGCCCGTTTCAGCAAGGGGCTATGCGAATGAAACGAATGAAACGAAATAACTCCTCAGCCCTTTCGTGGTGCGGGTTCCAGGACATACAGATTGCGCAAAGAAGTACGAAATAACTCCATCGGGCTTCAGTTTCCCTTTGCATAAGACGGGGAAAGCCCGCGCTGCGGGTGCCACGTCTCCCACCTTCGCTCCTGAGCATGACGCAGATAGAATTTCACGCGGCAAGGAAAATCGCACAGAGCGGCGGTATTGAATGATCGTCAAGTCGCCGGACTCTGATGATGATCTCCCCGCTTTCGGGGAAAAGGGATACAATCAGAGAATGTGCGTGTCTGATTGCCTGAAATATGGGGGAGGGGATCGTCATGCAAGCTGTCGCTGTCCGGGATCTCGTGTACACCATCTCTGCTCCTGCGCTCGCCGGACTCCTCAAGCCTTATCGCGGACTATCGAAGTCACACGAGGTCATCCGGAGGCGCGTTGATGAGCGGGGAAAAATCCACTCACGCACCATCCGCTATGCGCTTGTCGCCATCACGGATGGTTGCCACACGGTCAACGTGCCTGTGACGCTTTTGTATGACCTTCTCGGCGCGCTCCCTGCGCCCGTAGAGGTGTTTCTGACGGCCGAAGCGCTGACGTTCGTGTATGCCAGTGGCGCGCTAACGCTGGACCACCAGGTGCCGACCGTGACGGTGGACATACCTGTGATCGACGTGCGGACAGGTGAGCAAAATAGACCGCACTGACAAGAAGGAGGGCTGATCCAAGTGTATTGGCTTCTTACGTTTATCATCGCCGTAATCAGTGCGATTCTCGGTTCCGCAATAACGCTTTTCGCTCCGTGGTGGCGGGAACAGTCGATGAAACGACAGATTCTTCGGGTCGCCCATTCTGAGTTAGCACGGTACACAACCATCTTGAAGTCGGTTGTGGATGCCGAGCAAAACACCTTAGTAATCACCGGGAAGATACATTTGGTGCATGCGTTTCGAATATCCCAATTTCTCACCAAAGAGAAAGAGCGGGATTTGTTAGATGATCTGGCTCTTGTATTTCGCGTGGTTGAACAGTTCAACGAGCAACATATGTTTGCCACTCAGATTCTGGTCCAAGATGAAAACGCATTGTATCGCAAGACTCTAACTTCCGCTGTGAACAACCTGAACATAATTTCCGGAGAATTAGGTGTGGTTGTTCTCCAAGCACTTCGTGTAATGGAGAGTCTTTATCCGAAAATTTGTGTCCGAAAGGACTTCGTCGTTCCGGCATCGAATACTTCCGGAGCTTAAAGCATCTGTTGCTTCTTCGTATCACTCACATAATGCCGATTGGCGCCGACTAGAGTGACGGTACCGATTGAAGTGTCGCTGTTTTTTCCAGTTACGCTTTGCAAACCCTTGCAAACGACTTGCAAGCCTGCCGTGATTTCACCAAAACGCCGATTTTGGGGTTGTTTCCGGGTTTATATCGTTGGGTAATTGGTAATTCGTTCGTCTACCTGGGTCGCGGGAAAGTACGGCTACTTTCATGAACTTTCCTGGACTTCCGGGGGCGAGGAATACGTTTGATTGAACCCGAGTTCCCCGAAAGTGCAGGAACTTCCCGGAGGTGTATCTATGGACGAGGAAGGGGAGTAATATGAGTCCAAGGCCCAAACTTCTAGAAGAATGCAAACAGACGGAACGGATCGAGATTCGCGTCACTGTTGCGGATCTCAACGACATCCGGCGAAGGGTGGACAAATTAGTTTGGTCTGTTGCGGGGTACATAAAGATTCTGCTGAAACGAGATAGTAGATCAGCTGCAGATTCCTAATCTTGGGGAGGTTCGCGTTGAAACATACCAGAAAAACACGGGAATTGACTCTCGCCTTGTCGGTCACCGCAACGGCACTCACCATGCTGAGTGTGTCTACTGCTTCAGCTAACACAGCACCATTTCTCTATGCGCCTTCACTCAACCTGGTCAGCGAGACGAGTACTGGGGCAAAATTCACGGCCAATGAAGTACCAGGCGCAACGCAGTATGAATTTGCCTGGTCGTCTCAGTATCGGTGGCAACGAAGTTTTTTCTACGCCAATCCTCCAACACACGGATTTACGATAACTGGTTTTCTGTACAGGGCACTCCCGGATTCCGTATATCACTATTGGGTACGCGCCATATGGAGGTCTGGAGCTCATTCTGTTTTCGGGCCATGGAGTCAGGAACTAAACGTCACCACTTACCCGACATGGCAGAGCATCAGTCAAAATGTCAGTACATCAGTGGTGCAGATTAGTAATTACTCGCTTAATGTGATTGTGAATGGAGGGTATGGATGGGGAAGCGGATTCTTCTTGCCTGGTGGCTACATCCTTACCTGTTGGCACGTGGTGAGACCAATTCACAATGAGTATTGGTATAGGCAGGGAGGCGGCGCTTGGCATCTCGCAACACTATTAGCCTACAGCCAGAGTGACGATTTGGCTCTTTTGAAACCCACACTCACCGCACCTGCGCAGGGTTTAATCGGTGCTCGCGCGAACCCGCCGCATGTGGGGCAGCCCGTGGCGGACATCGGGTATCCTCTCGGACGGGCGGGGCTGGAAATGCCTGCCGGCGGTCGCGTATCCGCTATGCAGCAAACGATTCCCGTATCAGGCGGTGTCGGCACGCTCTATAACATGATTACGGCCAATGTCGATACCTACGAAGGAGACAGCGGTTCGCCTGTGTTGAATCATTGGGGGCAGGTTGTTGGGGTGCTCGAATCAGGGCCACCATACAAACATTTCACGCCGGCTGCGGCTAAGGCGCAGGACGGCATTATTTCGCGTATGACAGTTGGGGAATTCCTGAGTTACGTCTCAACTCATTTTCTAACAAATGTGAACGGGAACCTATTCTATAGCTATTATTAGGCATTTCGTCTTATAGCAAGAATTTGCTATAAGACGCTGGTTTTTCGCACAAAACTGCTATGCCATAGCCTATGGCCGTCGCTACACGAGTTATGGCTCGAACGCTATGGCGCTATACCCGATATACGCATTGTAGAACTGATTTTATACGCGCTATAGTCACGGGCGGAAGGAAACAAACGTGTGAATGCCGAATTAGAGCAAGGCGTACAAAACGGATGGCGGACGAGTCGAGGCATTGGAACGAGATCTTGCGCAGCCGCGACAGGAACTGGCTACAATCAAGGAAACGAGACCGCGCAAGTGGCGGCTGTGGCGAAAATAGGCGTAGATACAAGCGATAGACTGTGATTGAGAGTGGTTTAGAAAGAAAGGATTGAGTGAGAAGCGAAGAAAGGAGCGAATGAAAATGGCAAATGACGAACGGATTTCAATTGATACAGCAGAATGCGTAGCGTTTGAAGCGTGTCTTCAGAAATTGCCATATAAAGATAAACATTATTCTTAATTACTGCGGTTCGTGTGAGTTACAATTTATACACAATGAATGGATGTATTTGGTTGAATTGATTATTACTAGACGCGGCGGATTGTTTAACTCAATTCAAAGCATGCACACCGGGAAAGTGCAGGTTGACGCCGAAGATGGAACGGTCATTGGTGTCAGGATCAAAGACAGATAAAGGGGGAGAATCGAATGTCCGATAGAATCAGTCTTGATGTTGTTTTTGTCAAGGTAGTTTTGAGCCACAGTGATCATTTTGAAAGTGAGCCACTTAGACAAGTGGAGGTTCCATTGTTGGGGTTCTACCCCATTCCCCTCGAGAGGGGAAAACGAATGTATGTTCTT
>Ga0209012_1000047_pt1 | contig 179915 bp, 159 predicted proteins | sample RS3BMetagenome_FD_184735 | JGI IMG/M metagenome (GOLD analysis project Ga0209012, IMG submission 184735) | Ferric oxide microbial mat and aquatic microbial communities from Rainbow Spring, Yellowstone National Park, USA - RS3B (SPAdes) (version 3) ... | reverse complement strand
CAGCCCCTGCAGTTGCATCATCTCGTCGGTCATCGGTGGTTCCTCGGGTGGGGTCAGGTATGCAACCCAAACCTTAAACCCGAGAACCACCGGTGACTTCTGTTACACCACGTCAGGGGACACAACCCAACAGCGAAGGTGGTGCGCTTTACCGCGCCCGTTCGCTTGCAAACCGCGGCAGGATGCCCGGTTTTGCAAACTGATCAAAATGCGCGCGCTGCCCTTTCGGACAGCGCGCAATTTATGGTTCGGAATCGAGGATCCGCAACGAACTTCATGACCCGTGCATGACGCTCGCTTGCCGCTACTCAATTACTGCTGCGGCTGATCCATGCCGGCGGCATTTTCGACCTTGAACTCGACGCGACGGTTGCGCGTGCGGCCCTCGGCGGTCTCGTTCGAGGCCACCGGGTCGTCCTTGCCAAAACCCTTGGTACCGACGATCTGGCTGGCCGGAACCCCGTGCGCGGTCAGATAGTTGGCCACGAATTCCGCGCGACGGTCGGACAGTTTCAGGTTATAGGCCTGGCTGCCGATCGCATCGGTGTAACCGTCGATCTGGATGGTGACGTCCGGATAACGCTTCAACGTATCGGCAGCCTGGGCCAGGATCGCGATCGAGTCCGCCACTGGGTGATCGAGAATGCCGTTGACGTCGGACTGTCCTGGACGCGGACGATCGAACTGAAACTGCACGCCACGCAATTCGATCACGACTTTCTGCTGTGCCGGCACGGGTGCTGGCGCCTCAACCGGCGGGGGCGGGGGTGGTGGCGGTGCAGGAGCCGCTTCCGGCGGCGGGGGCGGGGGCGGTGCTTCACCACCGAACCGATAGATCAGGCCGACCGAGAGCAGATCAATGTCGCCTTTGTTGCCGACGGCATCGTCGATTCGGTAGCGCTCCGCTTCAAGCCGCATGCCGAGCGATTGGGTGAGTGCGTACTGCAGGCCAACGCCAAACTTGTAGTTCGTAGCATTCTTCCTGGGATAAGGAATGAGCACGTTGACCGCGCCGGTCCCGCTGAAATCGTCCCTGGCTTGGGCGTAGATCAATCCGACCCGGCCAAACGCAGACAATCTTTCAGTGATCGGCAGGAAACCGACGACGTCGAAATCAAGGCCGCGCAGCCGGATATTTCCATTCAGTGAGCCCGCAGGCAGTGTCATCGAGGTAAAGCCGAATTTCCCCAGATCGAAATAGCCGCCTTCGAGGGCGAAATACCTGTTGAACTGGTAGCCGCCGAAAAATTTGAAACCCGTGTTGCGATCGCGATCCGACATCGAAGTCGTGACAAAACCGCTTTGCAGGAGACCATTGCTGATCCTCTGATTGTCAATGGTCGCCCTGGACTGGCCGACATTGGCGCCGATGTACCAGCCTGGACTGTCGGCCATCGCGAATGGGCTGGCGATGACCGCAAGTATCGCCAGACTCAGCATCCATGGGGTTCTTGATACTTTCATGTTGATCTCCCTGAGGATTGACCGTCTCAGATGGTGGTATGAAGAGCGGTTGCTCGAATGCCTCGGGACTCAAGGCGCCGGCACATTGATGACCGTATTCACGATCGTCACTGAAGCACCCAGGGATATTGCCCTGCCGTTCAAGGTTGTGATCGCGGCATTGCCTGCTGTCGAGATGCTGACACCCGACTGGGCGATGATCGTTCCCACCATGGTTCCACCGCCGCCCGCGTCGATCGTCGCGGCGGTGCCCACCTGCCAGAACACGTTCTTCGCCTGCGCGCCATTGACCAGAGTGATGCTTTGCGGGAACGCAGCACCCGGTCCGCCCACGGTGAGCGTGCTCGCCATCTGGAACACCCACACGGCGTTCGCGTTGCCCTGGGCGTCAAGGGTCAGGTTGCCCCCTTGGATCATGAACGAACCCGCGGCGGCCGTGTAAACGCCAGGAGTAAGCACAAGATTGGCCAAGTTGCCGGCACCTGGGTCGGGTCCACCCGGCATCGCCACCAGCGCGTTATAGGCGGTCAACGCGTCGGCCCGGGCCTGCGTTGCGATCGCCAGGGTGGCTGCTGTTCCTTCAGTCGGACAGCCAACCGTCGGCGGCGGCGGCGCCGTGTAGATCGTGCCATTGACGGTGCCGATATTGAGCGGCGTTTGCGTATAGATGCACTGCGCGCCTGAATCGTGAAAACCGGTCACCAAGGTAGAAACAGCCGTGGTTCCGATATCACCATTGACTATGGTGAGGATACCCTGGTTGGTCATTCCGGCGGATCCGCCAAAATCACCGAATGTCGATATCGATCCCAAGGCTACCGGAGGCGGAGAGGAGCAATTCGCTGCGGTAAAGCTCCAAGTAAAGTTGCTGGCCATCCCATTCGCTGGGATTGCAAGATCCTTGACCCCGTTGGCACCACCCATGATCGTGGCCGTGTACGTCACGCCCGCGGTCAGTGCATTGAGCGGTGTAAAGGTCGCGATGGTGCCTGTGGCGCCATCAAGAACCACCGATCCTGCCGTGACCGGAGTCAGCGAAGGTGCCGGTCCGGTCACGGTAAACGTTGCCGAGTTGACCGTGGTCGGATCCATGCGCAACCCGGAAGGCACATTGAACGTCGCGTTGATGGCCGCGTTGGTGCATATGCTGCTCGAGCCCGCGGCAGGGTTGGTGGACAACACCGAGACATCCGCCGATGCAATGGGCGCCGCAGTGGTGAAGGTCCAGACGTAATTGCTCGCCGCGGGCAAGGCAGCCTGATTGCCGGCCAGTGCATTGCCGGCCAGATTCGTCGCTGCAGTGGTGATCGTGGCGGTATAAGTCGTGCCGGCGGCGAGTGCTGCGGTCGGCGTGAAGGTCGCAGTCGCGGCGCCGACGGCATAGCTCACTGTGCCTGCCACCGCAGTGGTGCCAGGCCCTGTCAGGGTGAAGGACGACCCGGTGATCGTTGTTGGGGCCATCTCCTCAGTGAACACGGCGGTGATGGCGGTATTGGTCGGCACACCCGTTGTCGGGCCAGGCAGGGTCGTGGCTGGCACCGTGGACAGCACCTGTGGACGAGTCGTGTTCGGCGCCACACCCGTGCTGAAGGTCCAGACGTAAGGACTCACCATGGCGAGGCCGCTGATGCTTTGGGCGGCGGTGACCGTGGCGGTATACAGGGTGTTGGGTTGCAGGGTGGTCCCAGACGTGAGGGTGTAGGTGGCGATCGTGTTGCTCGCGTTGAGCGTCACGGTCCCGGTGGGACTGGTGCAGGACGCGGCACAGGTCACCGTGAAACTGGCCGCGCCCGTGATGGGCGCCATCGGCTCACTGAAGGCGGCGGTAATGATCGTGTTGTTGGTCGTTACACCCGTTGCGTTGTTGACGGGTGCCACGGCGGTCACCGTTGGCGGGATGCCCGTGGTAAAGGTCCAAACATAAGGACTTGCCAGAGGCAGGCCTGTGCTAAGACTGGTGGCCCCGGTAATCGTGGCGGTATACAGGGTGAGGGGTTGCAGGGTGGTTCCGGGCGTGAGGGTAAAGGTGGCAACCGTGTTGCTGGCGTCGAGCGTCACCGTCCCGGTGGGACTCGTGCAAGATCCGGTGCAGGTCACGGTGAAACTGGCTGCGCCCGTGATCGGCGCCATCGGTTCACTGAAGGAGGCGGCAATGACGGGGTTGCTGGTTGCAACGCCGGTGGCGTTGTTGGCCGGAGTCACAGCGGTCACCGTCGGAGCGAGCGCCGCGGTTGTGCCACCCGCGCCAAGAATCGGGGCGCGTCCCTGGCTACCTCCACCACTGCACCCTGCCAGCACGGCACTTATCAGCAAGACCATGAACAACGGCAGGTATCTGGAATAACTCTTGATTTCGTTCATTTCTCACGCTCTCCATCGGATCCAGAAAACCATTGGCGTTGACGGCCGAATTCGATCGACACGTACGCTGACGCTCACCGCAAATCGCACAACGCGAAACTTCATCGCGCCGATCTTCGCCCGGTGTTGATGCCGGGTCTGTACGGCCGCGCACACATGTCTGTGACAATCCATACACAATCCACACCGTGCATCCGTTTTCGCATCGCGCTGTCCGATTGCGGACGCCGCGGCAAGCAACTCATGACTCGGTACGTGGCAAACCGCTGATTTCCCGCCGCCCGCGCGGATGCACTCGCGTGGCATGGACCTTGCGATACGCAGGGCATGGATTTCCAGAATCTTGCGCTGAAAAGACAGAAGCGCCGCCGCCTGTGGCTGGGTGGCAGTGCCAGCGTGATCGTCATCGCCGCGCTGGCCATCGGCCTCGCGCGCCTCGGCCCGGCGCTGCCCACGGCACAGCGCGCCAACCTGTGGATCGGCACGGTGCAGCGCGGCGAGCTAACCATCCACGTGCGCGCCGACGGCGTGCTGGTGCCCAAGCTCAGCCGCTGGATCGCCGCCGCGTCGGGCGCCGAGGTCGACCAGATTCTGGTGCGCCCCGGCGCCACGGTGACGCCAGACACCGTGCTGATGCGCCTGAGCAACCCCGAGGTGCAGGATCGCCTGAGCAGCGCGCAGGCCGGCGTCGCCGAGGCCGAGGCCGATCTCGCCGCCAAGCGCACCTCGCTGCAATCGCAGTTGCTGGATGAGCGCGCCGCGCTGGCCGCCGCGCGCGCGGACTACGCCTCGGCCAAGATCAAGGTGGACGCCGATGCCACGGTGGCGGCCAGGGGCATCATCCCGATGGTGCAGTACAAGCAAAGTGTCATCGCACTCAAGCAGCTCGGCTACCGTGAGCAGATCGAGCAGCAGCGCGTCACCGTGTTCGGCGGCAACATCCGCGCGCAGCTCGCCGCGGCGCAGGCGGCCTTGCAGCAGCAGTGCAGCAATCTGGCGTTGCGCCAGCGCCAGGTCGCCGCGCTCACGGTGCGCGCCGGGCTGGCCGGCGTGGTGCAGGAAATCCCGGTGCAGGAAGGCCAGCAGGTCGCCGCCGGCGCCAACCTGGCGCGCGTGGCGGATACGCGCAGTCTGATGGCGCGCCTGAAGGTGCCCGAGGTGCAGGCCAAGGATGTGGCGCTGGCCATGCCGGTGAGCGTGGACACGCACGATGGCCTGATCCAGGGCACGGTCGCGCGCATCGACCCGGCCGTGCATGAGGGCAGCGTGCGCATCGAGGTGGATCTGCAGGGCGCCTTGCCGCCCGGCGCGCGGCCCGATCTGTCGGTCGAGGGCCGCATCCGCGTGATGCGCCTGCGCAACGTGCTGTGGGTGGGGCGCCCGGCGCTGGGGCAGTCCGACGCCACGATCTCGCTGTTCCGCCTCGATCCGGGCAGCACCACCGCCACGCGCGTGCCGGTGCGCCTGGGCGCGGCATCCATCGACCGCGTGCAAATCATCAAGGGCCTGGCCGCAGGCGACAAGGTGATCCTGTCCGACACCAGCATCTGGGACAAATACAACCGCATCCGCATCGAATGACCCGCCGCATTCCCACGCCACCGGAGTACGCCATGACGACCGCCGCATCCGTGATCACGCTGAGCGATGTACGCAAGGTATTTCAGACCGACGAAGTGGAAACGCACGCACTCAGCGACGTGCACCTGGACATCCGCAAGGGCGAGTTCGTGTGCATCACCGGGCCGTCCGGTTGTGGCAAGACCACCTTGCTGTCGATCCTCGGCCTGCTCGATGCACCCAGCGCCGGCAGCTACGAACTCAACGGCCACGCCGTGGCCACGCTGGGCCTGCGCCAGCGCGCGCGTCTGCGCAATGCCGAGATTGGTTTCATCTTCCAGGCGTTCAACCTGATCGGCGATCTTACCGTCGAGGAAAACGTCGAGCTGCCGCTGACCTACCGCAGCGGCATCGGCCGCGCCGAGCGCCGCCGCCGCGTGCAGGAGGCGCTGGAGCAAGTCGGCATGGCGCACCGCCTGCGCCACTACCCTTCGCAGCTTTCCGGCGGCCAGCAGCAGCGCGTGGCGGTGGCGCGCGCGCTGGTCGGCCAGCCCGCGATCCTGCTGGCCGATGAGCCCACCGGCAACCTCGACTCGCGCAACGGCGACGCGGTGATGCAACTGCTCACCGAGCTGCACCGCAAGGGCTCGACCATCTGCATGGTCACCCACGACGCGCGCTACGCCGCGTTGGCACAGCGCAGCGTGCGCCTGTTCGATGGCCGCATCGTCGATGAGGACAGCTTCCAGCGCCTCACCCGCGAGGACGAAGCACGCCTCGAGGCCATGGTCGATCTCGACCCAGGCACGCAGCCATGAATGCGGGGGTGCTGCTGCGCGAGCTCTGGCAGTCCTGGCGCGCCAGCCTGCGCCGGCCGGGCTTCGTGCTGCTCACCGGGCTGGCATTGGCCTTGGGGGTGGCGCTGTGTGCGCCGCTGCTGGACGTGTTTCTCTTCACGATGGTCAGCCCGACACGACTCGCGACGCCGCAACCGGGACGCCTTGTCTATATCGGCCCAAACCTCGAGCCGGGACATGTCGATTCCATCTCGCTGCGACAATACGAGCAACTGCGCAGCCTGCCCGGCATCACCGCGATCGGCGCCTTGGCTTTCCCTCAATATGTCAATGTGAGTACCAGCCGTTTGCCTTTGCTGGTGGACGCACAGCGCGTGGGTCGCGGCTATCTGGCCACGCTGGACATGCCGATGGCCCTGGGGCGCTACTTCACCGTCGCCGAGGATGACCCGCACGGGCCGCGCGCGGTCATCATCAGCCACGGCTTCTGGCTGCAGCACTTCGGCGGTAGCCATGAGGTCATCGGCAAGAACCTGAGCATCAATGGTCAAGTCACGCGCATCGTCGGGGTTCTACCCAAGTCGTTTCCGCACCTGTTCGGCAATGCGCAACTGCTGCTGCCCCTGCGCGCCGCACCGGGTTTGTTGCGCGACACCAGTCTGATCGCGATCGCGCGCCTCGATGCCCACACCAGCATCCAGCAACTTGGCGCGGAAGCCGCGCTGCGCATGCGTCTGTATTTCGCGGCGCAGGGCAAGCATCACCTCGACAAGCATCCCTTCGGCACGGAGTCGGTGTTGCGCTCCTTGCGTGCCCGCATCGGCAAACAGCTCCTGGTTCTCCTCGGCTTGGTGACCACGGCCCTGCTGCTGCTGACCGGCAGCAATGTGGTCAACCTGATGTTGCTGCGCGCGCAGCAACAGCGGCATCAGCTGGCGATCCGCGCGGCGATGGGGGCTTCCGCCTGGCGCCTGCTGCTGACGGCACTGGCCGATGGTTTGCTGATCGTCCTCATCGGCTGCTCTGCGGGATTGCTGGCGAGCGACCTGCTGCTGCACGCACTGGCCGAGCATATTGCGAGCATCGGCTTTTCGGGCGCAAGCCACCTCGCGCTGACCGGCAGCATGGTCGTGTTCGCCATCCTCATCGCGCTGCTGATCACCAGCATCGGCGCGATCACCGGCGCGCGGCGCGCGCGTGCGCTGGGCGCATCGGTCGCATCCACTCAAGGCCTGCACGGTGGCCAGGATGCGCGTGCATCGCGGCTCAGCCGGGTGCTGGTCGTGGTGCAGGCGGTGCTCGCCACCAGTCTGGTCGGCATCTCGATGTTGCTCGCGCAAGCCGCTTACCGCAGCGCTCATGCCAACACGGGTTACGACACGCGCCATGTGTACAGCTTTCACGTGCTGCCGCCACGCCAGCTGTACCCGGATCGACAAAGCCTGGCCATGCTGGCCGCGCGGATCACCGCCGCGCTGCGTTCGATCCCTGGCGTCGATACCGCCGCCGCCAGCGACCTGCCGCTGCATGACGATACCTACGACTACGCATTCAAATTGCCGGATGGACATGCGGCCACGGTCGCCACGCGTGCGATCAGCCGCGACTACCTGCAGTCCGTGCGCCTCGGCTTGCTGCGCGGCCGTCCGTTCGACCACGCCGATTTCCATGACGGCGCCGCGGTGGCCATGGTCAATGCCGCCTTCGCCAAGCGCTACCTGCACGATGCGGCGCTGGGCCAGTTGCTCGGCACCACGCCCAGGAAAGGCGCACCCGAATCGCTGCGCATCGTCGGCGTGACCGCGAACGCCCACGCGCCTGGCCAGGCCGCGAGCCCGGTGGTGTTCGTGCCACTGCCCATGGATCCGCACAGCGCGCTGGTTTACAGCAATGGGCTGCATTTTCTGCTGCGCATGCACCCAGGCGCTACGCCGAGTCTTGCCAGCGTGCGCGCCAAGGTCCAGCAGACGGCGCCGGCGCTGGCCGTCGCCAAACTGTTGCCGCCCAGCGCGCAACTGCCGGGCATGCTGGCCTTTCTGGGCGTGGTGTCCGACATCATCGCGACGGCCGGGCTACTGGCTTTGCTGCTGGCGGGCATGGGCCTGTACGCGGTGATGCGCGTCAGCGTCAACGCGCGCACCCGCGAGTTCGGCGTGCGCGCCGCGCTGGGTGCGTCACCGCGCGCGCTGTTTGCCCTGATCCTGCGCGCCGGCCTGCGCCCGCTGGCCATCGGCCTGGTGGTCGGCAGCGTGATCGCCGTGTTGCTGGGCATGGCCGCGCACGCGCTCCTGCTCGGACTCAGCGGTTTCGATCCCTCCGCGATGCTGCTGACCTGGCTGGTGCTGCTCGTTACCGGATTCCTGGCCACGCTCGGCCCCGCCCTGCGCGCCGCGCGCACATCCCCAACGGTGAGCCTCAATGAAAGCGCGGGCTGATCGGGTTGCGATGATCACCACCAACGGAGAGATGCAGCCATGAATCCAGGCGTGATCTTCAGGGAACTCTGGCAGTCCTGGCGCGCCAGCCTGCGCCGGCCAGGCTTCGTGCTGCTGGCGGGGCTGACGCTGGCGCTGGGCCTGGGGTTGTGGGTGGCGATGTTCGCGCTGGTGAATACGCTGGTGCTGGCGCCGCTGCCCTATCCGCAGGCCAGGCAACTGGTGGTGATTGGTCCGGCGGATGGCGCCGGACATTTCTCCGAACTGCCGGCGCGCTGGTATCCCATGTTGCGCGATGTGTCGGCGCTGCAATCGACCGGGTACAGCCTGAGTTGGGGCACCGAGGTCAACGTGGCCACCACGGATGCGCCGGTCATGGTGAACGCGCTTTCAGTCAGCCGGCACTATCTCTCCACGCTGGGCGTGCGCATGGCACTGGGGCGCAATTTCACGGCAGCCGAAACCTCGGCGCACGGCCCACGCGCGGTGATCCTGACCTACGGTTTCTGGCAGAGTCACTACGCGGGCCTGCACGACGTGCTGGGCCGCACTTTGCTGATCGACGGCGCGCCAGCCACGATCGTCGGCGTTCTGCCGGCGCGGTTTCGCATGCCCGAGCCCTTCGCGCTGATGCTTCCGGCAGCGCTTAAGACCGCACAGCGCCTCAATAGCTACCTGGTGGTGCTGGGTCGATTGAAACCCGGGGTCAGCTTGAGCAACGCCAGTGCGCAGATCGATGCGCGATTGCAGAGTTGGTTGCCGGCCCATGGCGAGAGCCTGGCGCGACATCCGCATGCCTCGGCCACGCCGCTATCCTCCAACATGGTGGCTGGCTATGCCGAAATTTTGGTATTCATTCTGCGGTGCAACCTGTTACTTCTGGCTCTGGCAGGAGTGAACATCGCCAACCTGATGCTGCAGCGCGCGCTCGCCCACGGCCACGCACAGGCGATCCGTGCCGCCCTTGGGGCATCGTCCTTGCGCACCGTGCTGCCGATCGTGGCCGAGGCCATACTGATCAGTATTCTGGGCACGGCGCTCGGGCTGGCCGTCGCGGCGTTATGCCTGAGATGGGCCAACGCAAACGTGATGCGACCCGAGTGGTTCGGCTTCATTACCCACGTGTCGATCCAGCCAGTGGCCGTGGCCTACTGCGCGATGGCCAGCGTATTGGTGATGTTCCTTGCCGCCGGCGTGGGACTGTGGCGTGCACGTAGTCCGCATGCGGTGCGCGAACTTGTCACCGGCGGACGCGGCGGGCAGACCGTCGCGTCGGGACGGCTCAGCAAGACGTTGGTGATGCTGCAGGCCACCCTGGCGACGTTTCTGCTGATCTACTCGTTTTTGTTCGCGTGGTCCGAAATTGTCATCAACCGTGCACCGCTCGGCTTCTCCTACGTTCACGTGTTGACGGCGACCATTCACCCGCCACGGTCGCAGTACACCGATACGTCCTCTCTGGATGCATTGGGCCTGCGCACGCTCGATCGGCTGCGCGCGCAGCCTGGCATCGTGGCGGCCGGGATCATGAATGGCTCACCCTTGGGATCCGCAGTCACGCTTAAATTCCAGCGCGGAACAGCGCCGCCTTTCGCGGCCCAGTATCAGTTCGTCACGCCAGATGTATTCCAGACGCTGCAGATTCCCCTGCTGGCCGGGCGCGGCTTCAATGCCGGTGATCGCGCGGGCGCCGAGCCCGTGGCCATCGTCAACGCCAGTTTCCAGAAAAAATATTTCACCGCAGGCGCCCTGGATCATCGCCTCGATCTGATCCTGCATCATGTCGGCTTGCCTGCACAGCACCTGCGCATCGTCGGCGAGGTTGGTGACGTGCATGTCTGGGGACCGGGCAATCCGCCGCCGCCGATCGTGTACGTGCCCATGGCGCAGGTACCCAATGGACTGATGGATGAGCTGCGCCAAAACGGGAATCTGCATATCCTGGCGCGTACCAGCGGAGCGCCAGAGAATTACCTTGGCGACCTGAAAAGCGTGTTGGGACGCGTCGCGCCCGGTCTTGCGCTTCTGCATCTGCGCCCACTCGCCGGACGCGTGAATGAAGTCTTCGCCCCCAACCGCATACTGACGCTGATTTTCGGTTTCATCGCGTTCGTGGCGCTGGCTTTGTCCAGCCTGGGTCTGTTTGCCGTGGTCAACACCAGCGCGACCGCGCGTACGCGCGAGTGGGGCGTCCGCGCATCGCTGGGCGCTTCACCTGCGCGATTGTTCTGGGCGGTGCTGCGCATCGGTTTGATCCAGGCAGGCACCGGCATCGTGGCGGGCCTCTTGCTGGGTTGGGGCGTTACAACCTTCCTGGGAGGCGTCCAGGTCAATGGGGTCTACGCTGGAGTCAATACGCTCCTGGCCAGCCCTCTTGTGCTTTCCGGTCTCATTGCATTGCTGCTCGGCGCCGCCGTACTGGCCTGCCTGGCCCCCGCCCTGCGCGCGGCGCGCACGCCGCCAGTGGCGGCGCTGAGCGATGACTGACGCCACCGTTACACTGCGGCCATGACGCCCCGCCCGCCCCGCGCCCGCGAGACCACGGTACTGATCGCCGATGACCAGGCCGACGTGCGCGCGGCGCTGGGCCTGTTGCTGAAGTCCGAGGGCATCGCCAGCATCGCGGTCGAGGGTGCGCAGGCGGCGCTGGATGCCGCGCGCAGTCGCGAGCTGGCCTGCGCGCTGATCGATCTGAACTACACCCGCGACACGACCTCGGGCGCGGAAGGTCTGGGCCTGCTGGCGCGGCTGCGCGAGCAGGCGCCGGAGCTGCCGATCGTGGTGATGACGGCGTGGAGCAGCGTGCCGCTGGTGGTCGAGGCGATGCGCCGCGGCGCCAGCGATTTCATCGAGAAACCCTGGGACAACGCGCGCCTGCTGGCGGTGCTGCGCGCGCAGGTCGCGCTGGGCGAGGCCGCACGACGGCAGCGACTGCTGCAAGCCGAGAACGCGCTGTTGCGCGGCGATGCGATGCCCGGCTTCATCGCCGAATCGCCGGCCATGCGCAAGCTGCTGGACATGCTGGCGCGTATCGCGCTCAGCGACGCCAACGTGCTGGTGCTGGGCGAGAACGGCACCGGCAAGGGCGTGATCGCGCAGTTGCTGCACGCGCGCTCGACGCGCGCGGCGCAGGCCTTCATCAAGGTCAACATGGGCGGCATCGCCGAGAGCGTGTTCGAGTCGGAGATGTTCGGCCACGTGCGCGGCGCCTACACCGATGCGCGCAGCGAGCGCATCGGCCGCTTCGAGCTGGCCGACGGCGGCACGCTGTTTCTCGACGAGGTGGGCAATATCCCGCCTTCGCAGCAGGCCAAGCTGCTGCGCGTGCTGGAGGACGGCGAGTTCGAGCGCCTGGGTTCCTCGCGCACACAGCATGCGGATGTGCGCGTGATCGCGGCGACCAATGCCGATCTGCCCGCGGCGGTGAATGCCGGATTGTTCCGCAAGGATTTGCTGTATCGCCTCAACACCGTCGAACTGCACCTGCCGCCGCTGCGCGAGCGCCGCGAGGACATCGTGCCGATGGCGCGCAGCTTTCTCGCGGCCAGCGCGCAGCGCCATCAGCGCAACGACATGCGCCTCGCGATGGACGCCGAGCGCGCACTGCTGGCGTATGCGTGGCCGGGCAACGTGCGCGAACTGCGCCACGTGATGGAGCGCGCGGCGTTGCTTTGCCCGGCTGGTGTGATCGATGCCGCCGCGCTGACGCTGGGCACGCCGCCTGCCGCCGGCGATGCCGTCGAGCAGATGACGCTGGAACAGGCCGAGGCCTGGCTGGTGCGGCGCGCGCTCGAACGCCATGCGGACAACCTGCAGGCCGCCGCGGATGCGCTGGGCATCACCCGCCAGGCGCTGTACCGGCGCATGGAAAAACACGGCCTGCGCGATGCCGACGATGCCGATGCCGGCGCCTGAACCCGCACCCGCGTCGCGCCTGACACGCTTCCAGTGGCACGTGCTGGGCGGCGTGTTGCTGGTGCTCTGCCCCCTGCTGCTGGCCGCGCTGATGTTGATCGTGTGGCCGCTGCCCGCGCTGGCGCGCTGGCTGCTGCTGGGCGCGGCGCTGCTGGCCAGCGCGGCGCTGCTGCGCTGGCACCTGCGCCGCGTGACGCGGCCGCTGTCCACGCTGGCCAGCCTGCTGGAAGCGCTGCGCGAGGGCGATTACACGCTGCGCGGCGTGGCCGGCGGCGCGCTGGGTCAGGTGATTTACGACGTCAACGCGCTGGCGCAGCGGCTGCAGGCCGAGCGCGTGCGCTTCGAGGAAGCCTCGCACCTGCTCAGCAAGACCCTGGCCGCGCTGGACAGCGCCGTATTCGTGTTCGACGGGCAAGCGCGCCTGAGCCTGGTCAATCCGGCGGGCCAGCGCCTGCTGCGGGACAGGTCGCCGCAACTGTTCGGGCGCAGCGATGTCGAGCTGGGCGTGCAGGACTTGTTCGCGCAGGTTTCCGGCAGCGTCGTCACGCGCAGCTTCCCCGGACGCAGCGGACGCTTCGAGGTGCGCCATGCGAGCTTGCGCCAGCACGGCCGCGGCGGGCGCCTGCTGGTGATCAACGACCTCGACCGCGTGCTGCGCGACGAGGAGCGCCAGGCCTGGCAACGCCTGCTGCGCGTGCTCGGGCATGAGGTCAACAACTCGCTGGCGCCGATCCGCTCGATCGCCGGCACCCTGAGCACGCTCAGTGCGCGCGCACCGCTGCCGGATGACTGGGCTGGCGATTTGCGCGACGGTCTGGCGCTGATCGAACGCCGCGCCGCGGCGTTGACGCGCTTTCTCGCCGGCTACAGCCAACTGGCGCGGCTGCCGCCGCCGCAACGGCGCACGCTGGACCTGGCCGCGCTGGTGCAGAGCGTGGCGCAACTCGAATCCGGCGCCACGGTGCACCTGGATGCTGGCGCTGCGCTGCGTGTGCAGGCCGATGCCGATCAGATCGAGCAGGCGCTGATCAACCTGCTGCGCAACGCCGCCGAAGCCACGCCGCACGGCGAGGTGCACCTGCGCTGCTGGCGCGAGGCGGACCGCGCCGTGGTGGAAATCATCGACCACGGCCCCGGCCCGCCGCCCAGCGCCAACCTGTTCGTGCCGTTCTTCACCACCAAGCCGGGCGGTTCCGGCATCGGCCTAGCGCTGGCGCGGCAGATCGCCGAGGCGCATGGCGGCGGCGTGGCGCTGGACGCACGCGCCGATGCGCCTGGCGCCGTGGCACGGTTGTGGATCAGCCTGGGCAACGACGCACCCGATCCGGACTGAAGCCCGGCTGTAATAACGAGACAAGGCTCATCGAGCGAATAGCAAAGTCGTTTTGGCGCGTCATCCCCGCAGAAGATGGTCGCTACTCTCCGCGCTCCTGCGACTCGTCATCCCCGCGCAGAGCCTGCCCTCGCGAAGGCGGGGGCGGGGATCAAGTGACTTCAGCAAGCGATGGATCACGCCTGCACGGGGATGACGAAAGACGGGGCATGCCACACCCTGCCTCAGCCTCGACACAGGTCGTGCAATGCCTGCGTATCCAGAGGCTGTGCTTGCGCGCCGCAGCCGGGACATTGCGGGTCGCGCGGCAGGGCCAGCTCGCGGAAGCGCATGGCCTGCGCGTCGAACAGCAGCAGGCGCCCGATCAGCGGCACGCCCAGATCCAGCAACAGTTTCAGCGCCTCGGTGGCCTGCAGCAGGCCGATCACGCCGGGCAGCACGCCGAGCACGCCGGCCTCGGCGCAGCTGGGCGCTTCGCCCGCGGCGGGCGGATACGGAAACAGGCAGCGATAACAGGGCGAGTCGGCGCGGCGCGGATCGAACACACTGACCTGTCCGTTGTAGCGCTCGACCGCGCCATAAATCATCGGCAGACCGAGCCGCAGGCTGGTGGCGCTGACCGCGTAGCGCGCGGCGAAATTGTCGCTGCCATCGATCAGCAGGTCATGGCCGGTCAGCAATTGCACGGCATTGTCCATATCCAGGCGCACGGCATGCGTTTCGATGCACGCGCGCGGATTGAGCGCCTGCAGCGCAGCCGCTGCGGATGCGACCTTGGGCGCACCCACGCGCGCGTCGCTGTGCAGCACCTGGCGCTGCAGATTGGAGCGCTCGACCACGTCATCATCGATCAGGCTCAGCGTGCCGACACCGGCCGCGGCCAGATACAGCGCGGCCGGCGAACCCAGCCCGCCCGCACCCACCACGGCCACGCGTGCCCTGGCCAGGCGCGCCTGCCCGCGCACGCCGACTTCGGGCAGGCGCAGTTGCCGCGCATAGCGCTCGCGCGCATCGGCGTCGAGGTCATCGCCCGCCATCGGCAAGCCACCCGCGATCCACGCCTGCAGGCCGCCACGAACCGATTGCGCCGCGATGCCGCGCGCGCGCAAGGCCTGCGCCGCGCGCAGCGAGCGCTGCCCGATCGCGCAGATCAGCAGCAGCGGCTGCGCACACGGTGTGCGCGCCAGCCAGGTATCCAGCGCGTCGATATCCACGCCCTGCGCGCCCTGCGCCATGCCGCCGGCGCGCTCGGCGGCGCTGCGGATATCCAGCAGCACGGCGCCCGCAGCCACGACTGCGGCGGCGGCAGGTGCGGAGATTTCAGGGTCGTCGTGTTGGCTCATGGTGCCGGCAGCCGTGGCAGCGGCCGTGCTCAGTGCTTGCCGCGCGCATGGCGGATCAGGCGCTGACGCTTGCGCAACTGGCTCTCGGTCAGCACGTTCTTGCGTCCGGCGAAAGGATTCTCGCCGTCGCGGAAATCGATGCGCAGCGGCGTGCCCACCAGCTTGTAGCGACGCCGAAAAAAGTTTTCCAGGTACTTGCGGTAGGCCGGCGCCAGATGCGCCGTGCGCGAACCGTGGATGATGATGCTCGGCGGCGCATGCCCGCCGGGATGGGCAAAGCGCAGCTTGGGCATGTGCCCGCGCACCAGCGGTGGCTGGTAGGCACCGACCGCCTGCTCCAGCGTGCGCGTCAGCGAGGACGCGGCCAGCTCGGTGGTGGCCGAGGCATGCGCGCGACGCACCGCGCGCATCAGTTCGCGCAGCCCCGACCCGTGCAGCCCGGAGATGAACACCACCTGCGCCCAGGGCACGAAATCGAGACGGCGCTCGAGGCCGCTCTTGCACTGCGTGCGCGCGTAGCTGTCCATGCCATCCCACTTGTTGGCGGCGATCACCAGCGCGCGCCCGGACGCGAGCACGTGGCCGATCAAGGTCAGATCCTGATCGGTGATGCCCTCGCCGGCGTCGAGCAGCAGCACCGCGACTTCGACCTGCTCCAGCGTGCCCAGGGTCTTGATGACGGAAAGCTTTTCCAGACCGTCGTCGACACGCGCGCGGCGCCGCACACCGGCGGTGTCGACCAGCACGTAGCGTTGACCGTCGCGCTGCAGCGGCACGCGGATCGAATCGCGCGTGGTGCCGGCGCTCGCGGACACCACCAGGCGCTCCTCGCCGAGCAGGCGATTGACCAGCGTGGACTTGCCCACGTTGGGGCGACCGACCATGGCCACGCGGATGGCATCGGGGTCTTCTGCGGCCGCTGCATCAGCGCTATCCGGCGGCAGCCATTCCGCCAGCGCTTGCAGCAAGTCATCGAGTCCGCGTGAATGCGATGCAGCGATCGGCAATACGTGGCTGGCACCCAGCGCGGCGAACTCGGCCAGCGCGGTTGCCACATCCAGGCCATCGGTCTTGTTCACCGCCAGCAAGAGCGGCTTGGCGCAGCGGCGCAGCTCGTCGAGGATGCTGCGATCCTGCGGCATCAGGCCGTCGCGCGCGTCGACCATGAACACCACTGCCGCGGACTCGGCGATGGCGAGGCGTACCTGACGCGCGGCGGCGATCGAGAGGTCGTCGATCTCGACGCCACTGAGGCCGCCGGTGTCGATCACCACGAACGGACGCTCGCCACGCCGGCATACGCCGTAGTGGCGATCGCGGGTTACCCCGGGCAGATCCGCGACCAAGGCATCGCGGCTGCCGGTCAGCACGTTGAACAGCGTGGACTTGCCGACGTTAGGACGTCCGACCAGGGCAACGACGGGGAGCATGGGCGCGTGACATCAGCCGCCGGAGACGCGATAGGCGGTGACGCTGCCATCGTCGCCCTCGACCAGGGCGATGTCTCCGGCGACCAGTGGCCGCGCGACGATGGCCGAACCGGCTGGATGTTCCTTCGCCGCCAGCTCGCCGTTAGCCAGATCCAGCCAGTACACGTAGCCCTGCAAATCGCCGATGACGATGTACTTGTCCATCTGCACCGCGGGTGCGGACAGCCAGCGCCATTCCAGCTTGTCCTGTTTCCACAGATCGCCGCCGTTGCTGGCGTCCAGCGCCCAGATGTTGGAGGCGGCGTCCACCGCGATGACCTTGCCGCCACCTTCGTCGACGCCGGTGTAACCGGACAGCGGGCGGCTCCACAGCGTGCGGCCATTGGCCGGATCCACGGCCATCACGTTGCCGTGGTAGGCGTCGACGAACAGCTTGCCGTCGGCGAACACCAGGCGGCCATCGGAGTCATCGATGCGCTCGATGTCGGTGCGGCCTTCGCCGCTGGCGATGGGCACGCTCCACAGGGTGCTGCCATCGGCCTGCGACAGCGCGACCAGCTTGCCATTGTCGCTGCCGAAGAACACCGCGCCGTTGACCGCCAGCAGCGTGCCATTGCCGCGCAGGCTGAGTGCGGGCACGTCGCCACGGTCGTACAGCCACAACTGCTTGCCGGTCTGTTCGTCGAAGGCGAACACGTGGCCATCGTTGCTGCGCACGAAGACCTTGCCGCCGGCGATGGCCGGGGCGCTGATCACCTCGGAACTGGCCTGCGCCCGCCACAATTCCTTGCCGGTCTTGGCCTCGAAGGCATACACGCCGCCTTTCTGCGTGCCGACGAAGAGCATGCCGTCGGCCACGCTGGGACCACCCGCGAAGTGATCGTGCTCACGGCCCTTGAACCAGCCGAAAGGATGCCAGCCGCTGCCACTGGAGTGGGACCACACCGTGGCACCGTTGTCCAGCTTCCACGCGACCAGGCTGCCGTTGGTACTGGCGGCATAGACCACGCCGTCCGAAATCGCGGGGCGCAGACGCACGCCGCTGTTCCCGGCGCCGTCGCCGATACTGTTGCTCCACAGCCGCTTGACCGTCAGCGTGGCCGCGAACTTCGGCACCGGCTTGGGCGGGTGGATGTTGTCCTTGCTTTTGAACAGCCCGCAACCGCTGACCACGAGGGTCGCCGCGAGCAACACGATAAGACCACGTTTCATCAATTCACTTCCCGGCGATGGCGAGATTGTCGAGCTTGAGTTGCAGCAGGCCGCGCTGCGGCGCGTCGGGCTTCATGCCGGCCAGTGCTTGTTCATAGGCGCTCTGCGCGGCGGCCTGATTGCCCTGCGCCAGATACGCATCACCTCGCAACAGGGCGACATCGGTGCGGTAATCATGCGTATCGACTTTTTGCAGCGTGGCCAGCGCCGCGGCGGGTTGCTTGAGGGCCAGTTGCACACGCGCCAGTCGCACCAGCATCAGGCCCTGCAACGGCTTGTCCGGGCTGTGCGTGGCGGCCCATTGCAGCGAACTCGCGGCGGCCTGATAGTTTCCGGTCTTAACCTCGCGCGCGGCCTTGAGACTCATCGCCAGCGTGGCATAGACATTGCCGGGGAAATCACGCGCCAGCACCGCGGTCGCGGCGTCGGCTTGCGTGACGTCGCCCCTGGCGATGGCCGAACTGACCAGGTCGTATTGCTGCGCGGCTTCCATGTCGAGCCCGGCACGGTGCGATTTCCACCACTGCCAGCCGAAGATCAGTGCCAGACCGAGGGCGATGCCGAGGGCGATCGAGGCCCAGTTGCTGGCCAGCCACTGGCGAACGCGTTCGCCCTGTTCGTAATCGTCGTAGACGTCGAGTGCCATGCCTTGATCCAGTCGTCGCGGACGCGCAAGAGGCGCGCGTCGCAAAGGCCGGGAGGATAACCGAAAAGCGCGCTCAGGCGTGGCCCTGAGCCGTCCCGATGCTGAAGCGCGCGACATTGCTGGCACTGACGTCATCGAGCACGAACGGCTTGCCGTCGACCGTGACGCTGGCCGCGGCGGCGTTGCCGATCAATACCTGCAACGCGGTGGTGGCCTGCCAGGAGTAGCTGCCCGGTTGCAGCAGCGCGTATTCGAGGCGCTTGCCGTCGGCGTCGGTGACCTCGACCCAGCTCGGCGCGTTGAGCGTGAGCGCCAGGGTGGGTGCACCCGCCGGCGCCGGCGCCGGCGCGGCGCTTTCGGTATCACGGGAGATGAACGGCGTCATCGTGGCCAGCAGCGGCTGTTGCGACTGCGGCGGCGGCGCGACGGGCGGAAGAATCACCGCCACGCCCGGCATCCGCGCGCTGTGCGCCGCGTCCACACGCGGCACCAGCGGCACCGGAGCGGAATCAATGGCCTGCAGGCGCACGCTACCGCGCGTGGCGTCCGTGTGCATGGCGAAATACACCAGGGGTGCGATGAGCGCCACGGTGATCACGATGTAGCTGGCCGCGCGCAGATAACGCTCGACCACGTAGCGGCTGTTGGGCATGCGTCCACTGGCCAGCAGCGCAGGCGGTGCCTCGGGTGCGAGGCAACGCACGTATTCATCCAGCGTGGCGCGGTCGATACCCAGCAAGGTGCCGTATGCGCGCAGATGGCCACGCAGGTACACGCCGCTGTCGAGCGGGCTGAGCGCCCCCGCTTCCAGCCGCCGCAGCACCTGACCGGGCATCGACAGGCGCTCGGCGCACTGCGCCAGGCTCAGGCCGCGGCGCTGGCGCGCGGCCGCCAGTTCGGCGCCGATGCGCTGCGCTTCGGCGGGATCGACCACGCTGGTAGGGGCATTGAAGACCGTCGGCGGGTTCATGGCCGGGCTCATGGCTGCGACCCGGTGCTGCTCAGACTCTTGGCCTGCGCCGAGTCGGGATATTGCTCGATCAGGCGGTCGCGGTAGGACTTCGCGCTGGCCATGTCGCCCAGCTTGGTTTCGATTTCGTAGCCCAGCTTGAGCGTGTCCGGGCCAGCCGGACCCAGTGATTCCAGACGCTGCAAATATGCGCTGGCGCGGAACGCGTTGCCCTGCAGATACCAGACCCGCGCCGACTGGTACAAGGCCTCGGGAAACTTGGGATTGATGCTCAGCGCGTCGTGGAACTGCTGCGCGGCCTCGGCCAGCTTGTGGATCTTGATCAGGCACACGCCAGCGTTGGTATAGGCCGCGTAGGGCGTCTGGTAAAACGGATCCTTGGCGGCGCGCGTGAAATACTGCAGCGATTCCTCGACCTTGCCGGTGCGGCACAGGAATGCACCGAGGTTGTTGTTGGCCGAGCCGCTCTTGGGCTCCAGATCGAGCACGCGACGGTACTGGTGTTCAGCGTTGCCATACTCGCCGATACGCTCGTACAGCACCGCCAGCACGGTGTGCGCGGGCACGTAGTTGTCGTCGTACTTCAGCGCCAGTTGCAGCTTGGCCAGCGCGCCCTTGAGGTCGCCGCGCTGCATGTAGGCTTCGCCGAGCTGGGTGTGGATCTGCGCCGCCTCGAGCGCCTTGTTCGCCGAACTTGTGTGCAGGCTGTCGCTGGTGCCGGTGCTGGCGCAACCGCCCAGCACCAGCAACCCCGCTGCCAGCAGTACCGGCAGGAAATTTTCAAGCCGCATGCGTGACACCCTCCTCGATACGCTTGCGAAACTCGGCCGCACGTCGCGTGCGATCGAGCACCTGGCCTTTCAGTTGTCCGCAGGCCGCGTCGATGTCATCGCCGCGCGTGCGCCGCACCATGGTCATCACCCCGGCCTGCATCAGGATGGTCTGGAACGCAGCGATCACCTCCGGCCTGGAGCGCACATAACGCGTGCCGGGAAACGGATTGAACGGAATCAGATTGACCTTGCCGGGCAGGCGCCGCATCAACTTGATCAACTGGCGCGCGTGCTCGGGATGGTCGTTGACGCCATCCATCATGGTGTATTCGAAGGTGATGCTGCTGCGCGGCTTGCGCGCGGCGTAACGCGCGCAGGCGTCGAGCAGTTCGGCGATCGGGTACTTGCGATTCAGCGGCACCAGCTCGGTGCGCAATTCGTCATTGGGCGCATGCAGCGATACGGCCAGGCTGACGTCGCTGACCTCGCCCAGGCGATCGATCATCGGCACCAGGCCGGCGGTGGAGAGCGTCACGCGCTTGCTGGCCAGGCCAAAGCCGAGGTCGTCGCGCATCACGTCCATGGCGCGCACCACGTTATCGAAGTTCAGCAGCGGCTCGCCCATGCCCATCATCACCACGTTGGTGATGCGGCGCTGCTGGTGCGGCACGTTGCCCAGCGCGGCGGCAGCCACCCATACCTGGCCGATGATCTCGCTGGCGTCGAGGTTGCGGTTGAAACCCTGCGTCGCGGTCGAGCAGAAGCTGCAGTTGAGTCCGCAGCCAACCTGCGAGGACACGCACAGCGTGCCGCGCGTGGGCTCGGGGATGTACACCGCCTCGATCGCGTTGCGACTGTCGGTGCCCAGCAGCCACTTGCGCGTGCCATCGCTGCTGTGCTGATCCAGCAACGTCGTCGGCGGCGTGACTGTGGCCACCTCTAGCAGCTTGTCGCGCAGCCCCCGCCCCAGGTCGGTCATGCGGGTGAAGTCGGTGACGCGCTGGTGGTAAATCCACTTCATCACCTGGTCGGCGCGGAAGGGCTTCTCGCCGAGCTGCGCGAAATACTCGCGCAGCCCGTTGCGATCGAAGCCCAGCAGATTGACACGCGCCGAGTTCACATCATCGCCTCATGCGCGCCCGCATAGTTCGGTGCCCGCGAAGAAGTACGCGATCTCGACCGCGGCGGTTTCCTCCGCATCGGAACCATGCACGGCGTTGGCATCGATACTGTCGGCGAAGTCGGCGCGGATCGTGCCTGGTGCGGCTTGCTTCGGGTCCGTCGCGCCCATCAGCTCGCGGTTCTTCTGCACGGCCGACTCGCCTTCCAGCACCTGGATCATCACCGGGCCGGAGATCATGAACTCGACCAGCGCCTTGAAGAACGGACGCTCGCGGTGTACCGCATAAAAACCTTCGGCCTCAGCGCGCGAAAGCCGCCGCATGCGCGCCGCGACGATACGCAGGCCAGCCTGCTCGAAACGCTGGTAGATCGCACCGATGGCGTTCTTGGCGACGGCATCGGGTTTGATGATCGACAACGTGCGCTGCAGCGCCATGAAAACGACCTCGATTGACTCAAGTGGTGGGGCGGCGTCAGCCACGCTGCGCCGAAATTAACCGGAAATTTCACCCCGGTTAGGGGCTTAAGTCACAAATTGTTGACTTTTTCTAGCTTTCGGGCAAGTCCCGCTGGCCATTTCGCGGTGTGTCCGAGCCCGCGCTGAACGCGGCAAGCCGGGCAATTGACCTCGCCGCCGCGGCGCGCCTATCCTTCAAACGTTCGTTTGATTCGGGGGCTGGCTTGAGCGCTTCGCAATTTTCCACCAAACAACGCATTCTCGGCGCCGCCGAGGCGCTGTTCGCGCAGCATGGCTTCGCCGGTGCGTCGTTGCGTCAGGTCACCACCGCCGCCAACGTCAACCTGGCCGCGGTCAACTACCACTTCGGATCCAAGGACAACCTCATCGAGGCCGTGTTCAGGCGCCGTCTGGATGCACTCAACGCGCGCCGCCACGCCGCCCTGGCCAAGGTCGAGGCCACACCCGAAGCCACGCTCGAGGATGCGCTGGATGCCTTCATCCGCCCGGCGCTGGAGCTGGCGCTGGACCGCCATGGCGGCGCCGCGTTCATGCGCATGCTGGCGCGCGCCTACGCCGAGCACGACGAACGCCTGCGCCGCTTCCTCTCCGACAACTACGGCCACGTGCTGCGCGAGTTCGCGGTGGTGTTCCACCGCAAGCTGCCCGGACTGTCCAAGGAAGAGTTGTACTGGCGCATGGATCTGGTCGCCGGCGCGCTCACCTACACCATGGCCGATTTCGGCCTGATCAAGCGCCGCGCCGGCACCAGCGAGGCCGCGCACCGCGAGTACACCATCGAGCATCTGCTGCGCTTCGCCTCCGCTGGCCTGCGCGCGCCCTGAGCGACATTCCGCGCGTTGCGGCGCACGCACGTCGCATCCGCATTTTTGCAGAAAATTCTTTCAATAGACCTCAAGGAGTCATCCCCATGAACCCAACCCCCCTGCGCATCCGCAAGGCCGCGGTGCTGGGCGCCGGCGTGATGGGCGCGCAGATCGCCGCGCATCTCGCCAACGCCAGCATCGAGGTGGTGCTGTTCGATCTCGCCGCCCGGCAAGCCCCCAAGAACGGCATCGCGCTCAAGGCCGTGCAGAATCTGGGCAAGCTCTCGCCCGCGCCGCTGGCCGAGAAATCACGCGCCGCCGGCATCATTCCTGCCGATTACGACGAACACCTGGCGCAGTTGCACGACTGCGACCTGGTGATCGAAGCGATCGCCGAACGCATGGACTGGAAACTGGATCTGTATCACAAGATCGCGCCCGCCTTGCCCGCGCACGCCATCGTCGCCAGCAACACCTCGGGGCTGTCGATCAACACGCTGGCCGAGGCGCTGCCGGAAACCCTGCGCACACGCTTCTGCGGCGTGCATTTCTTCAACCCGCCGCGCTACATGCACCTGGTCGAGCTGATCCCGCAACGCGCGACGGATCCCGCCGTGCTCGATGCGCTGGAAGGTTTCCTGGTCACCGCGCTGGGCAAGGGCGTGGTGCGCGCCAAGGACACGCCCAACTTCATCGGCAACCGCATCGGCGTGTTTTCGATCCTGGCGACGATGCATCACACGCAACAATTCGGCCTCGGTTTCGATACCGTGGACGCGCTGACCGGCCCGGCCATCGGCCGCCCCAAGAGCGCGACCTATCGCACCGCCGACGTGGTCGGCCTGGACACCATGGAGCACGTGATCAAGACCATGGCCGACACCCTGCCCGATGACCCCTGGCACGGCTATTTCAAGTCGCCCGCCTGGCTCGAGGCCCTGATCGCGCAAGGCGCACTGGGTCAGAAAACCGGTGCGGGTTTTTATCGCAAGGCCGGCAAGGACATCGTGGTTCTGGATCTGGCCAGCAAGGACTACCGCCCCTCACAGCAAAAGCCCTCGGATGCACTGGCCGCGATCCTCGCCATCAAGGATCCGGCGGAACGCTTCGCCAAGCTGCGCGCCAGCCAGGAGCCGCAGGCGCAGTTCCTGTGGGCCGTGTTCCGCGACCTGTTCCATTACACCGCGTATCACCTGGCCGACATCGCCGAAACCGCGCGCGACGTGGACTTCGCCATCCGCTGGGGCTACGGCTGGAAACTCGGCCCGTTCGAGACCTGGCAGGCCGCGGGCTGGCAGCAGATCGCCACCTGGATCAACGCCGACATCGCCGCCGGCAAGACCATGAGCAAGGCACCGTTGCCGGCCTGGGTGACCGACGGACGCAGCGGCGTGCATGGTAGCGATGGCTCGTTCGCGCCCAGGAGCGGCGCCCATCTGGCGCGCTCCACGCATCCGGTATACCAGCGCCAGATCTATCCCGACGCGCTGCTGGGCGAGCGCTTCGATCAGGGCCAGACGCTGTGGGAAAACGCCGGCGTGCGCCTGTGGACGCTGGGCGATGACCTCGGCATCGTCTCGTTCAAGACCAAGATGCACACGGTCAACGATGCCGTGCTCGATGGCGTGCAGGAATCCGTCACCCGCGCCGAGCGCGGGCTGAAGGCGCTGGTGCTGTGGCAGCCCAGCGAACCCTTCTCCGCCGGCGCCGATCTCAAGGGTGCACTGGGCCTGCTGCAGGCCGGCAAGATCGACGCGTTCGAGGCGATGATCGCCAACTTCCAGGCCACCAGCATGCGCATCAAGTATGCGCTGGTGCCGGTGGTCGCGGCGGTGCGCGGCCTGGCGCTGGGCGGCGGCTGCGAGTTCCAGATGCACAGCGCACGCACCGTGGCCGCGCTGGAAAGCTATATCGGCCTGGTCGAGGCCGGCGTGGGTCTGCTGCCGGCCGGCGGCGGACTCAAGGAAATCGCGGTGCGCTGCGCACAGCAAGCCGCGGGCGGCGACAGCTTCGATTTCGTCAAGCGTTATTTCGAGACCGTGGCCATGGCCAAGGTGTCCGGCTCGGCGCTGGAGGCCAAGCAGATGGGCCTGCTGCGCGAGTCCGACGTGGTCGTGTTCAACAGCTTCGAGGTGCTGCACGTGGCGTTGCGCACGGCGGCGGCACTGGCCGACTCCGGCTGGCACCCGGCCCTGCCCGCGCGCGAGGTGATCGTGGCCGGCGATGTCGGCACCGCCAGCCTGAAGATGATGCTGGTCAACATGCTCAGCGGCCAGTTCATCTCCGAGCACGATTACGAGATCGCCAGCCGCATCGCCGACACACTCTGCGGCGGCGGCATCGAACGCGGCGCGACGGTCGACGAGAACTGGCTGCTCACGCTCGAACGCAGCCACTTCGTCGAGCTGGCGCAAATGCCCAAGACCCAGGCGCGCATCCAGCACACGCTGACCACCGGCAAGCCATTGCGCAATTGAAGAGGACACAACCATGAGCAAGCAAATCCAGGACGCCTACATCGTCGCCGCCGTGCGCACGCCGGTCGGCAAGGCCCCGCGCGGCATGTTCCGCAACACCCGCCCGGATGATTTACTGGCGCATGTGCTGCGCGCGGTGCTGGCCAAGGCGCCGGGCATCGACGTGCAGCGCATCGGCGACGCCGTGATCGGCTGCGCCATGCCCGAGGCCGAGCAAGGCATGAACGTGGCGCGCATCGGCGTGCTGCTGGCCGGCCTGCCCGACAGCATCCCCGGCATGACCGTCAACCGCTTCTGTTCGTCCGGCTCGCAGGCCGTGGCCATCGCCGCCGACCGCATCCGCGTCGGCGAGGCCGAGCTGATGCTGGCCGGCGGCACCGAGAGCATGAGCATGGTGCCGATGATGGGCTTCAAGCCCGCGATCAATCCGATCGTGTTCAAGGACGACAACATCGGCATCGCCTACGGCATGGGCATCACCGCCGAGAACGTGGCGACGCGCTGGAAGGTCAGCCGCGAGGACCAGGATGCTTTCGCCCTGCAGAGCCACCAGCGCGCGCTGGCCGCGATCAGCGCCGGCCATTTCAAGACCGAGATCGCGCCTTACACACTGGACGACCACTATCCGGACCTCGCCAGCGGTGGCATCCAGTCCGACACGCGCCTGATCGACACCGACGAAGGCCCACGGCGCGAAACCAGCATTGAGGCGCTGGCCAAGCTGCGCCCGGTGTTCCGCATGGGCGGCAGCGTCACCGCCGGCAACAGCTCGCAGATGTCCGACGGCGCCGGCGCGGTGCTGCTGGCCAGCGAGCAGGCCATCAAGGAATTCGGCCTCACGCCGCTGGCGCGCTACGTCACCAGCAGCATCGCCGGTGTGCCGCCGGAAATCATGGGTATCGGCCCCAAGGAAGCGGTGCCGCGCGCGCTACGCCAGGCCGGCTGGAAGCACGAGGACCTGGACTGGATCGAACTCAACGAAGCCTTCGCCGCGCAGTCGCTGGCGGTGATCCGCGACCTGGGTCTCGACCAGGCGAAGGTCAATCCGCTGGGCGGTGCCATCGCGCTGGGCCACCCGCTGGGCGCCACCGGCGCCAAGCTCACCGCCACGGTCGTGCACGGCCTGCGCCGCACTGGCGGCAAGCGCGGCCTGGTGACCATGTGCATCGGCACCGGCATGGGCTTCGCCATGCTGCTGGAAGCGGTGTGACGGGTCGGCGCGCATGATCCGCCAAGCATCGCGGACCATGCGCGCCGGCGCACACCGACGCTGCGCCCGCGAACACTGCGGCTGCAAACCTGCCGGACAGGCAGCGAAGCCGGCATGCAGCGTTGCCAATTCCCTGGCGCTCGCACGGTTTGCGCACAGCCAGCAGACGGGGTAACCGTGAAATCGTGTCGCTGGCGCGATCAATCAGCCGCCGCGCAACAGATCCTGGATCGAGGATCCATGTCCCAGCAGTGGCGCGATCAGGCTCAGCAGCAGCAGGAACAACAGCACCATGACCAGCGTGGTCACCGCCTGGATGATGTAATGCACGGCGATGTCGTTGACTGCCGCAGTGGCCAGGCCGAGACCCTCGGGCGCAGCCGGGCGCCGGCGCGCAGCATCGAGCCGCGATGCGGCACGAAACTCCAGAAACGCCACCCAGCCCAAGGCGCCGGCGAACGGCAAGCCGATGATGGTGATGGCGAGCAGCACTGCCAGCACGCCGTTGAGCACGCCGCAGGCGCGCATCCACCCCGTGGCCTGCGCCAGCGGCGCGATGCTGGCCGCGAACGCCGCGGCCTCGCTGGCGGACAGCGGCGCGGGCGCGGTGTCGGCGAACATCGCGGGTTCAGAGACCATGGGCGACCTGCGCAACAGCCGCGAACACGGTCACGACCAGCAGCAGCAAACCCAGCGCACTGGTGATCGCCGCCAGCATGAAATAGCGCGCCAGCGCGGCGAAGCCGGCCTGCGCATCGGCGGGGAGCATGCTGGCGTGCGCCGCGCTGAGCACCGAGGCCGCGCGGTACAGAAACCACGCCGACAGCGCACCGGCCAGTGCCGCCAGGGCGTCCAGCCAACTGCCGTGCCAGAGCTTGAACACAGCAAAGGCCAGCAGCAAGGCGGCGAAAACAAAGCACCACCAGCGCTGCCGGTGCAGTGGCGCGGCCAGGGTGCGCACCCACTCGGCAGGTGGCGTGGCCGGCGCCGCGAGCTTGCCATCGGGCTTGTCTGCCGACGGGGGATTCATGCGCAACGCTCCATGGGCATGACCGCGCTCAACCCGGCGGCCAGTGCATGCTGCGCCCGGCCAGCAGGTGCAGATGCAGGTGATACACGGTCTGGCCACCGTCGGCATTGCAGTTGATCACGCAGCGGTAGCCCTGCTCTGAAAACCCCTGCGCGCGCGCGTAAGCTGCTGCGGCCAGGGTGAGTTTGCCCAGCAGCAAGGCGTCCTCGCCGCGCGCGGCATCGAGCGTGCTGATGGCACGCTTGGGAATGAACAGCACGTGCACCGGCGCCTGCGGGTTGACGTCGCGGAAGGCCAGCACCTCGGCGTCCTCGTAGACGATGTCGGCGGGGATCTCGCGGCGGACGATCTTGGCGAACAGGGTGTCGCTCATGCGCATGCTCAACTCAGGGGAAGACGGCTGCCGAAAGCGTGCGCCAGCGTACCGCGATCGATATATTCCAGCTCGCCGCCCAGCGGTACGCCATGGGCGAGACGGCTGACGCGCACACCCGCGGTCTGCGCCAGCTCGGCCAGATAGTGCGCGGTGGCCTCGCCCTCGACGGTGGGATTGGTGGCGAGGATGAGTTCCCGCACCTCGCCCTGCGCCAGGCGCCGCTGCAGCAGCGGCAGGCCCAGTTCCTCGGGCCCGAGACCATCCAGCGGAGAAAGACGCCCGAGCAGCACGAAGTACAGGCCGCGATAACCGGTGGCATGCTCGATCGCGGCCAGATCAGCCGGTGTCTCGACCACGCACAACTGACTGCGCTCGCGCGTGCTGCCGGCACACAACGCACAGCGCTCGCTCTCGCTGAAGCTGCGGCATTCCACGCAGTTGCCGATGCGCTGCATGGCGGCCTGCAACGCGGTGGCGAGGCGCCCGCCGCCCTGGCGATCGCGTTCCAGCAAGTGGTATGCCATGCGCTGCGCGCTGCGCGCGCCGACGCCCGGCAGACAGCGCAGGGCGTCGAGCAGTTCATCCAGCACGGGCGAGGCGGTGCTCAAAACGGCAGCTTCATGCCGGGCGGCAGGTTCAGGCCCTGCGTCAGACCGCCCAGACGCTGCTGGCTGAGCTCGGCGACCTTGTTGATGGCGTCATTGATCGCCGCGGCGATCAGGTCCTCGGCCATCTCCGGGTCCTCGGCCAACAGCTTGCGATCGATGTTGACGCGGCGCGTCTCGTGGCGCCCGCTCATGACCACGCTGACTAGGCCGCCGCCCGCGCTGCCGGTGACTTCGAGCCGGGCCAGTTCCTCCTGCGCGCGCTGCATTTCCTCCTGCATACGCTGCGCCTGCTGCATCAGTTGCGCGATCTGGGCTTTCATCATCGGGTCTGCTCCACGGGTTTGATGCTCTCGGGCAGCAGACGCGCACCAAAGGTCTGCTGCAATTCAACGATCACCGGATCGGTCTGCAGCGCGTCGAGCGCGGCGCGTTGCGCGCTGCCTTGCTGCGCGGCGGCCCGCGCAGCCGGCGAGTCGGGCTGCTCGACGCCGACGCAGCGCAGCCGTGGACGCTCACCCAGTATGGCTTCGAGCCTGGTTTCGAGCTGCGCCAGCATCGCGGGGCTGGCGAGCACCAGATCGTGATGCGCCATGGCCAGCACCAGCGTGTGTCCGTCGCGCGACTGCAACGCGGCGCGGCGCGCCATCTCGCCCAACGGACCGCGCAATTCGGCGCGCTCGATCAGCTCGGACCAGTCGGGCAAGGCCGTGGCGGCGGCGCCATGCGCCACGCTGGCACGCGCGGCGGTGGGCGGCGCGGGTGTGGCGGGCGCATCCGCGATGACGTGCGCCGCAGCCGTTGCCGGCCGCACGGCGGGCGGCGCGGTGCTGGATGACGCAGCACCCGCCGCGTGCGCCACCGTGGCGCGCGCGCTCGCGTCGTCGCGCTGGGGCCGGAACGCCAGCATGCGCAATAGCGCCATCTCGAAGCCGGTGACTTCATCCGGGGCCAGCGGCAGATCGCGGCGACCACTGAGCGCGAGCTGGTAATCGAGCTGCACTTCCTCGGCGCCCAGACGCGCGGCAAGGTCATCCAGCGCGGCGACGTCGGCCTCGTTGGCGTCACGGTAATCCGGCACCAGCTGGCGCAACTGCACGCGATGCCACAGCGCGGCGAGGTCATCCAGCACCTTGCCGAAATCCGGCGCGAAGGCGACGATGCGTTGCGCCTCGGCCAGCAGTGCCTTGCCGTCGCCCGCCGCCAGCGCCTGCGCCAGACCGAGCACCTCGGCGCTGTCGAGGCTGCCCAGCATGGCACGCACATCCGCCGCGCGCACCGCGCCGCCGCCGTAGGCGATGGCCTGATCGAGCAGCGACAGCGCATCACGCAGCGAACCATCGGCCACGCGCGCCAGCAGCGCCAACGCGTCGACTTCGCAGGCGATGCCCTCGGCGCCGAGGATATGTTGCATCTGGCCCTGGATCTGCTGCGGCAGCAAGCGCTTGAGGTTGAACTTGAGGCAGCGCGACAGCACCGTGACCGGCAGTTTCTGCGGATCGGTGGTGGCGAGCAGGAACATGGCATGCGGCGGCGGTTCCTCCAGTGTTTTCAGCAACGCGTTGAAGGCGTTCCTGGACAGCATGTGCACCTCGTCGATGAGGTACACCTTGTAGCGGCCGCGCGTGGGGGCGTATTGCGCGTTCTCGATCACCTCGCGCACATCGTCCACACCGGTGTTCGAAGCCGCGTCGATCTCCAGCAGATCGACAAAACGCCCGGCATCCACCGCCTGGCACACCGCGCATTCACCACAGGGCTCGGCACTGGTGCCGCGCTCGCAGTTGAGCGATTTGGCCAGGATGCGCGCGATGGTGGTCTTGCCCACGCCGCGCGTGCCGGTGAACAGGTACGCATGATGCATGCGCCCGCTCGCCAGCGCGTGACTGAGCGCGCGCACCACGTGCTCCTGGCCGACCAGCTCGCTGAAGCGGCGCGGCCGCCATTTTCGTGCCAGCACTTGATAGGACATGAGGCGCATCCAGAAGCGAGCGCCTATTGTGCCAAGCGTTGCCGCAAGTCCCAAGTCAGCGATGGCGCAGCATGACAGGCTTGAACGCACCCCCGTGCACTCGCTATGCTTGCGCGCTTGCCGTCGCGGCTGATCGACATGCGCGAAGGCAAGCACAAACCCGGAGAGGTGTCCGAGCGGTTGAAGGAGCACGCCTGGAAAGTGTGTATACGGTCAAAAGCCGTATCGAGGGTTCGAATCCCTCCCTCTCCGCCAAGTTCGATGTGCATGAAGATTTCATCCTGCGATGCAATCGGATCGCAGCATCAAAGGGAGGGTGAGAGCCCTCGCGGTTCGACGCGGGTGTCCGGAGCACCCGCGGACGCCGTAGGCGGCCCCGAGCGCTCGCGCGGGGTGAGGCGCAGGATGCGCCGATCCATCCCTCCCTCTCCGCCAAGTTCGATGTTTGAGGCTTTTGTTCCGCGTCGCAGCTGGTTTGCAGCCACGAACACCGAATCAACAGCGACGGATCCAGTTCACGGTGGCCCCTGTCGGTCCCTCCGCGACGCTAGTCCGCAAACCCCGCCAGGCCCGGAAGGGAGCAACGGTAGTGGATGATGCGGGTGCCGGAGTGTGGCTGGCAGGGGCCGCCACCCTCACCGCCTGCCCAGCACCGGCGCCGACCGCGGGCTGACTCGGCGCTGCAGGTTTGCAGGCGCGCACGGAACCCGCAGCGCGCACTGTGTTCTATTGCCCGGATGCCCAACCCCACCATCCACGACCCCGCGATTGAAGCGCCGATCGTCCTGCCTGCCGGCGTGATCCGGCTGATGGCGATTCGCGCCGCGCGCAGCGTGGGCCAGGGTGCGCTGGTGGCCGCGTTCGCGCTGTACCTGCACGCACTCGGCTGGCACGCTGCGGGCATCGGTGCGACCTTGTCGGCGGCGTTGCTGATCGGCGCGGTATTGACCATGGCGGTCGGACCGCTGAGTGATCGCACCGGTGGACGCAGGCGTTTTCTGCTGCTGTACGAAGTGCTGCAGGTCGGCGCGGCGCTGCTGGCGATTTTCAGCACGCATCCGGCGTGGCTGGTACTGGCGGCGGTGGTGGGCGGCTTTGGTCGCGGCGCCAATGGCAGCGCCGGCCCGTTTGGCCCCATCGAACAGGCGTGGCTGGCGCTGCTGTTGCCGGCCGCACAGCGCGGACGCGTGTACAGCTTAAATACCGCGCTGGGCTTCAGCGGCATGGCGCTGGGCGCGCTCGCCGCCGGAGCCATCGGCTGGTTCGCCCCGCACGCGGGCGCCGCGCCTTATCGCTGGCTGTTCGGACTATCGCTGCTGGGCTCGCTGGTCAGCCTGGTGCTGCTGTTCGGCGCGCGCGAGCCGGAGCGCACGCAGCACACCGCAGCCATCGCCGGCTCGCGCGCGGAAAACGCCGAGCGCAGCGAGCAACGCGCCGAGAACCAGCGCCTGCTCAAACTGGTGCTGGTCAACAGTCTCAACGGACTGGGCATCGGCATGATCGGTCCGTTGATCGCATATTGGTTTCTGCTGAAATTCGCGCACGGGCCGGGCAGCATCGGTCCGGCCATCGCCGCCAGCTTCGCGCTGGGCGCGTTGGGCTCGGTGCTGGCTGGAAAGCTGGCGCGGCAGCACGGCTTGATCCGCTCCGTGGTGTGGATGCGTCTGGCCGGCCTGCTGCTGCTGCTGGCGATTCCGTTCTCGCCGTGGTTCATTCTTGCGGCGGGATTTTACGCCCTGCGCGCGGGCATGAATCAGGGCACCGCCGGCGTGCGCCAGGCACTGGTCGCCGGGCTGACGCGCGACCATCGCCGCGGCCTCGCTTCCAGCCTGCAGAACGTATCGATCCAGATTCCGCGTGCCATTGGTCCGCTGGTCGCCGGCCTGCTGCTGCACGCCGGCATGCTCACCGCGCCATTCGTGCTGGCGGCGATCTTCCAGGGCGCCTATCTGATCCTGTATGCGCATTTCTTCCGCGATTTCGCCGGCGGCGGCAACGACTGATCCGCGCAAAGGTCAACCCGCCTCGTCGCGCAGCGGCGCGGGCTCTGCCAGGGCCACGCGCGCACCGGGCTGCAACACCGCGTAGCCTGCCGCGCGCAGCGCCGCGGCGTCCTCGACGCTGGCCTGGTGATACAGCGTGAACCGGGCGCGCAACTCGGCCGGGTATTCGCGTGCCAGGTCATCCAGCCCGGTGTGCGAGGGATTGCCGAGCAGGCCGCAATCGTGGAATACGCGCTCGCCCTGCGCGGCATACTCGGCCAGCATCTCGGGGATCGGCCGCGTATCACCGGTCCACACGCAACTGCCGCGCAAGGCCACGCCGAACGCGCTCAGCGGGCGATGGTGGCGCGTGGCGAACACGTCGAACCACAGACCGTGCAACCAGAAGCCGCGGCTGCACGGCACCACGCGAAACGCGTCCCAGAATTGCGCGCCACCCTCGGCCAGCAGGCGCGGATAGTCGGCCAGCCGTGCCTGCAGCAGCGGCACCAGCGCGGCGTGCAGAAACAAGTGCGTGCGGCCACGCCAATGCGCGTCGAACCACAACCGGTAGAACAGTCCTTCCAGCCCGCCGACATGGTCCATATGCAGGTGCGTCAGATACACCGCGGGTGGTGGCACGCCGTAGGCATCGAGGTAGCGCACCAGGGTGTCCGGCCCGCAATCGATCAACAGCAGCGGTGCGGCGTCACGCTCGATCACCGCCGCCGAGCTGCCCAGCGCGTGCGCTTGCGCCGCGCCGGTACCCAACGCGTGCAACGCCCAGCTCATGATGCCTGCATCCCGTTGCCATCCCGCAGCGCCGCGGCATAGGCATGCAGCAGTGACTGCCAGCATTCGCGTATCAAGCGAGTGTCGTCGGCCATGGAACCGGGCGCCACTTTGCGCATGGATCGCTGCAGGCGCGCGAGGTTGGACTGCTGCCAGCGCCGCGCCGGCCGGCGCGCGCGGCCGCGATCGAAATCGATCAGGTACAGATCCGCGCCAGACCAGAGAATGTTGTGTGCGTTCAAGTCGGCATGATCCACGCCGGCCCGATGAAACCGCGCCAGCAGCGCGCCCACCGCGGCGCAATCGCCGGCGCGCAGCGCGCCGGCACGCAGGCGCTCGGCCAGCGTCTGCGCCGCGGGCAGCTCGGCGCTGAGCAGATCAGCGCGCGCGCTGAACCAGCCGGCACGCACGCAACGCGCTGCCAGCGGCTGCGGCACCGGCAAACCCTGCGCGCGCATCCACTGCAACAAGGCGAACTCGCGGAATCCGCGCGAGCGCGCCGCGCCCAGCCACAGGTAACGGTCGCCGCGCAGACGCGCCAACAATCCGCCGCGACGGAAATGGCGCAGCACCAGCGCGCCTGCCGGGCTATCGATGAAACCCACGCTGCCACGGCCGCCGTGGCGCTCGCGCAAAAGACCCTGCGCCTGCCACCATGCCGGCTCGAACCAGCGCGCATCGACTTGTGGAACCGCTGCGGGGTCGAACACAATCGAACTGTTCGCCTCGGTGCGCGTGTGTGCCTGCCGGGGTGTCGTCTCCACTTTCATCCTGCAAGGGCTGCGGCCTGAGCGCGAGTCTAGTCAAAGCCCGATGCCCACCGCACCCCCGCCCGCCTCGATCTGCCTCCTGCGCACCTCGGCGCTGGGCGATGTCACCCACGTGCTGCCGCTGATCCACACGCTGCGCGCCGGGTTTCCATTGGCGCGCCTGACCTGGATCGTGGGCAAGCTCGAACACAAGCTGGTGGGTGATGTGCCCGATGTCGAGTTCGTGGTGTTCGACAAGAGCATGGGCCTGGACGGCATGCGCAACGTGCGTCTGGCGCTGGAAGGCCGCCGTTTCGACGTGTTGCTGCACATGCAGGTGGCGCTGCGCGCCAATGTCCTCAGCCTCGGCGTGCACGCGCGGCGACGCGTCGGCTACGACCATGCGCGCGCCAAGGATCTGCATGGACTGACCATCAACGAGCGCATCCCCGCGCGCACGGGCGAACATGTGCTCGATGCCATCGGCAGTTTCTGCGAGCCGCTGGGCCTGAAGCAGACCACGGTGCGCTGGGATCTGCCGATCCCGGTCGAGGCCGTGGCCTGGGCCGTCGATCAACTCCCGGACGATGCGCCCTGGCTGTTGATCAACGCCGTCTCCAGCCACAGCGTGCGCAACTGGTCCGCCGCCGGTTACGCCGCCGTCGCCGACCACGCGCAACAGGCGCTGGGCTGGCGCGTGGCGCTGACCGGCGGGCCGAGCAAATCCGAACGCCAGCTTGGCGACGCCATCCGCGCGCACATGCACAGCACGCCGGTCGATCTGATCGGTCGCGATACGCTCAAGCGCGCGCTGGCGTTGTATCAGCGCGCCACCGCCGTGCTGAGCCCCGACGCCGGCCCCATGCACATGGCCAACGCGGTGGGCACGCCGGTCATCGGCCTGCACGCGGCCAGCAATCCGGCACGCTCCGGCCCGTACAGCGACCGGCGCTGGTGCGTGGATCGTTACGCCGCCGCCGCACACAAGTTCATGGGCCGCGCGGTCGAGGATCTGCCCTGGGGCACCAAGATCGAGCGCCCCGGCGTGATGGACCTGATCCAGGTCGAAGACGTGATCGAGCGCCTCGAAGCGCTGGATCAGGCACGCCGCCACGGCTTGCTGCGCCGCTGACACCGCGCGGCCGCGCGATCAGCCCGCGCGGTAATCCTGATAGGACTTCTCTTCAACCAGGCGCGAGCCCAGCTTGAGGTTGATCGCGCGCTTGATCGCGGCACGCTCGTCGTTGCGCACATACACGGCGCGCGCCAACGCGATGAACTCGGCGTCGAAGGCCTGCGCCTTCTCCTTGAGGCGGATATGGTCCTCGATGTCCCACAACGCCGCGTTGACCTGCTTGAGCGCGGCGCGCTCGGCGGCGATGTCGGTGCGAGCGGCTGGATGCGCCTGCCAGGTGTGCTCGAGCAGTTGCAGTTCGTCACGCACATTGGCCAGCTTGGCGGCATCACTCATGCGCTCGGACTTGATCTCAAGAATGGTGAGCTTGTCCAGCAATTCGCCGTAGGACACCGGTACCTGCAGCAGGCTCATGGGCTGGTTCCCTGGTGGACGGAGCGCGCGGCGAAAGCGCCCATCGCGCTGCGGTAATGACGCAGCTCGCGGATCGAATCGTGGATGTCGCTGAGCGCGGTATGCGTCGAGTCCTTGCTGAAGCCTTTCAGCAGCTCCGGCGCCCAGCGCCGCGCCAGTTCCTTGAGCGTGGACACGTCCAGATTGCGATAGTGGAAAAAACGCTCCAGCGCGGGCATTTCGCGCGCCATGAAGCGCCGATCCTGACAGATGGAGTTGCCGCACATCGGCGACTTGCCGGGCGGCACCCATGCTGCGACAAATTCGAGCGTGGCGGCTTCGGCAGCGGCGGCATCGTCGCGGCTGTCGAGCACGCGCTGCCACAACCCGGACTTGCGATGCTGGTTGCGGTTCCAGTCGTCCATCGCCAGCAGGCGCGCTTCCGGGTGGCGAATGGCCAGCACCGGACCTTCGGCCAGCACATGCAATTCGGCATCGGTGACCACGCTGGCGATCTCGATGATGCTGTCACTGCCGGTGTCCAGCCCGGTCATCTCCAGATCGATCCAGATCAGATTGTCCTCGTGCACGCCGGATGTCCCGTCGGAAAACACGAAGTCTAACAAAGCAGGCGGCGGCATCCGGTGGATAATGCGCGCCAGCCTCCGGACCGCCGCATGAGCAGCCGCGCCACCGCATTTCCCGACCCCTTCCCTGCGCGCGAATTCATGCGCGATGGACGCCGCGTGCGCTACCGTCTGCACGCCCCGCCCGGCGCGAGTCCGGCGCGCCCGGTCCTGTTGTTCCTGCATGGTACGGGCGAATGCGGCACCGACAATCGCGCGCAGACGCAGGTCGGACTGGGGCCAGCCCTGCTGCGCGGCGTCGTGCCTTTTCCGCTGCTGAGCGTGATGCCGCAACTGCCGCCGGGTGCCAGTTGGCAGGATGCGCATGCCGAGGACGCGCTGGCTGCCGTGCAGGATGCCTGCGTCCACGCCGCCGGCGATCCAGCCCGCGTCGCGCTCAGCGGCCTGTCGCGCGGCGGCTATGGCGTGTGGCAACTGGCGCTGATGCAGCCGCGCCGCTTCCGCGCGCTGATCCCGGTATGCGCCGGAATCACCGCGACCGCCGGCAACCCTGACCTGCGCGTCGCCGCGCTGGCCGGCAGTCCCGACCCATGGCGTACGACCGCGCAGGCTTTGCGCGAGGTGCCGGTGTGGATGGTGCACGGCGCGCGCGACACGGTGATTCCGGTCGAGCAGTCGCGGCGCATGGCCGCCGCGCTGCGCGAAGCCGGCGCGCCACTGCATTATCGTGAGCTTCCCGCAGCCAACCACAATGTCTGGGACGCAGCCTACGGCGATGTCTGGCTGTGGCGCTGGTTGCGCGACAAGCTCGAGGTGGACGCGTGATGGCCGACGCGAGTTTCTACTGGCACGACTACGAGACCAGCGGCGCCGATCCGGCGCGCGACCGGCCGCTGCAGTTCGCCGGACTGCGCACCAACGCGGATCTCGAACCAGTGGGCGCACCCCAGGTGTTCTTCTGCCAACCCGCGCCGGATGTGCTGCCGCATCCGGACGCCTGCCTGCTCACCGGCATCACGCCACAACGGGCCGAGCGCGAGGGCCTTGCGGAACCCGAATTCGCCGCGCGCGTGCACGAGCTGCTGGCCGCGCCTGGCACCTGTGCCGTGGGCTGGAACTCGCTGCGCTTCGACGACGAAGTCACGCGCAACCTCCTGTACCGCAATTTCTTCGACCCCTACGCGCGCGAGTGGCAGCATGGCAACAGCCGCTGGGACCTGATCGACCTGGCGCGCATGGCCTATGCGCTGCGCCCGGCCGGCATGCAATGGCCGCTGCGCGAGGACGGCGCGCCCAGTTTCCGGCTCGAACATCTGGCGGCAGCCAACGGCTGCACGCCACGCCGCGCGCATGACGCGCTCAGCGACGTGGAATCGCTGGTCTGTCTGGCGCGCAAGCTCAAGGCCGCGCAGCCGCGCCTGTGGGACTGGTACTACGGCCTGCGCCGCAAACAGCAGGCGGCAGCACTGCTGGACTTCGCGCAGATGACGCCGGTGCTGCACGTCTCGCAGCGCTACCCGGCCGCACATGGCTGCCTGGCGGTCGTCGCGCCGATCAGCGTGCATCCCTTGCAAGCCAACAAGGTCGTCGTGGCCGACCTCGCGCCCGACCCCGCTGGGTGGATGCATCTGGATGCCGAGGAGATGGCCGAACGCCTGTTCATCGCGCGCGCCGATCTGCCCGAGGGTGTCGAACGCGTGCCGCTGAAGACCGTGAGCGTCAACCGCGCGCCGGCCCTGGCCACGCTGGATGTGCTCAAAGGCGTCGATCTGGCGCGCATCCAGCTCGACCTCAATGCCTGCCTGAAGCACGCAGACATGCTGCGCGCCAGCCCCGGCCTGGCCGAACGCGTGCGCGCGCTGTATGCGCGTGAAATCCACGCCGATCCGGTCGATGCCGAACTGGCCCTGTATCGCGGCTTTCTGCCCGATGCCGACAAACCCTTGTTGACCGCGATACGCAGCGCCCCGCCCGCGCAACTGGCTGCCTACGAGTCGCGTTTCCACGACGCACGCTATGCCATGCTGTTGCGCCGCTACCGCGCACGCCATCATGCCGACACCTTGAGTACCGCCGAAGCGGACGCGTGGCGCCGCTTCCGCCACCAGCGCCTGAGGCGCGGCAGCGCGCTGAACATCCTGACGCTGTCGGACTATTTCACCTTGATCGAGACGCGCCGCGGCGAACCCGGACGCAGCGGCGCAGACCAGGCGCTGCTGGACCAGCTGGAGGCATGGGGCCACCGGATCGAGGCCGAATCGGCTCTGGAGAACAACGATGCCTGAGGCACCGCATTTCACGCCCGCGACCTTCACGTTCCTGCGCGCGCTGGCGCGGCACAACGAGCGCGCGTGGTTCAAGGCCAACCAAACGCGCTACGAGGAAGCCGTGCGCGAACCCTTTCTGGCCGTGATCGGCGCGCTGCAGGAACCGCTGGCGGCCATCAGCCCGCACTTCCGCGCCGATCCGCGCAAACTCGGCGGCTCGCTGTTCCGCATCCAGCGCGACACGCGCTTTTCCGGCGACAAACAGCCGTACAAGACCTGGGCCGGGGCGCGCCTGTACCACGCGCGTCGTCGCGAGCGCCCGGCGCCGTCGTTCTACCTGCACGTGCAGCCGGGCGAGTGCTTCGTCGGCGCCGGCATCTGGCATCCCGAGTCCGCCACGCTGAAGCAGATCCGCGCGTTCATCGCCGACAATCCCGCGTCCTGGCGACGCGCGGTGCACGCCAAAGCATTCGAATCCCGCTACGCATTCTGGGGCGAGCGCCTGCAGCGCGCGCCGCAGGGCTACGCGCCGGACCATGCGCTGATCGAAGACCTGAAGCTGAAGAACTTCGCCGCCGGCTGTGCGCTGGACGATGACTTGGTGCTGAGCGCGCGCCTGGTCCCTGCCCTTGGCGCGCACCTGCGCGCGCTGGCGCCGCTGGTCGATTACCTGTGCGCGGCGCTCGACCTTGAGTTCTGAATCCGGCGCCGTCGCGGCCCCTGCCGACGCCGCGCCCGGCCACGTGCTGCCCTACGCGCGCCTGGCGGCGTACTACTTCGCCTACTTCGCCATCATCGGCGGCTACACGCCCTACTTCAGCGTGTTCCTGCACAGCCGCGGCATGCAGGCCAGCGCCATCGGCCTGATGCTGAGCCTCTGGTACGCCACGCGCATCGTCGGCCCCGGCGTGTGGAGCTGGCTGGCCGGACGCGGCACGCACGGCGTGCGCTGGCTGCGCGCGGGCACGCTGCTGATGCTGCTGGGTTTCACGCCGATGCTGTGGCCGCTGCAGCAAGGCGGACTGATCGCCAGCCTGATCGCGTTCGCGTTTTTCACCAATGCCATCGGACCGCAATTCGAGGCGATCGTGCTCTCGCACATGCCGGGGCGCAGCGAGCGTTACGCGCGGCTGCGCGTGTGGGGCTCGATCGGCTTCATCGCCATCGCGCTGCTGTACGGATTTCTGCTCGATCATCTCGATGCGCGCTGGCTGCCGGCGCTGATGCTGCCGTGGATGGCGCTGGTATGCGTGCTCAGCTTCAGCCTCGACTACGGCCCCGGCCACCACCACGCGCCCGCGGTATCGATGCAAGATGTGCGCGCCGCACTGCGTCAGCGCGAAGTGTGGGGGTTCTTCGTGCTGCTGCTGCTGATGCAGATGGCCTTCAGCCCTTACCACATGCTGTATTCGCTGTACCTGCGCGAGCACGGTTACAGCAGCGGCGCCATCGGCGGCCTGTGGGCGGTGGGCGTCGGCATCGAGATCGCCACGTTCTTCGCCATCGCGCCGATCCTGCTGCGCTACGCGCCACGCACGTTGCTGCTGGCGGGGCTGGCCGCCGGCACGCTGCGCTGGCTGGCGATGGCGCTGTTGCCCGGTCTCGGCTGGGTGATGGTGCTGGCGCAACTGATGCACGCGTTGAGCTTCGCTGCGTTTTACGCCGCCGCGATGCGCCTGCTGGCACGTTACTTTCCGGGGCGCCTGATGGGCTACGGCCAGGGTATCAACTCGAGCTTTTCCTCCGGCTTCGGCGGTGTGCTCGGCGCGCTGCTCACCTCCAGCCTGTGGCCGCTGGGCGCGGGCTCCGGCGCGTTCATGGCCAGCGCCGCGCTGTGTCTGGCCGGGGCATGGCTGGCGCTGCGCGTGCTGCCGCGCGGATGAGCGATGCGTGCGCTCGGTGCGGGCGCACAGCCCCGCCCCAGGCCGGGTACGGCATGGCCGGCATGGCACTGGGGAATCGCCTGATACGCTGACGCACCACCGCGCTGACGCCCATCCATGCCCGCCCCGCATCCCCTCTCCGTCCACGCCGCCGAGGAATTGCTGTACTTCGTCCTGCTGCAGCTCGCCGTCATCGTGCTGGCCGGGCGCATCGGCGGCGCGCTGGCGCTGCGGGCAAAGCAGACTGCTGCGGTGGGCGAGATCATCGTCGGCATTCTGCTGGGGCCGTCGCTGCTCGGGCTGCTGGCACCGTCGGTATTCGGCTACGTGTTCCATTCGGCCTCGGGCACGCCGCTGCAAATTCTCTCTCAGCTCGGGCTGATCCTGTTGATGTTCCAGATCGGGCTGGAGTTCGACTTCGGCCACCTGCGCGAAAAGCACAACAGCCGCGCGGTGCTGTGGGTGGGTGTGGCCAGTCTGGCCGCGCCGTTCGTGCTGGGCCTGGGCTTTGGCTGGATCAGTGCGCCGGAGCTATCGCCGCAGGCGCCGCGACTGGCCTCGGCGCTGTTCGTCGCGGCTGCGTTCTCTATCACCGCGCTGCCGATCCTCGGCCGCATCCTGATCGACTTCGAGCTGACGCGCACGCCGCTGGGCGTGATCGCGATCAGCGCCGCGGCGATCAACGACGTGGTCGGCTGGCTGCTGCTGGCGCTGGTCACCACGCTCACCCTGAGCCATTTCGCGCCGCTGGCCTTCGCGCTGAAAGTGGCCCTGGTGCTGGGCTTCGGCCTGCTGTGGGTGTTCGGCCTGCGGCCGCTGGCGCGGCGCCTGATCCGGCATCTGCAACAGGGCGGCGATGATCTGCCACCCAGCCTGCTGGGCATCGTGCTGGCGCTGGTGTTCGTCTCCGGCATGGCGACGTATCAACTGGGCATCTTCGCGATTTTCGGCGGCTTCATCATGGGCGTGATCCTGCATGACGAAGCGCGTTTCGTGCGCGCCTGGAAGGCGCAGATCAACCCCTTCGTGCTGGTGTTCTTCCTGCCGATCTTCTTCACCTACACCGGCCTGCGCACCGACATCGGCGGCCTGACCAGCGCCGCGCTGTGGGGCTGGTGCGCGCTGCTGGTGCTGCTGGCGACACTGGGCAAGTTCGGCGGCGCGTATTTCGCCGCGCGCGCCTGCGGCATGCGCCACGCCGAAGCCGGGGTGATGGGCGCGCTGATGAACACGCGCGCGCTGATGGAGCTGATCATCATCAACGTCGGCTACGACCTCGGTGCGATCTCGCGCCACGTGTTCACCATGCTGGTGCTGATGGCGATCCTCAGCACCGTGATCACGGCGCCGCTGTTGCGCCGCTGGCTGCCGCGTGCCGGCCACGCCATCCCGCCAGCGCACTGAACAGGATCGGCGCCAGACCCAGCGACATCAGGATCGACAGCAGCAGGCCGCCCATCACCGCGACCGCCAGCGGACGCAACAGATCGGTGCCACGACCGATGCCGATCGCCAGCGGCAGGAAGCCCAGCACATCGGCCAGCATGGTCATCAGGATCGGGCGCAGGCGCTGGCGCGCGGCCAGCACCACCATGGCCACACGCGGCGCGCCACCGGAAAGCTGGCGCGCGCGCGCGAAGATCAGGATGACATTGTTCACCGCGATGGCGAACACCAGCAGCATGCCGAGGAACGCAGTGCTGTCCAGATCGATGTGCAGCAGCCACAACGCCAGCAGCGCGCCGGGCGCGGCCAGGGCGATCGCCAGCATCGCCGCGATGCCGGCGCGCTGGCTGGAAAACTGCAGCCCCAGCAGCACCAGCAGCGCACCCAGCGCGGCGGCCAGGATCATCGCCATCTGCCGGAAGCTGCGCGACTGCTGCTGGTAATAGCCGCCGATCACGCTGCTGATCGAAGCCGGAAAATGCATCGATGCCAGCACCGTGCGCGCGCGCGCGGCGGCTTGCGCCAGGCCCTCGCCGGCACGCGGTTGCAGCCACATGTAGGCATACGGCACCAGATTCTGGTGGGTGACATAGGGCACCACGCCATGCAGTTGCACGCGCGCGAGCTGGTCCAGCGGCACCTGGGCGCCCCCGGGCAGGCGCAGTGGCAACGCCGCGACCGCGCCCGGCGCCGGGGCCGGCGTGGCTTCGAATACGCGCAACGGCAGGATCTGCTCGCCACGCAGCAACATGCCCGCGGAACGCCCCCACAGCCGCGCCTCGACCTGCTGACTGAGCACCAGCGGCGTGAGGCCGTAGAGGCTGGCCTGCGCGCGCGGCGTCAGCGCGATCTCCGGCCCCGCCGAGGGCGACTTGAACGCCACCTCGCTGAAAGCGCCGCTGTGCTTGAGCGCTTGCGCCAGGCGTTCGCCGGCAGCGTGCAGCAACGCCGGGTCGGAGCCGAACAGGAACACCTCCAGCGGTGCGTGCGAGCCGGACAGGTCACCCAGACGATTCACCATCACCTGGGTCGGATGTTCCATCAGCAGGCTGGGCACGGCCTGGCGAAAGGCGACACTGAGCTGGCGCATCACCGTGCGCGTGCCGACGCTGCGATCCTGCTTCAGCACGATCGCCAGCGCGCCTTTGTTGGGCGTGGCATAGGCATTGGAAAAACCGCGTCCGACCACCAGCGAGGCGCGCGCCACCGCGGGATTGCGCAGCGCCACGTGCAACAGCGTGCGTCCGACCGCCGTGGTCTCGGCCACGCTGCTGCCCACCTGCGTGCGATACGGCACCGAGATCACGCCCTCGTCCCAATGCGGCAGGAACGCCGTGGGCAGCGCACGCAGCGTGAACCAGCCCGCTGCAGCGAGCACCAGCATCAGCGGAACCACCAGCCATGCGCGGCGCGTACCGGCGATCAGCCAGCGTCCGTAGCGGCGCTGCGCGCGCTGCTGCCGGCGCGAGGGTGCATAAGTGCGGGCGCGGCCAGCCAGCCACAGCGCCAGCACCGGCGTGACCAGCAACGCCATCAGTTGCGACACCAGCAACGCGATGACGATGGCCACCGCCATCGAGCGGAACAGCAGGCCGAGTGTTCCGGACAGAAAAATCAGCGGCAGGAACACCAGCACCGAAGTTAGCGTGGCCATGCTCATGATCGGCAGGATTTCGCCGATGCGCTGCAGCGCCTGCGCACGGCGCTGCTCGCGTTCGCCGCTGAGATCGTGCAGGCCACGCTCGATCACCACGATGGCGTGATCGACCAGCGCGCCGATGGCCGCGGCCAAGCCGCCCAGGGTCATGATGTTGAGTCCGTAGCCCAGCGCGTGCAGCGCCAGAAACGCCGCGGCCAGCGACAGCGGCACCACGGTCAGCACCGCCAGTGCACCATCCACGCGACCGAGGAACAGCAGCACCACCAGCAGGGCGATCACGCTGCCCAGGCCCAGCGCGATCCACACGTCGCGCAGACTGCCGCTGATCAGCCCGCTCAGGTCATAGATGCGCACCAGTTTCACGCCCGCCGGCAGTTGCGCGCGCAGGCTCGCGATGCGCGCCTGCACGGCGCGCGCCACGGCGACCTCGTTGGCGCCGGCCTGCGCCTGGATGTCGATCAGCAGCGCGTGGCGCCAGCCGGCCACGGCCGCGTCGCGCTGCAGAGGTGGCGGCGCGATGGTCACCGTGCCCAGCGCGCCCAGCGCGAGCGGCATGCGGCTGCCATCGACGCCGACCGGACCCAGCGGCAGCAAGAGTTTTTCCAGCGCGGCGGCCGTGGCCGGGCGCGGCGTGGTGGCGACCACGAACTGCTGGTTGTAGGCCTGCAAGACGCCGGAGAAATACGGTCCCTGCGCGGCCTGCAGCGCCGCCACCACCTGCGCGGCGGTCAGATCGTGCTCGGCCAGGCGCCGCGCATTCAGCGCGATCTTCACCTCGGGCCAGCCGCGTCCCGTCCAGACCACGCGGTAGACGCCGTCGATGCCGAGCAGCGCGGGGCGCACATGAAACGCGAACGTCGGCATCAGCGCCGAGCTGTCAAGCCGGTTCGAAACCAGCGCATACTCGGCGAAGGGGTACACATTGGGCGCCATCAGATGGACCGCAACGGTCGCCCCAGCTGGCAGCGCGATATGAGCCAGCCGTGCCTGCAGCATCAAATACGCCGTTTGCGCATTGACGCCTTGGTCGAAATATACATGCAGCTTGCTCAGGCCATAGCCGGTCTGCGAGCGCACCAGGCGCACGCCGGGCTCGCCTTTGGCGGCTTCTTCCAGCGGGCGCGTGACCTCGTCCTCCATCGCGCGCACCGGCAGGTTGCCGGCATTGACCAGCACCGTGACCTTGGGGAAATCGATGTCCGGGAAAATGCTCTCGGGCAGCGTGCGCAGCGCGTACCAGCCGGCGCCCAGCAGCAGCAGCGCGGACAGGATCACCGACCAGCGATTGAGCCACAGGAACGCGAGATAGCGTCGCATCATGGGCGCACCGCGACCGTCACCCCATCCTGCAGACGCGTGGCGCCGCTGACGATCAACGTGGCCGGACCGCTCAGCGCGCCGCGCACCCAGCTCATGCCGTCATGCGCGGCCAGCACCTGCACGGGCACAGCGTAAGCATGGCCCGCGCGCAGCACGAACACTTCACTGCGCGCGCCGCGCCACACCACCGCGGCATCGGGCACACGCCATGCCGGCGCGCGTGGCAGCGCGAGCTGCAACCACAGCCACTGCCCCGGCAACAACGCGCTGGATGCCGGCAGCGCCACATACACCGACACCATGCCGGCTGTGCGCGCGCTCTGGCCCAGCGAGCGCACGGTGGCCGCGCCGTGCAGATCGCCGGCATGCCACTGCACCGCCATGCCCACCGCGACGCGGCGCATCTGGCGCGGGGTCAATTCGGCGCGCGCCCATGGCTGACCGCGGCCCAGCAGGGTGGCCACTGGCGTACCGCGATACACCACCGTGCCGGCACTCAGCAGATAACCCAGCGTGCCCGCGAACGGCGCGCGCAGGATCGATTGCGCGTTCTGCCGCTGCAAGGCCAGCAGCGCGGCGTCGGCCTGCTGCACATTGACGCGCGCCTGATCGAGACTCTGCTGTGCCACCAGCCCGCGTTGCGCCAGCTGCTGCTGGCGACGCAGGTCGGTCGCGGCCAGCCTTGCATTGGCTTGCGCGGCGCGGATCTGCGCCATCAGGCCCGGCACCTCGACGCGCGCAATGATCGCACCCGCCGCCACCGCGCCCGGATGCAGGAATGGTCCCTGCACGCGCCCGGTCACTGGTGCCGCCAGCACGGTGTGATCGGCGCTCTCGACGCGCGCCAGCACGTCGATGCGATCCTGCCAAGGTGCCCGCGCCACGGTCTGCACCACGACCGGCAGTGCCGTGGCGGCGTTCGCCGTGACCACCGCACCCACGACGAGCACACAGGCCAGCACAAACGCCAGGCACATCTCGCCGCCGTGGCGCATGCGCATAGTCGGTATCCGATAGTGAGGTCGGGTCATGGATTAGACTAGCTACGGTCGCAGATGTCCCGCTTGCGCAGATGCGATGTTCTTACATAAACGTAATCAGTACGCCGGGCCACTGGAATGCGCGGGCAGGGTTTACCAAATCGTGATCCAGTTGCATGCGCGATCACGGCCCAGGGCACATGTCGTGTGCGCCATTGTTTCCCAGCATGGCGCCTCCCGACCTGGAGACTGCCCATGCGCCGCATGCTGCTGGCCCTCGCGCTTGCATTATCCGTCATGACCGGCATACCCCTCGCGCACGCCGGCGGCGGTCCGCTGGGTATCGACCATCGCCTCGGCTATGACAACGGCGGTATCTGGAACCGCAGCTACCAGAAGGACCTGGGCTATTGCGAGGCCTTGTGCACGCTGACCGCGGCCAGCCTCATCGGCGGGCGCACGCGTTTCGGCCGCACGCTGTGGCAGTCGGTGGACGCGATGGCGTTCTCCTCGCTAGCCTCGTTTGCGCTCAAGAATACCTTCGGCCGCGAACGGCCCAGCTACAGCGCCGACCCCAATCTCTGGTTCCACGGCGGCGCCAGCTTTCCCAGCGGCGAGGTCACCGAGGCGTCCAGCTTCGTCACGCCCTTCATCGCCGAATACCAGCACGACCACCCGTGGGTGTGGGTGCTGGCCGCGATCCCCGCCTACGACGCCGAGGCGCGCATGAAAACCTGGGGCCACTGGCAGACCGACGTGCTGGCCGGCGCCGCGCTGGGCACGGCCTTCGGCATCTGGGCGCACGATCGCAAGAGTCCGCTGCTGCTGTCATGGCTGCCTGGAGGCTTCATGGTCGGCTACGCGCACGCGTTTTGAGCCACGCTAGCGCGCGCTGATCAGGATCGCTGCTCGCGGCGGTCCTTGTGCGCATCGCGCAGTTGCAGCCAGTTGTAGCGCGCCTGCGCGGCCAGATAACCCCATGGGCGCAGCGCCGAGTTCACGCCGAAGCGCGCGAACTCGCGCCACGCCTCGTCGCCACGCGCGATGGCGGCGGCGAGCAGTTCGCCGGCCACCGTGGTCGGCGCCAGACCGTGGCCGCCGAAGGCCTGCGCCCACCACAAGCCCTTGCCGTCGCCGCCGAGTTGCGGCATCTGGTGGCGCGCGTAACTCATCAGGCCGGACCAGCCATAGTCGATGCGTACGCCCTGCAACTGCGGGAACACGCGCAGCAGGTCGCGGTACAGCAACCGGCGCACGTCCTCGGGGCTGCGCTCGCGCACCGCGATGCGCCCGCCCCACAGCAGGCGCGTATCGGCCAGCGGGCGGTAGTAATCGAAAGCGAAGCGACTGTCGTACACCGCCGCCGCCGAGGTGAGGCAATCGTAGAGGCGCGTGCCCAGCGGCTCGGTGGTCATCACATAGGTGGCGATGGGCAACACGGCGCGATCGATGCGCGCGTCCAGACCACTGAGGTAACCACCCGTCGCCAGCAGCACCTGGCGCACATCCGCACGCCCACCGCCGGTATGCAAGCGAAAACCGCCGTCGCGCAGGCGCTCCAGGCGCAGCACGCGCGAGGTCTCGCGCACATCCACGCCCTGCCCGATCGCCGCCTGCGCCAGACCGCGCGCGTAGGCCAGCGGATCGAGGTGCATGGCGTTGGGCTCGAACAGCGCGCCGTGGTAGCGCGTGCTGTGTATCCATTCGCGCAACGCCTCGGGCTCGATCGGTTGCCACTCGGCACCGAGTTGCGCCAGCGTGTCACGGCGCTGCGCCAACACGCGCGGGTCGCGGAACCAGTTGGCCCAGAGCACGCCGGCATCGGCCAGATCGCAGGGGATCTGGTAGTGCTGCACGCGCCGCCGCAGCAGATTCACGCCCTGCACCGTGGCCTGGTACAGCGCGCGCGCGCGCTCCAGGCCCAGGCGCTTGATGAGTGCATCCTCGCCCAGCGAATAGCCGGCGAACACGAACCCGCCGTTGCGTCCGGAGGCGCCGAAGCCGATGCGCTCGGCCTCCAGCAGCAGCACGCCGCGCTGGCCGCGCTCGGCCAGACCCAGCGCAGTGGTCAGCCCGGCATAGCCGCCGCCGACAATGGCGACCTCGGCCTCGACCTGGCCGGTCAGCGCGGGCAACGCCGGCATCGCGGCGGCACGCGCCTCGTAATAGCTGGCTGCGGCCAGGGGTGCGCGCATCAGGGTGCTGCTCCGACCTGCGCGAGCGCCTGCTGCAAATCGGCGATCAGCACCTCACTGTCTTCCAGACCGATCGAGAGCCGGATCAAGTCGGGCGGCGCGCGGCCGGGCTGCTGGATCAAAGGCGCGCCAGCCGGCAGGAACGCCACCAGCGGACACACCAGCGATTCATATCCGCCCCAGGACACCGCCAGCAAAAAACGCTGCAAGGCATCGCAAAAGCGCGCGATGGCGGCGGCATCAGCGTCCTTCAGCGCGAAGGAAACCAGCCCGGATGACGCGCGCATCTGCCGCGCGACCAGCGCGCGCTGCGGGTGATCCGGCGCATGCGGATACCACACGCGCACGACGCGCGGGTGCGCAGCCAGGAACGCGGCGATGCGCGGCGTGGTCTCGGCCACGCGCTGCATGCGCAGCTTGAGCGTGCGCAGCCCGCGCAGGATCAGCGCGGCATCGTGCGGACCTGGAATCGCACCCAGGGTCATGAATGGGCCGTGGAACACGCGCTCGAGCAGCGCGCGCGAGCCGCATAGCGCGCCGGCGACGACATCGCTGTGGCCATTGAGGTACTTGGTCGCCGAATGCGCGACCAGGTCGATACCCAATGCCAGCGGCGACTGGTTGAGCGGGCTGGCGTGGCTGTTGTCGCACAGCGTCAGGATGCCGCGTGGCCGCGCCAGCGCCGCGATCGCGGCCAGGTCCTGCACCTCGAAGGTCAGTGAATTGGGGCTTTCCAGCACGATCAGGCGTGTCTGCAGCGTGAGTGCGGCGGCGACTTCAGCGATGTCACTGGCATCGACGAAGCTATGCGCCACGCTGAAGCGCGCCAGCAGATCGGCCAGCAGCGCGCGCGTACAGCTGTAGGGTTTCTGCACGCAGACGACATGGTCGCCCGCCGCGACGCAGGCGATCACCGCGGCGGCGATGGCCGCCGCGCCGGAGGCAAATACCAGGCATTCCTCGGCGCCTTCCAGTGCGGCCAGCTTCTGCCGCAGCATGTGCACCGTGGGGTTGCTGCCGCGCGTGTAGAACGGCGCGTCGAATTCGCGCGCCGCCGCCGCGCGCATGGCGGCGACATCGGGAAAGGTGAAGATCGAACTCTGCAGCACCGGCGGCGCCACCGCGCCGAAGTAACGCTGCCGCTCCTCGCCGTGGTGGTTGAGGATCCAGTCCAGATCCATGTTCACGGGCAGGCCGCGGCGCGCACCAGTGGCGCCAGTTCGGGATCCTCCAGTGCCAGTGCCAGGGTGGCGCGCACCAGGCCGGCCTTGTTGCCGCAATCGAAGCGCGTGCCCTCGAAGCGATAGGCCAGCACCTCGCGCTCGTGCAGCAGTGCCTCGATGGCATCGGTGAGCTGGATCTCGCCGCCGCTGCCAGGCGCGGTCGCGCGCAGCAGCTCGAAGATGCGCGCGGGCAATACGTAGCGCCCGACGATGGCGAGATTGGACGGCGCGTCCTCCGGCCTCGGTTTCTCGATCACGTAGCGCAGCCTGGCGGCGCGCTCGCTGACCGGCTCGGCATCGACGATGCCGTACCTGTGGGTCTGCGCGCGCGGCACTTCCTCCACCGCGACCACGCCGCAGCCGCGCACCGCGGCCAGTTCGGCCATCTGCTTGAGCGCACCGGCATGCGGCGTGCGGATCAGGTCGTCCGGCAGGATCACGCCGAAGGGTTCATCGCCGATCACCGGCGCCGCGCACAACACGGCATGGCCCAGGCCGCGCGCATCCGGCTGGGTGACGAACACGCAGCGGACATGACTCGGCAGCACGCTGCGCACGATGTCCAGCAAATCGGTCTTGCCCGCCTCGGCCAGCTTCTGCTCCAGCTCGTAGGCGTTGTCGAAATAATCGGCGATGGCATGCTTGTAGCGGTTGGTGACGAACACCAGCGTGTCGGCGCCGGCTTCCACGGCCTCGTCCACCGCGTACTGGATCAGCGGGCGATCGAGCACCGGCAGCATCTCCTTGGCCACGACCTTGGTCGCGGGCAGAAAACGCGTGCCCAGACCGGCCACGGGAAACACCACCTTGTGCAAATGCCGGCTCATGCCGAATCTCCTGTATCGCCGCGCGCAAACGGCACCACCGTGCCCGGCTGCGCATTGTGGACCCAGTCGAGGCTGGGCATGAGGGTTTGCAGCACGCGCCGCAACGCGGGCTCGTCGAAGGCTGCTACAGCTTCGCCGGCACGCGCCAGCTGCGCGTCCAGCAACTCGGCGCTGACGTGTCGTGGCTCGGCCAGGTACAGCTTGGCATGCGTGGTCGGCGCATAGTTTTCCTGCGCGTGGAACAGCTCCTCGAAGAGCTTCTCGCCGGGCCGCAGGCCGGTGTAGACGATGGCGATGTCGCGTCCGGGCTGCTTGCCGGACAGGCGGATCATCTGCGTGGCCAGATCGTGGATGCGTACCGGCTCGCCCATGTCCAGCGCGAAGATGTCGCCGCTGCGCCCCTGCACCGCGGCTTGCAGGATCAGCTGGCAGGCCTCGGGGATGGTCATGAAATAGCGCGTGACTTCCGGGTGGGTCACGGTGACCGGCCCGCCGCGCGCGATCTGCTCGCGGAACAGCGGCACCACCGATCCGGCCGAATCGAGCACGTTGCCGAAACGCACGGTGACATAGTGGCAACCCGGCGCGCGCTGCGCCTCGGCCTGGCAGGCCATCTCGGCGATGCGCTTGCTGGCGCCCATCACGCTGCTCGGGTTCACCGCCTTGTCGGTGGACACCAGCACGAAGGTTTCCACGCCCGCCGCGCCCGCCGCCGCGGCCAGCGTGCGCGTGGCCAGTACGTTGTTGCGGAACGCCTGACGCAGCTGTTCCTGCAGCAAAGGCACATGTTTGTAGGCGGCGGCGTGCAGCACCACGTGCGCGTGCGCAATGCGCAGCGCATGGCGCGCGGCGGCGGGATCGCCGCAGTCGCCCAGCAACGGCCGCAGCAGCAGATCGGGATAGGCCGCGTTCAATTCGCGCGCGATGCGGTACAGGTTGAACTCGCAACTGTCGAGCAGGGTCAGCGAGGCGACGCCCAGACGTGCCACCTGCCGGCACAGCTCGCTGCCGATCGAGCCGCCACCGCCGCTGATCAGCACGTGGCGCCCGGCGAAACCGGCGCGCACGCGCTCCCAGTCCAGGCTCACCGCATCGCGGCCGAGGAGGTCCTCGATCGCCACCGGCTTCAGCTCGTTGCGCTGCGCGCGCCCGCTGACCACGTCCTCGAAACGCGGCAGGGTGCGAAACGGCAACCCGGTACGCTCGCAGGCGGACACGATGACACGCATCTGCGCGACGCTGGCCGAGGGCACCGCGATCAGCAGCATCTCGGCGCTGCTGGCACGCGCCAGATCGACCAGCTCGGCCACGCTGCCCAGCACCGGCACGCCCTGCACGCGCGCGCCGCGCAACTGCGGTGCATCATCGATGAATCCCACCACGCGATACGCTGCGTCACGGCGCAGATCGCGCACCAGGGCGTCGCCGGAACGCCCGGCACCGATCACCAGCACGCGCTGCTGCGTGCGCTGGCCAAACAGTTCCAGGCGGCTGTCCTTCCAGTAGCGATACAGCAACCGTGGCGCACCCAGCAGGAAAGCCAGGATCAGCGGATACAGGAACAGCACCGAACGTGGCACGCCGGCCAGGCGATCGAGCAGGAACAAGGCCACGCCGACCATCACCGTGCCCAAGGCCGCGGCGCGCGCGATGTTCCACAGATCCGGCATGCTGGCGAAGCGCCACAGACCGCGGTACAGACCGGTCCAGGCGAAGATCGTGCCCTGCACCGCGAGCACCACGCCGAACTCTTCCAGACTGAGCTGCATGCCGCCGGCATGCGCCAGGTGGTAACGCAGCAACAGGGCCAGCCACCACGCCAGCGCGACCATGCCCAGGTCATGCAGCACCACCGCACTGCGCGGATGCAGCAGACCGAGGCGTAACTCAGACAGGCGCATGGCGATTCCCGTGACGTCGCGGCGCACGGCGACAGGCACGTTTGCCCTGCCACCACGCCGCGCCGGCGAGCATATACAGCGCGGCCACAAGCCACCAGCCCAGCGCGGCGTCGCGCTGCGCCCACAGCGCCAGCGGGATCGCCAGCAGCAGGTTCCAGCCGAGGTAGGCCAGCATTGCCTGCGCATGCGAATGCCGCGTGCGCGCGAGCCATTGATAGAAGTGTTCACGGTGCGGCTGCCACCAGCGCCGCCCGCGCAGCATGCGCGACAGCAGCGTGGCGCCGGCATCCACGGCGAACGCCGACACCAGCAGCAGCGCCGCCGGCAACGACCATGCGCCGCGCGCGACGCCGGCAAACGCCAGTGCCGCCAGCATGAAGCCGAACGCACCGCTGCCGACATCGCCCATGAACACATGCGCGCGCGGCAACGGCAGATTGAACGGCAGGAATCCAGCCAGCGCCGCGGCCAGCAGCAGCGCCAATGCCAGCAGCAGCAGTTGATCGCTGCGCGCGGCCATCCACGCAAATACCAGCGCCAGCGTGAATACCTGCATGGCCAGCAGGCCGTCACTGCCATCCATGAAATTGTGCAGGTTGATCGACCACGCCGTGGCCAGCACCAGCGCGGCAGCCAGCAGCAACGCCAGTGGCGGCTGCAGCGCCGGCGACAACTGCGGCCACAGGCTCAACGCCAGCAGCGCGCCCGCCGCGAGATGCGCGGCCATGCGCGGACCGATACCCAGACCACGGTGGTCATCCAGCGCGCCCACCAGCGCGGTCAGCAGCAATGCCGGCAGCCACATCCCGGTCCAGCGCCATGGCAAGGCCGCGCCGGGCAGCAGTTGCAGCAACAACAGGCCCAGCGCCAGCGCCAGCACCGCGCCAGCACCGCCGCCGCGCGGCGTGGGCAGGCGATGCAGACGGCGCCGGCCCGGCTGATCCAGCAGGCCGCGCCGCTGCGCGTAGAGCATCATCGCAAACACCAGCACGCCAGCCAGCAGCGCGACCAGCACCGCCAGCAGCAGGATCGGAGCCAACACGCCCGCGGCCATGTCCATTCAGGCGCCCGTCGCGCCGTGCACCGGGCGCAGCGTGCTCCAGTTCTTGCAGCTCGGACACTGCCAGTGGTGCGCGCGTGCGCCAAAACCGCATTGCGTGCAGCGGTACAGCGCCTGGCCTTCGAGCACCGCGGCGGTCAGATCGCGCAGCAGGCGCAGGCTGGACCCGCTGTCGCTGCCACCCTCGATCGCGGTGTCCATCAATTGCACCAGGCCGCGCACCGAGGGCCGCTGGCGCAACTGCGTGCCGAGGAATTCCACCGCGCGGCTCTGGCCATCGCGGCGCGCGTAAATGCGCGCCAGCGCCAGCACTGGTGACACGCCTTCATAGCGCAACACGATGCGCCCCAGGGTTTGCTCGGCGCGCTCCATCTGCTGCGCGCGCGCGTAGGTATCGAGCAGCGCGGGGAGAATCTCAGGCACGTAATCGATGTCGGACTCCAGCGCCTGCTCATAGGCCGCGATCGCCGCGGGATAGTCCGCATTCGCGGCGGCGAAGCGGCCGCGCAGGATCAGCGCGCGCACGAACTCGGGATGCGCAACGAACGCCTGTTGCAGGTAATCGGCGGCGTCTTGCAGGGCGCCGTGCGCCTGCGCGCGCTCGGCCAGTTCGCAGTAGAAATGCGCGATCTGCAACGCCTGCTGCTCGCCCGAGGTTTCCTGCAGCCGCCGCGCGTACAGGATGGCCTTGTGCCAGTCGCGCTCATGCTGGCAAATGGCGATCAGGTGGCGCAGCGCCGAGGGCGCCTGCGCGTTCATCGCCACCAGGTCGGCGAACAGCGTCTCGGCGCGATCCAGCAGACCAGCGCGCATGTAGTCCTCGCCCAGCTCGAGCAGCGCCATGGTTTTCACGTCATCGCTGAGATTGGCGCGCGCGATCAGGTGCTGGTGCACGCGGATGGCGCGTTCCACCTCGCCACGACGGCGAAACAGGTTGCCCAGCGCGAGGTGCGTCTCGATGGTGTCGCGGTTGGCCTCGGCCAGTTGCAGGAACACCTCGATGGCCTTGTCCGGCTGCTCGTTGAGCAGGTAATTCAGACCGCGGAAATAGCTCGAGGACAGCTCATCGACGCGCGCGCCCGAGCGCCGCGCGCCCAGTCGGCGCGCGCTCCACCAGCCGGACAGAAACGCGATCGGCAAAAGCAGGAACAGCAGCAGAAGTGGATTCATGCAGCGTCTTGGCCATCGCCTTGCCCGCGCCCGGACGCCCTGCGTCGGCGCCGCGCGCCAAGCCCCAGCCATGCGCTGAGGCCGCCCAGCAGCCAGCCCAGCACCAGCACGGCCAGCAACGTCACGCCCTTGGGCAAGTCGGCCTCGACCAGCAGAAAGTCGTAATGCACGGCGCCGCTGTTGAGCGCGGCGAAAGCCGCGCCCAGCAGCGCGAATATGAGCAGCAAAGCGGCGATCACGAAGCGCATGGCGTCTCCCTCAGCCGAACTTTAGCAGGCCATGCAAGCGCCACGCGGCCAGAACGCCTGCGGCGCGCCGGGAATCAGGGCGTGTCGGGTGCACGCCGGTCAATGGCCGTTGACGCGCTCGCGCAGTTCCTTGCCCGGCTTGAAATGCGGCACGTGCTTGCCCGGCAGCGCCACCGCTTCGCCCGATTTCGGATTGCGGCCGATACGCGGCGCGCGGTAGTGCAGCGAGAAACTGCCGAAGCCGCGCACTTCGATGCGCGCGCCGGTGGACAGCGCCTCGGTCATCTGGTCAAGCACGTGCTTGACGCCGATTTCGACGTCGGCGAGGGCCAGGTGTGCCTGGCTGCGTGCCAGGGCTTCGATGAGATCGGATTTGGTCATGGCGGCGCCAGTAGGCGGGCGGGGCGAACCCCAGCCCGCCGGGGGACGGGCAGGATCAGCCCTTCTTCATCTGTTCCTTGAGCAGGGCGCCCAGCTTGGTGGTGCCGCCGGCTGCGCTCTGGTAATCGGCCATGGTGTCCTGCAGATCTTCCTCGTCCTTGGCGCGGATCGAGAGCTGCATCTGGCGACCCTTGCGGTCCATGCCGGTGAACTTGGCCTCGACCTTGTCGCCCACCTTGAGGTGCAGGGTGGCGTCCTCGATGCGCTCCTTGGCGATGTCGTTGGCGCGCAGGTAGCCCTCGACGCCATCCTCGAGCGCGATCAGCGCGCCCTTGGCGTCCACTTCCTTGACCACACCGGTGACGATGCTGCCGCGCGGATGGCCGGCCATGAACTGGCCGAACGGGTCCTGCTCCATCTGCTTGACGCCAAGGCTGATGCGCTCGCGCTCCGGATCCACGGCCAGCACCACGGCCTCGATCTCGTCGCCCTTCTTGAAGTTGCGCACCAATTCCTCGCCGGTACTGTTCCAGGAGATGTCGGACAAGTGCACCAGGCCGTCGATGCCGCCGTCCAGGCCGATGAAGATGCCGAAGTCGGTGATCGACTTGATCGCGCCATTGACGCGATCGCCCTTCTTGTGGATCGCGGCGAAGGTTTCCCACGGATTGGCGCGGGTCTGCTTGATGCCCAGCGAGATGCGGCGACGCTCCTCGTCGACATCCAGCACCATCACCTCGCAATCGTCGCCGACCTGCACCACCTTGGCCGGGTTGACGTTCTTGTTGGTCCAGTCCATCTCGGAGACGTGCACCAGACCCTCGACGCCCGGCTCGATCTCGACGAAACAGCCGTAATCGGTGACATTGCTGACCTTGCCGAACAGGCGCGCATTGACCGGATAGCGACGCGCGATGTTGACCCACGGGTCGTCGCCGAGCTGCTTCAGGCCAAGGCTGACGCGGTTGCGCTCGCGATCGAACTTGAGCACGCGCACTTCGAGTTCGTCGCCGACATTGACCACCTCGGACGGATGGCGCACGCGCTTCCACGCCATGTCGGTGATGTGCAGCAGACCGTCGATGCCACCGAGGTCGACGAACGCGCCGTAATCGGTGAGGTTCTTGACCACGCCCTTGAGCACCGCGCCTTCCTGCAGGCGCTCCATCAACTGCTCGCGCTCGACCGAGAACTCGCTCTCGACCACGGCACGGCGGCTGACCACGACGTTGTTGCGCTTGCGATCGAGCTTGATCAGCTTGAACTCGAGGTCCTTGCCTTCCAGGTACACCGGATCGCGCACCGGACGCACGTCCACCAGGGAACCCGGCAGGAACGCGCGCACGTCCTTGATGTCGACGGTGAAGCCGCCCTTGACCTTGCCGGTGATGCGGCCACTGATCGCGGTGTTGTTGGTGAACGCCTCCTCGAGGTCGTCCCACACCATCGAGCGCTTGGCCTTCTCGCGCGAGAGCTTGGTCTCGCCGGTGCCGTTCTCGATGGCGTCCAGCGCGACCTTGACCTCGTCGCCGATCTGGATGCGGATCTGGCCATCATCCTCGCGGAATTCCTCGATCGGGATGATGCCTTCGCTCTTCAGGCCCGCATTGATGACGACGACGTCGGAACGTATGTCGATCACCGTGCCCAACACGATCGACCCCGGTTTGAGCTTGGACAGGGTCTGGCTGTTCTCGAACAGCTCGGCAAAACTTTCAGTCATGGGTTTATCCGGTGTGGTTGCCGGCACAGCCCGACGGGCGGCTCGGAACCGGGTTGTGGACGCTTGCGCGCCGTTGAAAACCACTCCTCGCGGAGTGGGCCTTGCGCCCTGTCGCGGCTCAATGCCGCGGCAGCAACGCCAGAATCCGTGCTACGACTGTCCCGATCGGCATGCCGGTGGTATCGATCACCACGGCGTCCGCTGCGGGCTTGAGCGGAGCCACGGCGCGCTCGGCATCACGCCGGTCACGCGCCTCGATCTCCCGCAACAAGTCGGCGAGTGTAACCCGGAGTCCCTTGTCCTTCAACTGCTTATGGCGCCTTTGCGCGCGCTCGGCAGCGCTGGCGGTCAAAAACACCTTGGGAGCGGCATCGGGGAAAATCACCGTGCCCATGTCGCGACCGTCCGCGACCAGCCCGGGTGCCTTGCGAAACGCGCGCTGCTTGTCGAGCAACGCCGCGCGCAGGCTGGGGATGGCGGCGATGGCCGAGGCCGCGGCGCCGCAGGTTTCGGTGCGCAAGGCGTCGCTGGCATCGTGACCGTTGACCAGCACCCGGGTCTCGGCGCCAGAGCCTGGATCGCGGAAGCCGATGCGCGTGTGTTCGGCACAGCGCGTCACCGCCTCGGCATCGGACAGATCGATGCCGGCCAGTGAGGCGGCATAGCCCACCGCGCGATACAGCGCGCCGGAATCCAGCAGATGCCAGCCCAGCTGCGTGGCGAGCAGGCGGCTGACGGTGCCCTTGCCCGAGCCGGACGGACCATCGATGGTGAGCACGGGTGCGGGCGTGGCAGCGGACATCGGCATCTCGAAACGCAAAACCCGCACAGTCTAACGTGCCTGCACGCACCCGCCGCGGCGGCCGTGCATCGGCCTGCCCGGCGCCGGCGTCAGGCGTCGGCGAACGGCACGGCCAGCACCCCGGCGATGGCGTCGCCACCCGCCAGCACCAGCAGCAGCCGATCGACGCCCAGCGCCACGCCGGCGCAATCGGGCAGCGCATCCAGCACCGCCAGCAGGTTTTCGTCCATGGGCAGCCGGGCCTGCCCGCGCGCCTGGCGCCGGTGATTGTCGGCGATGAAGCGGCGGCGCTGCTCGCGGGCATCGTTCAACTCGTGGTAACCGTTGGCCAGCTCGACACTGCCCAGATACACCTCGAAACGCGCGGCCAACGGCGGATCGCCCGGCATCACGCGCGCCAGTGCGCACTGGCTGGCGGGGTAATCGTGCAGCACGGTGATCTGTCCGGGCGGCAGTCGCGGCTGGATGCGGTGGCTGAGCAGCAGGTCCAGCCAGTCGTCACGGGTCAGCCCGGCGGGATCGACCTGCTGCCCGCCCAGCGCCGCGCGCAATTCGAGGTCACTGGCATGGTGCGCGTCGACGCCCAGCTCGCGCGCGAACAAGGCCGCGTACTCGAGCACCTCGACGTGCGCCACGCGCCCGACCAGCGCCAGGGCCGCCTGCACCAGTTCGACCACCTCGCCCGCCAGGCGACGCTGGTCCCAGCCGATGCGGTACCACTCCAGCAGGGTGAACTCGGGGTTGTGGCGCGCGCCGACCTCGCCATTGCGAAACACGCGGCCGAGTTCGTAGCAATCGCCGACGCCCGCCGCCAGCAGGCGCTTGAGTGGGTACTCGGGCGAGGTGCGCAGCCAGCGCGTGCGCGCACCGGCATCGACGTGACCGCTGAACTCGGTGCGAAAACTTTCGATATTGGGATCGGTATTGGCGGCGGCGGAGAGCATCGGCGTCTCCACTTCCAGCACCCGGCGCGCGGCGAAAAATTCGCGGATCAGCGCATACAGCCGCGCGCGCCATTGCAGTTGCGCACGCAGTGCGTCAGGCGCGGGTGCCGCCACCTCAGGAAGTCACCCGCGACCACAACGACTTGACGCCATCGAGGAACGATTGCGCGCGCGGCGAGTGCTGCGCGGCACCCGCGCTGCGCATGCTGGCATCGAGCTGCTCCAGCAACTCGCGCTGCTCCCGCGTCAATTGCACCGGGGTTTCCACGACGATGTGGCAAATCAGGTCACCGGCGTGGCCGCTGCGCACCGAGCGCACGCCGCGCCCGCGCATGCGGATCTGCTGGCCCGATTGGGTCTCGGGCGGCACGCTCAGGCTGACCTCACCGTCCAGCGTGGGCACCATAATCTCGGCGCCCAGCGCCGCCTGCGCGATGCGCACCGGCACTTCGCAGTGGAGATCATCACCATCGCGCTGGAACATGGCATGCTCGCGCACGCGCACTTCCACATACAAGTCACCGGCCGGCTGCCCCGCCGGGCCGGGCTCACCCTGCCCGCCGAGGCGGATGCGATCGCCTGTATCCACGCCCGCGGGAATGCGCACCTCGAGCTTGCGCGTGCGCTCGACGTGGCCCTCGCCATGACACCGCGCGCATGGTGTTTCCACCACGCGCCCGCTGCCGCGGCACTGTGGGCAGGCCTGCTGCACCGAGAAGATGCCATTCTGAATGCGCACCCGGCCCTGGCCGCGACACGTCGGGCAGGTCTTGCTGCGCCCATCGGCCGAGCCGCTGCCATTGCAGGCCTCGCAGGCGACGATGCCGGGCACCGCGATGGTCTTGTCGCAGCCGAACACGGCTTCCTCGAGATCCAGATCGAGCAGGTAGCGCAGGTCGCCACCGCGACGTGAGCGCCCACCGCCGCCTCCGAAAATGTCGGCGAAAATATCGCTGAACATGTCGCCGGCGTCGGCGAAACCCGCGCCGCCGCCGCGTGCGCCACCGCTGGCGAATGCGGCGTGACCGTGGCGGTCGTACAGCGCACGGCGCTCGCCGTCGCAGAGCACCTCGTAGGCTTCCTTGGCTTCCTTGAATTTGTCCTGCGCGGTCGGGTCATCCGGACAGCGATCCGGATGAAACTTCATGGCCAGGCGCCGGAATGCCTTCTTGATGTCTTCCTCGCCTGCCGTGCGCGGCACACCGAGAACTTCGTAATAGTCGCGTTTGGACATGGGTTGCGCGCAGAGGTGATCGACGGAGGGAGCTTCAGGGCCGAAGCCGCGGTGCGGGGAGGATAGCGCCTGGTGGCCGCAATCGATCCGGCCACCGATGACCCGCTGCGGGCTTCCTGGCCCCGCTTACTGCTTGTCCTTGACCTCGGTGAACTCGGCGTCGACCACGTCGTCCTGCGCGGCGCCTGTACCCGCACCCGGGCCGGCAGCGGACTCCGCGCCCGGCGCAGCACCGGCTGCCGCCGCGGCCTGCAAGGCCTGCGCGGCCTGCTCCAGCGCCTGCGTGCGTGCTTCGATGCGTGCCTGATCGTCGCCCTTCATGGCGTCCTCGAGGTCCTTCAGCGCGGACTCGATGGCGCCGATCTGCGCCGCCGCCACCTTGCCGCCATGCTCCTTGAGCGCGCTGCGCGTGGCATGCATCAGCTGGTCGGCCTTGTTGCGCGCGCCCACCAGTTCATGAAACTTCTTGTCGTCCTCGCGGTGCGCCTCGGCATCGCTGACCATGCGCTGGATCTCGGCGTCGGACAGGCCCGAACCGGCCTTGATCTCGATCTTCTGCTCTTTGCCGGTGTTCTTGTCCTTGGCCGAGACGTGCAGGATGCCGTTGGCGTCGATGTCGAAGGTGACCTCGATCTGCGGCATGCCGCGCGGCGCGTTCTGGATGCCGGCCAGATCGAACTTGGCCAGCGATTTGTTGTAGCGCGCCTGTTCGCGCTCACCCTGCAGCACATGCACGGTCACCGCGGACTGGTTGTCCTCGGCGGTGGAAAACACCTGCGCGGCCTTGGTCGGAATGGTGGTGTTCTTCTCCACCAGCTTGGTCATGACGCCGCCCATGGTCTCGATGCCCAGGCTCAACGGGGTCACGTCCAGCAGCAGCACGTCCTTGACCGTGCCGCCCAGCACCGCGCCCTGGATCGCCGCGCCCACGGCCACGGCCTCGTCGGGGTTGACGTCCTTGCGCGGTTCCTTGCCGAAGAAATCCTTCACCGCCTCCTGCACCTTGGGCATGCGCGTCATGCCGCCGACCAGGATCACCTCGCTGATGTCGCCGACCTTGATGCCGGCGTCGTTGATCGCGGTACGGCACGGATCGATGGTGCGCTTGATCAGCGCCTCGACCAGCGCCTCCAGTTTGGCGCGCGTCAGCTTGATGTTGAGGTGCTTGGGGCCGGACGCGTCCGCCGTGACATAGGGCAAGTTGACGTCAGTCTGCTGCGCGCTGGACAGCTCGATCTTGGCGCGCTCGGCGGCGTCCTTCAGGCGTTGCAGCGCCAGCGGATCCTTGCGCAGGTCGATGCCCTGCTCCTTCTGGAACTCCTCGACCAGGTAATCGATGACGCGCATGTCGAAGTCCTCGCCACCGAGGAAGGTGTCGCCATTGGTGGCCAGTACCTCGAACTGCTTCTCGCCGTCGACCTCGGCGATCTCGATGACGGAGACGTCGAAGGTGCCGCCGCCGAGGTCGTACACGACGATCTTGCGATCCTTGCCGATGCTCTTGTCGAGGCCGTAGGCCAGCGCCGCGGCGGTAGGCTCGTTGATGATGCGCTTGACCTCCAGCCCGGCGATCTTGCCGGCGTCCTTGGTCGCCTGGCGCTGGCTGTCGTTGAAGTAGGCCGGCACCGTGATGACCGCCTCGGTGACCGGCTCGCCGAGATAATCCTCGGCGGTCTTCTTCATCTTCATCAGCACCTTGGCGGAGATTTCCGGCGGCGCCATGCGCTTGCCATCGGAGGTTTCCACCCAGGCATCGCCGTTGTCGTGCTTGAGGATCTTGTAGGGCACGATGCCGAGGTCTTTCTGCACCTCGGCGTCGGTGAACTTGCGCCCGATCAGGCGTTTCACCGCGTAAAAGGTGTTCTTGGGATTGGTCACCGCCTGGCGCTTGGCCGGCGCGCCGACCAGCACCTCGCCGTCCTTGGTGAAGGCGACGATCGAGGGCGTGGTGCGATCGCCCTCGGCGTTCTCGATCACGCGCGTGCTCGAGCCCTCCATGATGGCGACGCAGGAATTGGTGGTACCGAGGTCGATGCCGATGATCTTGGCCATGAGTCAGCTCCGGGGAAGTGGTGGATGTGTGCTGTTGCGGCCGCGGCCGCGCTGCTGATCAGGTGGGGTTCGCGTGCGCCAATTCAAGCGTCCGCCGCGCGCGCCACGGTGACCCGCGCCGGCCGCAGCAGGCGCTCGTTGAGCAGATAGCCCTTCTGCAGCACAGCGACCACGGTGTCGGGCGCGTGCTCGGGCGCATCGACCAGGCTCACGGCCTCATGGCGCTCGGCATCGAACGGCTGACCGAGGGGTTCGATGGCGCTGAGCCCATGCGCCTGCATCACGCGCTCCAGTTCCTTCAGGGTCAGCTCCATGCCGGCGCGCAGGCTGGCGGCGTCGGCGTTGGGAAGGGCAAGTCCGTGGCCCAGCGCGTCGGCCACGCTCAGCAGGTCGCCGAGCACGCGTTCGTTGGCGAACTTGCGCGCCTGCTCCAGATCGCGCTGCAGGCGCTTGCGCTGGTTCTCGATCTCGGCGCGCTCGCGCAACATCATCTCGCGCGCGGCATTGGCGGCGTTCTCGGCCGCGGCAAGGCGCTCGCCGAGCGCGGTGAGGTCGGCATCGATGGAATCGGGGGTGCTCTCGGGGGACGTTTCAGGCGTGGTCATCGCTGCGGCTCATGGATGTTTGATGGCGAAAAGACCTGACGCGCGCCACGCAACGGTGCGGGACGACAACAGGCAATGCTTGGGGTTATGCGGGCGTGACGATGCGATTCAAGATGCCGCCGAGCAGGTCGGCGCTGGTCTGCACGACCTGGATCACGCGGTCGTAGGCCATGCGCGTCGGCCCGATCACGCCGATGCTGCCGAGCACGCGACCCTGCACGCCATAGGTCGCGGTGACCATCGAGCAGCCGGCCAGCGGCGCGAAGCCGCTTTCCTCGCCGATGAACAGGCGCACGCCCGGCGCGGCGGCGCAATTCTCGAACAGCGCCAGCAATTCGCGCTTCTGCTGGAACGCCTCGAACAGGCTGCGCAGGCGCTGAAAGTCGGCCAGATCGTGCACCCCCATCAGGTTGGACTGGCCGCTGACCATCAGGTCGGGGATGCTCTCCGGGCCGGGCTGCACGGCATGCGTGGCCAGCTCAACCGCGCCACCCAGCGCGCTGCGCAGCGCGCCGTCGGCGGCCTGCAGCTCATGCGCCAGGAGAGCACGGATTTCACCCAGGCGCATGCCGCAGAAGCCGGCGTTGAGCACCGTCGCGGCGCGCTCCAGATCGGCCGCGTCGGGGCGCCGCGTCATTTGCAGGATGCGGTTCTGGATGTGCTGATTGGCGAACACCAGCACCGCCAGCACGCGCTCGTCGGGCAGCGCCACGAACTCGATCTGGCGCAGCGGCAAATCATCCTCGCGCGGTACCGTGACCATGCCGACGAACTGGGTCATGGCCGAGAGCAGCGCCGAAGCGCCGGTCGCCAGCTCGCGCGCGTCGCCCGGCATTTGTTGCAGACCATGCGCAAGGCGCTGCTGATCCGCCAGCGGCAGTGGCTTGATTTCCAGCAGGCTGTCGACGAACAGGCGCAGGCCCTGCGGCGTGGGGATGCGCCCGGCCGAGGTGTGCGGCGAAGCCACCAGGCCGGCGTCCTCGAGGTCGGCCATGATGTTGCGGATGGTAGCCGGGCTCACTTCCAGACCGGCCGAACGCGACAGCGTGCGCGAGCCGACCGGCTCGCCGCCGCTGAGGTATTGCTCGATCAGGCTGCGCAGCAACTGCCGCGCGCGCGCATCGAGACCGGATGGATAGGCTGCCATGGACTGGATTCGGACAAAGCTGCAGCATGCATAAGGCCTGCGCGGCCTGCTTGCAAGCCCCGTGAGCCAGGCCCGCCAGCCGGATGCATGCCGCGCGGCGTCGTGAAACTGCTGCGCCGGCCGCGCCGCGCCCATAGAATCACGCCATCATTCCCGCCATGCGCTGCACCATTTCATGCTGACGACGCTGTACGTTCGCGATCTGGCCGTGGTCGCCGAAGCCGAGATCACGCTGGGCGCCGGCCTCACCGTGGTCACTGGCGAGACCGGCGCCGGCAAGTCGTTGCTGGTCGATGCGTTGCTGCTGCTCGGCGGCGCACGCGCCGACGCCACGCTGGTGCGCAGCGGCGCGGAACGCGCCGAGGTCAGCGCCGAATTCGACCTCGCCGCCAGCCCCGCCGCGCGCGCCTGGCTGCACACGCAAGCCCTGGACGATGACGGGCACTGCAGCCTGCGCCGCGTGCTGGCCGCCGCGGGCGGTTCGCGCGCGTGGATCAACGGCCGCCCGGTGGCGCTGGCGCAGCTGGGCGAACTGGCCGCGCATCTGCTGGAGATCCACGGCCAGCACGAGCATCAGGCGCTGCTGCAGCGCGAACAGCAACTGGCCCTGCTCGACGCCTACGGCGGTCACGCGGCCACGCTGGCGCAGGTGCGCGAGCTGGCCCAGCGCCTGCGCGCGCTGGCGCGCGAAGCCGCGACGCTGGGCGATGGCAGCGAGCGCGATGCGCGCCTGCAACTGCTCGCGCACCAATGCACGGAACTCGAGCGCTGGGCGCTGCCCGCGGAGCGTCTTGCCGCGCTGGAAGCCGAGCAACGCCGGCTGGGCCACGCCGAGCGCCTGCTGGCGGGGAGTGCCGCACTGGTCGATCAGCTCGAAGGCGACGACGGCCTGCGCAATCAACTCGCGCGCGCCGCCGCGGAACTCGCGCGCCTTGCCGAGATCGACGCGGACCTGGGCGCCAGCCGCGAACTGCTGGATGCCGCGCTGATCCAGCTCGGCGAGGCCGGCAGCGCGCTGGCCCACTACGCCGAGGCGCGCGACCTCGACCCGGACCGCCTCGCCGAGGTCGATGCGCACCTGCAACACCTGCACGACCTCGCGCGCAAGCACCGCTGCACGCCGGCCGCACTGCCCGATGTGCTGACGCGCCTGCGCGACGAGCACGCGCACCTGCACGATGCCGGCGCACGCCTGGATGCGCTGGCGCGCGAGCGCGATGCGTTGACGCGCGATTACGACACCGCAGCGGCCGCCCTCGGCGCGGCACGCCAGCAGGCGGCGCAACGCCTCGGCGCCGAGGTCAGCGCGCTGATGGGCACACTCGGCATGCCCGGCGGGCACTTGCAGGTGGCGCTGGAAGCGACCGCGCCCGATGCGATCGATGCGCAGGGCCGCGAGCGCTGCGAGTTCCAGATCAGCACGAATCCGGGCCAGGCGCTGCGCCCGCTGCGGCGCGTCGCCTCGGGCGGTGAACTGGCGCGCATCAGCCTGGCGCTGGAAGTCAGCATGCTGGGCCTGGACGATATCGGCTGCATGGTGTTCGACGAGGTCGACAGCGGCATCGGCGGCGCGGTCGCGGAGATCGTCGGGCACAAGCTGCGTGCGCTCGGTCGCGTGCGTCAGGTCCTGTGCGTGACCCACCTGGCGCAGGTCGCGGCGCAGGGACATGCGCACCTGCGCGTGAGCAAGCACAGCGATGGCGCGGCCACGCGCACGCGGATCGAGACACTGGATGCTGACGGCCGCCGCGACGAACTGGCGCGCATGCTCGGCGGCGTATCGATCACGCCGGAAACGCGCGCGCATGCCCGCGCCATGCTGGAGCAGGCGCAAGCACATTGAGCGGCACGGCGCGGCTCAGAGGCTGTGAAAAGTTCGAGCGCCGTGGCGAGAGCGTCGCCAGGCGTTCGGGACAAGGTGCGTTGTGGGCAAATCCGGGGAGTTGGGTGAGCCAAATGACCCGGATTTGCCCGCAGCGCGCCGCCGGCACGGGCGTCTGACGACGGTCGCAGCAGGCGGGCGATTTTTTCAACGCCTCTCAGGCCACCACCAGGCCGCGCTCGCGCGCCAGACGGTATAAGTCCAGCTCGGAGCCCGCGCCGAGCTTGCCCATGAGGCTGGCGCGGTGGATGTACACGGTCTTCTGGCCGATGCCCAGTTCGGCGGCGGCCTGCTTGGGCGTGAGCCCGCGCGCCAGCAGCAGGAATACCTCGTGCTCGCGCGCGGTCAGGCGCGCCAGTGGATCGCCGTCGCGCGTGCTCTGGCTGCGCGCGATATCGCTGCTCAGGTAGCGCTCGCCGGCCAGCACGGCACGCAGCGCGGCGATCAGTTCATCGGCGGCGGCACTCTTGCTGACATAGCCCCAGGCGCCGCGGCGCAGCGCCTCGGAAATGTACGGCTCGGTGTCATGCATGCTCAGCACCACCACACGCAGGCCGGGGCGCAGGCTGAGCAGGTGCTCGAGCAACGGCAGGCCACCGCCGTTGGGCAGCGAAAGATCGAGCACGACCAAGTCAGCCGCGTTGGCGAGGATGGTCTCCAGCGCCTCCTCGGCGTCGCCGCATTCGGCGATCACATCGAGTCCCGGCTCGGTCTGGATCAGATGCTTGAAACCCTCGCGTACGATGGCATGGTCATCCACCAGCACGATGCGTGTCATGGCACCACGATAGCAGGCCTCGCGCGGCGCGAGCACGACAGGTCCGGCGCTCGATGCGCGGCAGTCCGCGGCGCGTGGCGCGCCTTGTACCATGCCACCATGCTGCGTCTGTCCCCGCCCAAGCTATCGCCATGGCTGCAAGGTCCGGCCGCCGCGCTCGGTTACGCGCTGGCCTGGGCCGGGCTGTTCGAGATTTCGCAGCTGTACTGGTATCTGCCCGCCGGATTGCGCTTCGGTGCGCTGCTGCTGGCGCCGCGACGGCTGTGGCCGTGGCTGATCGGCGCGGAGTGGTGTGTCGGCCTGCTGCTGCGCCTGCATGACCCGCATCTGCTGCACGATCCCCTGCTGCTGGCGTGGATGGTGTTGCCACAACCGCTGATGGTCGCCATGATCATCGCGCTGATGCGGCGACGTGCGACACCGGTACTGATCGAGCGCCCAGAACGTGCCGTGCGCCTGCTGGTCGGCGCCCTGCTCGCCGCGCTGGCCAGCACCGCGGTCAATGCCCCGATCCTGCAGACACTGGTCGACTTGCCGCTGATGCATATCGGCAGCATGCTGGCCAACTTCGCGCTGGGCGATTACGTCGGCATCCTGCTGATCACGCCGCTGCTGATCATGTTGCTGCGCGCGCCGCCCGATCATGCACAGGCCCGCGCGCTGCTCGCCGACATGCTGCTGATCCTGCTGCCGACGATCATCGCCCTGCTGCTGATGATGGATGAAAGCGCGCCGCTGGCGCGTTATGCGCGCGTGCTGACCCTGGTGCCGGTGCTGTATTTCGCCTTTCGCCATGGCTGGCGCGGCGCCAGCCTGGCGATGCTGGCCAGCAGCACGGCGGTGACCGCGCATGCGGGTCTGCAATTGCGCCCCGAAGCGCCGGCCGAGGCGCAGTTGTTCCTTGCCGTGGCCGGCACCGGTGCGCTGCTGCTGGGCGCTGCCACCGACGCCTTGCGCCAGAGCGGCCTGCGTCAGGCGCTGCAAAACGCGCGCCTGGCCAATGCCAATCAGCGTCTCGATCAACTCGCCCAGCAGTTGGCCAGCGCAGCGCGGCGCAACCTGCGCGAGGAAGAAGGCGAGCGCAAGCGCATCGCCGCCGAACTGCACGATGAGCTGGGCCAGAACCTCACCGCCATCCAGATCCGCGTGAAGATTGCGCAGAACCGGCTCGAAGCAGCCGGACTCGGCGATGTATCGGCTTCGATCAACGACATCGTGGCCACCATGCGGCGCAGCGTGCGCGGGCTGCTGGAATCGTTGCGCCCGGCGGCACTGAACGAATTCGGCCTGGCTCGCGCCCTCGATGAGGGTCCGCTGCGTGATCTGATCCAGAGCGCGAACATGAATTACAGCGTCGAGCTGCGTGGCGACCTGCGCCTGCTCGATGAGGGCATGCGCAATACGCTGTATCGCATCGTGCAGGAGGCTGCGACCAACTGCGTGCGCCATGCGCGCGCGCGCGCCTTTCGTGTGCGCCTGCGCGCGGCCCGACGCGGCGACCAGCTGCTCGCCCTGCTCGATATCCGCGACGACGGCGTGGGGCTGGGCACTGTCCATGGCGCGCTGTCGGCCATTGGCCAGGGACGCGGGCTGCACAGCATGCGCGAGCGTGTCCTGGCGCTGGGCGGCACGTTCCGCGTCATCGAGAGCGCGCAGGGTCTGCGCCTGCGCATTCTACTGCGCCAGCCGCACGCGCCGGCCTGAGCGCCCAGGCCGAACCGCGGGCGCGACTGGCTGCTGCGCGGCCGCTCGACGCATGCCGCGCGTCTAGGAATCTTTCTGATTGTCGCGCCCTTAGCATCGCGTTTACATTCCTTTCATGTTTGGGGTGCCGCCATCGGAGTGTGGCGGCTGGCAGGCGCCGTTTGGGGCGGTACTTGCCAAGCGGGTGGTGAACCCGTTGCGCGGCCATGGATCGCCGTTGCGCGCCGCAGGTCAGGATGATCACGGCGAACTGCCTGGCTTGGGGAGCCGGGTTCGCGGGTGGTGAAGGAATGCCACCCGCGTCTTTATCGAGACTGACGCCCGCCTTGCGCGGGCGTCACTTTTTCGCGCTGGCGCTGCTTTTCGCGCTGGCGCTGCGCGCGGGCGTCCTGCCCGGGACGGCGGTTTCCGGCGTCGCGCGCGCGGCGCGGCGCGGACGCACATACAGCACCAGACTGTGCTCCTCGAGGTCGTAGCCGTGACGCTGCGCGATGGCGCGCTGCAGGCGCTCGATGTCTTCATCGACGAACTCGATCACCTTGCCGCTATCCAGATCGATCATGTGATCGTGATGGCTGCCGCGGTTGAGCTCGAATACCGCTTGCCCACTTTCGAAATGGTGCTTGTTGACGATGCCGGCCGCCTCGAACTGGGTCAGCACGCGATAGACCGTGGCGAGGCCGATATCCTCACTGTGCTCGACCAGATGCCGGTAGATGTCCTCGGCGCTGAAATGGCGCGGATGCCTGCCTTGCAGGATGCTGAGAATGCGCACGCGCGGATGCGTGACCTTCAGGCCGACGCGACGCAATTCCTGCGATTGATCCACGGCGAGATTCTCCCGAACCGATTGCGCGGCAGTGTATCATCCGGCCCTTTGAACGCTGGCGCAGAGTGCATGCAAACCATCAATCGTACGCGGGTCATCATCTGGGCCATCGCGCTCGCATCCAGTTTCGCGCTGGGTGGCTGCGCCATCCTGTACAAACCGGACGTGCAGCAAGGCAACCTGATGCAGCAGGCCAAGGTCAGCGAACTCAAGCCCGGCATGACCAAGCGCCAGGTGATCACGCTGCTCGGCGCACCCTCGGTGGTCTCGCCGTTCGACGGCAGTCGCTGGGATTACGTGTCGACGTTCCAGCACCGCGGCGAGAAGATCCAGGAGCGCAAGCTCACGCTGATCTTCAAGAACGACACCCTGGTGCGTACTGAAGGCAATTTCTTCGCCGAGACACCGCAGGACATGCTCAAGGCCAGCAAGGCCTTCCAGGGCGACTACATTCCCAGCGCACCGAAGAACGGCGGCCAGGGCGCTGACAAGCAATCCGGCGGCGGCTGAGTCGCTTCCGCTTCAGTGCCGCGCCGCGCGCAGGCGGCGCGCCTGCATCGGCGTCAGCATCAACGCGCGGTACACCTCCACCTGGTCGCCATCGCGCAAGCACTGCTCGGGCCGCACCACGCGCCCGAAGATGCCGAGGTTGCCCGACTGTTGCCACGCGGCCTCGGGATGCGCCGCCTCCAGGCCGCTGCGCGCAATCGCATCGCGCACGCAACTGCCGGGCGGCAACAACAGATGCCGCACGAAGGCTTCACCCACGCACGGCGCAAACACCACGTCCACCGCCAGATCGCGCTCAGGCATAGGCGCGGCGCGCCTCGGCGCAAAAATCATCGACGAGGCGATCGGCCAGGCCCTGAAAACCCAGGCGCAGCGCCGGGCCCCACAGGCGTCCGGCGAAGGCAAAGCCCAGATCCAGCCCGACGCGGCAACCGGCCTCGCCCAGCGGCGTGAAACTGAAGATGCCATCCAGCGCCTGCAGCGGCCCTTCGATCAACTGCATCTGCAATCGCCCGGGCGGCGACTGCAGGTTGCGCGTGGTGAAGCTCTGCACCATGCCGGCAAATCGCAAGTCCAGCCGTGCAATCTGGTAGCCCTCGCCGCGCTCGAGCACGTGCGCGTCGGCGCACCACTTGAAACGCATGGGGTATCCTTCGACCTTGTTGACCAGGTCATACATCTGCGCCGGCTTGAACGGCACGATCGCGCTGCGCTGGATTCGGGTCACGGCCTGTCTGTCGCGGTTGCGGCAAACCACCATTGTACGGACATGAACAAGCCCAAAGCCAAGGCCACGGGCGGCACGATTGCGCTCAACAAACGCGCCCGCCACGAGTACCACATCGATGAGCGCCACGAGGCCGGGCTTGCGCTGCAAGGCTGGGAGGTCAAGGCACTGCGTGCCGGACGCCTCAACTTCGGCGACGCCTACGCGCTGATCAAGGGCGGCGAGCTGTACCTGTTCGGCGCCTCGATCACGCCGCTGATCAGCGCTTCGACGCACGTCGTCGCCGACGACCGGCGCACGCGCAAGCTGCTGCTGCACCGCGCGGAGATCGACAAGCTCATCGGCGAGGTCGAGCGCAAGGGCTACACGCTGATTCCGCTGGCGCTGTACTGGAAAGGCCGCCACGTCAAGATCGAGATCGGCCTGGCCCGCGGCAAGCAGGAGCACGACAAGCGCGCCAGCGAAAAAGAGCGCGACTGGAACCGCGAAAAGCAGCGCGTGATGCGCGCCAGGAACCCGCCGGCCTGAACAGACCGTGCGGCGAGCTTCGCAGCCCTTGAGGCAATCGCCGCGCGCCCCCATACTTGCATGGCTCGACCTTTCGCAACCGGGGGTGTTCCGGCTTCGACGGGGGTAGCGAGATGGTTTGGTGCATGCCGAGGGGGCAGCTTTCCTCGTTAATCCAGCGGCAAAACCACAGACGCCAACGACGACGTCTACGCACTGGCCGCTTAAGGCCTAGCCCCGAACCCACTTGTGCCTGTGCTCGTGGATGTAGGGTCATTATCACAGGATCGCTGCCGATCGCCGCCTGCCGGTCGATGGCTAGATCTAGCGGGCTGGTTTCCCGGTGCGCCTCGCACACCGTGCTGCCGGGAAACGAGACTCAACGGTGAGCTAAGCATGTAGTACCGGACGTCAAACGCCTTCGGACGCGGGTTCGACTCCCGCCACCTCCACCAATAACAAAACCCCAACCGTTCTCGGTTGGGGTTTTTTCTTACCCGCTAGCGCCGGTTCCCGCGTGTTCTTGGGGGTTCCTGCGGAAGCCTGCGGACTTCGCCAGCCGCCCGAATTGGCCGTTCCCGGCCGCATTCCACTCTCTCCTGGCCATTCCTCGCTCCGGCCTCGCTCCTTGGAACTGGCCCGAAGTCCGCAAAGGCCGCAGTTCTGCTCCCTACAAATCAACGGCTTACGAGCTGACGAATCAAGCGGTTGGATTGCAGCACTGGGTGGAGAAGGAAACAACTTGTCAGGACAACGTCCGGACGACTACAATTAAGACATCCAGGATCAGTCCGGAGGGGCACCATGAGCACTCTGAATCTTTCCAAGACCGAACGCATTGACGTCCGTGCAAGCGCGCCGGTCAAGCAACTCCTGCAAGAGGCCGCGCGCGCCTGCCACAAGAACGTCAGCGAATTCCTGCTCGACGCGGGCATGACGGCGGCCGCGCAGACATTGGCGGATCGTCGTCAGTTCGTATTGGACGACGCGCAGTGGCAGGCTTTCCAGAACGCGCTGGACCGTCCGGTGCAAAGCAAGCCGCGCCTGAAGAAGTTGCTGCGTGAGCCCGGGGTGCTGGGTTGACCGGCGACGCCATGGCGTCGCCCTATGCACCCGTTCGCAAGCTTGCAGCAACGGATCAGGTCGATGCCTTCGACTGCGGTCAGGCCGCGCTGAACCAGTTCCTGCAGCGTTACGCACTCGTCAACCAGAAGGCCAACAGCGCGCAGACCTACGTCTGCTGCCAAGGTGACGTGGTGGTCGGCTTCTACAGCCTCGCCGTCGGCGGCGTCGATCCACAAGCCGCTCCGTCGAGGGTGATGAAGGGTCTGGCGCACCATCCGGTGCCGGTCATGGTCCTGGCCCGGCTTGCGGTGGACAAGGAACATCAGCGCAAAGGGCTGGGCCAAGCCTTGCTCAAGGACGCCCTGCTGCGCACGGCGCAGGCCGCCGACATCGCCGGCATTCGCTGCCTGCTGGTGCATGCCAAGGACGATGCGGCGCGGCAGTGGTACGAATCATGGGAGTTCGAGCCCAGTCCGACCGATCCGTATCACCTGTTCCTGATGCTCAAGGATCTCAAGGGCATGCTGAGTTGAGGGGATGCTGCAACATCAAAGCCCAATCCGCGACCGCTGCTTCTCCCTCAACAACGGCGTCCCCGACGCCAGATCGAACAGCGTCACCTCCGGCGGCAAGGTCTCGCCGAGGATCGCGGCGACGATGTCCGGCGCCGCGGTGGTGAGGTTCAACATCCGACTCACATGGGCGCGATCCATCCCCTCGCGCTCGGCCAACTCGGACAGCGTGCGCGCCTCGCAGGATTACTCAACCAATACACAGCTGGTGCTACGCCCGCCTGCATCCGATTTCCGCAGCACACCCCGTGCGAGCAGGTCGTTGATGTCGCACAAAGCCGTGTCCGGCGAGCACCTGGCGATGGCTGCCCACTTGCTGCTGGTGGGCTTGACCGGGATGTGCTCGCCGCTGCAATCCGGGGACGCGCGGATGTGATCGTGACCTTCAATCTGTCGGATTTTCCGAAGGCGGCTCTTGATCCCTGCGGAATCGCAGCACAGCACCCCGATGCCTTCGTGCGGCACGTCATCGATCTTGCGCCTGGCATCGTGCTCGGCGCCGTCGAGCGACTGCGCTCGTCTCTGCGGAATCCGCCAGTCGACAAGCCCCAGCACCTCGATACCATCGAGCGCCAGGGGCTACCTGGCTCGGCGGCAAAGTTGCGCGGACTGATGCTGTCTGCATAGCAGACTCCGCGAGTCCGTTGATTCGGCGCAACCCAGGTTGTGAGTTGAACCGCGGCCACCGGGGCACTGATAGACTTTCGTCCGGTTTCATCCACTTGAGACGCTTCCAGTTGGCAAGCGCGGGCACCGTGACCACAGAACCGTGGGTTTCCGTCGAGCAGGTCGCCCAGCATCTTGGCGTGGCCAGGGACACTATCTATCGCTGGCGCGAGCATCGGGGATTGCCGGCGCACCGCGTCGGGCGCCTGTGGAAGTTCAGGCTGTCCGAGGTGGACGACTGGGTGCGCGCCGGGGGCGCGGATGAAGAACAAGGCGCGGGCGGCAGCAACGCCCGCAGCAACTGAAGGTCACGAGGCGCCATGCCCACACTGAACTGGATCGGCAAGGAAGCCGTCGTCAAGCATCACAAGGAAGTGCCCTTCCGACTGCTCGAGCCGGTGCCCGACCTGTCCTGCGGCGACAGCGGCAGCGGCAACCTGATCGTACAGGGCGACAACCTGCATGCGCTCAAGGCCCTGCTGCCGCGCTACGCCGGCCAGGTGAAGTGCATCTACATCGACCCGCCGTACAACACCGGCAACGAGGGCTGGGTTTACAACGACAACGTCAACAGCCCTGAGATCCGCAAGTGGCTGGGCGAGGTGGTGGGCAAGGAAGGCGAGACGCTGGACCGGCACGACCGCTGGCTGTCGATGATGTACCCGCGCCTGGTGCTGCTGAAGCAATTCCTGCGCGAGGACGGCGCGATCTTCGTGTCCATCGACGACAACGAGGTCGGCAACCTGCAAGCCCTTATGCGCGAGGTCTTCGGCGCCACGAACGAGGTCGCCACCATCGTCTGGGAGAAAGGCAAGAAGGGCGACTCTAAGCTCGTATCTGTCACGCATGAATACATCGTCGCCTTTGCGCGCAACAAGGCGCTGCTCAAGGAGCGCAAAGTCCGCTGGCGACGCAGGAAGCCGGGTGTCGATGCTGTGCTGGAGCACTACGAGAACTTACGCAAGAAGCACGGCGACGACCACGCCGCGATCCGCAAAGAGATGATGGCTTGGTACCGCGCGCTGCCCAAGGGTGACCCGCGCAAGGGGCACAAACACTACAACTGGTCTGACAAGCGCGGGCTTTACTTCGCGGCAGACTTTGCAGGACCAGATGACGGCCGCGAAAACCGCCCGCGCTATCCCATCCTGCACCCCGTCACGAAGCAGCCCTGCGCCATACCCTCAACCGGCTGGCGCTGGGAAGAGGACACTACGAAAGCGGCACTGGCCGAGGATCCTCCTCGCATTCACTTCGGCAAGGACCACACGACGATTCCAAACCGCAAGAGCTACCTGATCGAGATCGACGAAGAGCCGATGATGAGCGTGTTCTACAAGGACGGGCGGGCGGCCACTTTGGAGGTCGAAGCAATCCTGGGTGCAGGTGCGTTTCCGTTTCCGAAAGACTCCGAGGTCATCGCCGACTTGGTGGGGATGGTGGTCGAGCCCAATGACCTTGTGCTCGATAGCTTTGGCGGATCCGGCACCACGGCGCATGCTGCGCTCAGGCTGAATCAGCACTTGAAGAAGCCCGTTCGCTTCATCCTCGTCGAACTCAACGACGACGTCGCACGAAACAAGACGCGCGAGCGCGTCCGAAAGGCCATCGAGGGCTACACACCGCTCGCCGGCAAGAAGCGTGTCCCTGTTGATGGCCTCGGCGGCGGCTTCCAGTTCTGCCGGCTGTCCGCCGAACCCTTGTTCGACGCCAATGGCCAGATCCGCCGCGACGTGAGCTTCGCGCAACTGGCCGAGTTCGTCTGGTTTGCCGAAACCGGCACGGCGCGCCCTCACCCCGACCCTCTCCCGGCGGGAGAGGAAGAAAAACTGTCGCCGCTGCTGGGCGTGCACGAGGGCCGCGCCATCTATCTGCTGTACAACGGCATCCTCAAGGACCGCTCGGTGGCCGGCGGCAACGTGCTCACCGGGCCGGTGTTCGACGTGCTGCCCAAGTTCGCCGGCCCCAAAGTGATATACGCCGCCGCCAACCGCATGGGCGCCCGCGCCGCACGCGAGGGCATCACCTTCAAGCAAACCCCTTACGCGCTGGAGCCGTAACGATGACCGGCGCGCTGAAGGTCATCGTCATTGCCGGGCCCAACGGCGCGGGCAAGACAACGCCGGCACCGCGCCGGTGTTGCTGGACTGGAGCGAGAAACCATGAACCGACAGCCCATCGAAACGGCGCGCGACACCGATCTGCGCCTGTCGCTGCGTGCGATGCAGCGAGCCGCGCAACGCGCACGGGAATTGGCGGCACGCACGGGCACGGTCATCGTGATCGGCCGTCGGGGCGTCGTAGAACTCCTGCAGCCAGATGCCGCCGCACCGGCGCAAGCCGTACAGGAACCGGACGCACCCTACGGTGATCGGCGATGACTGCTTTCGCGCCGAAGGTCTACCAGCAGCAGGTGCTCGACAGCGTCGAGGCCTATTTCAAGGCCTGCTTTGAGCTGCCCTCGCCCTCGATCGCGTTCACGGCCACCACGGAGCGTCTGTGGGGTCGCGGCAATGCGTACCACCCGCTGCCGGGCTTTCCGGGCGACATGCCGTACTTCTGCCTGCGCGTGCCCACCGGCGGCGGCAAGACCTGGCTGGCGGCGAAAAGCGTGCAACTCGTCAACACGCACCTGCTGCGCTGCGAGCACAGCGTGATTCTGTGGCTGGTGCCCAGCAAGCCGATCCGCGAACAGACGATCAAGGCGCTGAAGGATCGCAGCCATCCCTATCACGCCGCACTGCGCGAGGCGGGCCCGATCACGGTGCTCGATCTGGAAGAAGCCAAGAGTGTCACCCGCGCCACGCTGGATACCTCGACCACGGTGATCGTCGCCACGCGGCAGGCATTTCAGGTGGAAGAGGAAGAATGCCGCAAGGTGTACCAGTCCAGCGGCGCACTGATGCATCACTTCGACAACCTGTCGCCTACGCAGCGCGATGCGTTGCTGACCGATGGCGAGGGCAGCGAGCGCACCACGCCGTATTCGCTGGCCAACGTGCTGCGCCTGCGCCGGCCGTTCGTGGTGGTGGACGAGGCGCACAACAGCCGCACCGAACTGGCCTTCGACATGCTGGCGCGCTTTCGCCCCAGCGGGGTGATGGAGCTGACCGCCACACCCGATCTGGAGCGCACGCCCAGCAACGTGCTGCACAGCGTCTCCGCCGCCGAGTTGAAGGCGGAGGAAATGATCAAGCTACCCGTGGTGCTGGAAACCGAGCCGAACTGGCAACAGTGTCTGGCCGACGCCATCGGCCGGCGCGACGCCCTGCACAAGCTGGCTGATGATGAACGTCGCGCCGGTGCGGCCTACCTGCGCCCGCTGGTGTTGATCCAGTCGGAACCGCGCCGCACCGGCATCGAGACGCTGGATTTCGAGAGGGTAAAAAACGAGCTGATCAGCAACCACGGCATCCCCGCCAGTGAAATTGTTGTGGCCACGGGCGAGGAAAAAGGGCTGGAGCAGATCGACGCCGACTACAAGCTGGGCATTGCCGACCCGGCCTGCCCGGTGAAGTTCGTCATCACCCAGAAGGCACTGGCCGAGGGCTGGGACTGCCCGTTTGCCTACATTCTGGTGAGCATGGCGTCCTTGTCATCGGCGACGGCGGTGGAGCAGTTGCTCGGGCGCGTGTTGCGGCAGCCTGATGCGGCCCATCGGCAGGCCAAGGCATTGAATCAGTCCTATGCCTTCGTGGTGTCGCGCAACTTTGCCGAGACGGCGGGTGCGCTGCGCGACCGTCTGGTGGCCGGTGCGGGTTTCGAGCGGCGTGAAGTCACCGAGTTCGTTACTGCCGCCAAGGCCGAGCAGGCGCGACTGGATCTGGAGGGTCACGCCGGGCGTGTGGTCGTTCGGCCGGTGGCGATTACCTTGTCCGAAAAGCCCGACCTGAAGAGCGTGCCCAAGCCAGTGCGCGACAAGGTGAGCTGGGACGGCAAGCTCAACACGCTGACCATCACCACGCCGCTCACGGAGGACGAAGCCGAAGTGCTCAAGGCGTCGGTCACCTCCAAAACGGCGGCAGCGGCGATTGTGGAAGCCGCCGCAGTCAGCCGCACCACGGCGATTGAATTCTTCCGGACGCCCGCCGAATTGGGCGAGCGCTTCCGCGTGCCGCAGTTGGCGTTGCGTGTGCAGGGCGAATTGCAGCTGTTCGATGACCCGGAGGTGCTCGAGTACCCGTGGGACTTGTCGCCCTACGATGCGGCACCGACGGCGGATGACCTGACGGCATTGGGCACGGCACTGAAGGTATCGGAAGGCGGCGAGATCGACATCGATGACGGCGGCCACGTGGTCTCGCGCTTTCTGCCCGAGTTGCAGCGCGATCTGGGCCTCGTCTATCAACCGGAGCATTGGGATGAGGTTCGCATCGCCACCTGGATCTGCCGCAACCTGCCCGAGCCTTCACTCACCCATGCCAGCAAACAGGCATTTGTCGCGGCGTGGCTCACCGACTTGCTGCGCCGGAAAGGCTTCACGCTGGCACGTGCCAACCTGCAGAAGTTCCTGATCCGCAATCTGATTGAGGCGCGCATCCGTGAGCTGCGCAGGCAGGCGGTGGGCAAGGCCTATCAGCAGGCGCTGTTTGGAGACGACGCAGCCACGCGCGCCACGGTGACGGACCAGTACGCCTTCGAGTTCCACGCGCAGGCCTACGCACCCAGCCGCGACTACGACGGCCGCTTCGGCCACTTCGATTTCCGCAAGCATTTCTATGGACGCATCGGCGACTTCGACAGCAAGGAGGAGTTCGAGTGCGCCTGCTGGCTGGACATTCAGGCGCAGCAGGGGCGCATCCAGTTCTGGGTGCGCAACCTCGTGCGGCGCGAAGGCAGTTCGTTCTTCCTGCAGAAGGCCGATGGTCGCTTCTACCCGGACTTTCTGTGTCAGCTCCCGGGCAGCGCAGACCAGCCCGGCCCGATCCTGGCCGTCGAGTACAAGGGCGCGGATCGCTGGGCCGGCGCGGAGGACGACCGGCTGATCGGCGGTCTGTGGGCGAATCTGTCCGGGGGGCGTTGCCGGTTCGTCATGGTCAAGGACAAGCGGTGGGAATGGATCGAGGAGAAGCTGTCCCCGTTGCCGGTTCGATCGGACTGATCCCGCGAGCTCGTCACTTTGGACCATGCCACCCTCTCGACCCTGCGCAACCGTCACCCCGCCTGGCGCCTGCTCGCTTCACCGCACGCGCCGCTGGTGGCGAGCTTCCTGTACCGCGTGTTCGTGGCGCCGAACGTGCGCGTGATGAGCGAGGCCGATCTTGCCGAGGCGCTGGAGGACGAGCTGTACGCCCTGCGCGAGCAGTTGGGGCCGGAGGCCTACCCCAAGGGCGCGCAGGACTACCTTAACGACTGGGCCGCGCCCGACAAGGGTTGGCTGCGCAAGTTCTACAAGCCGGGCACGGACGAAGCGCAGTTCGACCTGACACCCGCCACCGAGAAGGCCATCGCCTGGTTGCTGACGCTGACCGAGCGGCCCTTCGTCGGCACCGAGTCGCGCCTGCTCACACTCTTCGCGCTGCTGGAGCAGATCAGCGCCGGCACCGAGGCCGACCCGATCAAGCGCGTGGAGGACCTGCGCCAGAAGCGCGACGCGCTGGACGCCGAGATCGCCCGCGTGCTGGCGGGCGACGTGCCGCTGCTGGACGACACTGCGGTCAGGGACCGCTTTCAGCAGTTCCAGCAACTGGCGCGCGAGCTGCTGGCGGATTTTCGCGAGGTGGAGCACAACTTCCGCCAGCTCGACCGCAAGGTGCGCGAGAAGATCGCGCTGTGGGAAGGCGCCAAGGGTGCGCTGCTCGACCAGATCATGGGCGAACGCGATGCCATCGGCGACTCCGACCAGGGCCGCAGCTTCCGCGCCTTCTGGGACTTCCTCATGTCCAGCCGGCGGCAGGAGGAACTCTCCGAGCGGCTGGATCAGGTGCTGGCGCTGCCCGCCGTCGCGGCACTGAAACCCGAGCCGCGCACCCGTCGCGTGCACCACGACTGGCTGGAGGCCGGCGAACACACGCAGCGCACGGTGGCCCAGCTGTCGCAGCAACTGCGCCGCTTCCTGGACGACCGCGCCTTCGTGGAGAACCGACGCATCCTGGACCTGTTGCACGGCATCGAGAGCAAGGCGCTGGCCCTGCGCGAGGCGGCCCCTATCGGCGCGGTGATGCACATCGACGCCATGGGCGCGGACATCGAGTTGCCGCTGGAGCGGCCCTTGTTGACGCCGAGCGTGAAATCCAGCCTGGCCGATCTCGCCGTGCTCGCCGGTGAAGACGACATCGACACCGCGCGCTTGTTCGAGCAGATCGTCGTGGACAAGGCGCGCCTGCGCTCAGCCGTGCAACGCGCACTGCGCAGACAGCCGCAGATCACGCTGCGTGAGCTGCTGGAGGGCGAGCCGCTGCGCCATGGCCTGGCCGAACTGGTGGCCTACCTGGAACTGGCTCACGCCGGGGACGGCGGCGACGCGCTGGACGGCCTGCGCGCCGTAGTCGACGAGACCGTGGAAGATCCCATCCGTTGGCGAGCGCGCAACACTGAGGACGTAGCCGTGACGCGCGAGGCGCGCTTGCCGCGCGTTATCTTCACGCGCTGACGGCGTCAGGCGGCCAGGGAGCGAAGAACATGAACGAAGCGCTGCACGAGAACGATTCGGTGGAGACCCCGCCCAGCGCGCTGCCGGCGGTGCCCGAACTGTCGCAGCTGATGGTGCACCTGCTCAAGGGCGTGCTCTACCGCGACGACGACGAACACCTGTGGGCCAGCCTGCTGCGCCTGCAGGCGCGGGTGCGGGAACAGGCCGCGGTGCTGCTGCTCGATCTGGTGCTGGACGAGGCCGAGGGCCACGCCTTCCTGAAGAGCCGTCCGGACCCGGACGATGCCGAGGGCGCGCCACGCCTGCCAAGGCTTGTCGCGCGCCGGCCGCTGTCCTATCCGGTGAGCCTGATGCTGGCACTGCTGCGCAAGCGCATGGCCGAGTTCGACGCCGGCGGTGGCGACACCCGACTGGTGCTCTCGCGTGACGAGATCGCCGAGCTGATGCGGGTGTTCCTGCCCGATGGCACGAACGAGGCACGGCTGATCGACCAGGCGGACGCGACCATCGGCAAGGTCGTCGATCTGGGCTTTCTGCGCCGACTCAAGCCCGCCGCCGGCAGTGCGCAGAACCGTGGGCACTACGAGGTGCGGCGCATCCTGAAGGCCTTTGTCGACGCGCAGTGGCTGGCCGAGCTCAACGCGCGGCTGGAGGTCTACCGCACGGCGCTGTCGGGCGGCGCCGGCCCAGGTGCCGGTCAGGAGCAGACCGATGCTTGAAGCGCCGACGCCCGGCCTGGACTTCGTGGCCGACGACAGCCGGGTGGGCTTTCGCCTCGACCGGTTGGAGGTGCTCAACTGGGGCACCTTCGACAAACGTGTCTGGCGCTACGCGCTCGACGGGCGCAACGGCCTGCTCACGGGCGACATCGGATCGGGCAAGTCCACGCTGGTCGATGCCATCACAACCTTGCTGGTGCCGGCGCATCGCGTCGCCTACAACAAGGCGGCCGGTGCGGATTCGCGCGAGCGCTCCTTGCGCTCCTACGTGCTGGGCCACTACAAGAGCGAGCGCAACGAGGTCAGCGGCAGCGCCAGGCCCGTGGCGCTGCGCGATGCGTCGAGCTACTCGGTCATTCTGTGCGTCTTCCGCAACGAGGGCTACGACCAAGTCGTGACGCTGGCCCAGGTCTTCTGGCTGAAGGATCCCCAGGGCCAACCCGCGCGCCTGTTCGTGGCCGCCGAGCGGGCCCTCGCCATCGCCGATGACTTCAGCGGCTTCGGCAGCGACATCGCCGCCCTGCGCAAGAAGCTGCGCGGCGCGGGCTGCGAACTGTTCGACAGCTTTCCACCATACGGGGCCTGGTTCCGCCGACGCTTCGGCATCGAGCACGAACAGGCCCTGGAACTGTTTCACCAGACCGTCTCGATGAAGTCGGTGGGCAACCTCACCGACTTCGTGCGCAGCCACATGCTGGAGCCCTTCGACTCCGGGCAACGCATCGAGGCCCTGATCCGCCATTTCGACGACCTGGACCGGGCGCATCAGGCCGTGCTCAAGGCCAAGCGGCAGGTGGACTTGCTGACGCCACTGGTCGCGGACGGTGCGCGCCATCAGGCGCTGGTCGCCGCGATCCAGGACTGGCGGGATGCGCGCGACCAGCTGCGGCCATACTTCGCCCGACTCAAGGGCGAGCTGCTGGACCGCCGCCTCGGCCTGCTGGCGGAGGATGCGGCCCGGCTGGATGCGCAGATCGAGCGCCTGGACTGGCAGCGCGAGGCCGAGCGCGTTGAGATCGGCCGCCTGGAGCGGGCCCTGCGCGACCACGGCGGCGACCGCCTGGAAGAGCTGGCGGCGGAGATTCGTCGTCTGGAGGGGGACAAGGTTCAACGCCAGAAAAAGTCCGACCGCTTCCAGGAGCTGCTGGCCCGCATCGATGAGGCGGCGCCGACCGATGAAGCGGGCTTCCTCGCCCAACAGCAAGGCATTGCCCAGCGTGCCGATGGATTGCGCGGACGCATCGCCGACCTGGACAACCGCAAGCGCGAGGAGGACTTCACCTTCCTCAAGGGCCGTGAAGAGCACACCGCCTTGTCCGATGAGATCGAAAGTCTGCAGCGGCGCAAGAGCAACATCGATGCCGTCCAGATCCGCATCCGCGATGCGCTGTGTGCGGCGCTGGCGATCGGTGAGGACGAACTGCCCTTCGCGGGCGAGCTCATCCAGGTGCGTGACGACGAGCGCGAGTGGGAAGGTGCCGCCGAGCGGCTGCTGCGCGGCTTCGGCCTCGCGCTGCTGGTTCCGGACACGCACTACAAGGCCGTTGCGGACTGGGTGGACCGCCAGCATCTGGGCGCCCGGCTGGTGTACTTCCATGTGCGTCCACGCAAGGCTACGCAGGGCGCCGCTCTGCATCCGCAGTCGCTGGTGCGCAAGCTCGTCATCAAGCCGGATTCGCCGCACTACGCGTGGCTGGAACAGGAGCTTCGCCAGCGCTTCGACGTCGCCTGCTGCGACACCAGCGAGCAGTTCCGCCGCGAGGCGCGGGCGATCACGCGCGCAGGGCAAATCAAGGATCCGAGCGGGCGCCACGAGAAGGATGACCGCAACCGCATCGACGACCGCGGCCGCTACGTGCTCGGCTGGAGCAATGCCGACAAGCTGCGTGCGTTGCGCCATCAGCGGCAGCGTCTGGAGGAACGACTTGCCGCGCTGGGACAGCGCATCGGCGAGATCCAGCAGGCGCACAAGGAGCTACAAGGACGGCTGGAGACGCTCGCACGCCTGGAGGAATTCACGCGCTTCGCGGACATCGACTGGATGAGCCTGGCCCGCCAGATCGCCGCGCTCACCGAGGAGCGTGCACGGCTGGAAGCCGCATCGGACGCGCTGCAGGAGCTCGGGCGGCAGCTCAAGGCCGCGCAGGAGCGGTCTGGCGAGCTGGAGGTCAAATGGTCCGAAGCCTTGGGCAAGCGCGGCGAGGTCAAGAGCAAACGCGAGACGGCGCAGGCGATGCGGGATCAGGTCGGCAGCGTGTGCAACGATTTGCCGCTGACCGAGACGCAGATCGAGCGTCTGGATGGCTGGCGCTCGCAGGCGCTGGGCGAGCATCAGCTGTCGGTCGAGTCCTGCGACAACCGCGAGCAGGAGCTGCGCAAGTGGCTGCAGGAGCGCATCGACGCGGAGGACAGGCGCCTGGCCCGCCTGACCGAGCGCATCGTCAATGCCATGCGCGGCTTCAAGGAAGAGTTCAAGGCCGAGACGGACGAGATGGACGTGAGCCTGGCGGCGCTGCCGGAGTACGCGCGCATGCTCACCGGCTTGAAGGGCGACGACCTGCCGCGATTCGAGGCGCGCTTCAAGGAACTGCTCAACGTCAACACGATCAACGAGATCGCCAACTTCAACGCCCAGCTCGCGCGTGAGCGGGAGAAAATCCGGGAGCAGATCGACACCATCAACCGCTCGCTTGCCGCCATCGATTACAACCCCGGCCGGTTCATCCTGCTGGTGGTGCTGCCCAGCCCGGATCTGGAGATCCGGGCCTTTCAGCAGGATCTGCGCGCGTGCACCGAGGGCGCGCTGACGGGTTCAGGCGATGAACAATATTCGGAAGCCAAGTTCCTGCAGGTCAAGGCCATCATCGACCGCTTCCGCGGCCGTGAAGGACTGTCGGACGTCGACCGGCGCTGGACCGCCAAGGTCACCGACGTGCGCAACTGGTTCCTGTTCTCGGCCAGCGAGCGCTGGCGCGCCGACGGTGTCGAGCACGAGCACTACTCGGACTCGAGCGGCAAGTCGGGTGGTCAGAAGGAGAAGCTGGCGTATACGGTGCTGGCCGCGAGCCTGGCCTACCAGTTCGGCCTGGAGTGGGGCGCCGTGCGTTCGCGGTCGTTCCGCTTCGTCGTGATCGACGAGGCTTTCGGACGCGGGTCGGACGAGTCGGCACAGTACGGGCTGCGCCTGTTCCAGCAGCTCAATCTGCAACTGTTGATCGTCACGCCGCTGCAGAAGATCCACATCATCGAGCCGTACGTTGCCAGCGTCGGCTTCGTGCACAACGAGGGCGGGCGCGACTCGCGGCTGCGCTGCCTGAGCATCGAGGAGTACCGGGCGCAGAAGTCCGACCGCCAGGGCGCGGAAAGCCAGGCCACGCCATGAACTGGACCACGCCGACCGATTTGCGCGCCCAGGTCCAACGCTTGTGGGACCGCGGCGACTTGCTGCGTGCGGCGGTGACGGACGCCATTTCGTGGCCCCTGCGCCTGAGCCTGAAGGCTCCCACGGCTGCGGACCTGTCCGAGCGCTTCGAAGCCGTGCGCGACTGGGTGCGCGCCGTCGCCGAGACCCCGCAGGTGCGCATCGAATGGCGCGAGTGGAACCACCGCATCCAGGGGACGCAGCGGCTCCCGGCGGCCATCTGGATCGACACCCTGCAGGACGCCTTGACCTTCATCGGCAAGGGCCGTCAGGCGCAGCGGTTTGAGGCGGTGTGGCAACAGACGGCGGCCGCGCAGCCAGCGCTGCTGGCGTGGCTGTCGCGGCGGCCGATCCAGGCGCTGCACCTGGCCGACCGCTGGGAGCGTCTGCTGGCCGTGGTCGCCTGGCTGCAGACCCATCCTCGACCGGCCGTGTACCTGCGTCAGGTCGACGTGCCTGGCGTGGACAGCAAGTTCATCGAGGCCCACCGCGGTGTGTTGGCCGAGCTGCTGGACCTGGCGCTGCCGCCCGAAGTCATCGAGCTTGACGCGACCGGCGTCGCGCGGTTCGCACGCCGATTCGGCTTCCTGGACAAGCCCGTCCGGATCCGGTTCCGCCTGCTCGACCCAGCCTTGCCCAGCCTGCCGGGCTGCGAAGGCCTGCCCGACATCACCCTCGACGCTGCGAGCTTCGCGGCGCTGGCACTGCCCGCCCGGCGCGTCTTCATCACCGAGAACGAGACCAACTTCCTCGCCTTTCCGCCAGCTGCGGACGCCATCGTCGTCTTCGGCGCTGGCTACGGCTGGGAGGCGCTGGCCCGCGCCGCGTGGCTGCATCGTTGCCCGTTGCACTACTGGGGCGACATCGACACCCACGGCTTCGCCATCCTCGACCAGCTGCGCGGCCACTTTCCGCACGCAGCGTCCTTCCTCATGGACAAGGAGACGCTGCTTGCCCATCGCTCGCACTGGGGCGAGGAGCCCGACCCTGCGCGCCACGACTTATCGCGCCTTACGCGCGGGGAGGCGGCCGTCTATGACGACCTCCGATTCGATCGCCACCAGCCCCGGCTGCGACTGGAGCAGGAGCGCGTGGGCTTTGGCTGGCTGTGCAATCGACTGACCTGTATCTCCTCGGGAGCCTTCGTGACCCCGCGCCCTCGCTCGTAAGCTCGGAAGGCGCATTTCAGCTGGGTAAGCTACCCGCCACCCATTGAATATGGCCAACCGTAATCAGGTTGGCCTATTTTCTGGTGCGCCCGGCAGGGCGCGCCTGCCTGGAACCGCAGGGCTGCCGCGCCGCGCCTGCGCGCGGGCGGGCTCTGTACGGGAATGACAGCCCACGCGGCCATGTGCCCGGCGGCGGCGCGAGCGCTCGCGATCAGCGCGCGCCGCATGTCACACTTGAGCCCACGCACCCCTGCCCGCGTACCGGTATCCGGAGCCCCGCCTTGAGTTCGCACACCAGCCTGCGCCAGCGCCTGACCCCGTTCCTGTTTCCGCTGTTCATGCTGCTGACGCTGGCGGTGTACTGGCCGGGTCTGTACGGCGGCTACACCTTCGACGACTACCCCAACATCGTCGACAACAGCGCGCTGCGTCCCGCGCATGTGGACCTCAAGACCCTGCTTGCCGCGGCCTTGTCCTCGCCGTCCAGCCAGTTCAAGCGTCCGCTGTCCTCGCTGAGCTTCACCGCCAACTGGCTGCTGACCGGCACGGACCCGTTCTGGTTCAAGCTGACCAACGTGCTGATCCATCTCGGCAACGGCATCCTGCTGTTCTGGCTGACGCGGCGCCTGCTGCGCGCGGCCAAGCCCGGCATCGAGCCACATCACGAGCTGTGGATCGCCACGCTGATCGCCGGCGGCTGGCTGCTGCTGCCGGTCAACCTCACCGCGGTGCTGTACGTGGTGCAGCGCATGGAGAGCCTGGGCAATCTGTTCGTGCTGGCCGCGCTGCTGGGCTACGTGCGCGGACGCATGCGCATGCAGCGCGATGGGCGCGGCTTTGCCGGCGCGGCGGTCTCGCTGGCGGTGTTCACCGCGATCGGTTTCACCGCCAAGGAAGATGCGGCGATGGCGCCGTTCTACGCGCTGCTGATCGAGTGGCTGCTGTTTCATGGCCGCAGCTACGCCGACCAGCGCCGCGATCACCGCATCGACTGGCTGTTCGTGGTGGTGCTGCTGTTGCCGGGCGTGATCGGCCTGGCCTGGCTGCTGCCCGGCATCATGGACCCGGTGACCTGGGCGACGCGCGATTTCACCCTCAGCCAGCGCCTGATGACCGAAGCGCGCATCGTCATGGATTACCTCGCATGGATCATCGTGCCGACGCCGCACGGGCTGAGTTTCTACCACGACGACATCCACATCTCGACCGGACTGCTCAGCCCATGGACCACGCTGGCGGCGATGGCCGGCATCGCCGCGCTGATCGCCTTCGCGCTGGCGGTGCGCAAGCGCCTGCCGTTGGTCGCGCTGGGTATCGCGCTGTTTTTCGCCGGGCAGCTGATGACCGGCACCGTCATCCCGCTGGAACTGGTGTTCGAGCAGCGCAACTACTTTCCCAGCTTCGCCATGCTGCTGGCCATCGTGCCGCTGCTGGCCGCACCGGGCGCGGCGCTGCCGCTGGCGCGCGGCACTTTGCTGGGCGCGCTGTTCGCGCTGTGGATCGGCATGACCGCGCTCACGTCGTGGGCCTGGGGCAACCCGCTGCGCCTGGCGCAGCAACTGGTGTTGCGCGCGCCGGATTCGCCGCGCGCGCAGTACGAGCTGGGCCGCACCTATATCGTGATGTCCGATTACAACCCCGATTCGCCGTTCACGCCGCTGGCCTACGCGCCGCTGGAGCGCGCGATGAACCTGCCCGATTCGTCGATCCTGCCCGAGCAGGCGCTGATCTTCTTCAACGCTCGTCTGCACCGGCCCATCCGACAGGAATGGTGGACGCGCATGATCGCGCGCCTCACCGATCGTACCCCCGGCGTGCAAGAGGAGAGCTCGCTGCAGGCGCTGACCACCTGCGCGCGCCAGGGTCTGTGTGACTTGCCCAGGCACGAGATGGTCGCCGCGTTCCAGGCCGCGCTCAACCATCACCGCCAGTCCGGGCGCATCCTGCAGGTGTATGGCGACTACACGCTCAACGTGCTGCACGACACCGCCGCAGCAATGGCGCTGTTCCGCCGTTCGGTGGAGGCGTCACCGGGCGAACCGATTTACCGCGTGACGCTGGTGCGCCTGCTGGCCGTCACCGGACACCTCGATGCCGCGCGCCGCGAATTCGCCAAAATTCGCCCCGATCAGCGCCTGATGCTTGGCCCGAGTATCGTGCACCAGCTCGAATCCTGTCTGGCGCCCGGGCAGAACGGCACGGGCTGTGCCAATTGACGACTGGCGAGGCAACGACTGAAACCGATGGTCTTTACACGACCACTCCTGAGTTCCGATGAGCCTGCCTGACTCCACGGCGATTCGGTATGACGCAAAGCCTGCGCAAAAGCGCCTGACCGTGGCCTATGTACTTGCCTATCGCGCGCCCGATTTCATCCGCAGTCGGAGCCTGCTAATTGCGCTTGAAGCCTGCGACGGCATCAAATTGACCGTTGCGCGCAATCACAGCACAGGCATGGCCCGCTACTTCGAAACCTGGCGCGCGCTGCGCCAGCTGCGCAAATCGTTCGCGCCCGATCTGTATGTACTTGGTTTTCGCGGGCACGAGATGTACTGGCCCGTGCGCTGGCTTACGCATGGCAAGCCACTGGTTTTCGATGCATTGATGTCACCGTCCGCTGCTTTGCGCGAGGAAAACAAGACCGGGCTCATCGGGCAGTTGATTGCGCCACTGCTGCGCTGGCTGGAAATTGGCATCCTGCATGATGCCGATCTGGTGTTGACCGACACCGAACAGCACATCGACTTTTATGTCGATCGATACGATCTGCCCCGCAAGAAATTGTTGGCGGTTCCGGTCGGAGCCATGGAAGGGGGTACCACCCCAGATCAGCAAGACCAACACTCCGTGCAAAGCGCGTTCTCAGTGCTTTTCTACGGCTCGATGCTGCCGCTTCATGGTGTCGACGTGATCGTGGCTGCCGCTGCGCAGTTGCAGGATCTACCCATCCGTTTCGACTTCATCGGCGGCGGTGCAAAGCAGTCACGTCGCCTGCGCCAGCTTTGCGAGCGCCATGGCGTCACGCGATACACCCACCGCGCCTGGGTACCGTTGAATGAACTGGTGGATACGGAGATTCCCCGCGCCGACCTTTGCCTTGGCGGCCCGTTCGGCGGCACGCCACAAGGCCGCCGCGTCATCACCAGCAAGACCTCGCAAGCGCTCGCACTGGGCAAGGCCACGGTCATCGGCGCGATCGACGAAGACATCGGATGGATCGACAAAGACAACTGCCTGCTGGTGCCACAGGCGGATCCTGATGCGCTTGTTGCTGCACTGCGCTGGGCTTTCGCGGAGCGCAACGCGCTGTCACGCATCGGCGCGCGCGGACACGCGCTGTACCGGCAAAAGCTTTCGATTCACGCGATCGCGCAGCGGCTCTGTCCGGCATTGCGCGAATTGCACGATCGATACAGGACCGGGCGATGAGTCGCGCACTCGACACGCCACCACGGATCAGCGTCTGCATCGCCAACTACAACGGCGAAACCATGCTGCGCGATTGCCTCGAATCGGTCTATGGGCAACGCACAGATTTCCAGATCGAAGTGCTCCTGCATGATGACGCCTCGACCGACGGCTCGGTGGCATTGATTCGAAACGAATTCCCAGATGTCCGCGTGATTCAGAGCCGCGACAACGTGGGTTTTTGCATCAGCAACAACCGCATGGCGGAAGCCGCACGCGGGCACTATCTGCTGCTGCTCAACAACGATGCCGTGCTGCGCCCGGGCAGCCTCGATGCCCTGTTGCGTGAGGCGTGCGATACCACAATCCCAGCGGTGCTCGGGTTGCCGCAATACACCCTGCACGACGGAAGTCTGGTCGATCGCGGCTACGAGTTCGACCTGTTCATGAACCCGATCCCCGTCTTCACCACCAGCGTGCACGAAGTGGCCACCGCGACAGGCGCCTGCCTCTGGATTCCGCGCGAGGTCTGGAGTGCCGTCGGCGGGTTTCCGCCCTGGTTCGAGTCCATCGCCGAGGACATTTATCTTTGTCAGGCCGCACGACTGCTCGGCTACCCCACGCGCGTGCTGGACGCGCCCGGCTTCGATCACTGGATCGGCAAGAACCTGGGCGGCGGCAAAGTGATGGATGACAAGCTCAAAACCACCGCGCGCCGCCGCGCCCTGAGCGAGCGCAACAAGACAGCCGTGATGCTGCTCTGCTATCCCGCCTGGGCGCTGCTGGTTCTGCTGCCCATCCACGCGCTGCTGCTGGGTATCGAGGCGTCGTTTCTGTGGCTTGCCGGATCAGGTCGCGACAAGATCAAGTCTATTTACGGCACGATCTTGCCTGGCCTCTGGCGGCACCGCAAAGACATCAGCGCGCTGCGACGCAGTTTGCGCGCCCGGCAAAAGCAATCCGGCTGGCGCTTCATGCGCCGCTTTCACTGGCTGCCGCACAAACTACGCATGCTGCTGCGCCACGGTGCGCCGGAAATTGGATAGTCGCAAACCAAGGCGACGCAACCGCTAACCACGCCACGGCCCCATGCGCCCGCGCAGGCCGTCCCGCAGGCCACGCGCGGCCATGCGCAAGGCCGCCAGGCGCTGCCGGCCGAATACGGTTTGGGTGTAGATGACGCCGAGGATGTTCCAACCACTGCGCAGCTTCCAGCGCCAGGGGATGAATGGCAGGCGGCACAGCGCCACAAAGTTGCGGATACGGTAGTACACCCGCACCGGGCTGTAGGCGCTCTCCTGCCGCCAGCCGAAGTACCACACGCGCAGCGCCTGGTCGCCCATGCTGTGAAACATCACTGCCGCGCCGACGCCGAACAGCGCGTAGCCCGCTGCGCGCACGCGGTGGCTCCATTCGATGTCCACGTTGTCGATGAAAAAATCTTCGCGCATCGGCCCGACATCGCGCAGCACCGGGGCGGGAACCAGCGTGCCGGAGGTGATCAGCGTCAGTGCCTCCACCGTGGGATGCGCGGCATCCGGTCTGCGGTGGCCATAGAAAACCCTGCCCGGGATGTGCGCCTGAAAGGGAAAGGTGATGCCGGTATGGCGGTCGGTGTAAGTGGGGCCGACGGCCCCGACGCGCTGCCCGGCGCGCTGCAGATCGTCCATGGCGGCCAGCAGCGCCGCCACCATGTCGGGCGCGGGCAGACTGTCTTGGTCGCTGAGCAGCACATGCGTGGCGCCTGCGGCGAGCGCGGCGTCAATGCCGATGTTCAGGGCGCGCGCGATGCCGAGGTTCTCGCCCAGGCGAATCAGGTGCAGTGCGGGTTGCGGCAATGCGGCGCACAGCGCTTCCACACGCCGGTCCGCGGCGGGCGTGTTGTCCACCACGAACACGCCCGCGGTTTGCGCGAGCAGCGCATCGAGCAGGGCGCGCAGCACGCCGACATCGGGCAGATAGGCCACGACGACGGCATACACCCGGTTGCTGGCTGAGGGCTGCATGGGGCCTATTTGCGCGCGGAAAGGGTGAGAAACTCGCGCCGCGTGGGCTGCATCATTTCGCGCAATTCGGCGAGCACGTCGCGCAGCGGCGGGCGACCTTGGTGGCTGGCGTCGTTTGCCGACTGACCACGTGCCAGTGCTTCGCTGGGCGCAAAAACGTTGAACAAGGAAAGGCCGCGCCAGTATTGCTTTTGTGATTCAAATCCAGCACTCGTCAGCGCCTCATGCATTGCGCGCGGATTAAACAGCACGAGATGACGCGGCGTTTCCAATCCACGCCAGTGCAGCCCAAACCGCATCGCACCGAGACTTGCGAGATTCGGCGTGTCCAGCCACAGCACGCCGCCCGGCTTGAGCAATGCATGCAATCGGCGCAAGGTGGTCGCCGGGTCGTGCACATGCTCGATGACATGGCATAAGGTAATCACGTCGTAGCAGGCGCTGCGCCCATCCAGCACCTCGATGCCGCCGTGATGCACCTCCAGCCCGCGTGAGCGGGCGGCCTGCACCGCGCCCGCATCGAAATCCAGCCCTTCCACTTCCCATCCGGCCTGCCTTGCCAGCAGCAGAAAGCCGCCATTGCCGCAACCCACATCGAGCAGACGCCCGCCACCAGCAGGCAGCGGCGGCAGATGTCGGCACTCGGCATCCGCCGCCGTGCGCAGCGAAGGCAGCAGCGGCAACAACCAGCGCCCAACCGGCAAGGCCGGGCTGCGTTGCAATCCGTAGCGGTTGTTCTGGTAACCGTTGATCAGGTCGTGCAGCAGACTGCGGATGCGGCCCTTGCGGCGCAAGATGGGATGATCTTCGGCATCGTGGGTGTAGTAACCCGCATAGGCGCGACCGATGCTTTCTGGCGTGGGCCGCGGATCGAGATAGCCGCTGGCGCACTGTGCGCAGCGATACATGTCCCAAGCGCCATCAGCCACGCAAAACACACGATCGGTCAGCCCCTTGTAGAGCAGGCTGCGCTCGGCGCTGCCGCACACCGGGCAGTGCGGCACGGCTTCGAGATCGGCCTGCGGCCAGGGGCGCGGAGCTTCGCTCATGGTGTGATTTCCTTGTGGGTGCCGGGCCGATTCAGGCGCAGCATGTGCAGTGCTGCCAATGCGCAGGTTGCAACGAGGACGCCGGTCAGCGCGAGTTGCAGTGGGCCCTGCAGCGCATACACCACGAGCAGGAACACCGCGCACGCCAGGCACAGCAGACCAACACCTTTTGCCAGCATCAAACGCAAGGGTCGCTGCAGCCACCACGCGGTGAGATACAGCAGCGCAGCGTCCAGCGCCACGCGCAGCGTCCACGCCAGCGCCGCGCCGGTGATGCCGAACCAGTGCACGCCAGCGATCAGCAGCACGGCGAACACCGGCAGTTCCAGCAGGTGCAGCTTGGCGGTCAGATCCGAGCGGCCATGCGCCTGCAGCAGGGCGTAGGGCAGATGCGCGGCGCTGTTGAGAAAGATGCCGATCAGCAGCAGTTGCAGCACGGGCGTGGCGGGCCCCGCGAAACTCGCATTGAGCCAGACTGCCAGCAAGGGATGCGCGAACACCGCCACCACAAGGACGGCGGGCAGCACCAGCACCACCACCGCGCGGATGGCGAGGGCCAGAAGCCGGGTCGAAGCCTCGGGGCGCGCCTGGGTTTCCGCCAGCGCCGGGAACAGCGCGCTCATCGCGGTTTGTGGCAGCGACGTGGCGCGAGTCGCGGTATCAAACGGCACGGTGTAATACGCCACCGTCGCAGGCGGAAACAGGCTGGCCAGATAAAAGCGGTCGGCATAGACCATCAGCGGGCCGATGAGGTTGCTCACCGACAGCCAGCCGCCGAAGTGCAACGCATGGCGCAGATCGTCGCGGCTGGCGCGGATGCCCGGCTCGCGCGGCAGCAGGCGCTGCAACTGCATGAGCCACAGCGCCATCCACACCACGCGCGTGGCGGCCAGCGCGGCGATCACCCAGCCGATGTCGGGGCGAATCAGCGCCACGATCACCGGCAGGCCGAACTGCAGCAGGCTCATCGGCATGCGCCACAGGCTAAGCAGGCGGAACTGTTGCAGACCTTCCAGCGTGCCCATGGCTCCGGTGGCGGCCAGCGCGAAGGGGATGGACAGCGCCAGCGCGCGCAGGCCGAAAAGGGTCTCGCGCGCCATCTCGCCGCCGAGCGAAAACAGCCGCTCCACCAGAAACGGCGCAGCCCACCACAGCGCCACCAGCCACAGCACGCCAAAGCCCGCGAGCAGGCCGATGACGCGCCACACCAGCGCAGCCAGCTGCGCGCGCGAGCGTCCCAGCCCCAGACTGCTGGACACGGTTTGCGTGAGCGCGCGGCTCAGACCCAGGTCGAACAGCCCGGAAAAACCGATCAGCCCCAGCGCCAGGGTGAACACGCCCAGCCGCGCCGCGCCCAGCGCATGCAGCAGGATCGGCAGCGCCACCAGCCCCACGCCCAGCGACACCAGTTGCCCGCCGACATTCCACAGGGCGTTGTGCGCGACCTTGCGGCTCATGGCGCGGAGATGTGGGTGGCGTGCCGTGCCACCCGGTTTACGCCCAGCCCCGGCGCTGCAACTCGGCAATCAGCGCCGCGGCGGCAGCCACGAGTACGGGCACAAAGTCATGGCCACGCTGCAGGGCATCGGCGAGCACGGCGGGGTCTTTGATGTATTCATGCACCATCTGGTTGCGCAGCCTGCGCATGCGCATCCAGTCATCCGGCTTCGCAATCCAGCCCATGCGCTCGGCATGATCGAGGTTGTCGATCATCGGTCGCGTCGGCTCGCCCAGTGCCTCCATCAGCGCCGGCAGGAGTTTGTCACCCAACAGATCCTGCAGGCGCGAAAAGCGCGCGGCGAACGCATCCACGCGCTCGGCCAGGGCCGAATCACTGTCCAGGCCCGCCGCACGTTCCGCCGTGAACGGCTGCGCGAAGACGCCACGATCCGTCACCTGCAAGTGAGCGCTTGTGCTCAGCACCGCCTGGGCAAGATGCTGCAGGCGCGCCTGTTGCTCGGTCGGCAAGTTCACAGCAGCACTCCGTCTCGCAAGGCGACGTCATGAATGGGCAGGCGCATGAGGTTCGGGGCAAGCATCACGACATCGACTCGTCGCCCCTCCATCAAGCGGCTGACGCGGCTGGATAGCCCTGCCGCCGCCCACGCGGGTTGATCGACCGGCGCGTCGAGCTCCACCAGCAAATCCACGTCGCCGCCGCGCGCGGCATCATCCACGCGCGAACCGAACAGCCGCACCCGCGCGCCGGCGCCGAATTGCTCGGCGGCCAGTTGCTTGATCGCGGCGATGTGTTGCGCATCGAGTCGCATGCGACGTCCCGTGCTAGCCCCGCGCGCCAGTGTAATCCCATGCCCGTGGCCCGGCCCGGAAGCCAGCCGGCGCGCTCACCCCTCGCGCTTGTAGGTCAGGTTGGTGATCTGCTCGGAGATCAGCCCGATCAGGAACACGATCACCGATGCACTCCACAGCAACGTGCTCATGTTGGTCAGGCGGCCGGTGTCGATGTAGGTGTGCAGGTAATTGATCAGGCCGAGCACGAAAAACAACACACTGACCGGCAGGAACAGCTTCAGCGGCGAGTACAGCGTGGCGATCTTGAAGATGATCAGCAGGAAGCGCACGCCGTCGCGCAGCGGCTTGATGTGGCTCTTGCCGACGCGTTTGGCCACGGCGATGGGCTCGTAGGCCACCGCATAGGCGCTGCGGAAAAACGCCATGGTGCTGGTGGTCGGATAGGAAAAACCGTTGGGCAGCAGGTGCAGGAACTCGCGGAACTTGTCCGCGCGCACGGCGCGGAAGCCGCTGGTCAGGTCCAGCACCTTGTGCCCGGTCATCCAGCTCGCCATGCGGTTGTACAGGCCGTTGGCCAGGCCGCGCCCCACGCCGGCCTGGCCCGACCATGCGCGCGCGCCGACGACCAAGTCGTAGCCTGTGTCGAGCCGGGCGACCAGGCGCGCGATATCGGCCGGATCGTGCTGGCCGTCGGCATCCATGAACACCAGCACGTCGCCGCGCGCCGCGCGCGCGCCGCGCTTGATCGCGGCGCCGTTGCCCATCGAGTAGGGCGAGCTGAGGCAGCTCACGCCGTGACGCGCGCACAGCGCGCGCGTGTCGTCGCTGGAGCCGTCGTCGATGACCAGGATCTCGGCATCGGCTTGCGCCGCACGCAGGCGTGGCAGCAGGTCGGCCAGCGCCGGCGCCTCGTTCTTGGCGGGCAGGATGATGCTGAGCAAGGCAGTCCCCGATGGCGAGCCGCATGGGCGAGCGCGGCGATGATACGCGATGGCCGCCAGGGCCGGCGCGCACAAACCCAGCCGCGCGCATGCGGACCGGTGCCGCGCGTGCGGACGGTGCGGGGCGTCATCCCCGCGCGAACGGGGCGCGCCGCATCGGCAACCGTGCACGTCATCGCACACGCATGCGGCGCGCCTGGATCCCGGCTCGGCGCTGCGTGCCGTCCATGGGTGGCGAGTAAGGGAAAGATCGCGCCGTCTATGGATGACGAATCAGGGTGTGATTCGCATTGCAAAGGTGACGCGCATCATGCTTGCGCGGGTCTATCGGAAAAAGTCGGGGGTGCAGGATGCCCCGACGGCGTGCGTTTTGCGGTAGATTCGCAGCAACGACGGGGGGTTAGACCGGATTCTTATGGCAACTCAGATGAATGTACCGCCGCTGGCGGGCCTGACCGGAGTGGCGCGCCGCCTGGTGGCCGAGGGCGCGCTGAGCGAAGCCGATGCACGCAGCGCGGTGCAGGATGCGGCCAGCGCGCGACTGCCGCTGGCACGGCATCTGGTACAAAACGCCCTGGTCGATGCGCAGCGTGTGATGCACGCGCTGTCGGCCGAATTCGGCGTGCCGGTGCTGGACCTGGAGGCCATCGACCTTGCCCAGGTGCCGATCAAGCTGGTCAGCGAGGACCTGTTGCGCAAGCACCGCGTGCTGCCGCTGTTCAAGCGCGGCAACCGCCTCACGCTGGGCACGGGCGACCCGGCCAACTCGCATGCCATGGACGAGATCAAGTTCCACTCGAACATGATCGTCGAGGCGGTGCTGGTCAACGATGCCGCGCTGGAAGCCGCCATCGACGCGGCCCTGCAGAGCGCCGCCACCACCATCAGCGGCCTTGAAGGCGACGACGATCTCGATGCGCTGACCTTGGAGGGCGAGGCCGGCGCCGCGCAGGACGATGCCGCGACCAACGCCGCGCCCGGCGACGAGGCGCCGATCGTCAAGTACGTCAACAAGATCCTGCTTGATGCGATCCGCCGCGGCGCCTCGGACATCCACTTCGAGCCCTACGAGAAGTTCTATCGCGTGCGCTACCGCATCGACGGCGTGCTGCGCACCGTGTCCAACCCGCCGGTGCAGCTCACCCCGCGCATCTCGGCGCGCCTCAAGGTGATGGCGCAGCTCGACATCGCCGAGCGCCGCGTGCCGCAGGACGGACGCATGAAACTGAGCATCGGCAAGGGCCGCTCGATGGATTTCCGCGTCAGCTCGCTGCCGATCCTGGCCGGCGAGAAAATCGTGCTGCGCATCCTCGATGGCGGCGCGGCCAAGCTGGGCATCGAGAAACTGGGCTACGAAGACGATCAGCGCCAGGAGTTTCTCGCCGCCATCCACAAACCCCATGGCATGGTGCTGGTGACCGGTCCCACCGGCTCGGGCAAGACCGTGTCGCTGTACACCGCGCTCAATATCCTCAACACCGAGGGGCGCAACATCTCGGCGGCCGAGGACCCGGTGGAAATCCGCCTGCCGGGCATCAATCAGGTGCAGGTGAACGAGAAGAAAGGCATGACCTTCGCCAAGGCCTTGCGCGCGTTCCTGCGCCAGGACCCCGACGTGATCATGGTCGGCGAAATTCGCGACACCGAGACCGCCGAGATCGGCATCAAGGCGGCGCAGACCGGCCACCTAGTGCTCTCGACCCTGCACACCAACGACGCGCCGCTGACCATCGCGCGCCTGATGAACATGGGTATCGCGCCCTACAACATCACCTCGGCGGTGCTGCTGGTCATCGCGCAGCGTCTGGCGCGGCGCCTGCATGACTGCAAGAAGCCCATGCAGCCGCTGCCACCGGGTGCGCTCAAGGCCGAGGGTTTCAGCGACGCGCAGATCGCCGAAATCGAGGCCGGGCGCATCACCTTGTACGACGCCGCCGGCTGTCCGCATTGCAACGAAGGCTACAAGGGCCGCACCGGCATCTACCAGGTGATGCCGATGACCGAAGAAATCCAGCGCATCGTGCTCGAAGGCGGCAACGCCTTGCAGATTGCCGCCGCGGCCAAGGCCAGTGGCGTGCGCGACCTGCGCGGCTCGGCGCTGGTCAAGGTCATCAACGGGGTCACCAGCCTCGCCGAAATCAACCGCGTGACCAAGGACTGAGGGGAATAGCAATGGCCATCGCCGCCACCGCCAAGAAACGTCCGGACACGGGTGCCGCGCGCGCCGAAATCTCGCGCCTGACCACCTACACCTGGATCGCGCTGGACAAGCGCGGCCAGAAGATGCGCGGCGAAATGCCGTCCAAGAACGCCAGCCTGGTCAAGGCCGAACTGCGCCGCCAGGGCATGAACCCGCAGACGGTGAAGGAAAAGGCCAAGCCGCTGTTCGGCGCCGCCGGCAGCAGCATCAAGCCGCGCGACATCTCCATCTTCAGTCGCCAGATCGCGACGATGATGAAATCCGGCGTGCCCATGGTGCAGGCCTTCGAGATCATCGCCGGCGGCCAGCGCAACGTGCGCATGAAGAACCTGCTCACCGACATCAAGACCTCGCTGGAAGGCGGCAATTCGCTGCACGAGGCGCTGGCGCAGCACCCGGTGCAGTTCGACGAGCTGTATTGCAACCTGGTCAAGGCCGGCGAGGCGGCCGGCGTGCTCGACACCGTGCTGGACACGGTCGCCACCTACAAGGAACGCATGGAGGCGATGAAGGCCAAGATCAAGAAAGCCATGTTCTATCCGGCCATGGTGCTGTCGGTGGCGGTCATCGTCAGCCTGGTGCTGCTGATCTTCGTGGTGCCGGTGTTCTCCAAGGTGTTCAAGGACGCCGGCGCGGCCATGCCGGCGTTCACGCAGATGATCATCAACGCCTCGGATTTCGTGAAGAATGACGGCATCTTCATCCTGGTGGTACTGGTCGCGATCATTGTCGGACTGGTGATGCTGTACAAGCGTTCGACGAGCTTCGCGCAAACGCTGGATCGCATGTCGCTCAAGCTTCCGATCATCGGCAATATCCTGCGCGAGTCGGCGATCGCGCGCTTCGCGCGCACGCTGGGCGTCACCTTCAAGGCCGGCGTGCCGCTGGTCGAGGCGCTGGACGCCGTCGCCGGCGCCACCGGCAGCGTGGTCTACGGCAACGCGGTGCGGCAGATGCGCGAGGACATCTCGGTGGGCCACAAGCTGGAACTGGCCATGCGCCAGACCGACCTGTTTCCCAACATGGTGGTGCAGATGACCGCCATCGGCGAGGAGTCCGGCGCGCTGGACACCATGCTGTACAAGATCGCCGAGTTCTACGAGGAAGAAGTGAACAACGCCGTCGATACCCTGAGCACGCTGCTGGAGCCGCTGATCATGGTGATCATCGGCATCCTCGTCGGCGGCATGGTGATCGGCCTGTACCTGCCCATCTTCAAACTGGCCGGCACGTTCTGATCCGCCGCCCCACTCAACTTTTCCGGGCCCGCCGCGCGCGGGCCCGCGCTTTTGGAGCCTGCGCATGAGCCTGTTCAGCGCCCTGCCCGCCGTGTACTGGATTGTTGCCGCGGGCGTGCTCGGGCTGCTGGTCGGCAGCTTTCTCAATGTGGTGATCCTGCGCCTGCCGGAACGCCTGCTGCACGACTGGCGCCGCGAGGCCACGGCGATCCTCGCCGAAGCGCGCGGCGCAGCCGAGCCCGCGGCTGCGGCGGCGGCGGCGGCGGATGCCAGCGCGCCGCCCGGCATCGTGCGCGAGCCATCGCATTGCCCGCGGTGCAAGCATCGCCTCGCCGCGTGGGACAACATTCCACTGCTGTCGTGGCTGCTGCTGCGCGGACGCTGCCGTTACTGCAAGGCGCCGATCTCCATCCAGTATCCGCTGGTGGAGTTGCTCAGCGGCGTGCTCAGCGCCATCGCCATCTGGCACTTCGGCGCCAATGCCCAGGGCGTGGCCGCGGTGGTGTTCACCTGGGTGCTGATCGCGGCCAGCGGTATCGACCTGCGCACGCAACTGCTGCCCGACCAGCTCACCCTGCCGCTGCTGTGGCTGGGCCTGCTGCTGGCGCTGCTGCCGGTGTTCGTGGACCCGGTGCAGGCGATCCTCGGCGCGGCGCTGGGCTATCTGGCGCTGTGGAGCGTGTACTGGGTGTTCAAGCTGCTCACCGGCAAGGAAGGCATGGGTTATGGCGATTTCAAGCTGCTCGCCGCGCTGGGCGCGTGGATGGGCGCGTGGGCGCTGCTGCCGATCGTGCTGATCTCATCCCTGGTCGGCGCGGTGATCGGCTCCGCGTATCTGGCGCTCAGCCGCAAGGGGCAAGGCGTGCCGATCCCGTTCGGGCCGTATCTGGCCATCGCCGGATGGATCTGGCTGCTGGCGGGTGCGCCGCTGACGCACTGGTATCTGGGTTTTTTCATGCATGGTTGAGCGCAGCGCGCAGGCGCCGACACGCCCCTGGTCCGTGGGCCTGACCGGCGGCATCGCCGCGGGCAAGAGCAGCGTGGCCGCGGCCTTCGCCGCGCTCGGCGTGCCGGTACTGGATGCCGATCACGCCGCGCGCGTGGTGCTGGCGCCCGGCAGCGCCGGACTGGACGCCGTGATCGAACGCTTCGGCGCGGACGTGCTGCGCGGCGACGGCAGCCTGGACCGCGCCGCGCTGCGCCGCCAGGTGTTCGCCGATGCCGAAACGCGGCGTGCGCTGGAGGCCATCGTGCACCCGCGCGTGCGCGTCTGGCTGCACGAACATCTGCAGGCACTCGATGCGCCCTACGCGCTGCTGGCGATCCCGCTGCTGCGCGAAACCTGGCCCGCCTACGACTGGCTGGATCGCGTGCTGGTGGTGGATGCGCCCGCAACCCTGCAGCGCGCGCGCTTGCTGCAGCGCGACGGCATCGACGCGGCGCTGGCCGATGCCATGCTCGCGGCGCAGGCCGATCGCGCCGCGCGCCTGGCGCTGGCCCATGACGTGATCGACAATCGCGGCACGCATGCCGACTTGCAGACCCGTGTGGCCGCGCTGCACGCCGGGTATCTGCGCCGCGCCGCCGCGCGCTGAACCATGTGCCTGGCCCTGCCCGCCACCGCTGTGCTGCCTGATCGGCTCGTCATCACCGCACCAGTCGGCTCGCCATCCCCGCGCTCGCACTGCTCGTCATCCCGGCATTAACACTGCTCGTCATCCCCGCGCAGGCGGGGATCCAGTGCTTTCGCTGCTCCGCCTTCTGGATCCCCGCCTGCGCGGGGATGACGGAAGAAGGGCGCGGCAATGACGCGACGCAGACCTCCGTTCAAACCGCGATCTCCGCGTACAAGTCGCGCCATTCCGGATTACCGGCCTCGATCAGCGCAGCATCGCGATCAGACCGCAATCAGGCCGCGGCCAGCCCCGGCCAGAAACCGCGAATTCCGGCCACCCCCTGCGCGCCGAGCGCGCGCGCGTGCTCGTGATCGGCGGGAGTCAGGCCACCAAGCGCGTACACCGGCAGCGCGGCCGTGGCGCACAGCGCGGCGAAGCGCGGCCAGCCCAGCGCCGGCGCGCCCGGATGACTTGGCGTCGGCAGCACCGGGCCCAGCACGGCGAAGTCGCAATCCAGCAGCGCGGCACGCGCCAGATCCTGCGCGTCATGGCACGACGCCCCGCACCATTGCGCTTCGGGCAGCGGCCGCGCGCCCAGCGTCGCCAGTTGCCGTGCGTTCAATTGCAGCCCGCAACCCAGCCGCAGCGCGCCGTCGATATCGCCACCCAGCAACACATCGCCATGGCGGGCCTGCGCGCGCGCCAGCAGCTGCGCCGCCAACGCGCGCGACTCGGCCTGCGGCAATTGCGGCAGGCGCAGGCGCAGCAGGCAGCGCGGCCCGGACAACGCGCGCTGCGCGGCGTCGGCCAGGGCGCGCAGATCGCGGCTGTCGGGTGTGATCAGCAAGCGCGGCGGCAAGCGCAGGGCGCGCACCGCCGGCCAGTCGGCCGCCGGCATGCGCGCGCGCGTCAACTCCGCCAGCGGCGACCAGTGCAGTGCCTGACCTTCCTGCGCTCGTACCGTGCCTTGCCAGCGCTCGACGGTGTACACATCAAGCCGCACTGCCTTGTGCGGGTAGCGCCACGACACACGGATCAGTGGTGAGCATTCGCGCACGCTGACGCCCAGTTCCTCGCGCAGCTCGCGCGCCAGCGCCGACGCGGCGGTTTCATCCGCCTCGCGTTTGCCACCCGGAAACTCCCACAGCCCGGCCAGGTCGCCATCCGGCTTGCGTTGCGCCAGCAGCAACTGGCCCTGCGCATTGCGCAGCACGCCCGCGACAACTTCCAGCGTCGCGTTCATGTCCCGCGTCGCATGCAATCGACGAAACTGAAAGCCCAGCGATGGCGCGCATCCGGCGCGTGCGCGATGCGATCCACCTCGACCCAGTCCTGCTGCGCGAGCGCGGGAAAATGCGCATCGGCATCCTCGATCTCGGTGTCGATCTCGGTCAGATGCAGGGCACGCGCATGCGGCAGCGCCAGCGTGAACACCTCGCCACCGCCAATCACGCACAGATCGGGCTCGGCGACGCACACGGCGTCGAAATCGCGCACGGTCTCCTGGCCAGCGAAGGGCGCGTTGTGAGCGCGACTGAGCACCAGATTGCGCCGCCCCGGTAGCGCGCGGCCGATGGACAGCGCGGTGCGATAACCCATCAGCACCGGGCGTCCCAGGGTCAGCGCCTTGAAGCGCTTGAGGTCATCCGGCAGGTGCCATGGCAACGCATTGTTGCGACCGATGGCGCGCCGGCGGTCATAGGCCGCGATCACGCTCAGCCGCTGCGCGCCCGGCGGCAGCGCGCTCATACCGCCACCGGCGCCCTGATCGCGGGATGCGGCGCGTAATCATGCAGCACGATATCCTCGGCGCGGAACGCGAACAGATCGCGCACCTCGGGATTCAGTTGCAATCTCGGCAACGCCTTGGGCGTGCGCGTCAGTTGTTCGCGCGCCTGATCCAGATGGTTGAGGTACAGGTGCGCATCGCCCAGCGCGTGCACGAACTCGCCCACCTGCAAACCGCAGACCTGCGCGATCAGATGCGTGAGCAAGGCGTAGCTGGCGATGTTGAAGGGCACACCGAGAAACACGTCGCCCGAGCGCTGGTACAACTGGCACGAAAGCCGACCCTCGGCCACGTAGAACTGGAACAGCACATGGCATGGCGCCAGCTTCATCCGTGGGAGCTCGCCGACGTTCCAGGCGCTGACCAGCAGGCGGCGCGAATCGGGATTGCGGCGGATTTCCTCCACCACACCGGCGATCTGATCGACCACGCCGCCATCGGCGCAGCCCCAGGCACGCCATTGCCTGCCGTATACCGGGCCCAGCTCGCCGGCGGCATCGGCCCACTCGTTCCAGATGCTGACGCCGTTCTCTTTCAGATACGCGATGTTGGTGTCACCGCGCAGGAACCACAGCAGCTCGTGCAGCACCGATTTCCAGTGCACGCGCTTGGTGGTCAGCAGCGGGAAGCCCTGCGCCAGATCGAAACGCATCTGCCAGCCGAACAGGCTGAGCGTGCCGGTGCCGGTGCGGTCGTGCTTGCGCACCCCGCGCGTCAACACCTGGTCGAGCAATTCGAGATAAACCTGCATGGGCCGATTATGGCCTATCGACCGGACCTGGGTGCGCGCCGCGATCGTGTCCGCGCGGCGCGCTCAGGCCCCCGCGGGCACGCCCGGCCAAACCGGAACCGGCGGTGCCGGTTGGCGCCGCGACAGCCACAGCAGGAACAGGCCCGCCACGATCAGCGGCATCGACAGCAACTGGCCCATCGTCATCCAGCCGGTGCCCAGCAGATAACCAAGCTGCGGGTCGGGATCGCGGATGAACTCGACGCTGAAGCGGAACACGCCGTACAGCAGCGCGAACCACCCCGAGATCGCATAGCGCTTGCGCGGCTTGCGCGAGTAGATCCACAGAAACACGAACAGCACGAAGCCTTCGAGAAAGCATTCCATCAACTGCGAAGGCTCGCGCGCGAAACTGTTGAGCGCGCCGGTGCGCCACAGCGCGCGAAACTGGGCGTCACTGAACCCGGCGAACTGCCCCGCCTCATGCAACTGCGCCGACGTGTAGTGCGCGCAAACCCAGTTTTTGGCGATCTGCTGCGGATCCATCGCCGCGCATTGCGAGGCCTCGCGCAGCGCGCGCGGGAAAATCATGCCCCACGGCTTGTCGGTCAGGTGTCCCCACAACTCGCCATTGATGAAGTTGCCGATGCGCCCCAGGCCTAGGCCGATCGGCACCAGCGGCGCGACGAAATCCACCGCGTCGAAAAATGGCACGCGGTACTTGCGCGACCAGTACAGCCCGCCCGCCAGCACGCCCAGCAAGCCACCGTGAAAGCTCATGCCGCCATCCCACAGCGCGAAGATCTGCAACGGATGCGCCACGTACAGGGGCAGGTTGTAGAACACGATGTAGCCGATGCGCCCGCCGAGGATCACCCCGAGCATGCCGAAGAACAGCAGATCGGCAAAACCGTCGCGGCTGACCGGCAGGCGGCCCTGCTTGCGCCGGTGCTCGCCAAGCAACCAGGCGGCGATGAACCCGCCCAGGTACATCAACCCATACCAGTGCACCGGCACCGGACCGATGCGGAAGGCGATGGCGTCGAGCGCGTCGAAATAGGGCAGATGCATGGATTCGGGCTGGGTCGGGAAGGGAATCAGGGATTCGGACCACGCGGATGCGGGAAAGTGCCGCGGCGACCGTGGCAGCCGTGCGCCGCTGCGTTCAGCCCGCCCACGACATCACGCCGGCAGCACCCGGCAAAGATAGCCCTTGAGATAATCGGTCTCGGGAATGGCCGGATGGATCGGATGGTCCGGCCCCTGCTGCAGCACTTCCAGCACCTGCACCTGGCGCTCCAGTTCGCGCGCGCCGGCCTGGATCGCGCCCAGCAGTTCGCCGCGTGCCAGGTGATGCGAGCACGAGCAGCTCACCAGAATGCCATCGGGCGCCAGCAACTGCATCGCCGCCATGTTGATGCGCCGATACGCCAGCCGGCCCTGGGCGATGTCCTTCTTGCGCTTGATGAAGGCCGGCGGGTCGACCACCACGACGTCGAAGCGTTCGCGCGCGGCGCGCAGCTGCTTGAGCACATCAAACGCATCGCCATGCACGCTGCGCACGCGCGCGGCCAGGCCATTCGCAGCGGCTGCCGCATCGAGCCTGTGCAAGGCCGCTTGCGATGCATCCACGCACAGCACTTCGCGCGCACCGCCAGCCGCCGCGCGCAGACCCCAGGCGCCGAGATAACTGAATACATCCAGCACGCGCCTGCCCGTCACGTAATGCACCAGACGATCGCGATTGGCGTGCTGATCGTAAAACCAGCCGGTCTTCTGTCCGCCGAGCACATCGAGCTCGAAGCACAGCTCGCCCTCGCGCACCGTCACCGGCGCGGTCAGGTCGCCGAACGCGATATCGGCGTACATCGGCAGATTTTCCAGCACACGGACGCCGGCATCGTTCTTCCAGATCATGGCGCGCGGCTTGAGCACTTTTTGCACCGCGGCCTCGACCTCGGGCTTCAGGCGCTCGATGCCGGCCGTGGTGGCCTGCGCCACGATCACATCATCGAAACGATCCAGGGTGAGCCCCGGCACGCCGTCGCTCTCGCCATACAGCAACCGGTAGAACGGCGCGGCGTACAGGCGCTCGCGCAGCGCCAGCGCCACATTCAGGCGATGCACGAACAAGGATCGATCCAGTGCATGCGCGCTGCCACGCGCCACCAGCCGCGCCGCGATCAGCGAGGCCGGATTGACGTAGCCGACGCCCAGCGCGCGATCGCCCGCATCCACGATCACGCAGGCGTCACCCGGCGCGAACGCCGTCAGCGGGCTGCGCTTCGTATCCACCTCGTTGGAGAACACCCACAGGTGCCCGGCGCGCAGGCGCGCATCCTCGCCACGCTTGAGATAAAGCGGTGGCAAGGTCAAGGCAGCGTCGCTGTTGGGCGGCATGGGGAGTCCAGGTCCAGGCAAGCCTTTCATCGTAACAGGCGCGATGCACGAACCCGCGGTCACCGCGGCCCATGACCTGCGCATCACCATGACCCAACATTACGCAAACGTAAGAAACGAAATCGGCGGCATGCGGTCTATCCTCATCGGACGGCCCGAGGGGGCTGCACGGAGCGCAACTTGCCATGAAGACATCCGCACGCATGTTTCACGCACTGATCGCCGGCCTGGCGCTGAGCCTGGCCGCGGCCGCGGCCGCGCCGAGCCTGGCCGCCGATGCGCCGGCAGCGAGCCCGGCCCCGGAATTGCCGGTCAGTGATTTCGCCCGGTTCCCCCTGCTGAGCGATGTGGTGATGTCGCCGGACGGGAAGTATCTGGCCGGTTCGTATGAGGTGGACCAGACCGCCGGCACCAACAGCAAATTCCAGTTGATCGTCTTCGCACTGCCCAGCCTGAAAGTCACGGCGCGTCTGAATTTTTCGCCTTGGCACATGCCCGGGTTGATCACCTGGGTCGGCCCCACGCGCCTGGTCGTATCCGAGAACAAGGTGACTGGGTCGCTGGCGGCGGAGCAGCCCACCGGCGACATCATCGCCTTGAACGCCGATGGCTCGCAGCAACGCATGCTGTACAGCATCGCCGCGCGCGGCACACCGGGCGCCTCGTTCAACATGATGGACATGGTCAATGGCAACCCGACCGTGGTCGGTCCCACGCGCGAAATGAACGGGCACGTGTTCATCGAACTGCATCCGTTCCCCATGAACGTCAGCCAGCATGACGAATCCGCGCACCGCACGATCCTGTATGACGTGGACAGCGTCAGCGGCTATCCGAAGCAGATCGCCGAGATCGACAAGGGCCAGGCGGGTTTCTTCGTGCATGACGACAAGCCGCTGCTGGCCATCAGTCATGACCGGCAACTCAATGAGGTGGTTTATCTTCCGGACGGTCAGGGCGGTTGGAAACTGGCGCCTGCCGGTGCATTCGGCAAGGTATTCGAACCACTCGAAGTCACACCCGGCGGCAAGGGTCTGTATGCGCTCTACAGTGCCACGGGCGGACCCGCGACATTGATCCGCTGCGCCTTCGACGGCAGTGGCAAGCAGGTGCTGGCGAGCAACGAATTCGGTTCGGTCAATCGCATCCTGTGGAGTCCACGCGACCATCGCGTGCCGATCGGCGTGACGTTCACCGCCACGTTCAGCAACGGCGTGCCCGCGGTGGACTATCTGAGCAACGATCGCTGGGCGCAGATCCACCAGGCGCTGATGAAAGCCTTTCCCGGCGAATACATCGACTTCGGCGGCATGAGCGACCATGGCAGCACGATCCTGATCCACGCCTACAGCAATCGTGATCCCGGCGAGTACGCGCTGTTCGACAGCAAGACCATGCACCTGCAGCCGCTGATGCAAGTGATGCCATGGTTCAAACCCGGCCAGTTGGCCGCGCGCGAGCCGATCCGCTTCAAGAACAGTGCCGGCATGGAGCTGGACGGCTACATCAGCTTCCCGGTCGGCGTGCCGCACAAGAACCTGCCGTTGATCCTGCTGCCCCATGGCGGCCCCATCGGGCCACGCGATTCATGGGCCTACGCCAGCGACCCCGAGCAGTTGGCCGGATTCCTCGCCAATCGCGGTTATGCCGTGCTGCAAGTCAACTATCGCGGCTCGGGCGGGCGCGGGCGCGACTTCCAGCACCTGGGCTACCGGCAATTTGCCACCGGCATCCAGAGCGACCTGACCCAGGGTGTGCAGTGGGCCATCGCCAAGGGCTATGCCGATCCGAATCGCATCTGCGTGTTCGGCGCCAGCTTCGGCGGCTACTCGTCGCTGATGCAGCCGATCGTGGCACCGAAGCTGTACAAGTGCGCCATCGACTATGCCGGCGTGTCGGACTGGCGCATCGAGATGGACCGCAGCGTGTACTCGCACATCGACACCGGCAATACGAGCTATGCGCAATACATTGGCACGCGCGCGGACGCCAAGGCCATCTCGCCGCTGTTCATGCTGGATCGCTTCAATGTGCCGGTATTGATCATGCAGGGCGGCGCCGACAACATCGTGCCGCCGCAGAACGCCGAACGCCTGCGTGACAAGCTCGAAGCCATGCACAAGCCCTACGAGTGGCTGTGGTTCGGCAACGAGTACCACGGCTTCCAGACCGAACCGCACCTGCTGGCCATGTTCAACAAGGTGCAGGCTTTCCTCGCGCGCTACATCGGTCCCGGCGCGGGCACGACGGTGCACTGAGCCAACCATTCCGCGCGGTGCGATGCGCCGCGCGGGACGCATGACTTTCGACCCGCGCGGCGGTCTCCCGCTGCGCCTAGGCTGCGCGCGGATGCAGGTGGCGAAGGGGTTTCGCCGCCAGCCTTGGCGGGCCGCGAGGCCCATGGAAACTCGCAAGGGGAGATCGTCATGCTGCTTCGTTACCGCCTGTTGCTGGGCGCCGCTTTGCTGTACACCGGTTGCGCCGCCGGCGCGGCCACGCTGCTGCCGGCCAGGGATTTCGCGCGCCATCCGCCCATCTCCAACCCGGTGCTTTCGCCCGACGGCCGGCACATCGCCGTGGCCTTGAAAACCGACGATGGCAAGAGCGACGAAGCCAAACACGAAATCGCCATCATGGAAGTACCCAGCCTGAAGGTCACCGCGCGGCTGGGTTTCGCGCCGCATACGCTGGCCGGGCAGATGCTGTGGGTGGGCCCCGATCGCCTGCTGGTGTCCGAGGCGCGCGAATCCGGTTCACTGGACGCACCCGGACTGATCGGCGAGCTGGTGGCGCTGGATGCCGACGGCAAGAACCAGCGCGTGATCTACAGTTTCCTCGACCGCGGCAAGTCGGTGCGTTCGCAGATGAACATCATGGCCATGCCCGCGGCCTATCCCGAGATCGCCGGGCTGCCACAGCCGAAGAATGGCCATGTGTTCTTGTCGTTCTCGATCCTCCCGGAGAACCGCAACGGCCAGTCCTACGACACGATGCGCACCGAGTTGTACGACGTGGACACCGTCACCGGCAAGCCGAGCAAGGTCACCCAGATCGACGTCGGCGACATGAACTTCCTGGTGCACAAGGGCCAAGCCCTGTACGCCTACGGCATGACCGACCATTGGGATCCCATCATCTACGCGCGCGATGCCGATGGCGCATGGGTCAAGCTCGATCCGGCACGCTTCGGCAAGGTGTTCGTGCCCTTGTCCGTCGCGCCAGACGGCCACACGCTGTACGCCGCCTACAGCGAGAACGGTGGCCCGACGCAGTTCGTGCAGACCGACCCGCAGGGCAACCACCGCAAGGTTCTGGGCGCCAATGCGTTCGGTTCCTTCGAGGACTTGATGTGGGGACCGGAAACCGCCCGCATGCCTTTTGGCGTCACCTACAGCGACGTGTTCGACGGCGCGCGCCCGGCCGTCACCTATCTGGATGACAGCCGCTGGGCACAAATCCACAAGCAACTGATGCAGCAGTTTCCGCAGTTCTTCATCGACTTCGCCGGCATGAGCCAGGATGGCGCGAAGATCCTGGTGCACGCCTACAGCGGCCGCGACCCGGGCACCTATGCACTGCTCGACAGCGGCAGCATGCAACTGACGCCATTGTTCCAGTCGGCGCCGTGGATCAAGGGCGAGCAGATCGGCGAGCGCCGCCCGATCCGCTTCAAGAACCGCGACGGCATGGAACTGGCGGGATTCCTCACCCTGCCCTTGGGCGTGGAGGCGAAGAACCTGCCGCTGGTGCTGATCCCGCACGGCGGCCCGATCGGCCCCAGCGATTCGTGGACCTACGACCCGGATGCCGCGTTCCTGGCCAGCCGCGGCTACGCCGTGCTGCAGGTGAACTACCGCGGCTCGGGCGGCCGCGGCATGAACTTCGAGCGCTCGGGCTACGGCCAGTTCGCCACCGGCATGCAGAACGATCTGCTCGACGGCGTGCGCTGGGCCATTGCCCAGGGCCATGCCGACAGGAATCGCATCGGCGTGTATGGCGGCAGCTTCGGCGGCTACTCGGCGTTGATGCAGCCGATCCTCGCACCCGATCTGTACAAGGCCGCCATCGACTACGTCGGCGTGTACGACTGGACCATCGAGTTCGATCGCGCCGACACCAAGCGTTCGCGCGGCGGCCGCAACTACTGGGCCCAGGCCATCGGCACGCGCGAGCAGGCGCGCGCCATCTCGCCGGTGGCGATGATCGACACGTTCAACGTGCCCGTGCTGATCGTGCACGGCGGCGCCGACCCGCGCGTGCCGATCCAGAACGCCGAAGCGCTGCGCGACAAGCTGGAGAAATCGGGCAAGCAATACGACTGGCTGGTGTTTCCCAAGGAAGGCCACGGTTTCTATACCGAGGACCATCGCGAGGCGCTGTACGCGAAGATGGAAACCTTCTTCGCCGCGTATCTGCGCGGCAGCGTGCGCGTGCTCGACCTGAAGCCGGCAGCGCCATGACCCGCGCAGACCGAACCGGCTTCTGAGCCACCCGCGGGTCTGCGCCCGATCAAACCATTCCGGCACCGACTCGAACTGGCCCGGCTCTCGCGCCGGGCCTTTTCATGCCCGCGTCGCGACAAATGTGCGAGGCTTGCGCGATGAACCGCCTCACCCACGCCGACAGCCTGTATCTGCGCCAGCACGCCGACAATCCGGTGGACTGGTGGCCCTGGTGCGACGCGGCCCTGCGCGAAGCTCGTCAGCGCGACCAGCCGATCCTGCTGTCGATCGGCTACGCCGCCTGCCATTGGTGCCACGTGATGGCGCATGAAAGTTTCGAGGATGCCGCCACCGCAGCGGTTATGAACGCGGCGTATGTGTGCATCAAGCTCGACCGCGAGCAGCGCCCCGACCTCGACCGCGCCTACCAGCGCGCGCAACAGGCGCTCAACGGACGCCCCGGTGGCTGGCCGCTGACCGTCTTCCTCGACCCGCACACCCTGCTGCCGATTTTCATCGGCACGTATTTTCCGCCGACACCGCGCCACGGTTTGCCGGCGTTCCGCCAGGTGCTTGATGGCATTGCCAGCACGTGGCGCGAGCAACGCGACGCGATCACCCGGCAAGGCATGCAGTGGCAGGGCTGGCTTGCAGCCAGTGACGATGCGGTCGGCGCAGCGAGCGCATTGGTGGCCGATCCCGTGGCGCAGGCGCTGGCGCAGATCGAAGCGCGCTTCGATGCCGAACACGGTGGCCACCGCGGCGCACCCAAGTTTCCGCAGGCCGGCGAGCTGGAATGGTTGCTTGACCTTGCCGAAAGCGATCGGCCCGAATCGGCAGCCGCGCGACGCATGCTGCAAACCACGCTCGACGGCATGGCGCGCGGTGGTCTGCACGATCATCTCGGCGGTGGGTTTTTCCGCTACTGCGTCGATGCCGACTGGGGCATTCCGCACTTCGAGAAAATGCTCTACGACAATGCGCAACAGCTGCCCGTGTACGCGCGCGCGGCCACGCTGCTGCAACGCGACGACTACGCGCGCGTCGCGCGCCTGTGCGCGGACTGGCTGCAGCGGGAGATGCGTCTGGACAGTGGCGCCTGGGCCAGCGCGCTGGACGCCGACAGCCCCGGCGGCGAGGGTGCCTATTACGTATGGACGCCCGCGACACTGGCCGACGCGCTGGCGGACGCCGCGCTGCGCACGCAGGCCACGCACGACTTCGGCCTGGATCGCGCGCCCAATTTCGAAGGTCACGCCTGGCATCTGCGCCTTGCCGACGGCGCCACGCTGGTGCCCACCGACAGCGCGGGCCAATCCATTCGTCACGGCCTGCTGCGCGCACGCCAGCAACGCCCGCCGCCGGCGCGCGACGACAAGGCGCTGACGGCGTGGAACGCGCTGGCCATCGCCGGCCTGTGCCGCGCCGCGCGGGCCTTGCGCGCGCCCGACCTGCTGCCCGCCGCCGAGGCCGCACTGGCCGCGCTGCATGCCGGCGCCTGGCGCGACGGTGTGCTGTACGCGCAAGCCGACAGCGCCAGCAGCGCACCGGGTTTTCTCGATGACCATGCCTACCTGCTCGATGCGCTGCTGGAACTGCTCGCCTGGCGCTGGCAGACACGAGACTTCGCCTGGGCGCAGGCGCTGGCCACGACCTTGTGCGCGGCGTTCGAGGATCACGCGCACGGCGGATTCTTCTTCAGCACGACTGCGCACGCCACGCCGCTGGGACGCGAACGCGGCTTCGAGGATTCCAGCCAGCCCAGCGGCAACGCCGTCGCCGCGTCCGCGTTGCTGCGCCTGGGCCACTTGTGCGGCGAGCCACGCTGGGTCGATGCCGCCGCGCGCGCCATCCAGGCCGGGCTGGCGGTGCTGGCCGCATATCCCGCCGCCGCGCCCAGCCTGCTGCGCGCCTGGCGCGCGTGGCAACAACCCGAGGCACAGTTGATCGTTCGCGTCAGCGCGCAGGAGCAGCCTGACTGGGCAAGCGCGCTGGCGTTGGCCCCGGCATCCCTGCATACGTACGTCATCCCCGTGGATGCCGCGGCGTTGCCGCCCGCGCTCGCCGCACGCGCGGCCGTGCCCGGCGGCGTGGCTTACCTGTGCACGGGATTCATCTGTCAGGCACCGATCACGCGGCCCGAGCAGCTGATCGCGGCGCTGGCCGCCGCATCGCCCTAGCGCGCAAGCAGGCGCGGTCCGAGGATCAGCGCCCAGGTGGCGATGACATTGAGCATCAACACGAAGACCGCGGCCGAGCCCATGTCCTTGGCGCGACCTGCGAGTTCGTGCTGTTCGGCGCCGTAACGCTCGATCACGGCCTCGACCGCGGAGTTGAGCAGCTCGGCAGCCAGCACCAGCAGCAGGCAACCCAGCAGCAAGGCTTTCTGCACACCGCCCTGTCCCAGCCACAACGCCAGCGGCGCCAACACCACGAACAGGTACACCTCGAGGCGGAACGAGCTTTCCACTTTCCAGGTGATGGCCAGTCCCTGCAGCGACCAGCGCAGCGCACGCCACATGCCGCGCGGCCCGCGCGGCAGCAGGCTGGTACCCGAGCGCGGATCAGGCATGCCGCGCGCGCTCAGGCCGCGGCCGGACCGCGCCAGGCGACATCCAGTTCCTTCACCGCCTTGACGTCGTCGAGGCGTCGCACCGGCGTGGTGCGCGGCGCCTGCTTGAGCGCCTCCGGATCATGCTGCGCTTGCTGCAGCAGCGTGCGCATGACGGCCACGAACTGGTCCAGCGTGTCCTTGCTTTCGGTCTCGGTGGGTTCGATCAGCAGGCACTCGGGCACCAGCAACGGAAAATAATTGGTCGGCGCATGGATGCCGTGATCGAGCAGCGCCTTGCTGAAATCGAGCGCGGTGACGCCCGACGTTTTCTTCTGCGGCGCCACGGTGACGATGAACTCGTGGCTGGCGCGGCGCGCCGGATAGGCCAGGGTAAAGCCCGCCTTGCGCAGTTCGACCGCCAGATAATTGGCGTTGAGCGTGGCGTACTCGGCCACGCGGCGCATCCCTGCGCCGCCCAGCATGCGCGCATAGATATAGGCGCGCAGCAGCACGCCGGCGTTGCCGGCGAAGGCCGACAGCCGCCCGATGCTCAGCGGGCGATCCTTCTTGCGCGCGTAGCCATAGCGGCCATCGGCGCGCTTTTCCACGATCGGGATGGGCAGGAATGGCTGCAGGCGTTCGGATACACCCACCGCGCCCGCGCCAGGTCCACCGCCACCGTGCGGCGTGGAGAAGGTCTTGTGCAGGTTCATGTGGATGGCGTCGAAGCCCATGTCGCCGGGCCGCACCTTGCCGAGGATGGCATTGAGGTTGGCGCCGTCGTAGTACAGCAGGCCGCCCGCGGCATGCACCCTGCGCGCGATCTCCTGGATGCGCCGCTCGAACACGCCGATGGTGCTGGGGTTGGTCAGCATGATGCCCGCGGTGTGGGGGCCGAGCACGGCTTGCAGCGCATCCAGATCGATGTCGCCATCGGCAAGCGTGGGGATTTCGCGCACGCTGGCGCCGCACATGGTGGCGGTCGCCGGGTTGGTGCCGTGCGCGGCATCCGGCACGATGATCTCGGTGCGCGCCGTGTCGTTGCGGTGGCGGTGATAGGCCATGATCATGGCCACGCCGGCGAACTCACCCTGCGCGCCGGCCATTGGCGTGAGCGACACGCCGCCACGCATGCCGGTGACGTCGGCCAGGATTTCCTGCAGGTCGTACATGCAGGACAGAAAACCCTGGCTGAGTGATTCCGGCGCGCAGGGGTGGCGATCGAGGAAACCATCGAGCATGGCCAGCGAATTGCATGCGCGCGGGTTGTATTTCATCGTGCACGAACCCAGCGGGTAGAAGTTCGTGTCGATGGAGAAATTCTTCTGGCTGAGGCTGGTGTAATGGCGGACCACGTCCATCTCGGATACTTCCGGCAGACCGATGGGCGTGGTGCGGCGCAAGGCATCCGGCAGGTCGTCGGGCAGCGCGCAGGGCGGCGGCATCTGGGCGGCCGCGCTGCGGCCGGGACGGGAGTGCTCGAAGATCAACATGGAGCGGGCCATCTGGGTGGATACCAGACGCGGATTGTGCCACAACGCCTGACGCGCTCCGACCCGGGCGGCGGCGCGCGCCATCGAAACGTGCCACTGCCGCCCGCCGCGCGCGCGCATGCGCTACCCTGCGCGCGTTTTGCGCTGCGGCCGCACCAAGCCGCCCCACGCCACCGACCGCTGGAGTCCTCATGACCAACACCCTCGAACCCGCCGTGCCGGTCACCTCGCAGACGCGCTCGTTCACGACCATCTTCCTGATCGAGATGTGGGAGCGCTTCGGCTTCTACGGCATGCAGGCGCTGATCGTCTACTACATGGTGCAGCGCCTGCACTTCGCTGACGACCGTGCCAACCTGGTGTGGAGCGCCGCCACGGCGCTGATCTATGTCGCACCGGCCATCGGCGGCTGGGTCGGCGACAAGATCCTCGGCACGCGCCGCACCATGTTGCTCGGCGCGATCATCCTCGGCCTTGGCTACGCGCTGATGGGCCTGCCCACGGACAACGTCTGGGCATTGTTCGGCGCACTCAGCGTGATCACCGTCGGCAACGGCCTGTTCAAGCCCAACTCGGGCAACCTGGTGCGCAAGATCTACGAGGGCGACGACTCCAAGATCGACAGCGCCTTCACCATCTACTACATGGCGGTCAACATCGGCTCGACGTTCTCGATGCTGCTGACGCCGTGGATCAAGGATTACATCAACCGGACCTATGGCAACGAATTCGGCTGGCACGCGGCGTTCCTGGTCTGTTCGTTCGGGCTGGTGATCGGCCTGGCCAACTACAGCCTGATGCGCAAGAGCATGCGCCACATCGGCTCGGAGCCGGACCAGCGTCCGCTGAACATCGGCCATCTGCTGCTGGTGTTGCTGGCCGGCGCGGTACTGGCCATCGGTTCGGCGGTCGTGCTGAACTACGAAACCTTGGCCGAGATTTTCGTGTACGGCGCCGGGATCGTGCTGCTGGGCATTTTCGCGCATCTGATCCGCAGCAGTGACCGCAGCGAGCGCTCCGGCCTGATCGCCGCGCTGGTACTGGTGGTGCAGACCATTTTCTTCTTCATTTTCTACCAGCAGATGTCCACGTCCCTGGCGTTGTTCGCACTACGCAACGTGGACTGGAGCCAGAACCTGTTCGGCCTGCACCTGTTCACCTGGAATCCGGCGCAGTACCAGGCGCTGAACCCGCTCTGGATCTTCGCGCTCAGTCCGCCGCTGGCGTGGATCTACACCACGGCCGGCAAGCGCGGCAAGGATTTTTCCATCGCGGCCAAGTTCGTGCTGGGCTTCCTCATGGTGGCCGTGGGCTTCTTCCTGTTCGGTGCCGCCGGTCATTACGCCGGTGGCGACGGCAAGACCTCGTCATGGGTGATGATCTGGGGCTATGGCTTCTATTCGCTGGGCGAGCTGCTGGTCAGCGGTCTCGGCCTGGCGATGATCGCGCGCTATGTCCCGGCGCGCATGGGCGGCTTCATGATGGGCGCGTACTTCGTGGCGGTGGGCATCTCGTCCTATCTGGGCGGCGTGGTGGCCAACTTCGCCAGCGTGCCACGCGACCTCACCAATCCGCTCAAGACCCTGCCGGTCTACACCGCGCTGTTCAACAAACTGGGCTGGGCTGCACTGGTCTGCACGCTGATCGCATTGGCGGTGTTGCCGCTGATGCGGCGCCTGTCCGCAACGCACAGCAGCCATGCGCCGCAAAACGGCACCAGCGCGCACTGACCCGATGCCAGCGCGCAACGCCACGGCGAATCGCGGCAGCAGCCCGTTTCGCCTCGGCCCACGCACGCTGGCGATCACGCTGGCATGGCTGCGCCTGACCGCGATCACCGGTCAGACCCTGGCGGTGCTTTTCGTCGCCTACATGGTGGCGCTGGCGATTCCGGTGCGCGCGCTGCTGGCCGGCATCGGCGTGCTGCTCGTGTTCGAGATCGGCATGGTGATGCGCCTGCGCCTGCGCTGGCCCGTGACCGAAGTCGAGGCCATCGGTCACATTGCTGTGGACGTGCTGGTGATGGGCTATCTGCTGTATCTCAGCGGTGGCGCCAGCAATCCCTTCGTCACCCTGCTGCTGGTGCCCATCGCGTTGGCGGCTGCCGCGTTGTCGCGTCCCGGCATCGCCGTGGTGGCGGTGCTCTGCGCCGCAATCTATGGCCTGCTGCTGCACTGGTATCTGCCGCTGCCGGCCATGCTCGCCGGACGCATGTCCGACTCGACCCTGCAGGAAATCGGCATGGCGATCGACTTCGTCATTGCCGCGCTGCTGCTGGGGGTGTTCATCGCACGCCTTGCCGGCGCGCTGCGCGGCGAGCAACTGCGCCTGCAGCGCTTGCGCGAACGTGCGCTGCGCGACGAGGGCATCCTGGCCATGGCCACGCAATCGGCCGGCGCCGCACACGAACTCAACACGCCACTGGCCACGCTGCGCATGTTGCTGCACGAGCTGATTCCCGCGCCATCAACCTGCGAACCGCTGCGCGAGGATCTCAAGCTGATGGCGCAGCAGGTCGACCGCTGCAGCGAGATCCTGCGCGATCTGGTCGCCGTGGGCCGCGCGCAACTGGATGGCGACAACGAAAGCCTGCGCCTCGGTGATTTCGTGCGGCGCTGCACGGATCGTTTCCAGCTGCTGCGCCCGGAGGCCGACACCCAGGTGCAACTGGACGCTGCGGATGCCGATTTGCCGGTGCGCGTACCGGCTGGGCTGCAGCATGCGCTGATCAATCTGCTCAACAACGCCCTCGACGCTTCGGCGCAGCTCGGGTCCACGCAAGTCGCGCTCTGTGCGCGCCGCGGCACACGCTGCCTGGAGTTTCGCGTGCGCGATCATGGCCCCGGTTTCGCCGATCCATCACGCTCGCCTGATAGTCTTGGCATTAGCGGCAAGGATCACGGACTGGGAATCGGGCTGGCGCTGGCCGAGGCCACCGCCGATCGCCTGGGCGGCGATCTCGATGCCGGCAATGCGACCGGCGGCGGCGCCGAAATCCGCTTGCGCCTGCCACTGCTGTCCTTGCTGCCGGAACAGCAGGGCAAACCGGTACCTACCGCCGCGCACTGCAATCCCGAGGAGACATCATGAGCGAGAGCGCACCGAAATCCCCGTCTCAATCCCTGCTCATCGTCGATGACGATACGGCGTTCACCGGCGTGCTGGCACGCGCCATGAGCGTGCGCGGCTACACCTGCAGTGTCGCCAACAACGCCGCCATGGCGCTGCAGCTAGCCGCGCAATCGCGTCCAGCCTATTGCGTGCTCGACCTCAAGCTGGGCGAGTCCAACGGCCTCAAGCTGATCCCGGAGTTGTTGCGCGCCGCTCCAGGCATGCGCATCCTGCTGCTGACCGGTTATGCCTCCATCGCCACCGCGGTCGAGGCGATCAAACGCGGCGCCCACGATTATCTGGCCAAACCCGCCGACGCCGATCAGATCGCGCGCGCGCTCAACGCGCAGGCGCCGCGCCAGGCCAGCGCCGTCACCGCAGCGCCCGATGCGCCACCACCGCTGAAGCGCCTGGAGTGGGAGCACATCCAGCGCATCCTCGGCGAGACCGAGGGCAACATCTCCGAAGCCGCGCGCCGCTTGGGCATGCACCGGCGCACGCTGCAACGCAAACTGGCCAAGCATCCGGTACGCGAACGCCCCGCACCCGGCCGCGAATGACGAAGCACGCGGCGATTTGACGGACGGATGCGCCGTTCAGGCGGCCTGCTTGGGGATGCTGCGGTTGCTGTGCGTCATGCGGTTGTGCGCATCCACATATACCAGCGTGGGCTGGAATTCGGCTGCGGCGGCGGCATCCACCTGCGCCCAGGCGGCGATGATCAGCAGATGCCCGGGCTGCACGCGCAGCGCCGCGGCGCCATTGACCGAGATCGTGCCCGAGCCTTCCTCGGCGCGGATCGCGTAGGTCACGAAACGCTCGCCGTTGTCCACGTTCCATACGTGCACCTGCTCGTATTCGCGGATGCCGGCAATGTCCAGCAGACGGCCGTCGATGGCCACCGAGCCCTCGTAGTGCTGCTCGGCCTGGGTGACCGTGACGCGATGGATCTTGGCCTTGAGGAGGGTCAGTTGCATGACATGAATTCCGTGCGGTTTCCGGCATTATTATAACGCTGCTTGCTGCGACGCAGCGCAACGCGCATGGCCCGCGCGACCTGTCAATCAGGGCGCGGCGAACGGCAGATTGTCGATCAGCCGCGTACCGTCCAGACGCGCCGCGACCAGCGCGATGAGTTGCGCGTCGGGGGTACCGTGCACAGGCGGATGCAACGTGTCGGCGACGCGGATTGCGCAATAGTCCGGCTCGAAACCGCCACGCTGCAGGCGCTGCGCGGCGGCATGCTCGACCACGGCGTGGGCGTGCCCCTGCAAGGTCGCGGCACGCATCCAGCGCAAGGTGGCGTGCAGCAGCGGCGCGCGCGCGCGCGCGTCGGCATCCAGATACTGGTTGCGCGAACTCAGCGCCAGGCCGTCGGCTTCGCGCACGGTGGCCAGGCCGATGATCTCCAGCGCCAGGCCAAGGTCACGCTGCAGGCGGCGCACCACCTGCAATTGCTGCCAGTCCTTTTCGCCGAACACCGCATAGTCCGGCTGCACCATCGCGAACAGCTTGGCCACCACCGTGGCCACGCCATCGAAATGCCCGGGGCGATGCGCGCCTTCCAGCACCTCGGTGATCTCCGGCACATGGATGCTCAGCGCCTGTTCGGGCCCGTAGGGATACATCACCTCGACCGCGGGCGCGAACAGCAGGTCGCAGTCCAGCGCGGCGAGGCCAGCCTGATCCTGCCGCAGTGTGCGCGGATAACGCGTGTAGTCTTCGTTGGGCCCGAACTGGGTGGGATTGACGAACACGCTGACCACCACGCGTGGCGCGCACTGTTGCGCGCGGCGTACCAGCGCGTGATGGCCGGCGTGCAGGTTGCCCATGGTCGGCACCAGCGCGATGCGCTGGTCCTGCTTGCGCCAGGCGCGCAACGCGGCGCGCAGGCTGGCCAGATCGTGCACGGTCTGCATGCTGTCCTCGTGGTTCGATGCAATGACGCGCGCGTCTCGCGACGCGCGGGATTCAGTAAACGTGCTCGGCGCCTGGAAACTCGCGGCTGCGCACCGCCGCCACATAGGCCGCGAGCGCGTTCGCCACGCCGCCCGCAGCGGCCAGGAAATCCTTGCTGAATTTAGGCCGCTTGCCCGGCGTGATGCCGAGCATGTCGTACAGCACCAGCACCTGGCCATCGCACTCGACGCCGGCGCCGATGCCGATCACGGGAATCTGTAGCGCCCGGCTGATGCGCGCGGCCAGTGCCGCGGGTACGGCCTCGAGCACCAGCAGTTCGGCGCCCGCCGCCTGCACCGCCAGCGCATCGCGGTACAGGCACTCGGCGGCATCGGCCTCACGGCCCTGTACCTTGTAGCCGCCGAGGCGATGCACCGCCTGCGGCGTCAGACCCAGATGTGCGCACACCGGTGCCTCGCGCGCCACCAGGTCGGCGATGATCTCGCACACCCAGCCGGCGCCTTCAAGCTTGAGCATGGCCGCGCCACATTCGCCGAGCAGCCGCGCCGCGGCGTCGCGCGCGTGCGCGGCATCGCGATAACTCATGTACGGCAGATCGGCCACCAGCAGCGTGGCGGAAAGCCCGCGCGCGACCAGGCGCGTGTGATACGCCATGTCGTCCAGCGTGACCGGCAGCGTGCTGTTGCGCCCCTGCACCACCATGCCCAGCGAGTCGCCGACCAGCGCCACGTCCACGCCCGCGGCCTCGATCTGCGCCGCGAAGCTGGCGTCGTAGCAGGTGAGCATGGCGATTTTCTCGCCACGCGTCTTCATTGCGCGCAACGCGGGGATGGTGACGGCCTTGCGCGCGCTCGCGGCGGCTTCGACGTACATGGTGTTCTCCGATGAACCGCGATTATGCGCGCCCCGCGTGCGGGCTCAAACCTGCCCCGTCCAAAGCCGACACGCACTGGCATCGACGCGCGCCAACAGCTCCCCGACACTGGCGTTGGCGCCCGGCACGCGCACTTGCGGCGCGATCTCCGCCAGCGGCAACAGCACGAAGGCGCGCTCGGCCAAGCGCGGATGCGGCACCTGCAAATCAACCTCGTCGATCCAGGCATCACCATACAGCAGCAAATCCAGATCCAGTGTGCGCGGCGCGTAGCGCTGGCTGCCGCGCACGCGGCCATGAGCGCGTTCAATGCCCAGCAGTGCCGCCAGAATCGCGCGCGGCGTCAGCGCGGTTTCGACGCAGGCCGCGGCGTTGCAGTAATCCGGCTGCGGTTGCGGCCCCCAGGCCGGGGTACGCCACAGCCGCGAGCGTGACTTCAGGCGCGTATGCGCAAGCGCATCCAGCGCGTCGAATGCCGATTGCAACTGCACATCCGGCTGCCCGAGATTGGCGCCAAGGCCGATGCAGGCCAGGATCACGCGTCGCCGCCACCGGGATTGCGCTTGCGTTGACCACCGCGTCGACGCCGGCGCGCTGTCCTGGGCGCGGCATCCTCGACCGCTGCAGATCCTGGCGGCCTGCTCGCTGCGGCAGGCGCAGGCAACGCGACACCTGGCTGTCCCTGCGCCGCCGTCCACCACGCCGCGAGTTCGGCCAGCGCGGGCTCCTGCTCGACGCGCAACAGCAGGAAATCGTACGCCGCGCGAAAGCGCGGATGCGTCAGCAGACGCTGCACGCGACCGCGCGCGGTACGTACCGCGAAGCGCGGCTGCAACGCCCAGATTTCTTCCATCACCACGCCGAAGCGGCGCGGAATGGCCACGCGCTGCGCCTGCTCGGCGATCGCCATTTGCCCGGCACGGTGCCACGCGGCGCTGGCCTCCACGCCGGAATCCAGCAGGCGCTGCGCCTCGGGCTGCACCTCGCTCCATAGCAGCACCGCGAAGGTGAATGCCGGCGTCACCGGCTTGTCTTCGCGCACGCGCGCATCGGTATTGGCCAGCGCATGCTCGGTCATGCGTCGCAACGCGCCGTCGCGATCGCGGGTCAGCGCGGCAGCCAGTGCCGGCAGCAGCCAGCGCAGCAAGCCATAGCGTTCCAACTGGTGGAAGCTGGCCAGCCCGTACCCGGCCATGAACAACTTCAATGCCTCATCGAACAGGCGCGCCGGCGCGACGTCCGCCAGCAATGGCGCCAATTCCGCAATGGGAGCGGCGCTGGCATCGGCGATCTCGAAACCGAGCTTGGCCGAGAGCCGCGCCGCGCGCAGCATGCGCACCGGGTCCTCGCGATAGCGCTGCTCCGGGTCACCGATCAGATGCAGTTCGCGACGCTGCAGATCCTCCAGCCCGCCGACGTAATCACGCACGCTGAAATCGCTGATGTCGTAGTACAGCGCGTTGACGCGAAAATCACGGCGCAGCGCATCCTCCTCGATGCTGCCCCAGATGTTGTCGCGCAGGATGCGGCCGTCATCATGCACCTGGCGCTCGCCCTCGCCGTCCTGGCCGCGCAGCGTGGCGACCTCGACGATCTCGCGCCCGAACACCACGTGCGCCAGACGAAAGCGGCGCCCGATCAGGCGGCAGTTGCGGAACAATTGCCGTACCTGCTCGGGGGTGGCATCGGTGGCGATATCGAAATCCTTGGGGTGCCCACCCAGCAGCAGGTCACGCACTGCGCCACCGACCAGGTACGCGGCATAACCCGACTCATGCAGCCGATACAGCACGCGCAGCGCGCCGGGACTGATCTGCTTGCGCGACAACGCATGCGCCGAACGCGGCACGATGCGCAATTCAGGCTGGGGAAACTGCCGGCGTTCCGGGTTCAATCGGAGAGGTTCCTGGGCGTTCGTCGGAGTGCGCCGCAGCAGGCGCGAGAAGGCATTGCCGATGGAAATCATCTCGCTATACTACCGCCTCTTTGCACGGCCGCGCTCCCATCGTCTAGCGGTCCAGGACGTCGCCCTCTCAAGGCGAAAACACGAGTTCGATTCTCGTTGGGAGTACCACTTCCACTCCGCGCCGGTGCCCGCCATGGCCTTCGTCGTCACCGACAATTGCATCAAGTGCAAGTACACCGATTGTGTCGAGGTCTGCCCCGTGGACTGTTTCCACGAGGGCCCGAATTTTCTCGCCATCGACCCCGACGAGTGCATCGACTGCACGCTGTGTGAACCCGAGTGCCCTGCCAAGGCCATCTATCCCGAGGATGACGTGCCGGCCGGCCAGGAGGCTTTCGTTGCGCTCAATGCAGAACTTGCCAAGGGCTGGCCGGTGCTGACCGAGCGCAAGGACGCCCCCGCCGACGCCGCCGAATGGGACGGCAAGCCCGGCAAGCTGCCGCTACTGCAGCGCTGAAGCAAACTGCCGCGCGCACACTGCTGCGCGCAGTGCATGGCGCACGCTCATACCGGCACCGGCTCACGATGCGCCATGCGTCCTACTTCGCGTTACGAAGCGATTCCCGCCCATGCCTCCGCCTTTGCGTGGGCACGCTCTGCGCGGGAATGACGCAGGGTTGCCCGCTGCGGCACCCGTTCACCCGGCGCTGCGCCAATCACCCGGCCCTCGCGCGCAGCGCTCCGGCGTTCGGCGGCGCATGCTCGGCCCGCGGCCGATCATCAACGCGCTGACCCGGCCCTCGCGCGCAGCGCTCGGGCGTTCGGCGGCGCATGCTCGGCCCGCGGCCGATCATCAACGCGCTGACCCGGCCCTCGCGCGCAGCGCTCGGGCGTTCGGCGGCGCATGATCGGCCCGCGGCCGATCATCAACGCGCCGCCTCACCCCAGGCGTTGCTGCAGCGCGGCTTGCAACTGCTGCACGGCGGCCTCGGGGCCTTGCAATTCGATGCGCGCCTTGTCGCCATCGGCGCGCACATTGATGGTGACGATGTTGCTGACCACGTGCGTCTTGGCGCTGGAGAATATGCGCGAGAAGAAGCCCCTGGGCTTCTCGGTCACCGTCGTATTCACCTCGACGCGATAAGCGTGGGCTGTGGCATCCGCATGTTGCACGTTGCCGATGCCGCCTTTGCCGAGCGCCAGGCCGACGCGGTTGTAGACGCTCGCGACGGTATCGTTCAGCAGCAGGCTGGCGCTGCCCTGCGCGGCACCGACGGCGGCCAGAGTGCCCGGAGGCGCGGTCTCGGGCGTGTTGCCGGCGGGCGCGTTGGGCAAGGTGGGGATGGTCAGCGCCGCGGCGTTGACGGGCTTCTCCAGGTCCGGCGGGACTTCCAGCGGACGCTCCTGCACCGCCGCATGCCATTGCTGGTCGCGCGTGTTGGAGTGGAACCAGCTGCAACCGCTGCCAAGTGCAGCCAACGCGAGCAGTGCGATCAGGGGAAGCTTTTTCATGCGTGGGGTTCCGTGGGTGAATGGCCGTTGTGAACGGCGTGAATCGATCAGGCCGCGCTGGCAACCGGGGTCAGCGCGGCCAGTGAGTGTACGAGCCGCGCGCGTGCCGCGCCGGGTTCGAGCTCGATCAGCGGCAGACGCAAGCCGGCATGACAGATGCCGAGCGCGGCCAGACCCGCCTTGACCGCAATCGGATTGGGCGCGCATTCCAACGCGCGGATCAGCGGCGCGAGACCCGCGGCATGCTGTTCGACAGCAGCGCGATCCGCGCGCAGGGCAGCGTCGCACAGCGCGCGCATCGCCGCCGGCACGAGATTGTTGACCACCGAGATCACGCCCTGCATGCCGGCCAGCATGGCGTCATGCGCGCTGGCGTCATCACCGGACAACACCGCGAAACCGGGTTGGGCGAGTGGCGCAACTGCCGCGATGCGCGCGGCATCGCCGCGCGCCTCCTTGAGGCCGATGATGTTGGCGTGCCCGGCCAGCCGTGCCGCGGTCTCCGGCAGCAGGTCGCACCCGGTGCGGCTGGGCACGTTGTACATCACGATGGGCAGGCCGCCGTGTTCGGCGACCTCGGTGAAGTGGCGCAGCAAGCCCTGCTGCGTGGGCCGCACGTAATACGGCGTGACCACCAGCGCGGCGTCGGCGCCCAGCGCCTGCGCGCGCCGGGTCTGCTGCACGCTGGCGGCGGTGGCGGCGGCACCGGTACCGGCCAGCACCGGCACGCGGCCGCGCACGTGTTCCAGTGCGAACGCGAGCAAGCGCCCCCACTCGGACTCGGTGAGCATGTGCGCCTCACCGGTGGAGCCGGCAACGACCAATGCCTGCGTGCCACCAGCCAGCTGGTAGTCGATGAGACGGGCACAGGCTTCGAGGTCAAGCGCGCCGTCCGCCGTGAATGGCGTGGCCAGCGCGCAGATGCTGCCGGAGAGATGCACGGCGCAATCCAGATAAGGTGAAAGACGCGGCGATGTTACTTGCGGTGCGCGCGCGCGGGCAAGTAAGCTGAAACCTGCATGCGCAGTCGCGATCACGCCCGGGAACCGCTCTTGAACACCACTGCACCGCGTAGCGGCAGCGAACATTACCTGCTCATCCAGACGCTCACCCCGGCCGCCCAATCCCCGTTGCTTGCGCTGACGCGCCGCGTCGCCGACTCCGGTTGCGCGCTGGGCGATGCGCGCGTCAACACGCTCGGCGCCGATGTCTCGGTCACCCTGCTGGCACAAGGCGCGTGGGACGCCGTGGCCAAGCTGGAAACCGCGCTGACGCGCATGGCGCGCGATCCCGATCTGCACCTGGTCAGCTATCGCAGCGGGCCGCGCCAGCCACAGCAGCACCTGTTGCCCTACCTCATCGAAGTCATCGCCGCCGATCGCCAGGGCGTGCTGGCCGAAGTACTGGATTTCTTCGCCGAGCGCCAGATCAGCATCGAGCAACTCGGCTCGCAGCGCTATCAGGCCATGCAGACCGGCGCCGAAATGTTTTCCGCGCAGATCACCCTGGGCATCCCCGCTGAACTGCACATTGCCGCGCTGCGCGACGAGTTTCTGGAACTCTGCGATGGCTTGAATCTCGATGCTGTCATGGAGCCGGTGAAATACTGAGCACGTTGATCCACGAGGAGGCTGGCGAATGATCGATGTGGGTGCGGCAGTTCCCGATCTGCCGCTGGCGCTGTCCGGCGGAACCAGCGCCCGCCTCAAGGATTACGCCGGCCACTGGCTGGTGCTGTATTTCTATCCCAAGGACAGCACGCCTGGCTGCACCGCCGAGGGCATCGAGTTCAACGCCCTGCTGCAGAAGTTCCTGCGCCGCGAGGCGGTGGTGCTGGGCGTATCGCGGGACTCGCTCAAGTCGCATCAGAATTTTTGCGCCAGACAGGGTTTCAAGTTCCAGCTGGTCAGCGATGCCGACGCGGCCCTGTGCCAGGCCTTCGGCGTGATCAAGCTGAAGAACATGTACGGCAAACAGGTGCTGGGCATCGAGCGCAGCACGTTCCTGATCGCACCGGATGGCACCCTCGCGCACGCATGGCGCGGGGTGAAGGTGCCTGGCCATGCGCAAGCGGTCCTGGACGCGATCCCCGCCAAGTGACCCCACGTTTCTTTCAGCGCGCATCCCGCGGTTCGCCCCGCGACGGGTGCGTTTTCGCATGTCTTTCCCCCGCCACGAGGACCATCGCCCATGAGCCGCGGCAAGCGCATCTACGCCCTCGATACCAACGTGTTGCTGCACGATCCGACCGCGCTGTTCCGCTTCGAGGAACACGATGTGTTCATCCCCATGAAGGTGCTGGAGGAACTCGACGAGAAGAAGAACGGCAGTTCCGAGCTGGCGCGCAACGCGCGTCAGGCCAGCCGCTTCTTCAATGAACTGATCGAGGGCGCGGGGCGCAATGGCATCAAGGGCGGGCTGCCGCTGCGCAACCCCGGCGGGGTGTCGCTGGGGCGCTCGGACGCGCACGGCAAGCTGTGGTTCCAGAGCACATCCGGCAACGGCCATGGCTCGCCCGACAACCAGATCCTCGGCGCGGTACTGGCCTTGCGCGAGGCGCAGCCCGACACGCCGGTGGTGCTGGTCAGCAAGGACATCAACCTGCGCATCAAGGCCGGCATCCAGAACCTGCCCGCCGAGGATTACGAGAACGACCGCGCGCTGGACGACTTCGCGCTGTTGTTTGCCGGTCACGCCGAACTGCCCGAAAACTTCTGGCCCAGCCATCCCGAGCTGCGCTCCTGGGCCGAGCGCGGGCGCACCTACTACGAACTGACACCGCACAAGCACGAGCAGTGGTATCCGCAGCAGTGCCTGTATCTGCCCGGCGAGAACAGCGTCGAGCTGCGCGTGCTGAGCATGCACGAAGGCCAGGCGCGGCTGGTGCTGCTGGACGACCACAGCCACAGCAACCACGCCGTATGGGGCATCTCGGCGCGCAACCGCGAACAGAATTTCGCGCTGAATGTACTGATGGATCCGGAGGTGGATTTCGTCACCCTGCTGGGCACCGCCGGCACCGGCAAGACCCTGCTGGCGCTGGCCGCGGGCCTGGCGCAGGTCATGGATCAGCAGCGCTACCGCGAAATCATCATGACCCGCGCCACCGTGTCGGTGGGTGATGACATCGGCTTCCTGCCCGGCACCGAAGAGGAAAAAATGACGCCGTGGATGGGCGCGCTCACCGACAACCTCGAAGTGCTGACCAACCCCGAGGAAGGCGGCAGCTGGGGCCGCGCCGCGACCAACGACCTGATCACCTCGCGGGTCAAGGTGCGCTCGCTGAGCTTCATGCGCGGACGCACGTTTCTCAATCGCTATCTGATCCTGGACGAAGCGCAGAACCTGACGCCGAAGCAGATGAAAACCCTGGTCACGCGCGCCGGCCCCGGCACCAAGATCGTGGCGCTGGGCAATGTCGAGCAGATCGACACGCCGTATCTCACCGAGACCAACTCGGGCCTGACCTACGCCGTGGACCGTTTCAAGGCCTGGCAGCACTCGGCGCACATCACCCTGCGCCGTGGCGAGCGCTCGCGGCTGGCGGATTTCGCTTCCGAGGCGTTGTGAGCGCCAGCCAGCAAACTGGGCATCGCGGCACGCAGCCGGGCTCGCGTGCCGTGCGGACGCCCGTCGTGCTCACCATCGCCGGCTCCGATTCGGGCGGCGGCGCGGGCATCCAGGCGGATCTGAAAACCTTCATGGCGCGCGGCGTGCACGGCACCTGCGCGATCACCGCGGTCACCGCGCAGAACACGCGCGGCGTGCGCGCGGTGCACGTGCTGCCGCCGCGCGAAGTGCGCGCGCAGATCGCGGCGGTGTTCGATGATTTCCCGGTCGCCGCGGTCAAGACCGGCATGCTCGCCGATGCCGCCACCATCCGCGCCGTGGCGCACGCACTGCGCGAGCATCCGGCGCTGCCGCTGGTCATCGATCCGGTGATGGTCGCCACCAGCGGCGCGCGCCTGCTCGATGCGCGCGCCGTCGCGGTGCTGATCGACGAACTGCTACCGCTGGCGACGGTGCTCACCCCCAACCTGCCCGAAGCCGCCGCGCTGACCGGACTGGATGCGCACGTCACGCGTCTGCGCCCGCGCGTGCTGGATGCCCTGCTTGCGTTGGGCCCCAGGGCGGTGCTGCTGAAGGGCGGTCACGCGCGCGGCCGCAGCGTCACCGACCTGTATCGCGATGCCGGCGGCAGCCTCGTCATCATGCATCCACGCCAACCCGGCATGGCGCACGGCACCGGCTGCACCCTCGCCGCAGCGCTCACTGCGGAACTGGCCAAGGGCCACGGTCCGCGCCGCGCCGCGCAACGGGCCGTGGCCTATGTGCAGCGCGCGCTCGCGCGCGGGCAGATCCTGGGCAAGGGCGGCTTGCTGCTGCTGCGCCACTGATGTCCGGCGCCGGCGCCAACTGAGCGCGCAACCCCGCTGACGGCCATCCACCTGCCTGCCCGGCGCGTGTTTACGAAATGATCACGCTAGCGCATGACTCACGGCACTGTAATATTTCCGCAAGGCAATCTAGCGTTGGCGCACGTTGCCTGCGGGTCCCGGCACCCGCTCCGCGGGCATCGCCCGCCACGCCGCAATCCGCCGCGGCGCCCTTTCCGTCACACGGAGTTTCCGTCCCATGCAGCTTTCACCGATCAAGCCCGTCGTCCTCGCCATCGGCCTCGCGCTGTCCTGCGTTGCCGCCGCCGCCGACAACAGCGTGTTCAACGTCAACGAGCTGGACACCCAGGTCAGCGCCTGCAGCAACCTCAACACTTTCGTCAACGCCAAGTGGATCGCCGCGCATCCCATCCCGGCCGACAGGACGCGCTGGGGCGCCTTCGACGAACTGGCCGAGAAATCGCTCGATATCCAGCACGCAATCGTGCAGCAGGTCGCCAGGAATGCAGCCACAGCCAAACCCGGCTCGATCGAGCAGAAGATCGGCTATTTCTTCGCCAGCGGCATGAACGAAGCCGCGGTCAATGCCGCCGGCATCCAGCCGTTGCAGCCGACGCTGCACGCCATCAGCCAGATCATGACCCAGCCGCAATTGGTGGATTATCTCGACGCCAGTTTCGCCAAAGGCCAGGGCGGGCTGTTCGCGTTCGGCTCGGGCGCCGACTTCAAGAACGCCAAAATGCAGATCGCCTACGCCTACCAGGGTGGCCTGGGCCTGCCCACGCCCGACTATTACACCCAGCCCGAACACGCCACGATCCGCGCGCAGTACGTGGCCTATATCCAGAAGATGCTCGAACTGGGCGGCGCGCCGGCCACCGATGCCGCACGCGACGCCAAGGCCGTCATGGCCTTCGAGACGCGCCTCGCCAAGGCTTCGCTGAAGCCGGTCGAGCTGCGCATGCCGGAAAACCAGTATCACTTCGTCAGCGTGGCCGAAGCCGACAGGATCACACCCAACTTCCCGTGGCAGAAGTTCTTTGCCGCGCAGGGCGTGGACGTGCGGGGCTTCTCGCTGTCGCAGCCGAAATTCTTCGCCGAGCTCAGCCGCATGATCGGCGATGAACCCATCGCCACGTGGCGCGCGTATCTCCGTTTTCACGAAATCTCCGGCGCGGCGCCGTACCTGTCGACACCGTTCGTCGACGCGCGTTTCGATTTCTACAACAAAACCCTGGGCGGGCAGCCGCAGATCGAGCCACGCTGGAAACGCGTGCTGGGCGCGGTCAATCACGAAATGGGCATGGCGCTGGGCGAGCTGTACGTGGCGAAGACCTTCACGCCCGAGGCCAAGGCGCGCGCACTGGCCATGGTCAACAACCTCCACGTGGCGCTGAAGCAGCACATCGAGGCCGTGAGCTGGATGAGCCCGGCCACCAAGGCCAAGGCGATGGAAAAGTGGCAGACGCTGCTGCCCAAGATCGGCTACCCGGACAAGTGGCGCAGCTGGAATGGCCTGAGCGTCACGCCCGACAACTACTTCGCCAACATCGAGCGCGCCAGCGCGTTCAACTACCGCTACGACCTGGCCAAGATCGGCAAGCCCACCGACCGCCAGGACTGGGGCATGACGCCACAGACCGTCAACGCCTACTACGACCCCACCAACAACACCATCAATTTCCCGGCCGCGATCCTGCAGCCGCCGTTTTTCTACGCGAACGGCGACGACGGCATCAACTACGGCGGCATCGGCGCGGTGATCGGCCACGAGATGACCCACGGCTACGATGACGAAGGCAGCCAGTTCGACGCCTACGGCAACAACGTCAACTGGTGGAGCAAGGCCGACCGCGCCGCGTTCGAGGCACGCACCGCCAAGCTGGTGCATCAGTTCGACGGCTACGCGCCCCTGCCCGGCCTGCACGTCAACGGCAAGCTGACCCTGGGCGAGAACATCGCCGACCTGGGCGGTCTCAACATCGCCTACACCGCACTGCAAAACGCCATGAAAAAGGACCCAGGGCTGGCCAGCGAGAAGATCGACGGCTACACCGAGGACCAGCGCTACTTCATGAGCTGGGCGCGGGTGTGGCGTGGCTCGGTACGCGACGCGCGCCAGAAGGTGCTGCTGAATGTCGATCCGCATTCGCCGGCGCAGTTCCGCGCGATTGGCGCGCCATCGAACATGGCGGCGTTCTGGCAGGCGTTCCACTGCAAGCCCGGTCAGCCCATGGTGCGCGCCGGCGCCAGACAGGTGGTCATCTGGTAAGCGCGGCCGATCGCACGACACCCGAGGGGCGCTGCGGCGCCCCTTTTTACTGCGGCGGCAGCGTGCTTATCCGGTAGCGCCGGCCCATAGCCCGGTCAGTTGCTCGGCCTGTTCCAGCACCGTCTGCGTCGCTTTCTCCTGCTTGTCGGGCGGATAGCCGTACTGGCGCAGGATGCGCTTGACCAGCACGCGCAGGTTGGCGCGCACGGTCTCGCGCCGGGTCCAGTCGATGGTGACGTTGGCGCGCAGGGTCTTGACCAGTTCGCGCGCGATCAGGCGCAGGTTGTCGTCGCCCAGCACCTTGACCGCGCTGTCGTTGGTCTCCAGCGCGTCGTAGAAGGCGACCTCGTCCTCGGTCAGGCTCAGTTGCTCGCCGCGCTGGCCGGCGGCGCGGACATCCTTGGCGATCGCGATCAGCTCCTCGATCACCCGGGCGGTCTCGATCGCGCGGTTGTGGTAGCGGCGCAGCGTCTGCTCCAGCATCTCGGTGAACGAGCGGCCCTGCACCACGTTGCGTTTCGCGCGCTGGCGGATCTCGCCCTTGAGCAGCTTCTGCAGCAGTTCGACGGCCAGATTGCGCTGCGGCATGTCGCGCACTTCGGCGAGAAAGTCGTCGGAGAGGATCGAGAGATCGGGCTTCTTCAGCCCCGCCGCGGCGAAGATGTCGACGATCTGGTCCGTGGCCACGGCCTGGGAGACGATCTGGCGGATGGCATGATCGAGATCGGCCTCGCTGCGGCGGCCCGCGTCGGGTTCGCGGCTGGCCAGCGCCGTGCGCACGGCCTGGAAAAATCCCACCTCGTCGCGCAGCGCCAGGACATCCGGATGCGGCACCGCCAGCGCGAAGGCCTTGGTCAGATCCGCCACCGCGCGCAGCAGGCGCGGCTTGCCCTCCTCCAGCGCCAGGATGTGCTCCAGCGCGAACGGCAGCAGCGCCAGGCGCTCGTGCCCGCCGGCCGCGGGATCGAGCCAGCGCCGGTAGTCGAAGCCGTGGAACAGCCCGCGGCAGACCTCGACCTTCTCGCGCACCAGCGCGACGGCCTCGCTCTGGTCGATCGCGGTGCGGCCGCTGCCGCCCGCTTCGGTGTAGGTCGCCAGCGCCTGCTTGAGCTCGTCGGCCAGGCCGAGGTAATCGACCACCAGGCCGCCGGGCTTGTCCTTGAACACCCGGTTGACCCGCGCGATGGCCTGCATTAGCCCGTGGCCGCGCATCGGCTTGTCGATGTACAGCGTGGTCAGGCTGGGGCAGTCGAAGCCGGTCAGCCACATGTCGCGCACGATCACCAGCTTGAACGGGTCCGCGGGATCGCGGAAGCGCGTGGCCAGATCCTCGCGGCGCGGCTTGTTGCGGATGTGCGGCTGCCAGTCCAGCGGATCCGACGCGGAGCCGGTCATCACCACCTTGATCTCGCCCTGCGCGTCATCGTCGCTGGCCCAGCCGGGGCGCAGCGCGGTAATCGCCTGATACATCTCCACCGCGATGCGCCGGCTCATGCACACCAGCATCGCCTTGCCCTCGGGAAAGATGTCCCGGCGCTGCTCGAAGTGGGTGACCAGATCGCGGGCGATCAACTGCACGCGGCTCTCGGCGCCGACCACGGCCTCGAGCTGGGCCCAGCGCGAGCGCAGTTGTTCCTTGCGTTCCGCCTCCTCGCCCTCGGTGACTTCCTCGAAACCGGCGTCGATGCGCGGGCGCTCGCTGTCCTTGAGCGCCAGCCGGGCCAGGCGGCTCTCGTAGTAGATCGGCACCGTCGCGCCGTCGGTCACCGCGCGCTCGATGTCGTAGACGCTGATGGTGTCGCCGAATACCGCGCGCGTGCTGGCGTCGGCGCGCTCGATCGGCGTGCCGGTGAAGCCGATGAAGGAAGCATTCGGCAGCGCATCGCGCATGTGCCGGGCAAAGCCGTCGATGAAGTCGTACTGGCTGCGGTGCGCCTCGTCGGCGATCACCACGATGTTGCGGCGCTCGCTCAGCACCGGGTGCGCCTCGCCGCGGGTGTCGGGCAGGAACTTCTGCAAGGTGGTGAACACCACCCCGCCGGCCGCGACGTCGAGCAGCTCGCGCAACCGGGCGCGGCTTTCGGCCTGCACCGGCGGCTGGCGCAGCAGATCCCGGCAGCGGGCGAAGGTATCGAACAGTTGCTGGTCGAGATCGTTGCGGTCGGTCAGCAACACCACGGTCGGGTTCTGCAGCGCCGGATGCAGGATCACGCGGCCGGCATAGAACGCCATGGTCAGGCTCTTGCCCGAACCCTGCGTGTGCCAGACCACGCCGATGCGGCGGTCGCCGGGATCGCCGCCGGGTTGCGCGCCGGCGCTGTAGCGGCCGCGTGCGTCGGCGACCTGCAGGCGCGCGGCGCGCAGGGTTTCCGCCAGCGCCACGTTGACGGCGTGGAACTGGTGATAGCCCGCCAGCTTCTTGACCGGCAGGCCGTCGCCGCTCTCGAAGACGATGAAGTGGCGCAGCAGCGGCAGCAGGCGCTGCGGCGCGCAGACCCCGGCCAGCAGCACCTCGAGTTCGGTCTGCGTCGCCGGCGCATCCGCCTCGCCGCTGATCGTGCGCCAGGGCTTGAACCACTCGCGCCCGGCGCCCAGCGCGCCCAGTCGCGCCTCCAGTCCGGTGGCGATCACCAGCACGGCGTTGGCGGTGAACAACGCGGGGATCTGCGCCTGGTACGTCTGCAACTGGCGGAAGGCGTGATCCAGCGTGGCCTGCGCATCGGTGGGATTCTTCAGCTCGATCACCACCAGCGGCAGGCCGTTGACGAACAGCACCACGTCGGCGCGTCGCTCGATGCGCTGCTCGACCACGGTGAACTGGTTGACCGCGAGGAAGTCGTTGTTCGCGGCGTCGTCGAAGTCGATCACCCGCGCCTGCGCGCCGCGGATGCCGCCGTCCGCGCCGCGGTACTCGACGGTGACGCCGTCCACCAGCAGCCGGTGCATGGCGTGGTTGCGCTCGATCAGCGACGGCGCCTCGAGGCGCAGCAGCTTGCGCTGCGCGTCCGCCAGCGCCGCGGCCGGCAGCTCGGGATTGAGCCGCGCCAGCGCATCGCGCAGGCGCCCCTCGAGGATCACGTCGCGGTAGCCGGGATCGCCGCGTTCCACCTGCGGCATGCCGAAGGCGAGATCGGGGCCGTACATCACCTGCCAGCCGAGACCGCGCAGCCAGTGCAGCGCGGTGTTCTCGACGTCGGCTTCGCGGATGCCTCGGGTCATGGCGCGGTCCAGTGACTGACGGGCCGGGCGAGGAAGTCCTCGAGCGCGATGCCGTCGCCGCCCACCAGCAGGCTGCGCCGCGGCTTGAATGCCGCCGCAAAAGCGGCGCTGCCGACATGTCGGGTCGGCGCGCGCCCGCTCTTGACCTCGACCGCGATCAGTCGGCGCCCCGCGGTCAGCACGAAATCCACCTCCTGGTTGCGCTCGCGCCAGTAGTAAAGGGCGATCCCGCCGCCCGCGGCGGCATTGGTCAGGTGCGCGCCCACCGCCGATTCCACCAGCCGCCCCCAGAACTCGGGATCGGCGCGCGCCTCGGCCAAGGATAGTCCCGAAGTCGCGCTCAGCAGCGCCGTGTTGAACACCTGCAGCTTGGGGCTGGAGCCGCGCTGGCGCGCCGCATCGCCGGCGTATTTCTGCAAGCCGCAGACCATGCCCGCGCCCGCCAGCAGATCAAGGTAATGCGCCAGCGTGGTGACGTTGCCGGCGTCCTGCAGCTGCCCCAGCATCTTGGTGTACGACAGGATCTGCCCGGAGTAGCGGCAGGCCAGCTCGAACAGGCGCCGCAGCAGCGCCGGCTTGTCCACGCGGCTGAGCAGCAGCACATCGCGCGCGATCGAGGTTTCGATCAGCGCATCCACGACGTAGCGCGTCCAGCGCTGCGGCTGACGGATCAGCGGCGCCGCGCCCGGATAGCCGCCGTAGAACAGATACTGATCCAGCGACCAGCCGAACGCCGCGCGCATCTCGGCATACGACCAGTGCGGCAGATGCAGCAGCTCGAAACGCCCGGCCAGGCTTTCGGTCAGGCCCTGCGCGATCAGCAGCGGCGCCGAGCCCAGCACCACCACGCGCAGCGGACGCCGCTTGCGCGTGTCCTCGTCCCACAGGCGCTTGACCGTCTCCGACCAGCCGGGGATCTTCTGGATCTCGTCCAGCACCAGCACCGCGCCGGGCTTGCCGGCCTCGGCGGCGAGCAGTCGCGCCGCGTCCCACTGCTGGGCGATCCACGCCGGGCCGCGCAGCGTCGGCTCGTCGGCGCTGGCAAAGCGATGCGCCAGGCCCGCGCCCTCGACCACCGCCTGCACCAGCGTGGTCTTGCCGACTTGGCGCGGTCCCGCCACCACCTGCACGAAGCGGCGCGGCTCCGCGAGGCGTTCGGCGAGCGTGGCGGCTTGCGGGCGCTGATAGGCCATCGACGAATTACTCAATGTGTTGAGTAATTTTACTCACGATACCGAGCAATGCAATGCGGCTGATCGCAAGCTTGGGGTGCGGCTGATTGCAAGGCTGGGGCTGCCGATATGATCGGCTCGGCACGGACGGCACGGCTCGCGACTCAGGCCGCCTCGCTCAGCGACTCGCTGATGCGCACGCGCATCCAGCCCAGCAGCACGAGATTGCGGATGGTGCTGGCCAGGGTCTGCTTTTTTTCGTCGCTGTTCCAGGACTTCTTCCAGTCGAGGACGTAGTCGTAGAGCTGCTGCTCGTCCAGCTCGCGCGTGGGCTGTGCCTGCTTGAGCTCGCGGCTCGCGTACAGCACCGTCATCACCTCCTCGGCCTGCGCGGTGCTGTTGATGCGACTGAACAGGTCCACGGCCTTGTCGATCTTCTTCTGGTGCCGGCGAATGGGCTCCGCGAACCGCGCGCGGTCTTTCTCGTACTGGGCGCTGACGCGCAGCGCCAGCATGCGGCCCAACGGCTGCTCGCTGAGCCAGTTGCGATTGGCGAAATCGTGCAGCGCCAGCTTGACGTCGTCCGAAAATGGACCGTAGCTGCCCTTGCCGAACACGAACCCGGTCGGCACCCCCATCTCGGTGACGACGTAGCAGATCTTCTGGAAAATCGTGCGCCCGACCGGATTCGTATAGGGCTGCGCCTGCAGCTCGCGCAGCACCTCCATCAGCGCCACCCAGTCCGGGTTGAGCTTCTCGGGCTGGCGGCCCTTGCCTTGCAGGCTCATCTGCGCGGGCGCGGCCAGGAACTCAAGCGTCAGCTCCGCCTTGGGCGTTGCGTAAGGCGCGTACACCTCGACGTCCATCGGCAATGCATGCAGCTTGCGATGGATCAGCGGACCGACCTCGGACCATTCCAGACCGCCGTTGCCACAGCCCAGCGGCGGCAATGCCACGCTGCGGATGCCCCACTCGGCCGCATGCGCCACGAAGTGATCCAGCCCGCGCTCGATGTCGCTCAGCCGCGACGGGGAGCGCCAGTGATCCTTGGTCGGAAAGTTGACGATCAGCACGCCGGACGCATCGCGATACAGATACGGCTCGCCCAGCCGCACGGTATGCTGCTCGCAGCGTCGCCGGTAGTCCTCGAACATCGCGGGAAAGTGCTGCTTGAACGCCGCCGCCACGCCCTTGCCCATCACGCCGACGCAGTTGACCGTGTTCACCAGCGCCTGCGCCTGGCTGTCGAACAAGTCCCCGATCAGCACCTTGAACATGCTCAAGCCCCGCTTGCTTGGCTACTTCGAGTGAGCACTCACGTGTGGAGCATGCTCACCGTTTACTGACTCGCCTGTGATACCTGCTTCAACTGCGCACTCATGCGGCATCTCTGCGATGTAGCTCGATGCAGCACTTGCAGGGTTTATCGCTCCGGCTTTGATCAAGTGCTGAAGATAGCAAAGCTGAAGCGCGTTACTCTGCGCAATGCTCCGGTTCATAACATAGTTCTCAACTAAGCCACCCCACGTCACGCTGGGGGGGACGTCTTGCCAACGCACCGGCGGTTCGAAAAACGCTGTGGGAGGTAGTGGGGCGTTTACCGGGACATAGACCTTGATCATCTTGTAGTTGATCGCTGGACTAGGGCCGGGCGGCTGCGAGAAGGGCACTGGCGCCTCCTTGTTCATCATGGAAACTGCCCACTGCCGCAGCTTCTTGTCCGCGTGCTCCTGGCCGAGAATGTTTAGCGACATCCCGACGTACTTCGTCCTGTCGGTATTGCGCGATGCGCGGTAGTTCAGAAGTCCTAGGATCACGTTCACAAGGAGTGAAGCGATGGCTACGTACAACCAAGGGGACCGCTTTTTCAAGCCATTCTTTTTCGGTCTATAGGGATTTGCCATGTCTACGCCATTCCTTTTTGATGGACGCTATAAGCTCCGCCACCGTTCACCCATAGTCCAACAAAATACCGTGGCGCTCCTCGAAGCACTGCCGTTCGAGCATCTTGAGGCTGCTCATGCGGCAACCTCGGCAAGCCAAGCAGCATTTTTTAACCGCAGCTCGCCGGAGATCAGCATGGGCAGCAGGGTGTCGCGCAGGGTGGCGAGGGCATTCGACTCGCGCTCAATGAACACAATGCGCTCGTACATGGGCCGCGCGATACGGTCGAACGCATTGAGCACCGAGAGTGGCGGACCCACAACACGCAGCGGGCGGAAGTTCGCTTTGCTGATCTCAAGGAACGTTGAGCCGTTGGCTCGGGCGAGTATGTCTTCGTGAGCGGCACGCGCCCACAGGAGAAGGAAAAGGTTCGGAACGCCTGTTCGTGGCTTCATGGCGACAAAGCCCTGATTGATTGCCACCGGCACTTCGGCGATTGCCAGATAGCCGATCGGGGCGCGCGATGAGAGGAGCACCGTGCCCTTGGGCAGCAAGCCAGAACTGATCTGAGCAAGGCCAGCGTCAGTGACGCGGCGCTCGGTGTTCAAGAGCACGGGAGCCTTCAGCGCAGAGAGGTCTTTGGGAGTGGCCCAGCAATGGATGCCATCGTCCCAGTAGGCAGGCTGCACTGTGCTGGGCGTGCTGCCGCCGATGATCTCAGCCAGATCATCGATGATTTTCACCTCCCACCCCTGCGGAATCGCGCCGAGTGAGGAGTCGACGAGGCGGTCGGGGAAGAGGTCGTAGAGGTGGGCGGGCAGGCCGGGCAGCGACTGACCGCGCTGCCAGCGCCCCTCGATCCCTTCGACCTTGCTCAGGGCATGCTTTGCGCGCACGGGCTCGAAGTCCACGAACCACGCCTTGAACAGCGCGCGCGCCATGGCCTCGAGCGTCTCGCTCATGCGCCGGTTAAGTTCGATCTTGTCGTCCAGCGTGCCGAGGATGTGGGCGATGGCGCGTTGCTCATGGATTGGCGGGAGCGTGATGTGCATTCGCCGCTGATCGGTCAGGCTCACGTACTCGGCCATGTCGGTCTGGCCCGCCACGCCCTTGAACTGAACGAAGAATTCGCGTCCGAACATCCAATAGAAAAGGAAACCAGGCTCGATCACGCTCGCATCGAGAGCACGCCAAAAGCAAAGCTGCGGCGAGTAGACGAATCGTTGGGTACTTGGACGCACGAATGCAAAGCGCCCAACGGTCCCTTTCGACGTGAACACCACGTCGCCGGGCCGACTGACCTTATTCCCGACGCGCGCGAGGTTGCCTTCAGGGAAATGGTCGGCATCCTTGAACTGGAAGCCGTCGTTGATGTTGCCGGCGCGAGCGAACGGGAGGCCGTGGTCTCCAAGCTCGTCATTCTTAGCGCGGTAGCCGTCCCCGATGAGAAGCGTCCCAGCCTCGATCAACTTGCTGACCTCGTGCCGCTGCCACTCCCCCGCCATAACCAATCCCCCCCTGTTTCGCAGCGACCCGCCCTGCGCCATGCGTCTGCTGCTCATGGCGGGCGGCGGCAACCGCTGCACTGCGCGCGCGACGCTCGCCACTGCGGGCCGGCAGCATGGCGCTCACAGCGGCTCCGCGCCTTCGTTGAGCACGGCCAGGTAGCGGTCGTAGGCGAACACGCGGTCGCGCTTGCGGCCGGTGAGCTCGCGCACGATGCCCAGCGCGGCCAGTGCCTCGATGGCGCGGGCCACGGTGGGATAGCTCACCGCGGTGCGGCGGCTGAGATCGCTGATGGAGGCGATGGGCCGCGCACGCAGCGCGTCGAACACGCGCACGGTGTTGGCGGCGGCGCGACCGAGGCCACGCGCTTTCGCGGCATCGTCGGCGAACAGGGCCAGCAGCCGGTGCGCGGTGTCCACGGCGCCGGCCGCGGTTTGCGCCACGCCTTCGAGGAAAAAATCCACCCAGGCTTCCCAGTCGCCGTCGCGGCGCACGGCATCGAGCTGGCGGTAGTACTCGGCGCGGTGCTGCTTGAAGTACAGGCTCAGGTACAGCAGCGGCTGCGTGAGCACGCCGGCATCGGCCAGCATCAACGCGATCAGCAGGCGCCCGACGCGGCCGTTGCCGTCGAGAAAGGGATGGATGGTTTCAAATTGCACGTGCGCCAGCGCGGCCTTGACGAGGATGGGCAGACCATCGGCCTCGGCGTGGATGAAGCGCTCCAGCGCCGCCATGCAGTCTGCGATGTCCTGCGCGGGTGGCGGCACGTGGCGGGCATTGCCGGGACGCGTGCCGCCGATCCAGTTCTGCGAGCGGCGGAATTCGCCCGGCAGCTTGTCGGCGCCGCGCCCGCGCGCGAGCAGCTTGCCGTGCACTTCGCGCAGCAGGCGGCTGGACAGCGGAAAGCCCTCGCGCAGACGCGCCAGGCCGTGCTCCAGCGCGGCGACGTAGTTGGACACCTCCACCACGTCATCGAAGGGCACCCCCGGCGCCTCGTCGAGCTCGAACAGCAGCAGATCGGACAGCGACGATTGCGTGCCCTCGATCTGCGAGGACAGCACGGCCTCGCGGCGCACGTAGGCGTACAAGAACAGATCGGGCTCGGGCAGCAGCGCGGTGACGGCATCGAGGCGTCCGCAGGCCAGCAAGGCCTGCTCCAGTTGCCGCTGGCGCGCGCCGGCCAGGTCCAGCGGCGGCACCGGCGGCAATGGCGCGGGCACGAACGCGCGCACGGTCTCGCCGGCCGTGGTGGTGGCTTCGTAGCGTCCGGTCAGTCCTCGCTGCATCGCGTCGCCTGTTCGCGCAGCCGTCAATAACGCCGCGCACTGTTAAAACGAATGCCAGTCTACGTTAACAAGCTAGTCCCCGGTGAAGCCCAGCGCGGCCAGATTGGCGGCGATGGCGGCATCGAGTTTTGTCGCCTCGGCCTGCTGCTCGCGCAGTTGCGCGGCGAGGCGCTGCATCTTGTCGGCGAAGGGCTCGCCGTCGATTTCCTGCGCCTCGGCGCCGACGTAGCGGCCGGGCGTGAGCACGTGGCCGTGCTTGCGGATGTCCTCAAGCGCGGCGGACTTGCAGTAGCCGGGGATGTCCTCGTAGGGCACTGGATTCCCGCCTGCGCGGGAATGACGACTTTCAAGTGGCTCACCGCGCCAGGCGTGGTAGGTGCCGGCGATGCGCGCGATGTCGGCATCGGTGAGTTCGCGGTGGGTGCGATCGGCCATGCGGCCGAGCTTGCGCGCGTCGATGAACAGCACCTGCCCGCGGCGGTCGGCTGTCTGCGCTGGATTCCCGCCTTCGCCGGAATGACGACCCGAGCGATCACGGCGCAGAAACCACAGACACGCCGGGATCTGCGTCGAATAAAACAACTGCCCCGGCAGGGCGATCATGCAGTCGACCAGGTCGGCCTCGACCAGGGCCTTGCGGATCTCGCCTTCGCCGGACTGGTTGCTGCTCATGCTGCCGTTGGCCAGCACGAAACCTGCCACACCGCCGGGCGCGAGGTGGTGGACCATGTGCTGCACCCAGCCGAAGTTGGCGTTGCCCGCCGGCGGCGTGCCGTAGCGCCAGCGCGGATCGTCGCGCAGGCGCTCGCCGCCCCAATCGGAGATGTTGAACGGTGGATTGGCGAGGATGAAGTCGGCCTTCAGATCGGGAAAGCGATCGGTGTGGAAGGTGTCGCCCTGCGCGATCTGGCCATCGATGCCGCGGATGGCGAGGTTCATCTGCGCCAGCCGCCAGGTGGTGTAGTTGCTCTCCTGGCCGTAGATGCTGATGTCGGCCTTGGCCTTGCCGCCATTGCCGTTGCCGTTGGCGTGCGCGCGGATGAACTCCACCGACTGCACGAACATGCCGGACGATCCGCAGCAGGGGTCATAGACGCGGCCGTGCCAGGGCTCGATCATCTCGACCAGCAGCCTGACCACGCAGCGCGGGGTGTAGAACTCGCCGCCCTTCTTGCCCTCGGCGCCGGCGAACTGCGACAGGAAGTACTCGTACACGCGGCCCAGCACGTCCTTGGCGCGGCTGGCCTCATCGCCGACCTTGATGTTGCTGATCAGATCGATCAACTGGCCCAGGCGCGCCTTGTCCAGCGCGGGCCGCGCGTAGTCCTTGGGCAGCACGCCCTTGAGCGCGGGGTTGTCGCGCTCGATGCCGGCCATGGCGTCGTCCACGAGCTGGCCGATGCCGGGTTGCCGGGCCTGCGCCTTGAGGTGCGGCCAGCGCGCTTCCGGCGGCACCCAGAAAATGGCGTCGCGGCGGTACTCGTCGGGATCCTCGGGATCGGCGCCCTGCGCGCGCTCGGCCTCGAGCTGGGCGTGACGTTCCGCGAAGGCGTCGGAAATGTACTTGAGGAAGATCAGGCCGAGCACGACGTGCTTGTACTCGGCGGCGTCCATGTTGTTGCGCAGCGCGTCGGCGGCGGCCCAGAGCTGCGCCTCGAAGCCGACGGTGGCGCCGTCGTCGGCGTTGCGCGCGGCACGTCCGCGACGCGGAGCGGCGCCGGCATCGCGCACGGCAACGGCCGGTGCCAGGGTACGAGACGCATCACCGCGGTACACGGCCGGGGAATCGGCGATGCGTTGCAGATCGGCGCGCGTGGCCGCGGCGAGGCGCAACGAGCCGCCGCGGCCGCGACCCTTCTCCACCACGCCGGCGGCGACCAGTGCATCGCGCGCGGCCGTGTACGCCGAATCATCGACTTCGTGGCCGAGCGTCGCGGACAGGCGCCGGCGCAGGGCCTCGTTGCCCAGGCTGCCGCCAGCGGCGGCAAGCAGCTGCAGCAGCGTCGTGACGAGGGGGTCGTTGGCAGCGGCCATGCGCGGGGATCGTCTGAAGGGATGCGCGCAAGGATAGTCACTCGCATCGCACGGCGTGCGACGCCGTGCCGGGCGGGCGCGTCAGACGCGCCCGCGCAAGCGCAAAAGGCCATGCGCAAGCTGCGCGCGCGACGCCGCGGACAGGCCCGGCAATCCGTTGCCGCGTGAGCACTTGACAAGCGCCCATGTGTATTGTTGTATTGATACACATGGATGCATCGCAACTCACCATCAACCCAGGCGCCAGCGAACCGATCTACCGCCAGATCGTCGAGCAGGTGCGCCGCATGATCGCCAGCGCACAGCTGCCGCCGGGTGATCTGCTGCCCTCGGTGCGCGAGGTGGCCGGCGCGCACGCCATCAACCCGATGACCGTGTCGCGCGCCTACAGCCTGCTGGAAGCCGAGGGCCTTGTGGAGCGCCTGCGCGGCACCGGCATGGCGGTGGCGCAAGGCACGCGCCGCGCGCATCCAGAGGCCGCGCGCATGGCGCTGCTGGAACCACGCATGCAAGACCTCGCGCGCGCCGCGCGCGAGCTGGAGTTGCCGGCCAGCCGCGTGCTGCGCCGGCTGGGACAACTTCTGGAGGATGAAACGTGAATGCCATGGTCAACACCGCTTCCCGCAACGCGTCCCCCTTGTCCGCGCGCGGACTGCGCAAGAACTACGGCAGCACGCAGGTGCTGCGCGATGTCGATTTCGACCTGCCCGAGGGCGCCGTGCTGGGCCTGGTCGGCCGCAACGGCGCCGGCAAGTCCACGCTGATCCGCGCGCTGATGGGGCTGATCGAGGTCGATGCCGGCAGCGCCACGGTGCTGGGCGAACCGGCGCTGGCCATGAGCGACCGCGCCAAGCAGCAACTGGGCTACGTGCCGCAGCAACCCGACGCGCTGGGCTGGCTGCGCGTGGACGAGATGTTCACCCTGCTGCGCGGCTACTACCCGAACTGGGACCAGGATTTCGTCGACACCCAACTCGCGCGCACGCAACTGCCGCGTGACCGCGCGCTGGCCAGGCTCTCGCCCGGCGAGCGCCAGCAGGCCGCGCTGATCCGCGCGCTGGCGGTGCGCCCCAGCCTGCTGGTGCTGGACGAGCCCGCCGCCGCGCTGGACCCGGTGGCGCGGCGCGAACTGCTGCGCGAGATCGCCCTGCGTGCCGGCGAATCCGGCACCTCGGTGCTGTTTTCCACGCACATCGTCAGCGACCTCGAGCGCGTGGCCTCGCACGTGGCCATCCTGCATCAGGGCCGCATGCTGCTGCAGACACCGATGGACGACCTCAAGGAGCGCTATGCGCGCCTGTGGATTCCAGGCACCGCGTCGCCACCGCGCATCACCGGCGAGATCGCGCGCCGCCCGCAACACGCCTTCGGCGGCTGGTCGCTGGTGGTCGAGCAACTCGACGGCCGCTGGCCCGAAGCCGCGCAGCAACCCGGCGCGCGCATGGAAGCGCTGGGGCTGGAGGACCTGTTCGTGGAGCTGGCCGAATGAACGCGTTCTGGCAGTGGCTGCGGCTGCCGTGGCTCGCCACGCTGCGCGCGCAGCGGATCTTAGTGCTGACGCTGCAGCTCTGCCTGCTGGCCGGCGCGCTGGCGGCACGGCTGCTGCTGGCCGCGGGCGACGGCCGCCTGCAGACACCCCTCGTGCTGCTGGCCTTCGCAGCCGGCCTCTGGTGGATGACCGTCGGCGCCCGCTGGCTGCTGGTCATGCAGGATGCCAGGACTCTGCGCCTGCCGCGCACGCGGGCGCGCACCGGCGGCAGCCTGGCCAGCGCCGTCGCGCAGAGCTTGCTCCTGCCTGCGGTGCTGATGGCCTGTCTCGGCGCTCCGTTCGCATCCAGCGCGCTGTTACTGGCGGATGTGTCCTTGATCGCGGGGCTGCTCTGGGGACTGTTGCCGCGTTATCTCGCCCTTTTCGCGGCGCTCCTTCCCTCGGCCGCGATCTTCCTCTCCGGCTACCTTGGCTGGCCGTCGATCACGGACGCCGCTTTCGCTCCGCTGGGCGCGGAACTGGCCGTGCTGGGACTGCTGCTGGTGGCCCTGCGCATCGACCAGTTGCGCCGCGCACCGGACCGCGAATACAGCCGCTGGACCATCCCCATGGCGCTGTTGCTGCGTGGCCAGCAAGGCGTGTTCGAGGGGCTGCCGCGCGGGCCGCAATGCAACCTGCGCGGTCCGGCGCAAGGCACGGCATCGCTGGATGTGGATTTCGACGCATGGGAAAAGCCCCGTGCGGCCGATCCCCGCACTGACTGCAGGCTCATCCGCATGGTCCTCGGCCCGCCCTTCGCGCCACGTCGCGCGCGCATCGAACTGCGTGACTGGGGCCTTGGCATCATCACGATGGCGGCGCTGGAACTCGTTGGCTGGCGCCTGTTGCCGCTGGACATGCTGCGTGCAGTCAATGCCGTCATCCTGCTGTTGCTACCCGCGTTGGGCCTGTGGGTGCTACCTGCGCTGGCATCCAGACGCCTGATCGCCCTGTTCGGCAAGCAGCCCGCGGCTGAAGTGGCCCTGCTGGCGCACCTGCCGGGGCTGGGCGATGCGACGCGCGCGCGCAGCCTGCTGTTGCGCGCGACGCTGGGTGAAGGTCTGCGCCGCTATGCCATCGCCGTGCTGCTCATGATCGCCGCCTGGCTGCTGCTGGTCGGCCAGCCGCAGGTCGTGCCGTGGCTGCTCGTGGCGGCGCTGATCCTCGCGGCCCTGATGTGTTACGTCATGCTGGGAGCGTTGGCCGGCGTCAACCTCGAGGACCGATCGACCAGGTACATCGTGCGGGCGGCAATCTACTTCGGTGTACTCATCCCGCTGCTCTATCTGAGTGGTTTCGAACTGATTCCGCTGATCACTCTGCCAATCGCGCACAAGTCGACCGCACACCTCTTGGTCACAAAGTTTCCGTGGATTCTTGCTGCCCTTGCCGCAGCCTGGAGCGGCGTGCTGGTGTTCGCACTCACGAGGCTGCGCCGCAACTGGCGCCGCTTCCAGCGCCGCCCGCACCCGTTCATGCAGCGCTGAGGCCGTGACGATGCAGCACAGTTCCGCAATACACGCCGCGACACCCGACCCGCGCACGGCCACGGGTCTGGCCAGATCCGCATGGCGGGTGCTCGCGGGCGGCAGCGGCCGCTACTTCTGGGCTTCAGGACCGCTGCTCGCAGCGCTTGCCTTGCTGGTGCGCGGCCTCGACCGGCATGGACCGCAGCTGCTGCTGATCGGACTGGTCGTGGGCATGTATGCGACGGCGAGCCAGATGGGCCAGGGCGTGTTGCACACCGCGCAGGCGCTGCGTGCGTTGCGCGTGCCACGCTGGCGCGGGCTGATCGCCGCGAGCATGCTGCTGCTGACAGGCATCCTGCTCGTGCCCGCCGCGCTCGTGCTCACGCTGCATGACGGCGCGTCCGCCGCGGCACCGCTGCAACTGTTGCTGCTGGCCTATGCGCTGGGCGTGATGCCCTATGCACGCGCTGGGAGGCCGCAGCGGCTGCTCTTCGCGGTGCTGATGATGGGCCCCTGGCTGGTCTGGAACCTGTGGACACCCGGCTGGGGCTACACCCTGCTGCTGCTCGGCGCCGTTGCCGCCGCGGGCTTCGCGCTGTTCCGCCACGCCCTGCGCCACGGCAGCGACGCGACACCCGCGGGCGCTTCGTCGCGCGCGATGTTTCGCGGGCGGACACGCGCCGCGATCGCGGCGAACATCGTCACGGCACCCAGCCGGTTGCTGCCGGATGCGCGCAGGGTGGGTCCGCGTTTCCCCGCGCGCAGTCTGCGCCTGTTCCTGGGTGGCGCGTTGCTGCCGCGACCGTGGTGGCGACGGGTCTTGCGCGTGCTGCTGCCGCTGCTGGTCCTGCTGGTCGCGGTGCTTGCCGGAATGCGCCAGCACTGGAGTGGCGGCATGGCCGTCTTCGCGCCGCTGCTCGTCGTGTCCGGCACCTTGGTCGAAGCCGCGCGCGGACTGGCGCAGCTCTCGGCGCTGCTGGCCAACTGCAGCGCGAATCTCGCCGAACTCGCCCTGCTGCCCGGTCAAGGCGCTGCCGAGCGCGCGCGACGCCACCTGCTGCAGGCCACGCTGTGGCCGGCGCTGCGCCGCGCGTTGGCCACGGCGCTGATCGGCATCGGCGCCTGCGCGCTGGCCCGCGCGCCGGGCGCGCTGCTGGCCTTGATGGCCGCGTGGAGCGCGCTGGCTCTGATGGCGGGTCAGGGAGCCCTGCTTGGCATCCTGTCCTCGCAAGCCGTGCGGGCACCGCGCCGCGCGCGGCCGCGCTGGGCATTCTGGCTGCGCGCATCGGCCGGGCTGGCGGCGCTCGGCGTGCTGGCGCGCATCAGTCAGTGGCTGATCTTTCCGCGGCCGGGCCTGCCCGGCCCGTTGCCACTTGCCGCGCTGTTTGCGCTGACCTGGCTGTGCGTCGCTGCGGTGCTGGCCTGGCGCCTGCGCGAACGTTGGCTGCGCCTGCAGCGGCTGCCGCACCCGTTCGTGCAGCGCTGAAGGGCCGCCGCATGACGTCTGTCACTTCCCCCGTGCGGCCTTTGCAAGGGAATCTTTGCCGCCGGGCGCGGTCTGCCTGTGCAGTGGGCGCCGATGCGCGCGGTATGCGCGCGCTTGCCGCCGGGGTGAAGTCGCAGGGAGAAAGCGCCGTTCGCACCGCATGTCCGCATCGTCGCAGCGCGCTCCGGCAGTGCCGGATGCATCCTCGCCGGATGCCGCGCACGCTGCTTGCACCGGTTTGTCGCCACCGCCGCCACAAGGAGTCGTCATGAGCAGCAGCAACGCATCGCCATTCGCCACGCTGGGCAACATCTTCGTCGATCCGGGCAAAGCCTACGACGACATCAGGGGCCACAACCGCTGGCTGTGGTGGCCGTTGATCCTGATGGTCGTGGCATCGATCGCGATGAGCGTGATCTTCTTCAGCCATGCCGATGCCAAGGCCATGTTCGCGCAGCAGATGGCGGCGCAACACCAGCACCTGACGCCCGCGCAGATGCAGGCCGCAGCCAAGTTCCAGAGCCCGATGGTGCTGATGGCCGGCGGCATGTTCGGCATCCTCATCGTCATACCGGTCGTCAATCTGATCTTCGCGCTGTATTACTTCCTGATCGCCAAACTGGCGGGCTGGAACGAGCAAGGCTTCGGCAGCTGGTTCAGCTTCGCGGTGTGGAGCGGCTTTCCCGGCATCCTGGCGCCGATCATCTCGGCTGTGGTGTTCCTGCTGCGCGGCCATGCCGCGACCAGCTTCCAGGACGTGGACGTGCTCAGCTTCAATGCGCTGCTGTTCCATCTGCCAGCCACCGACAAATGGGCGTCGATGGTGTCCGGCATCTCGCCGATCTCGATCTGGGTGATCGCGCTGTCGATCTTCGGCCTGGCGCGCTGGACCAAGCGCGGCGCCGGCCATGCCGCGCTGGTGGTGATCGTGCCGCTGGTGATTTATTACGGCCTGTGGGCCGTCATCAAGGTGTGGCTCTGACATGACCGGCAAACGCAAGGGACTGATCGCGGCGGGCATCCTCGCCGCCGGCGTGATCCTGGTGCTGGTCGGCGTCGCCGGGCACCGCGACGCCGGCACCAAGGTCGAGGTGAGCAAGGTCGAGCCGCGCCTGGTGCGCAGCTCGATCCTCGCCGGCGGGGTGATGAACTACCTCGATCCGGTGGAGCTGAAGCCGCAGGTGATCGGGCGCATCATCGCGATCCCGGTCAAGGAGGGCCAGCGCGTGACCGCCGGCGAGGTGGTGCTGCGCCTCGATCCGCGCGTGTACGAGGCCGCCGTGCAGCAGGCGCAGGCCAGCGTGCAGCAGGCGCAGACCGCGATCGAAAGCCAGCGCCTGACCATGGTCAACCTCGAGCAGCAGGTGGCGCGGCAGCGCGCGCTGTTCAAGCGCGGCCTGGTGGATGCCAACAGCTACGACAATCTGGCAAACACGCTGGCCATCGCGCGCGTGCAACTGCAGTCGCAGCGCGAGTCGCTGAGCATCGCGCAGGCGCAGCTCAGCCAGGCGCGGGAGACGCTGGCCAAGACCGTCATCCGCACGCCGATCAACGGCGTGGTGACACGCCTGCCGGTGAAGGTCGGCGAGACCGTGATCGCCGGCACCAACATCCCCGGCTCGACGCTGATGAGCATCGCCAATCCGGCCCAGATCATCGCCGACGTGCAGGTGGACGAGGCCGACATCGCGCACGTGAAGCCGGGCACCGAGGCCGACCTGCACGCGGTGTCGTTTCCGCACGCCAAGCTCAAGGGCAAGGTGATTTTCATCGCCTCCTCGGTGACGCAAAACCTGACCACGGCCACGGCCGGACGCAACTTCGAGGTCAAGATCGCGCTGCAGGGCAAGGACCTGCCGCACATCCTGCCGGGCATGAGCTGCCGCGCCGAAATCTTCACGCGCAGCGCACCCAACGCGCTGGCGGTGCCGGTGCAGGCGGTGCTGTACGCGGACAAGGCCGGCACCAAGAACCTGGATGCCGACAGCGGCGCCTATGTATTCGTGGTCAAAAACGGCAAGGTGCAGAAGGCGCCGGTGACCACGGGGCTTTCCAGCGACACCTGGCAGGCGATCAGCAAGGGTTTGCAAGCGGGCGAGCAGGTCGTCAGCGGCCCTTACCAGACCCTGCATGCACTCACTGCGGGCGAAGCGGTGCAGATCGAGAAGCCCAAGCCCACGGCGGCCACGCCGAAGGACTCCGGCAGTATCACCGTCCGCGCGTCATGAGCGCCGTGCCCGCCATGGACACGGCGCCGCTGCTGGAGTTGCGCGGCATCAGCAAGCGCTACCGCATGGGCGACACCGACGTGCACGCGCTGCAGGACGTGGACCTCGGCATCGTGCGCAATGAATACGTGGCCTTCATCGGGCCGTCGGGCTCGGGCAAGACCACGCTGATGAACATCGTCGGCTGCCTGGACCGTCCCAGCGCCGGCACGTACTTTCTCAACGGCAGGAACGTCGAGGAGCTCGATGACTCGCAACTGGCGCGCATCCGCAACCGCGAGATCGGCTTCGTGTTCCAGAACTTCAACCTGCTCGGCCGCGCCGATGCCCTGCACAACGTGATGCAGCCGCTGGTGTACCGCGGCGTGTCCTACCGCGAACGCCGCCGCCTGGCCAGCTTGGCGCTGGAGCGCGTCGGCCTGGGCAACCGCCTCGACCACCTGCCCAACCAGCTCTCCGGCGGCCAGCGCCAGCGCGTGGCGATCGCGCGCGCGCTGGTCGGCACGCCCTCGATCCTGCTCGCGGACGAGCCCACCGGCAACCTCGATTCCAGCACCGCGCGCGAGATCATGGCGATGTTCGCGGCGCTGCACGAGGCCGGCAACACCATCGTGCTGGTGACGCACGATGCCGAGGTCGCCGCGCACGCGCACCGCACCGTCACGCTGCGCGATGGCCGCGTGATCGGCGATACGCGCCGCGCCGCGCCGGAAGCCGCATGACGCGTCTGCTCGAAGCCCTGCGCGCGGCCTGGGGCGCGATCCGCGCGCACCTGCTGCGCGCCGCGCTGACCGTGCTGGGCATGGTCATCGGCGTGGCCGCGGTGATCGTGGTGGTGGCGGTGCTGCAGGGTTTCGCCCACACCATCACCGCGCAGTTCAAGAGCCTCGGCAGCAACGGTCTGATCATCATGCCCTACCAGACACGTGCGGCCGCGCTGGCCGGGCGCCCGGCGCGGTTGACGCCGGAGGACCTGATCGCCATCCGCCAGCAGGTGCGCGATATCCGCGACGTGGTGCCGGTGCTGCCGATGGCGCAATTCAGCAACGAGGTCCGCTACGGCAACCGCAGCACCGCCAGCAGCATCACCGCCACCACGCCGGCCTTCGCGCGCGGCGGCGTGCAGTACCCGGCGCAGGGGCGCTTCATCGTGCCGGGCGATGACGCCACGCGGCGGCCGGTGGCAGTGATCGGTGATGCGGTGATCAAGAATCTGGGGCTGCCCGCGCATCCCGAGGGCCACTACATCCAGATGTTCGGCGGCTGGTTCAAGGTGGTCGGCGTGCTCAACAAGCTCGGCACGCTGCTCGGCGTGCTCAACCAGGACAACCAGATCTACATCCCGTTCAATACCGGGGTGAGCCTGAGCGGACGCAGCACCCCGCCGGAGATCATCATCCAATTGCAACTCGCGCGCGCGCAGGACCTGGCCCGGGTCGAGGCGCAGATCACGCGCGTGCTGCGCCGCCAGCACCACCTGCTGCCGGCGCAGGAAAACGACTTCAAGATCCTGTCCTCGGGCGAGCTGATCAAGGCGCTGACCAAGGTGTTCGACATCATCACCCTGGTGGTGGCCGGCATCGTCGGCATCGCCCTGCTGGTCGGCGGCGTCGGCATCATGAACGTGCTGCTGGTGTCGGTGACCGAACGCACGCGCGAGATCGGCATCCAGAAATCACTGGGCGCCACGCGCGGCGACATCCTGCTGCAGTTCATCCTCGAGGCCCTGCTGCTGTCGGTGCTGGGTGCGCTGATCGGGCTGTTGCTGGGCTGGGGCCTGGCCATGCTGGTGGCGCACCTGGTGCCGGCACTGTCCAGCGCGATGGTGCCGGGCTGGATCGTCGTGCTGGCGCTGGGCTTCACCGCGACGGTGGGCCTGGTGTTCGGCATCGCGCCGGCCGCCAAGGCCGCCGCGCTCGATCCCATCGACGCGCTGCGCTACGAGTGAACGCCATGTATCTGCTCGGCGAAAGCCTGCGCTCGGCCCTCACCGCGATCCGCGCCAACAAGCTGCGCAGCGTGCTGACCACGCTGGGCATCGTGCTGGGGGTGGCGGCGGTGGTCACGGTGGTGGCGCTGCTGCAGGGCTTCAGCCAGGCCATCAGCAACCAGTTCGCCGGACTGGGCAGCGACACGCTGATCGTGCAGTCCTACCTGCCGCCGCAGGAGCAGCTGGAAGGCAAGGTGGCCAAGGTCACGCCATCCGATATGCGCGCGATTGCGGCGCAGGTTCCGGGCATCGCCAGCATCTCGCCGATCCTGCCGCTGAACCTGACGGTGACGCGCCACGGCCAGAGCACCAGCACCTCGGTGATCGCGGGCACCGCGGTACTGGCCGAGTCGTTCGGCTACTGGCCCAGCCGCGGACGCTTCATCACCCGCGAGGACAACCTGCGGCATCGTCACGTGGCCGTGATCGGACGCACCGTGCTGGAACACCTGCACCTGCACGGCGATCCGGTCGGGCAGTTCATCCAGATCGACGGCGGCTGGTTCCGCATCGTCGGCGAACAGCACAAGCTGGGCACCATGCTCGGGCAGGACCGCGACAACCAGATCATCATCCCCTACGACACCGGCCTGGCGCTGCTGGGCAATAGCGCCGTGCCCAATATCGTCATCGAGATCAAGCTGGCCAAAGGCGCCGATCTGGATGCCGTCAAGGGCCGCATCGAAACCCTGCTGCGCCGCCTGCACCACCTCAGGCCGGGCCAGGCCGACAACTTCAAGGTGGGCACCGCCGCGCAACTGCTGGCCAGCTTCAACGCCATCCTCACCAACATCACCCTGATCGCCAGCGCCATCGTCGGCATTTCGCTGCTGGTCGGCGGCATCGGCATCATGAACATCATGCTGGTGTCGGTGACCGAGCGCACCCGCGAGATCGGCATCCTCAAGAGCCTCGGCGCCACACGCAGCGACATCCTGCTGCAGTTCCTCATCGAGGCCGCGACGCTGTCGCTGCTGGGCGGACTGATCGGCCTGGCGATCGGCTGGGGCACGGGCATGCTGGTGCTGCACTTCGTGCCCGCCTTCGGCGGCGCCAGCGTGCCGCTCTGGGCAGCGCTGCTGGCGATCGGCTTTTCCACCGCGGTGGGACTGGTCTTCGGCATCGCACCCGCCGCGCGCGCGGCGCAGCTTGATCCGATCGAGGCGCTCAACTACGGCTGAGCGGCCGCCGCCAGCGGTTCCGCTGCCTGCATCGCGCGCGCGCGGCGCATCAGCAGCGGGTAGTAGGTGAAGTAGTAGGCAAACACCAGTCCGCGCAGCAGCGAGCTGACCGGATTGAGCACGTACTCGGCCATCTCGCGCTGCATGACCATGGCATGCACAGGATCGTAGGCCGACGCATTCATCAGGCCCAGGTGCTGCATCAGCCAGAAACGATAGATCAGGCGCAGCACGTACAGGGCCAGAATCGCCGGGCCGATATACACGTGCCCGCGCAGCTTCAGCGCGCCGTCGTGCCAGCGCAGGTGCGTCAGGCGCACGGCCCATATGCCCAATGCCGCGCCGCCGGCGATGCCGACCGCCAGGTACGCCGCCGCCAGCAACAGTGCGGACCCCGCATGCGCCAGCGCGGCGTGCGCAAGATTCCAGTCATCGAACAGAAGCAAAACCAGCACCACGGCCAGCACCACCAGCCGGCGGCGCATGGCCTTCTCGGAATAGGCCTGCTCGCCGATCAGCTTGCGCCCGCGTCGATACAGGCGAAACAGCACCAGCGCCACGATGGCCGCGATGATGAGATACGTGCTGTCATGCATGACCCGCCCCGCTCCGTGGCATCACACCGGCGTCATCATGCGGACGCCGCGCGCCGCATCGCAAGTGACACGCGCATACGATCGCTTTACAAGCAGACCGTCGCCGCGCTGGCGCGGCGGCGCGGCACGCGCGGATAATCGCGCTCCTTTCATCGCGTGTCCCCATGGAACTCACCCCCGGCCAGCGCTGGATTTCCTCCGCCGAACCCGAACTGGGCCTGGCCACCGTGTTGCGCATCGATGCGCGCAGCGTGCAGATGCTGTTCGCCAGGAGCGGCGTGCTGCGCCAGTACGCGCGCGAGAGCGCGCCGTTCGTGCGCGCCGAATTCCGCGTCGGCCAGCGCATCGCCGGCAAGGGCCGCAACCTGGTGATCGAACGCGTGGAGATGCGCGACGGCCTGCTGGTGTATTCCGGCGACGGCATGCAGATGCACGAGGGCGAACTCGACGACGAACAACCGGTGTCGCAGGCCGACGAGCGCCTGATGGCCGGACGCGTGGATGCGCCGCGCGCCTTCACGCTGCGTCTCGAGGCCCTGCAGCGTCGCCAGCACGCGCGCGCCAGCGCCTGCTGGGGCCTGGCCAGCGCGCGCATCGCCGCGTTGCCGCACCAGTTGCGCGTGGCCGAGGCGGCCAACGCGCGTCTCGCGCCACGCCTGTTGCTGGCGGATGAAGCCGGCCTCGGCAAGACCATCGAAGCCGGCATGATCGTGGCGCGTTTGCTGGCCAGCGGGCGCGCCGCGCGCGTGCTGGTGCTGCTGCCGGAAACCCTGCTGTCGCAGTGGTTCGTCGAGCTGCTGCGGCGCTTCAACCTGAGCTTCGCGCTGTACGACGAGGAGCGCTGCGAGGCGATCGAGTCCGCCGGCGATGCGCGTAATCCGTTCGCCGATGAACAATGCGTCCTTGCCGCGCTGGCCTGGCTGGAGGCACACCCGCGGCGCCAGGAACAACTGCTCGCGGCCGGCTGGGACCTGCTGGTGGTGGACGAGGCGCATCACCTGGAGTGGACGCCGACCCGGATCAGCCCGCGCTACGCGCTGGTGGAACGCCTGGCCGCGGCCACGCCCGGCATGCTGCTGCTCACCGCCACGCCCGAGCAATTGGGCCGCGAGGGCCACTTCGCGCGCCTGCGCCTGCTCGATCCGGCGCGCTATGCCAGCCTGGATGCCTGGCTCGCCGAAACCGCCGACTATCCGGCGCGCTCGGCGCTGGCGTTGCACCTCGAAAACGGTGCGGCGCTGGATGCCGCGCAGCACGCACGCCTGGCAGCATGGCTGGCCGATGACCCCGACTCGCTTGCTGCGCTGGATGCCTACCCCGAGGCCGGCGCCACACAGCGCCTGCTGGATGCACTGATCGACCGCCACGGCACCGGCCGCGTGATGTTCCGCCATCGCCGCGCCAGCATCGGTGGCTTCGCGCCGCGCCAGCCGCGACGCGTCTTGGCCGCGGATGGCGACGACGACGATGCGCGTCAGCGCCTGCTGGCCGAGTTCAGCGCCGACACCCAGCACGCGCCCGCGACGCTGGCGTTCGACTACACGCGCGATGCGCGCCTCGACTGGTTGCTGGGACTGCTCGACGATCACCCCGGCGAGAAATTCCTGCTGCTGTGCCACAGCGAGGCCAAGGTACTGGCGCTGGAAGCCGCACTGCGCCTGCGCTCCGGCATCGGCGTGGCGCGCTTCCACGAAAGCCTGGGACTGCTGCAGCGCGACCGTGCCGCGGCGTGGTTCGCCGCGCCCGATGGCGCGCGCCTGCTGCTGTGCTCGGAGATCGGCTCGGAGGGCCGCAATTTCCAGTTCGCGCATCACCTGGTGTTGTGGGATCTGCCGCTGGACCCGGACCTGCTCGAGCAGCGCATCGGCCGCCTCGACCGCATCGGCCAGACGCAGGCGATCCAGATCCACCACCACGCCCTGCACGGCAGTGCCCAGCACGCGCTCGCGCGTTGGTACGACGAAGGCTGCGATGCATTCCGCAGCAGCCCGCCCGACGGCCGCGCGCTGCTGCGCCGTTTCGGTGCGACGCTGCGCGAGCTGGCGCTGGCGCACGCACGCGGCGCCGAGGACGCCGATCTCGAGCTCGACGCGCTGATCGCCGAAACGCGCGCTGCGCACATCGAATCGTGCGCGGCCATCGAACACGGCCGCGACCGCCTGCTCGAGCTGGCCGCACAGCGCGCCGCGCCCGCGCAGGCCTTGCTGCACGCGCTGCAGGCCGAGGACAGCGACACCGCGCAAGCCGATTTCGCATTGCGCCTGCTGGAACACTACGGCGTGCACCACGATGCCTTCGAGGACGGCAGCGTGCTGCTGGATCCCGAATACCTGACGACCGATGCCCTGCCCGAGCTCAAGAACGGCCCGCTGCGCGCGACGTTTCAGCGCGACGTGGCCCTGGCGCGCGAGGAGCTGGCGCTGTTGCGTCTGGACCACCCGCTGCTGCAGGGCGCGCTCGACCTGCTGCTGGGCAGCGAGCTGGGCAACGCCAGTTTTCTGGTCGACGACACCCTGCCCGCGCGCAGCGCGGTGCTGCAGGCCGTGTTCGTGCTCGAATGCGTGGCCGCGCGCACGCTCGATGTCGACCGCTTCCTGCCGCCGACGCCGCTACTGATCAGCATCGACAGCAAGCTGAGCGAACGCGAGGTGTTTGCGCCGGCCGACAACGCGTTGCGCCGCGCCAGCGAAAAACCTCTGGACGTCGCGCGCTACCGCAAGTTCCTCGGCCGCCTGGTGCCACCCATGCTGGAGCGCGCGCAGCAACTCGCGCGCGCGCAGGCGGATGCGCTCGCCGCAGCCGCGCAGGCGCGCATGGGCGCCCGTCTCGATGCGGAGATCACGCGACTGCAGGCTTTGCGCCGGGTCAACCCGTCGGTGCGCGCGGACGAACTGGACGGCCTGCGCGCGCAGCGCGACGCGCTCGCCACCGCGCTGGGCAGCTCGCGCCTGCGACTGGATGCCACGCGCTTCGTGGTCAGCCTGGATTTTCTGACCTTGAAGTGAGCGGTTTGCAAAACCGCTCCGGCACAAGCATGTGCCGCCGCGACGAGCACGCAAGTGCTTGTCGCGACAAAGGTGGCGCGACTCTGCCGCGCCCGTTTGTTTGCATGTAGCTGCCTTGAGTCAGGCGGCAAGATGCCCGGTTTTGCAAACTGATCAAGTAGGCGCGCGGCGTGTGTCGCTCAGCGCAGCAGGCGCTGCTGCGGCTTCAGAGGCAGGCGTCCGCGCCAATACTGGATCAGCAACAGGCCGCCGAACATGCCACCCAGGTGCGCGAAATGCGCCACGCCCGCCTCGGTGCCGGTGACGCCCAGCACCAGCTCCAGCGCGCCATAGCCGATCACGAACAGCCACGCCGGCACCGGGATGGGCGGGAACAGCAGCATCAGGCGCACATTGGGGTAGAGCATGCCGAACGCCAGCAGCAAGCCGAAGATGCCGCCGGACGCGCCGATGGTCGGATAAAAACCGCCGGTGAAAAACTTCACCACCAGCAGTTGCGCCAGTGCCGCCAGCACCGTGCACACGGTGTAGTACAGCAGGTACTTGCTGGCGCCGAACAGGCGCTCGATGGGCGGCCCGAACAGGAACAACGCCCACATGTTGAACAGGATATGCAGCCAGCCACCGTGCAGAAACGCGAAGGTGATCAGTTGCCACGGCTCGAAGCCCACGGTGATGATGCGCCCGCTGGCCATCTGCGCCTGTTCGTGACCGAACGGCCACAGCGCGAAGTGCGCGATCAGGCTGTCGTTGTAGCCGCCGTAATGCTGCAGCAGGAAAATCACCACGCAGGACACGATCAGCGCGCCGGTGACGGGTGGGAAATCGAACTTCATGCGCGCGCCAGCCCAGGATGCAAAGCGCGAGGGTAGCGCCTGCGCCGCGTGGCGTCAGCGCGCGACGGTTTACAGACGTGCAAGATTCACCGGGCACCCCAGGGTGCGCAGGCGGCTCGCGCGCACGAGCTACTGCGCGGGTGGCGGCCCGGGAAACCGCACCACCGCCGTCGCCACCGCGCCGCCGGGCGGCACATAGGCTGGCGCCGCAACGCCGGCTGGCCCGAGGTGGCGCACATAGCGATACACCGCACGCAGATCACCTTCGCTCATCGCATGCAGGTTGAACCACGGCATCGGCGGGCGGTAGCGCGCGGTGCGTGCCAGGTGCAGCCACTGCGCCTCGCTCAGCGCGGCCAGCTTCAGGCGCAGATTGCTGGCGTAGGTGGTGCCCCAGGGGCCGCTCCAGCCGAGGCTGTCGCCGGTCAGCCAGTCGCGCTCGGGTACCTGGCCATCGCGCTGCGCATAACCCGGCGTGTGGCAATCGTTGCAGCCGGAAATCTTCACCAGGTAACGCCCGCGCTCGATGCTGCCGGGCTTGCCCGTTGGCAAGGGCGCGGCGATCAGCAGCGCAGGCATCGCCAGCAGCGCACCCAGCAGCACTGCGCGCACGACTCGGTGTTGTTTGTTCATGACCCGTACCTCCCGTCGAATGAAGCTCACAGCCGCGTGTGGTCGATCTGCATGGTTTTTCTTTCCTGTCCGGCGCGCGTTTCGTACCACTCCATCACGTAGCTGCGCGGACCGGTGATGCGCACCACCTGGCGCACCGCGATCGGCGTTCCGGGCCGCAGCGGATCCTGCATCTGGCCACGGTAGGTCCAGGTCTTGCTGTCCGCGTCGTAGTCACCATGGGTCACTAAGATCGCCGTGGAGCCGTCATCCATCCAGATGTCGGTGTAGCGGCCGCTGAGGTTGTCGTAGCCGCTGAAGCCCAGACCCTGCATCGGCTTGCCCATGAACTGGCCGCGGTGGCGCGTTTCCATGAAGCGTCCGCCCAGCACCGGCCTCACCTCAGCCACGCCCTGCTCGATGCGCGGCGGCTGGCCGGGATGCATCCACGTCTGGATGCGCTCCTTCCAGCGTCCCTTGAACCAGTGCAGTTGCCGGTGCTGCGGGCCGATGGCCACCGCGCGCTGCCATGCCTGCATTGCGGCCTGTTGCTCGGCGCTGGCTGCTGGTGGAGTGTCGCTGACGGCGCTGGACGAAGCCAAGGTCAGTGCAATGACCACGGCAAGCATGGCCGTGATCGATCGGGACGAAGTGCGTGGGCGCATGATGCGTGCTCCCGCCGCCGTAGCGCGGCGCGCGGGCCATGCTAGGGCGCGGCACGGCTGTATGCAGGTGCGCGCATGTGGGTGTTGCGCGCCTGATACAACGACCTGCGCGCGTCAGGCGCGGTGCGCTACAGGCCGGCCTCGCGCAATAGCGCCATCAACTTGGGACGGCGCGCATTTTCGAGCTTCCTTTGCGGCACATCCGCGCGGTGCGATTCAGCGCATGCCCGACTGCATCGGCAGCTTTAGTCCACGCTCGCGCGCGCAGGCGATGGCATCGGGGTAGCCGGCATCGGCGTGGCGCATCACGCCGCTGCCGGGGTCGTTCCACAGCACGCGCGCGATGCGCGCATCGGCCTCCGACGTGCCGTCGCAGACGATCACCACGCCGGCGTGCTGGGCATAGCCCATGCCGACGCCGCCGCCGTGGTGGAAGCTGACCCAGCTGGCGCCGCTGACGGCGTTGAGCAGGCAGTTGAGGATCGGCCAGTCGGACACGGCATCGGAGCCGTCGCGCATGGCTTCGGTCTCGCGGTTAGGGCTGGCGACGCTGCCGGAATCGAGATGGTCGCGGCCGATCACGATCGGCGCCTTCAGCTCGCCTGATCGCACCATGGCGTTGAACGCCAGGCCGAGGCGGTGGCGATCGCCCAGGCCCACCCAGCAGATGCGCGCCGGCAGACCCTGGAACGCGATGCGCTGCTCGGCCATGTCCAGCCAGTGGTGCAGGTGCGCATCATCGGGCAGCAGTTCGCGCACCTTGGCGTCGGTCTTGCGGATGTCCTCGGGATCGCCCGACAGCGCGACCCAGCGGAACGGCCCCTTGCCGCGGCAGAACAGATGGCGCATGTAAGCCGGCACGAAACCTGGGAAATCGAAGGCACGCGCGCAGCCCTGGTCCAGCGCCATCTGGCGGATGTTGTTGCCGTAGTCGAAGGTCGGCACGCCGGCATCCTTGAACGCGAGCATCGCCTCGACGTGCACGCGCATGGATTTCATGGCCGCGGCGCGCACACCCTCGGGATCGGACACGCGACGCTCGGCCCATTGCTCGACCGTCCAGCCGATCGGCAGATAGCCGTTGAGCGGATCGTGCGCGCTGGTCTGGTCGGTGACGGCATCCGGGCGCACGCCGCGGCGCACCAGTTCGGGCAGCACTTCGGCGGCATTGCCCAGCAGCGCGATGGACTTGGCCGCGCCGGCCTTGGTATAGCGCGCGATGCGCGCCAGCGCGTCGTCGATGTCGGCCGCCTGCTCGTCCACGTAGCGCGTGCGCAGCCGGAAATCGATGCGCGACTGCTGGCACTCGATGGTGAGCGAGCACGCGCCGGCCATGCTCGCCGCCAGCGGCTGCGCGGCGCCCATGCCGCCCAGCCCGGCGCTGAGGATCCAGCGCCCCTTGAGGCTGCCGTTGTAATGCTGGTTGCCCAGTTCGACGAAGGTTTCGTAAGTACCCTGCACGATGCCCTGGCTGGCGATGTAGATCCACGAGCCCGCGGTCATCTGCCCGAACATCATCAGGCCCTTGCGGTCGAGCTCGTGGAAGTGCTCCCAGGTCGCCCAGTGCGGCACCAGATTGGAGTTGGCGATCAGCACGCGCGGCGCATCGGTGTGGGTGCGGAACACGCCGACCGGTTTGCCCGACTGCACCAGCAGGGTCTCGTCCTCATTCAAGTCGCGCAGCGCCTGCAGGATCGCGTCGAAGCACTCCCAGTTGCGCGCGGCGCGACCGATGCCGCCATAGACCACCAGCTCGGCCGGATTCTCGGCCACCTCGGCGTCGAGGTTGTTCTGGATCATGCGATACGCGGCCTCGATGACCCAGTTCTTGCAGGTCTTCTGCGGCCCGCGCGGCGCGCGGATGTGACGGCTGGGATCGCGGCGGGTGAAGGTGCTCATCGCAGGCTCCGGCAGATGAAATGACGCCGCATTATGCGCCGCGCGGCACGCCCCCGCGGCCTTGCGCTACGCTCGCACGGTTGCCCCGCCGGGAATCGCAAAGCGCATGGCCTTCGTGCTCAGACTCAACCGCGATCCCGGCGCCGAACTGGCGCGCGTCATGCGCTTTGAGGTGGACAGCGCGCTGCGCCTGCTCGCGGTGACGCCGCGCGATGCCAGCGCGTTCCGCGCCGCCATCCACGACGCGCGCCGCGCCTTGCGCCGCTGCCGCGCGGTGCTGCGGCTGCTGCCGCCCGCTCTCGCCATCGACACGCTGGTGCAACCGTTGCGTGCCGCCGGACGCGCGCTGTCGGCGCTGCGCGACGCGCAGGCGCTGCTGGAAACCCTCGCGCAATTGCAGCAACAGCAACCCGCCTTGCTGGGCAGCGCCCATCCCGCGCTGCTGCAACGGCTGGCGCGTCAGGTGCGTGCCGGCGAACATCGGCATGTTGCGGACGTGCTGGTTGCCCGCGCGGCATTGCAAGCACTCGCCGTGACCTTGACCGATTGGCAACCCCGGCTCGACCACGCGCAGCTCTGGCGTGGCCTGCGCCGCGGCAGCGCGCGTGCGGCGCGCGCCGCGCATGATGCCAGGCGTGATCTCGCCGACGACGCCAGAGTGCACCGCTGGCGCCGGCGCATGCGCGAGCACGCGCTGCAACTGGAACTGCTCAGCGCCGCGTGGCCGCAGGTCTTGGCCGGCGAAGTGGCCGAACGCAAACGCCTGGCGCGCATGCTCGGCCACTGGCGCGACCTCGGCATCCTGCAGATGCATGTGCGCCGCCTGCGCTGCGAACATCTCGGACGCCTGCGCCGTGACAGCTTGATGCAGCGACTGCGCGGCGCGCACGCACAGCTGCTGCAGGATGCCTTCACGCTGGGCGCGCGCGCGCATGCCGAACCGCCGCGCGCGCTCGCAGCGCGCATCGCGCGCTATCACGCGGCGGCGCAGGCGGGAAACGCCGCGCATCCGCAGCGCGGGTCAGCGTGAGGTCATTGCAATATGTCGCCCGAATCATGGATTCCCGCCCCGCCTTCACGGGGTATAGGGAATGAGGAGGGGTCCGGAAATGATGCTGCAGAACCTGCGGCAGGTCCGCGCAAGGTCTGCACGCGCGCAGGCGGTGGCAGGCACGCGGTTGCAGCCGCGATGCGACGCACGACCCACGCCGTCCGCCGCACGCGGGTCAACCCATGCGCACGCCGCGCGTTGATGATCTGAGCGCCACCCTGGCCCGGCCCATCCCTTCATTGCGCAGGACGCGCACCCTGCGGGCCGCGGTGGCGCTCGCTTTGCCACGTCATCCCGGCGCGTATCCATCGATGCGCGGCGCGGCAGCGGTGGCGACGACGCCAACGAAGCCTGCGGCACTGCCGTCCGAAAACGGCCAGTCACGCAGCGCCGCCAGTGCTAGCGTGCGCAGCATGATGCGCGATCCGGCCACGACCGAACTGCCCGACTTGCAGACCTGCGAGCAGGCGCGGCTGAGCCGCGATGCGCGCTTCGACGGCCTGTTCTTCACCGCCGTCACCAGCACCGGCATTTATTGCCGGCCGGTGTGTCCCGCGCCGCCACCGCGGCGCGACAACATCCGCTATTACGCCAACGCGGCAGCGGCCGAGGCCGCGGGCTTCCGTCCCTGCCTGCGCTGCCGGCCCGAACTGGCTCCGCACGGCGACGTGCTACGCCGCGGCGACAGCCACATCGCTCAGGCACTGCGCCTGATCGACGCCGGCGTGCTGGAGCAGCACTCGCTGCCCGAGCTGGCGCGGCAACTCGCGCTCAGCGACCGCCAGTTGCGGCGCCTGTTCGTCGCGCGCCTCGGCGCCACGCCGATGCAGGTGCACGCCACGCGGCGGTTGCTGTTCGCCAAGCAATTGCTCGGCGCAACCGCGCTGCCGATCACGCAGATCGCGCTGGCCTCGGGCTTTCGCAGCCTGCGGCGCTTCAACGCCGCGTTCCAGTCGGCCTATCGGCTGGCGCCGCGCACGCTGCGCAAGCACCCCGACGCCAGCGCGCGCGCGGGCGAACCGCTGCGGCTGCGACTCGGCTACCGCCCGCCGTACGATTTTGCGGCGCTGCTGGATTTTCTGCGCGCCCGTGCCCTGCCCGGGCTGGAGCAGGTCGATGCGGATTCTTATGCGCGTGCGATCGGCAGCGCCGAACGGCCCGCATGGTTGCAGGTGAGCGCCAGCGGCGATGGCGCGCACGCGTTGCATCTGGCGCTGCACGGCGTGGCCCCGGCCGATCTGCAGGCCGTGGTCACGCGCGTGCGGCGCATGTTCGATCTGGATGCGGACCCGCATGCGATCGCCGCAGTGCTGGCGCGCGATGCGCAGTTGCGTCCGCTGCTGCGTCGCCATCCGGGTCTGCGCCTGCCGGGCGCATGGGATGGCTTCGAGTTGGCGGCGCGCGCGGTGCTCGGACAGCAAATCAGCGTGGCCGCGGCGCGCACCCTGGCGCTGCGCCTGTTGCACGCGCATGGGCCGCGTGTCGTTTTCGCCGATGCGCCCATGCTCACGCATCTGTTTCCCGGCGCCGCGCGCGTGGCGGACATCGATCCCGCCACGCTGGGCGTGACCCGCATGCGCGCGGCGACGCTGCACGCGCTGGCCTGCGCGGTACGCGACGGCGCGCTGGATTTCGCGTCGGCGCACAGCCTCGATGCGTGGCAGGCGCGCTGCACCGCGCTACCCGGCAACGGTGCGTGGACCGCGCAGTACATCGCGTTGCGCGCGCTGTCGCACCCGGACGCGTTTCCGGCCAATGATCTGGTCTTGCGCCGCGCCGCCGCGAACGGCGCTCACGCGCTCAGTGCCAAAGCCCCGGGTGCGCGCGCGGAGTCCTGGCGACCGTGGCGCGCCTACGCCGTCATCCACCTCTGGCGCCACGCCACACGCTCCGGGACATCCACATGACCCACACCACGCCCAACCTCGCCACGCTGTGCTTCGACATCATGCTGACGCCGGTCGGGCCGCTGCGCCTGATCGCCGACGCCAGCGGTCTGCGCCGCATCTGCTTCGAGCACGAGCGGCACCCGCGTGCGGACGACACTGCAGGTCATCGCGACCCGTCCCGGCTGGCGCCGGTGCGCGCGCAGTTGCAGCAATACTTCGACGGTGCGCGGCGCGAGTTCGATCTGCCGCTGCACCCGCTCGGCACGCCGTTCCAGTTGCAGGTGTGGAACGCGCTGCGCGGCATCGCCTACGGCACCACGATCAGCTATGCGGAGCTGGCCACGCGCATCGGCAACCCGGCCGCGCGGCGCGCGGTGGGCGCCGCCAACGGCCGCAATCCGCTGCCGATCGTGGTGCCCTGCCACCGCGTCATCGGCCGTGACGGCAGCCTGGTCGGTTTCGGCGGCGGACTCGAGGTCAAGCGCGCGCTACTCGCGCTCGAAGGCAACGCGGCTTTCGTCCTGCACTGATCAGTTTGCAAAACCGGTCATCCTGCCGCAGTTTGCAAACAAACGGGCGCGGCAGAGCCGCGCCACCTTTGTCGCGACAAGCACTTGCGTGCTCGTCGCGGCGGCACATCCTTGTGCCGGAGCGGTTTTGCAAACCGCTCCACTGATGCACACGCCACACGCCGCGCGCGGAAAGCCTGCGCGCGCCGCCTACACCCTCTCTCGACGCATTCATGCCCATGTCCGACCTGCACCTGCTCGACAACATCATCTGGAACACGCTGTCCGGCACGCAGGCCGGATTCGCCGCGGGCACCGCGCAGGCGCGCCGCTACGCGCGCGGATTCTCGCCCATCGCCGGCTTCGCCGATGCCGGGTCCCCCGACTTCGACGCGTTGGCGCCGTTCTGCGCAGCCGGCGAGCGCTTGTACTGCGATCGCTGGTCAGGCAAGGCGCCGCCGGGCTGGCAGATCGACGCCGAATCCACCATGTTCAAGATGGTGTGGGATGCGCCGATCCCCACGCATGACCCCGCGCGCGACGCCGTGCCGCTGCGCCCCGAGCATGCCGCACAAGCCCTGACCCTGGCCGAGCTGACGCAGCCTGGACCCTTCGGCCCGCGCACGCCGGAGCTGGGCGACTACTTCGGCTACTTTGATGGCGAACGGCTGCTCGCGATGGCCGGCGAGCGTTTCCAGGCCGGCACGCTGCGCGAGATCAGTGGCGTCTGCACGCACCCGGATTTCCAGGGCCGCGGCATGGCACGGCGGCTGATGCTCAAGCTGGTGCGTCGCGAGATGCTGCGCGGCGAACGGCCCTTCCTGCACGTGATGCGCGCGAACGTACACGCCCACGCGCTATACCAGCGCATGGGCTTTCGCGACTACCTGGAAACCGTCGTGCGCGTGGTGTCGCTGCGCTGAAACCCGGCGCTGCGACGCGGCGGCGCTCACGCCGCGCGCAGGTTGGCTCGTCATCCCCGCGCGATTAGGCTGGATGACCCGCTTCACGGCGTATAGGGAATGACGAGGGTTTGGCTCCGACGCTCGCCCGTGTTCGCCTGCGCATGATCGGCCCGCGGCCGATCATCGGCGCCTTGTTGCTGCCCCGGCCCTCGCGCGCAGCGCTCGGGCGTTCGCCTGCGCATGATCGGAGGCCGATCATGCACAGGCTCACCCCGCGGCATGCAGCACGACGGCTTTGCGCTCGCTGCTCACCGCCAGCAGCGCCAGTTTGTGCAGCTCGGGGTATTCCTGCGGGCTGACCACGAACTGCGTGAGCTGCAGCTGCTTGTCCACGTTGAGCACGCCATCGGCGTAGTGGTAGTTCACCGTGTAGGTGCCGAAGGGTGTATTCATGTTCTGGTTTTGTGGCAGATCCTCGGGCGTCATGCCGGCGGGCAGATGCAGGTGCATGGTCTGCTGGATGGTCACCGGCTGCAGCACGCTGGGCACCGTGCGCGTGGCCTGGCTGGTGAATGGCGCCAGCGTGGCGGCGATGGTGCCGGGCGTGGGCAACAACAAGGCCATCTGCTTGCCGGGGATGGCGGCGTCGGTTTCATGCCACTGCAGGGTCATCTCGACCGGCTTGTCCAGATCCTCGCGGTTGCGCACCGCGACCAGGCGCATCGAGCCGGCCTTGCCGCCAAGATAGAAACCGTTCTGCATGAATTGCTGCAGGCGCCGACCGCTGCGATCGCCCAGCACGTCCTGACGCACTTCCATGGCGCGCCAGCCGGCCGAGGTGATCACGCTGCTGCCGTCGATGTCGCCGTTGCCCAGCAGCGTGAGGTTCTGCACTTCGCGCGCTTCGACCACTCCGGGCGTCGGACCGGGCGTGCGCGTGAATTGCGGGTTGGCGCCGGTGATCAGCACCGGACGGCCCTGGTCGGCGGCGGGCAAGGCTTCGATGCCGGCGTAACGCGCGCTGGTATCCAGGAACAGATGGTAGGCCGGCACATACGCCAGAAAATGATTGAACGCGAACGGATCGGCGCCCGGGTACGGGATGAAGCGCAGCGACGGCGAGATCATCGCCGGCACCGCGGCGATGCCCTGCGCGCGCAGCATCGCGCACAGCAGGGTCACGTTGGCGTTGCTGTCGCCGAGGCTGCGCGTCAGCGTGCTTTGCGCGGTCGGCGGCTGGAAACCGGCGTGGTGGTAATCGACGTTCACTGACTGCACGTGCTGCTGCATCCAGTGATAGATGCGCGCCACGGCCACCTCGCCGCCGGCGCCGTCGGCGATCTTCTGCGCCGTCGCGCGGATCGCCGGGGTCACCTGCATCGTGTTGCCGGCGAGCTGGTCGTAGGCGCGCGCGATCGCCGTCCAGTCGCCCGCCGTGCTGAGCACCGCCATCGGCGCGTACTGGGTGATGGCGGCGGTGTTCATCGGCGGGAAGTCCACCGAGGGCGAGGCCGCGCTGGCGGTCAGGGTGTGCATGTTGCCCGTGGACACGCGCGTTTCATGCCACGGCCCGCGTGCCTGGTAGTGCAGGTGCATGCTCTTGGGCGCGGTGATGCTGATGTCGGTGGCCTGCACCGGAACCTCCGGCGCCAGCGCCTCGGAGATGGCGTACACGCCGGGCAGATAGGGGCGCTTGAAGGTCTCCACGTACTTCAGGTGCACCTCGGCGCCCGGCGTCACCGCCGAGTACAGCAGGCTCATCACGTGGCCGTCGCTGAGGAACGGCGCCTGCACCGCGGTCGGCGTGGACTGGTTGAAGATCTGCGAGGGCAGCACGTTCACGCGCTGGTGGGTGACGGTCTCGGTGTAGGCATCGAGCACCTTCACCGTGGCGAAATTGGCCGGATAGGCGATCTCGACGTGACCCACCGCGGACACGCCGGCGATGGTCAGCGGCTGCGCCACGCGCGACACGGTTTCGCTGTAGCTGCCGTCCGCGTTGACGTGCAGCGCGATGGACTGCTTGAGGATCTGGTAGTTGACCTGCGGCGCGGCGGGCGCGGCATTGGCCTGCACGGCCAGCACCAGGCCAGCGAGTGAAATCGCGGCGGCGATTGCGGTCTTGGTGAGCTTCATGGCAGGTCCTTTCAAGTGTGGTGGAACACCAGCGGGGCGCGCTGCGCGCGCAGGTCCGCCAGCATCAGCGCGCGCAGCGCGGGGTATTGCGCCGGCGTGTACACGATGTGGTCCAGCTTGAGCCGGTAGCTCGCGCTCACCGTACCGTTGGCGTCTTTCACGGTGTAGGTGAAGCGACCGGCGGCGTTGTGCAGGTTCTCGTCCGGCGGCAGGTAGGTGGGTGCATAGCCGGCGGGCAGGCTCAGCGTGCTGTGCCAATCGACCTCGCCGAAATAAGTGCTCACGCTGTGGCGGCGGCTGTCCGGGCCGATCACCGCGGTCAACGCGCTGACCGGGTCGGAGGTGCCGGCCATGCTCGGCACCAGATAGGGGCCGGCCGGCAGCGGCACGCTCAGCGTCTTGCCGGGCAGCTCATAGGCCGGTGTGGTCCAGCTCGCGGCGACCTGCATGGGCTGGTCGAGCAGTTGCGGATTGCCCGGCTGGAAGCTGCCGCTGCCGCCGCCGCTGGGCGTCAGCAGCATGTTCATCAGGCGGCCGTAGGCACCCGGCGGCACCTCGGAAAAGATCATGCGGTTGAACCACGCCCACCAGCCATGCGTGGTCATGTGCGCCGTGCCAGTGAGCGTGCCGTCTGCGGCCAGATGCAGGGTCGCGTCATACACCAGCTTGTTGTGCGCGGACTCGGCGCCCGGCGTGCGCGCCAGGCGCGGATGCGGGCCGGAGATCACCACCGGCTTGTCGCGCTCGCCGATGGCCAGTTGTCCGGGCGTCTCGAACTCGCCGGTGGCGTCGAGGAACACGTGGTACTTGGGCACGTAGTCGATGGCGTGGTTGAAATCCAGCCCCGGCAGCGGCAGCAGGTTGAAACCGTTGCTCCAGTTGATCAGCACCGGATCGACCTGGATGCCGCGCGCGGCCAGCAGAGCCTCGAGCAGGGTCGAGTGCTGCTTGCAGTCGCCATAGCCGGTCTTCAGCGTGGTGTTGGCCGAGATCGGCACGTAGCCGCCCACGCCCAGCTCCAGGCCGATGTAGTGGATGTGCTGCGATTCCCACATGTACAGCGCCTTCACCGCGTCCCAGCCGTGCAGCTTGCCGGCGACCTGGTCGGCGACCTGCTTCACCAGCGGCGTCACCGCCGCCTTGGCCTGCGCGGTGGACCAGTACGCCGCACCCACCGCGGCCCAGCTGGGGAAACTGCTCACCTCGAACACCGGGCTGTAGTCGGAGGCATCCACCGTCGCGGTGCCGGGGAACTCGGCGTGGTGCTCGGCCAGCGTCGCGGTGAAGGTCTCGGCGCCATTGGCGATGTCGTGCGTGATCGTCCAGCCGCCGCGCTGCGCGGCGCGCAGGTGCATGCCGGCCGGGCCGTGCACGACGATCTTCTGATCACGCGCGGACTGGTTTTCGGCCGGACCCCAGACGTCGAAGAACTGGTTGGCGAAAAACGGCTTGGTCTGCGTCTTCAGCGTCTGCAGGTGCAGCGTGTCGCCCTTGTTGAAGCCCGGCAGCGCCACGCTCAGCATCATGTTGTTGTCGTAGATCGGCGAGCCGTCCGAACCCGGCGGCGCCGGCGCCGGACGCACGACGATGTCGGCGGCGGGAATGTCGATGCGCTGGCCGTCGGCCTTGACGATGTAGGCCGACTCCACCTTCAGCGTCGACATCGATTTGGAAAATTCTTCCTGGTACGGGTTCAGCGACTGCGCGCCGGTGCGCGTCAGCGCCTCGATCGCCTGCGTCTGCGCATCGGTATAGGCACCGCCTGGCTGCACATGCACATCGGCATGGAAACTGAGCACGCGCACATCGGCGCCACTGGTATCGGCGGCGCGGGCCACGCCGGTGCCGGCGATCAGGGCCAGCGCGATGGCGCAGGCCAGGGTGGTATGCAGCGATTTCGGGTTCATGGGTCGGATGATCCTCATCAGGCGATGGATGCAGGTCCGTGGACGCGGGCGCGCGGTGACAACGCGCGGTGCGATGATCATGCTGGTGACTGGGGCAAGCCGGCGCGCGCACCGCTAGGCGGACATCAGACCGGTGCGCACAGCATGTGGTTCCGCCGGCGCCTACACGCGGACTACACGACGTAATGCCGGCCCGCGCGCAAGCCGCTTTGCGCTGCAGCGACCTTCGCGCCCTGGCGCTGCGTCACGCCAGCCCGGCCGCGCCCTGCAAGCAACCGGCGCGAAGCGCGTGGCCGCGCGCGCCTGGCGAATTCGTAATGTCTGCGTATTCAGCCAATCTGCATGCCACAGCGCGAATCGCCATCCGCACCACCATTGCGCGGCTTGCCTTGCGTCGCACGCAGCGGCATGTGCGCCATCGAGACCCTCAGGCTTGCGCACGCACCGTGGGCACGCGCAGCAGCAGCCCGCCGCCGACCGCGAACAGCACGATCACCGAGAGGATCGACGCGCGCGGGTCATGCGTGAGGTAACTGGTGAGGCCGATCAGCAGCGGGCCGAGGATCGCGGCGAATTCGCCGAGCATGTTGTAGAAGCCGAAGAACTCGCCGGCGCGATCCTGCGGCACCAGCCGCGCGAAGTAGGCACGCGACAACAACTGCACGCCACCCTGCACCATGCCCACCGCCGCGGCCAGCACGAAGAATTGCCAGGCGTGGCGCATGCCCGCGGCGAACGCGCTGGCCGCCACGTACACGCCGAGGCCGATCAGGATGCCGCGCCGCGGTCCGATGCGCTCGCCCAGACGCCCGAACAGCAGCGCCGCCGGGATGCCGATGACCTGCACCATCAGCACCGCCAGGATCAGCGGCCCGTTGCCGAGGCCGATGGCCTTGCCGTAATCCACCGCCATCAGGATGACGGTGTTGACGCCATCGATGTACAGCCAGTACGCGACCAGGAACAGCGCGATCGGCCGGTAGGCGCGCACATGGCGCACGGTGGCGAAGAACTGCACCACGCCTTCGCGCAGCGCGCGGCGCAGCGGCAGGCGCGACTCGGCGTTGCGCGCGGCCGGCACCCACAACATCAGCGGCAGCGTGAACGCCGCCCACCACAACGCGCCCAGCGCGAAGATCCAGCGCACCGCGGCGCCGGCATCGGGCAGGCCGAACCAGTGCGGGCGCAGGCTCAGCGCCACGGCGATGGCCAGATACGCGCCGCCGCCGGCATAGCCGGCGAGGTAGCCGATCGCCGAAGTACGCTCGATGCGCCCCGGCGTACCCACGCGCAGCACCATGGCATCGCCGAACACGTTGCCCCAGAAATTGCCGGCACTGGCCAGCACATAGGCCACCGCCGCCCACGCCCAGGCACCGGCCGGTATCGCCGCCAGCGCCAGCATCAGCGCCACGCCGAGGCCGGCGGCGATCAGCATGAAACCCTTGCCGTGACCGCCGCGATCGGCGATCGCGCCCAGCAGCGGCGCGGTCACCGCCACCAGCAGACTGGCCGCCGAATTGGCGATGCCCAGGCGCAGCGTGCTCAGTTCCACCGAGACACCGCTGCTCCAGACCTCCTTGAAGAAAAGCGGGAAGAACACCGAGATCACCGCCGTGGTGAAGGCGTGGTTGCCGACGTAGTAGGAAGCCCAGCCCCACAACGCACGGCGCGGCGGATGCACGGTTTGATCCACCGCGTTCATGGCATGCGCGGCGCGCACGCCGCGCGCGATGCCCGCCCCGACAACGCCATCCGACCCATCGCGTGCATGCCGTACTCCTCCCGCGTTCGCGCCGACCTTAGCAGGCACCGGGTGGCATCGACATGACACCACCGCAGCGCGCGCCGACGCGCCAGCGCGATCGCCTCACGCCAGCGGCGCGGTGCACTCCACGCGCAGCGCGGCGGCGGCGGCACGCGCCTTGGCGCGCGCGCTGTCGATGTCGGCGCCGCGCGCCAGCGTCACCGCCATGCGCCGGCGGCCCCTGACCTCGGGCTTGCCGAAGATGCGCACCTGCGTGTCGGGTTCGCGCAGCGCGGCGTCCACGCCCAGATAGCGCGGCGCGCGCCCGTCGCCCTCGGCCAGCACCGCGCACGAGGCCGCGGGCCCGAACTGGCGCAGCGCCGGGATCGGCAAACCCAGAATCGCGCGCGCGTGCAGCGCGAACTCGGACAGATCCTGCGAGATCAGCGTGACCAGGCCGGTGTCGTGCGGACGCGGGCTGACCTCGGAGAAGATCACGTCCTCGCCGCGCACGAAAAACTCCACGCCGAACACGCCGCTGCCGCCGAGCGCGGCGGTGATCGCGCCGGCCTGTTCGTGCGCGGCGCCCAGCGCCTCGATGCTCATGCCCTGCGGTTGCCACGATTCGCGGTAGTCACCGTCTTCCTGGCGGTGACCGATGGGTTCGCAGAACAGCACACCGCCGGCGTGGCGCACGGTGAGCAGGGTGATCTCGAAATCGAAATCGACGAAGCCCTCGACGATCACCCGCCCCTGCCCCGCACGCCCGCCGCGCTGCGCGTAGTCCCAGGCGTGGTCGGCATCGGCGGCGCCACGCAGCACGCTCTGGCCCTTGCCGGATGAACTCATCACCGGCTTGACCACGCAGGGATAACCCAGCGCCGCCAGCGCAGCGTCGAACTCGGCGCGCGTGCCGCAGAAGCGGTACGGCGAGGTCGGCAGGCGCAACTCCTCGGCGGCGAGGCGGCGGATGCCCTCGCGGTCCATGGTCAGGCGCGTGGCGCGCGCGGTGGGGATCACGGTGTAACCCTCGGCTTCCAGTTGCAGCAGGGTCGGCGTGTGGATGGCCTCGATCTCGGGCACGATCAGTTCGGGCTGCTCCGCTTCGATGACACGCCTGAGCGCGGCACCATCGAGCATGTCGATGACGTGGCTGCGGTGCGCCACCTGCATCGCCGGCGCGTGCGCGTAACGATCGACGGCGATCACCTCGCAGGCGTAGCGCTGCAGCTCGATCACCAGTTCCTTGCCCAGCTCGCCCGCGCCGAGCAGCAGCACGCGGCGGGCAGTGGGGCTGAGCGGTGTGCCGAATGCGCGCATGAAGGTTCCTTGGCGTGAGGTGCTGCAATGACGGATGCGGGGGCGTGCGTTGCCGCGCATTGTAAAGGCGCGTGCGCAGGGGCTGGCACAATGCCGGCATGCTGGTCACCCGATATTTCCGCATGCTCGCGATTGCCGTGTCGTTCGCGCTGGCCGCGCCCGGCGCTGCGCTGGCGCGCACGCAGCCGCAAGGCACGGTGGACGATGCGCGCCTGCGCGAACTGTCCGGTCTGGTGGTCTCGCCCAGCGATCCGGCACGCTACTGGGCGCACAACGACTCAGGCAATGCAGCCGATTTGTTCGCGCTGGACCGCGCCGGCCAGGTGCTGGCACGGGTCGGCATCCGCGACGCTGCCGCCTTCGACTGGGAGGACATCGCCGCGTTCACCCTGCGCGGCCAGCCCTATCTGGCCATCGCCGACAGCGGCGACAACCTGCGCTGGCGCGATGTGCTGGAGATCGTCGTGGTGCACGAGCCCGCGCCGCGGCGCGGCAGCGATGGTCTCGTGCTGAGTCCCGCATGGACGCTGCGCGTGCGCCTGCCCGATGGCACGCGCGACATCGAGGCGCTGGGCGCCGACGCGGCCCGCGCGCAGTTCTGGATGGTGGAAAAAACCGACGCCGATCCGGCGCTGTACCGGCTGCCGCTGCGCGCGCAAGACATGGTCATCGCGCAAGCCAGCGGCACATTGCAACTTGGCGCGGCCTGCCGCGTGGCCGCGAAACCCTGCGTGCGCGCCGGGCGCGTCACCGCGCTGGATTTCGATCGCGCCGCGCGCCAGGCGTTGCTGCTGACCGCGCAAGGTGCCTACTGGTATCGCCGTGCACCCGCGCAGGATTGGCAGCAGGCTTTCGCCGGTGTCCCCGTTTTCATCCCGCTGCCGCGCCTGCGCCAGCCCGAAGCGCTGGCCTTCGACGCCGACGGCAAGGGTTTCACCGTTTCCAGCGAGGGCCGCAAGGCGCCGCTGCTGCACGTGGATTTGCCGGCGCTGCGTTGACGCGCAAAGCCACGTTGGCGATGGCTCGAGCCTCGCGACACGGGCGTGATGGGCGGTGTGTGCCTGGGTGCTCGACCGGCTGCCAACCTGCGCCTGCATCCGGCGTCCGCCAATTTGCACAAACAATATCATCGTGATATCAATTAGCCGGACACGAGGAACTCGCCATGAACGAACGCAAGGGGTTTTCGCTGCCGGGCATCGCCACGCTGATCGTGCTGCTGATCCTCGGCCTGCTGCTGCTGTGGTGGATCGTGGCCACGCTGGTCGCGGGCGATCCCGCCGCGGCCATACCCCCGATCGTGCTGGGTGCGCTGTGGCTGTTCCTGCTCGGCGGATTTTTCCAGGTGCAGCCCAACGAGGCGCGCGTGCTGCAACTGTTCGGGCGCTATGCCGGCAGCGTGCGCGACGCCGGCCTGCGCTGGACCAATCCGCTGTATTCCAAGCGCACGCTGAGCCTGCGCGTGCGCAACTTTGACTCGGACAAGCTCAAGGTCAACGATGCCGATGGCAACCCGATCGAGATCGCCGCGGTGGTGGTGTGGCAGGTGGTGGAGTCCTACGAGGCGGTGTTCGAGGTGCAGGACTACGAGAGCTTCCTCAAGATCCAGACCGAATCGGCGCTGCGCCAGATGTCGCAGAACTATGCCTACGACTCGCACGATGAGCGGCCCTCGCTGCGCAGCCACGGCGAGGAAGTCAACGCGCATCTGCGCGACCAGATCCAGGAGCGCCTGAACAAGGCAGGCCTGAAAGTGATCGAGGCGCGCATCAGCCACCTCGCCTACGCGCCCGAGATCGCCCAGGTGATGCTGCAGCGGCAGCAGGCCAACGCCATCGTCGCCGCGCGCGAACGCATCGTCGAGGGCGCGGTGGGCATGGCGCAGATGGCGCTCAAGCGTCTCGAAGCCGACGGCGTGGTGGAGCTGGACCCGGAGCGCAAGGCGGCCATCGTCGCCAACCTGCTGGTGGTGCTGTGCGGCGATCGCGCCACGCAGCCGGTGGTCAACACCGGCACGCTGTACAACGGTTGATCGGCATAGCGGAGGAGTACGCCATGCTGGATGCGCAAGATTTCGTGCGGGCCTTGCCGCTGGCGATCGTCAGCGTGCCGCTGTTTCTGTTCGGCTACCTGGCGAGCCGGCGTGGCCCGATCGGCATGGTGCACGGCCTGGTCGACTGGTCGCGCGTTTCCGCGCAAGGCCAGCAGAAGGCGGGCGTGTTCGTGGGCACCCTGCTGTATCTGCTGGGCCTGCAGATGCTGGCATGCGCCGCGTGGCTGGCGCTCGATGCCAGGACCGCGACGACATGGCTGGGCCTGGCCACGGCCGTTCCCGTCACCGTCATCGTGGTGGTGATGATCCTGGGCGTGCTGCGCTACGCCAAGCGCTATCCCGCGTCCACCGCCGACCCGCATGAGCGACGCTAAGAAAGCCTATCCGCTGCGCATCAACGCCGAGGTGCTGAACGCCATGCAGCGCTGGTCCAACGACGAGCTGCGCAGCCTCAACGCGCAAATCGAATACGTGCTGCGCGAGGCGCTGCGTCAGGCCGGACGGCTGCCGCAGGGCAAGCGCAAGCCGCCGGCGTGAGCGTCGACAGGCGCGTCTTTTCATCCCCATCAGGACATCCGCCATGACCGGCAATGACACCCGCTTCGAATACAAGCTGATGCGACTCAAGCCCGCCTTCGTTGGTGGCATCGACGACGATGCGCTGCAAACGGCATTGAACGCCGCCGGGCGCGAGGGCTGGGAGCTGGTGCAGATCGCGCCTGCCGAGAACCTCGGCATGCGCCTGGTGTTCAAGCGCACGCGCTGAGGCGCGCGACTCCGTATCGGACCAACAAGGAGATGTGCGTGATGAAACGGCACCATGCTTTGATGATCGGTCTGTCGATGACATACGCGCTGATGCTCGGCGCGCCCACCCTCGCCGCGCAGCCCGCGCCGGCCAGCTCGATCGCAACAATCCCCGATGCGCGCGCGGCGCTGGCCACGCTTGCTGCGCTGGCCGCCGGTCACTGGGCCGCGGCGACGCAGGGTTTCGATGCGACCATGCGGCAAGCGGTGCCGCCCGACAATCTGCGGCAGCTCTGGCAGCAGTTGCAGCAGCAACAGGGCGCCTATCAAGGCCACGGCGCGGCGGTCGCGGCACCCGCCCCGGCGCCGTATCACAACGTGCTGGTGCCGCTGCACTTCAGTCACGCCACCCTGGGTCTGATGTTCACCTACGACGCGCACAACGCGCTGGCTGGGTTGCACCTTGTGCCGGTGCCGGGCGCGATGCCGCACCCCGTCGGCGCCGTCGCCGCACGTCTGGCGCGACAGGCCGCATGCCTGCGCGCACTGCCGGCCGCGGTGTCTTCGACCGGCGCCGTGCTGCACGGCACGCTGACCCTGCCGCGCGGCGCAATCGGCCCGTACGCAGCGGTGTTGCTTTTGCCGGGTTCCGGCGCGGTCGATGAAAACGGCAATGCGCCCGGTGGGCTGGCCGACTACACCTATCAGCAACTGGCTTATGACCTCACCTGCAAGGGCTACGCTGTCCTGCGCTACAACAAGCTGGGGCTACCGCCGAGTACCGGCAACGGCAACGACGTGACGCTGGCAAGCTATGTACAGAACACGCGCGACCTGGTGGCGTGGCTGGCGCGGCAGCCCGCGATCGATGCGCGGAAGATCATCCTGATGGGCCATTCCGAGGGCAGCCTGATCGCGCTGGCCGCGGCACCCACGCTGAAGATCGCCGGCGTGATTTCGCTGGAAGGTCCGGGCGAGCCCATGGCGCGGATCATCGAAAACCAGATCGTCGCCGAGGCCAGACTGCGCGGCGCGAGTCCGGCGCAGATCGCGCAGGAGCGCACGCAGATCGCTGCGACGCTGGCCGCCATTCGCCACGGCCACGGCGCCAGCCTGAAGCTGAGCGGCGCGCTGGCGCGCAATCCCTTTGCGCGTCTGTTCGCTCCCGCCGCGGGCCTGTTGCGCAGCGAACTCGACGTCGACCCGGCGCAGCTCGCGCACGCCATCCACGTGCCCATGCTGATCACCCAGGGCGGCAAGGACGTGCAGGTATCGCCTGGCAATGCTGAGCGCCTGGCGCGCGCCGCGCCGCTGGCCACGCTGGCGCCGTTTCCCGACATGACCCACGACCTGATCCACTGCGCAGGCAAGGCGATCGGCTGTGCCATGCCGCAGCCCGGTGACCTGCTCGACGCGCATCTGCTCGCGCGCATCGTGCGCTGGTTGGATGCGCTGCGCGCGGCGCCGCGGCACGGGGCCTGAGCGTCGGCGGCAAGCACGCGGGAGTCAGAAGAATCGCCGCCAGATCCAGGGCAACAGCGTCAGCAGCAGGCCGATCACGATGATCCAGCCGGAGCTGTAGACAAAGAACATCACCCCGCCCAACAGCAGTCCGGCGATCAGCCACAAGGCCTCGCCCTGGCGTTTGCCGTAGATGAAATAACCGGTGCCGATGGAGCCGAACACCATGCTCCACATCAAGGCTGCGGTGGTCATTCCGAACATGCAGTTCTCCCGCTGGCTGCGTGCTGGTCATCTTGAGAGGTGAGGTCGTGCCGAGATCCTTCGCTGCGCTCAGGATGACACCCCTACATCGCCGCCGAGCAGGCTGGTTTCATGACGTCGCGCCAAGATCCTTCGCTGCGCTGAGGATGACACCAACGAGTCCCGCGTCCCGGATTGAGACCGCGACCGCCATCCGCGGTTCCCGCGCATGTGGTGACGCGCGTCGCAGCGGCGCAAGGCACGGCAGGCCGGCTATGCTGCGCGCACCCTGCCACCGGATGACCACGCTATGCTGCTGCTCGCCCTGATCGCCGCGCTCACCGTGCTGCTGCTGCTGGTATCCAGCATTCTCGTCGGTCGCGCGCGCGGCCTGTACGGGATCAAGGCACCGGCCACCACCGGGCACCCGGATTTCGAGCGCGCGTTCCGCGCACAGATGAACACGCAGGAAGCCGCGCTGATGTTCCTGCCCACGCTGGCGCTGGCGGCGTGGCTGGGGCAGCCGCTGCTGGCCAGCGTCTTCGGCGCGATCTGGCTGCTGGCGCGCGCGTGGTATCTGGCCGCTTATCTGCGCGATGCCGACAAGCGCGGACCGGCGTTCGCGCTGGGCGCGCTGATGCAGGTCGCGCTGCTGGTGCTGGTATTCGTGGCGCTGGTGCGCGCCGCGTTGATGTGATGGATCACATCGCGCACAATCTGGCCACGCTGCCGCTGGCGTTCGCCGCGCTGCTGCCGGTCATCAATCCTGTGGGCACCGCGCTGATCATCCTCGGCATGGTCGGCGAGGCACCGGCGCCGGTGTTCAAGCGCCTGGCGCTGCGCGTGACCATCATGATGATGGTCTTCATCGTGGTCACCGAGGTGCTGGGCCAGACGATCCTGCGCTTCTTCGGCATTTCGCTGCCGGTGGTGCAAGTCGGCGGCGGACTGACGCTGGCGGCGATGGGCTGGAAGATGCTCAGCTCCGGCGGCAAGGAGGCCGCGCCCACGCCCGGCGCCAGCGACGAGGAAGCGGTGCTGGAGCGCGCGTTCTACCCCTACACCTTTCCGCTGACGGTGGGCCCTGGCACCATCGTGGTCGTACTCACCCTATCGGCGCAGGCCACGCGCCCGGGCTGGCAAGCGACGCTGCTGGCGCACGCCGGCATCCTGCTGGCCGCGGCGCTGCTGGCCGCGCTGGTGTATGTCTGCTACCGCTATGCGCCCAAGCTGGGCCGCATGCTGCCGCGCAGCGCCTTCAACGGCGTGCAGCAATTGATCTCCTTCATCCTGCTGTGCATCGGCGCGCAGATCGCCTGGGGCGGCGTGTCCGCGCTGCTGGCCAGTCTGCCCGCGCATCCCTGAGGCGCGCGCGGGCGAACCAACGCCGCGCGCACGCATCGGCAGTCGCGCGCCGTGGCCGCATCAATACCCCGCCGTCTTAACCAGCAGATGCTTGGCCACGTGCCCGTGCATCCAGCCCACGCCGCGCGCGATGTGCAGCATGACGAAGAACAGCAGCACGCCGCCCAGCACGGAAAACGGCAGCGTCCACAGCGGCCAGAAATACGCTACATCGTTGACCATGGTCGGCGCGAAACCGAACAGTTGCGCGATCGGCATGGCGACCAGCGCCAGGCTGAGCGTGATGCCAGTGACCGCCACGGTGAAGTAGATGATGCCCAGCGGCAGCATCAGCAGCATGTAGAACAGCGTGCCCCAGGTGCGCGGATCGGTGAACATGGCGCCGATGCGCTTGAGCAGCGGCAGCTCGCGCACCGCCGAAGCCGGCCGCCGCGGCATGCGCACCCCCAGCATCACCTCGACCAGGCGCCCCTCGACCAGCGCCAGCAGACGCGTGCTGGCCAGGAACAGCACGATGAACGGGATGCCGATGATCAGCACCGCGAGGCCCGCGGACAGGCTCAGCCCGGTCACCGTCCAGGTGAAATAAAAGATGCCGGTGGCCAGCGCCAGCAGCATGTAGAACAGCGCGGCGTAACTGCGCGCGTCGCCGATCACGCCGAAGAAGCGCGCCAGCGGTCCGCGTCCGGCGCGTGGTCGCGGCGCGCGCAGCGCGCGCTGCACCTTGACCTCGGTGTCACGGTAGATCTCGGCCACTTCCTCGGGCGCGCCATAGCTGCCGGCGACGCGCGCGAGCATGGCTGCCTCGGATTCTTCGGGATGCTCGGCCAGTTCGCTGCGCAGGTGTTCCTCGGCATCGAACAGCGCATCCTGGATCATGGCCGGATCGGCGCCCTTGAGCGCGGCGCGCAGTTGCTGCAGGTAGTCGGCGATGGTTTGTGGCGTGGTCATGCGTGCTCCCCTCCGAGGATGGTGTCGACGATGCGCCGCGTTGCGCGCCAGCGCGTGGTGCATTGCGCCAGCGCCTCGCGGCCCAGCGCGGTGATCTGGTAGTAGCGGCGCGGTGGCCCGCTCGATGACGCCTGCACTTCGCTGCGCAGCAGGCCCGCCGCCTCCAGTCCGCGCAGCACCGGATACAGCGCGCCCTGTTTGCCGGCGAGCGCCCCGCCGGCGTCGCGCTCCAGGCGCTTGGCGATCTGGTAGCCATACAGCGGCACGCCCTCGCCCAGCACCCCGAGCAGGGTCAGGGCGGTGATGCCGGCGGCCAGTTCCTTGTCGAACTTGCGCACGAAGGCCTGCAGATCATCGGCTTGCAGTTCGTCCACGGCGGCATCGGGCGTGGGCGCGGCGGCTTGGTGTGACTCGGTGGACATGGCGATCCGGCCTGGTCTGGCTTGCTAAGTTGAAGTGCATACTACTAGCAAGTTTAGTCTAGTGGACCTGCCATAAGTCATGCTGCGGCCGTCGTCCACCGCATGGGCACGACACCAATGCTTGTGCACGTTGTACGAACATTGGCGTCAAACGGCTGCAGTGAAGTCCCGAGGCCCTACCCCAGGGACCTTGAGCGACGGCTGAGAAGAAGAATCTTTGCAACGCCAGGTGGCCGCAGCCGCCTCGCCACATGTCGCCGCGTGGCCGATCCGCCTGATCATGGCTCTTGTCGCCCCGACGGTGTCTGGGCAAGCTCGACCGACAGGAGCCGACCCAGAGCAGATCGTCAGTTTTGTGATGTCTTCCCGACTATCCCGCCCGATCCAGCGGGCTGCGCACACCGCCCGCGCCGCGGTTGAGCACGTGGGTGTAGATCATCGTGGTGGACACGTCCTTGTGGCCGAGCAGCTCTTGCACGGTGCGGATGTCGAAGCCCGTCTCGATCAGATGCGTCGCAAACGACTGGCGCAACGTGTGCGCGCTCAGCGGCTTGTCGATACCGGCGCGCCGTCGTGCTGATTTCATCGCACGGGCGAGAATGGCGTCATCGAAATGATGCCGACGGATCGTGCCATCCAGCGGATCGAGCGCGCGCTGCGCCGAGGGGAACACGAACTGCCAGCCGAACTCGCGCGCGGCGCGCGGATACTTGCGTGCCAGCGCATGAGGCAGGCGCGTCGCGCCGAAACCTGCGGCCAGATCCTCGACGTGAATCACGCGCGCGCGCTCGATCTCGCGCTGCAACGGCTCCGCCAGCGTGCGCGGCAACATCGTGTGCCGGTCCTTGCCGCCCTTGCCCTCGCGCACGGTGATCTCGCAGCGGGCGAAGTCGATGTCCTTCACGCGCAGGCGCAGGCATTCCATTAGCCGCATGCCGGTGCCATAAAGCAGGCTGGCAATCAGCCACGGGCGGCCATCCATTGCCGCCAGCAGGCGGCGCGCCTCGTCCTGCGAAAGCACCGTCGGCAGGCGCTGCGGGCGCTTGGCGCGGACCATGTTGTCCAGCCAGGGAAGCTCGACCTGCAGCACCTCGCGGTAAAGGAACAGCAACGCCGACAGCGCCTGGTTCTGCGTGCCGGCGGCCACGGTGCGACCGACTGCCAGATCGGACAGGAATCGCTCGACCTCGACGCCGCCCATCTCCCGCGGATGGCGCTTGCCGTGGAACAAGATGAATCGGCGTATCCAGGCCACGTACGCCTGCTCGGTACGCAAGCTGTAGTGCTTCAGCCGCAATCGGCGCCGAACCTCGGCCAACAGGCGCGGTGGCGGCTGTGACGGAAGAGCCCCTGTTACGCCCTCGGATTCACCCGAATAACCCATTACACCCACCGATTCGACGATATGCAGCGCAGGCTGGCCGGTGGCGCCTTCGAGCGCCAGCAGGCAAGTGGCTGATCCAATGTAGGAATCTGGCTTGACAGCAGATCGGCATGTGCCGACTATGCGGTGCTACACCCTGGATCCGGGGTCTACTTCTTAGTTAGATCACAGGGGAAGTTATGTCGCACGGTCCGATATCGGTTGTCGAGTCGCGCTGGTGGAGCACAGGCAACAGCAGCGTCCGGGCACTATTTACTATTTGAGGCGGTTGGGGAGATCCACTACGGGAATCCGAGTACCTTCTTCTATGACATGTTCGCGGACCGATCGTCGCTTGCCAGAGCTCTCACTTTGAGAGCGAATGACGGGGTGACTGAAGTCATCTACCTTGCTACGCATGGTGACGAGAACGCTATTGGGCCAGGCGCTAGCGTGTCAATCAGCAGAACAGAGTTTCGAAATGATTTCGTGGCCGCAAACGCAAAAGGCAAGGTCAAGGGCTTGTTCCTCGGCACCTGCCTTACAGGCAATCTGAGCACCGCGAAGTTCCTGTTGACGGGCGGCGCGAAGCTCGAATGGGTTGCCGGCTACAGGCAGTCTGTTGATTGGATCGATGGAAGTGCGATTGACATGATCTTCTGCCACAAGCTTGCGGCGGAGTATCGTGCCAACGCGAAGCGAAAGCGCGGAAAGCTCACTTCCCTCCAGATGGCTCACAAAGCTGCATCGGAGCTAGCGAAGCTCGTTCCTGGAGCCCACGCGATCTACGGCTTCAATATCTACTTCCTGAACGGAACGAACGTCAACTGCATGTATGTCTAGTCTGTGATCTAACTATGCGTTCAAGCGGACCGCGGGGAGAGGCTTCGATGTTTCCTGATACGTTATCGGCCCGCGGCCGCTTAACGCGGCGTTAGGCCTCATGAATACCGCGCAACGATTCCGCAAGACGCAGGAGCGTGAGTTCTTCGCCCATCACATGCTCCTGCATGCCGCGGAGTGCCAGATCAACGAAGCTAGAGCAAGCGAAGTGGGGCGCTTCAACAAGTGCCTTGCCGCGATGGTTCTTTCGGCGCTGGCAATCGAGGCTTTGGCCAACTCAGTTGGAAGTCGCGTCGCTTCGAATTGGGCAGAGTTTGAGTGTCTCGATCCGCTGGCGAAATTGGACAGCTTGGCCAAAACACTGTCCATCACATATGACCCGGCAACGGAGCCGTGGTCCGCAATTACGCAGCTTGCGCGCTTCCGAAACGATATTGCCCATCCCAAACCGGAACTCATCTCCGAGGAAAAGCTCCTCCCTGAGGCCGCACTCGACAAGACGCTTTTTGATTCGCCCCAGTCCCAGATCGAGCGCCAGATAACACTCGGAAATGCCGAGCGGGCGCATAAGGCGGTTTACTCGCTGAAGGCCATCTTCACCGGTAGTCTGCCTGACGACAAACGCTTCGGCATCTACGCCGACATGTGGTCAGGAGGCACAGAGTTGGCGAAATGAGGCCGAACCCATCATTCGAGATGGACGCCGCAAAAGCGCGGCGCCCCTCAATTTGAACGTTAGAACGCACAGCAGGTCCAATCAAGCCATGGAATCGACATACAGCATTGCTCTCGAGGCGAAACCCCAAGCTAGCGACATGAGCGTCGTCGTCAAAGGCCTTACGGAGTTCAACAGCCAGCAATCTGGCGGCGATGCGCCGAATTACCTGCTTGTCACCGTACGCGACAATCAAGGCACTGTAGTTGGCGGCCTTCTTGGCGCAACGTATCTCGGCTGGCTGCAAGTTCAAGCCGTTTGGCTACCTGAAACTTTGCGCGGCCTTGACTACGGCACTAAGCTCATGGCTGTTGCTGAGCAAGAGGCGCTCCGCCGCGGGTGTCCGCGGGTGTTCCTCGAAACGCTGAGCTTTCAGGCGCTTCCGTTCTACGAGAAGCTCGGCTACACCGTGTTTAGCCGACTTCCAGACTTTCCGGTTGGTGGTACTAGGTACGCGCTCACAAAGAATCTGTAGAGTGCGTTCTAACTATTCGCTCAAGCGGACGGCTGAGGGTCGGTTGCAGTACTATCATACGTCTGCGGCAGCCGCCGCTTAGCTCAGGCGTTAGCCCGCCGTGGAAAATTCCGAAGGAGCACAAGTGAACAAGCTTATTTTCGTGGTTGGTTTGTATTTCTTGGTTAAGGCTAGCCTCGATACGCTTCGCGTCGTCGAGCACTTCTCCTCGTACAACCTCAACACAGCTTACGCTGCCGGGTTTGCCACAGGCCAGATCATGGCACCACTATTGTTCTTGATGGGTGGCGTCTTGCTCATCCGGCATTCCTGGCTCGCTAGGTCATCGGCCTCCAAGCAGGCGTCGGCGGCCTAACATCTGGTTCAAGGCGGACGGCTCCGCTTAACCCAGCGTTAGGTGGCTCGGGCAATGGACTAGCGTTGCCACGAACACAGCACAGTACGACCTGGGAGGCCAACTATGAGCACTTTCCAATCTAAGAAGTCAGAAGCGCTACGCATCCTTGGGGCAACGGGCATCCGTCCGTTAAACTACTTGCCTCCTGCCACAAAGGCACTCTGGCGCCTTGGCTTTGAAGTACGCCCGCCACACTTCGTTTCTTTCGGTAAAGTCATGCTGTCCTTTGGTACCTGCTTTGCAATTGCCTGGGGCGCCATCGTGTACTCACTCAGCCTTTTTGGCATCGGTGCTCCGGTCGCATCGCTAACTGCATTTGCTTTGGGCTGCGGTAGCGCAGGCCTCTGCTTCGGCTTGGCCACTGCAACGTACTACGCCTACGGCCGCCGGAAGCATCACTTACCGTCGTGGGAAACACTCTAAAGTGGACCCCGAAATCGAGACACCGGTTTAAGCTGTGATCCGAGGAGGATTACAGAGTGAGTGAAGTCAGGAAACGCAGGGTTCACGGCGCGGAGTTCAAGGCGAAGGTCGGGATGGAAGCGGT